>Ga0272441_10002278_pt1 | contig 39186 bp, 31 predicted proteins | sample SSMProp6N_FD_193582 | JGI IMG/M metagenome (GOLD analysis project Ga0272441, IMG submission 193582) | Marine sediment archaeal communities from Little Sippewissett salt marsh, Falmouth, MA, United States - SSM-Prop-6N | ecosystem: Environmental > Aquatic > Marine > Wetlands > Sediment ... | reverse complement strand
ACAATCAGAAGGAAAACCATATAGGCTACCATCAGCAAAAGAGCCAATATACTAAGAGCATGAATCAACTTTTGCGGCAGGGCATCGATAAAAACGGTAACGCGAACGTGCATACGCTGCCCCAGAGTTACAGCCGCTCCCAGAAATGTAAGCCATACGAAGAGAAATCGAGAGGCTTCTTCTGTCCAGATGAGCGGGTTATTGAATAGATAGCGCCACACCACCTGAGCGGTCACCACAATAATAATGACCGCAAAAACCAGCGCTAAAGTGATTTCTCCGATTGTCATTTTGTTCGATTTCATTTTTTTATGGCTTTATCTATTTTGTATTAATGATTAATTCATAAAAGCCGGATGCCCATTCGTCCTTGAAAACTTCCGGCAGGGTATTGACCAGCCGCTGCCGGAACGCTTCGCGATCGACCTCGACAAATTCCACCCCCGCCTGCTTCATTAAATCCTCGTACTGTTTTTCATATTTAAGCATTAATTTGTGTTCCAGCTTGCCGGCCTGCTTGATACAATCTTGAAGAATTTGTTGGTCCGCTTTGGATAAACTCTGATATGCCGTCTCACTGATTGAGATCATATAAAAACCCAAAAGATGCTCGGTCCGCATGGCATATTTCTGGACTTCATGAAAGCTGCTCGTGTAAATGGTTTCCAGAGGATTTTCCTGTCCTTCGACCACTCCTAACTTCAGTGATGTGAATGCTTCACTGAGGGTAATCGGCGTCGGGTTGGCACCCAGCAGCCGCCAAGATTCGATATAAGTCCGTAGTTCCGGAACCCGCAGTTTAAGTCCTTCCAGATCCTCGGGCTTTTCGACCTTTTTTTTAGATGTTGTCAGATAACGCGGACCGCGATGCCACCAATCGAGAATCCTGATTCCTCTTTCTTTTAGAAAGGCATTTTTAACAATCTCTCCAGCCTGGCCGTTGAGAACCCGGTCCATATGGGCAAAATCCCGAAAGGCAAACGGCGCCTCAAAAGCGCCATACTCAGGATAGTACCAGCCGATCGGCGCACCTCCCTCGATTGTCATATCTACTGACCCGATCATCAATCCTTCCACCAGTTCACGCCCCTTGCCCAATTGAGCACTGGGATATATTTTAATGTCAATCCGTCCGGAAGTTTTTGCGTAAACTTCCTTGACAAATAATTGAGCTGCTTCATGGAGCGGCCCCTGCGGCGGTGTTACATATGCCAGACGTAACTGATGAGAACAGCTCCCCGCCCGGTCAGAAAGCCCCACCCCGATAATGACCAGGCTCATAACGACGAGAAATAGTAAAATAACATTACGGAACACAAAATACCTTCTATCAGTAATTTATTCAAATAATACCGTCACCGTTTTGTTTCTTAAAGATCATTTGTAATGCTTTTAAATTATCTTCACTTCCGTATCGCACATGCTGACGCATCTGTTCACGGGCCTTTTGAGCATCTCGTGTTTGACAGGTTTGAACTACCAATTGGTGCCAGTCTTTCGGAACCCGCTTATAATGCGTCGCCTTGATCCAATTGAGTCTCATCAGACGACGAAACCAAACGCGTTCCAGTTCCTCGACCAAACGCACGAAGCCGCTGGCCCGGGCTAGGCGCAAATGAAAATCAAAATGCGCTTCCATTCCCAGTTTTGATGTCATGTCCGAATGGGTAATCAGACGGTCCAGCTTTTGGGCTTTCTGCATCAGTTGGTCAAGTTCATTATCCGAGGCATTTTCCGCCGCCAGTTGCGCCGCCTGACATTCAAGGGCTTCACGCAGTACTTCATCATTTTGTATATCTTCCAGGGTTAGGGGTCTGACTCGTGAGCCGTAGAGTGGTTTGCTTTCCACAAAACCGTCAATCTCCAGTCGTAAAAGGGCCTCGGTTACCGCCATGCGGCTGACACCCAGACGCTCACTCTCCCTCCGCCGAACAAGTCGATACCCCGGGGAAAGCGCCCCAATCATGATCTCTTCCCGGAGGATATCATAAACACGCTGGGTCAAGGTTGATTCTTCGGCTGCATCACTCGAATCCGCCGAACTGCTTAGATAACGATAATTAGCCATTATTTACCCAATATCTGATATAATTTGCTGTAATCCAGCTTTTTAACGAATGTTACCAAAAAATATTTGACATGTCAAAATAAATCCGGTAGAATCAGGTCCAAATTCACTGATTTATCGTATTTCCATATGAATAATGATTTTACAAAGATTCTATTTTAATTGAAGGAGTTTTCCCATGAGACAAAATGGCTATTTTAGCATGTCAAAACGTTTTTTTTTACATTTGTTTATCCTTGTTTTTATGATTTTTACAACCCGTGTCGGTAACGCCCTCGAGGACTGGCGTAATTTTTCAAACTGGCATCAAATTCCGGATGAAAACTACTCTGATCAGCCTTATCTGGTGAAAACTTCCGATGGCAATATGTTGTGCACATTAACGACAGGCAAAGGGGCCGAAGGCAGGCAAGGGCAGCATGTGGTAGCAACCATCAGTACCGACAAGGGCAAGACATGGTCGCCCTTGATCGACATCGAACCGGCTGACGGCCCGGAGGCCTCATGGGTTGTACCTTTTGTAACACCAAGTGGTCGTATTTATGCCTTTTATAGTTATAACGGTGATGATGTCGGACACGGCAATCCCCAGTTTGCCCTTCCTGATGGTAAAACTAAATACCGGGCGGACATGCTTGGCTGGTACTGTTATAAGTATTCCGATGATAATGGGCGCACCTGGTCGAAACGCTACCGGCTGCCTATGCCGGCGGCCCAGTGTGACCTGGGCAATCAATGGAAGGGTAAAGTTCAGGTTTTCTGGGGCATTGACAAACCCAAGATTACTGATGAAGGAGCAGTTATTTTCGCTTTCACTCGACTCGGACGTTATATTTTAGATAATGGTGAAGGCTGGCTCTATCGTTCGGATAACCTATTGACTGAATCCGATCCGGAAACAATCGAATGGAAGTTGTATCCGGCCGACGGTAAAGGCATCCGCAGAGAAGATTTCGGTTCTATCCAGGAGGAATTTAACATTGTGCCTCTTAAAGGTGAGAATCTCTATTGTGTTTATCGTACTACAAAAGGATTTCCGGTTCACTGCTACAGTACTGACGGCGGTCGCAGTTGGACCACACCCAAACCCATGACCTATACACCCGGCGGTAAAATCATCCGCAATCCGAGGGCCTGCCCGAAACTATGGAAAATATCTAACGGTCGTTATTTATTCTGGTTCCATAATAACGGCGCCCATAGTTTCAACAATGAGGTCAATCATGGTTGTCGAAACATAGTTTGGCTGACCGCGGGTACACTCATCGAGGCAAAGATGCACTGGTCTCAGCCGGAAATCTTCTGTTATTGTCCCCACCCGCTTCAGGGATGCAGCTATCCGGATTTATTGGAAGATGATGGGCGGTTTTTTATTGCCTCGACCCAGAAATCAGAGGCCCGGACCAACGAAGTCCCGCTATCTTTTTTGGATAAGCTGTTCAAGCAGGATATGTTAAAAGAAGTCACCCGGCAAGGCCTGATGGTAGAAGTAACCCCGAATCAGTTGAAGAAATGCAAAGATTACTACTACGAAGCAAAAATGACGCAACTGCCGAATTTGTCCCAGGCAGAGAGTTTTTCAGTTGAGCTGTGGCTAAAGGCACCGCGCATTTTTACCCGGACGCTGCTCAGTTCGGTCAATGAAAAGGGGCAGGGATTTATTGTGCGTCTAACGACCACAGACACAATTCAAATTGATTTTGGAGATGGTGTCAGTACGTTTGCCTGGCCATCTGATCCCGGTCTTTTGAAGCCAAATAAACTTCATCACGTGGTCTTTGTAGTTGACGGCGGCTCCAAGGTGGTTACAGTCGTCGTGGACGGGATAGTCTGTGACGGCGGTCGCAGCGAAGAGCGCCACTTCGGATGGGGCTATTTTTGTATGAACAAGCCCCTGCGTATCGACTACCGCATTCATCAGGAGGAGATAGCATCTTTGCCTAAGCTACGTGCTCATGAAATTGCAGATGTCTGTGGCGCCGATACCTTGAAAGTTAATCGTCACTATGTCCAAGGGGCGCGTATCTATAATCGTAATTTGATGACCTCGGAGGCGATTGGTAATTACCGGGCTGGTTTGAAGTAGAAGACACCATGAATAGCCGGGAACGATTTAAATATACCCTGAATTTTAAGGAACCCGATCGCGTCCCCATCGATTATTTGGCCCACCCGCAGATAAGTCGAAAACTCAAAGACCATTTCAAGATAGATACCGAAGCGGAGCTGCTAGAGGTCCTGGGATGTGATTTCTATTACCTATCCTGCCGGGACATTTCTCAAAATGAAAGTTGTACGGTCGTTTATAAGGGCCCCGATCTGGAAATAACAGATCGAGAAAGGGTATGTCCTTTTGGCATCCGTTGGCAACGCGAAGTATTCGATACAAAATTTGCCGTGGATGTAGCTATTCGTTCTCCCCTGGAGAATGCCCAAAACGAACAGGACATCCTCAAGCACGCTTGGCCAAAAGTAGATTGGTTTGACTTCGAGCCTTTCCATGCCGAATGTGAAGACCATAAAGAGCGAATTATTATAGGTGGATTCTGGGCCGGCATTCTAGGCGATTGTTATCGTATGCTCGGATTTGAAAATTTTTTGTTGAACATCTCGCTGAAGCCCCGGATGGTTAAAACATTGATTAACCGAATGACCGATTTCTACCTCGCACTTAATGCAAAGCTCTTCGATGAATTGAAAGGTAAAATCGACATTTGGTTTTTCGGCAATGATTTCGGCACTCAGAATGGATTATTATTCAGCCTGGCTATGTTTCGTGAATTTTTCCTGCCCGATATTTATCGATTAACTGCTTTGGCGCATAGTTACGGTATTAATATAATGATGCATTCCTGCGGCGCAATTAAAGAGATAATTCCCCTGCTGATTGATGCCGGTGTGCAGATACTCGATCCTGTTCAGGTAACAGCGCAGGATATGGACCCTGTCCGGCTCAAAAAAGATTTCGGCCGCCGGATTGTTTTTCATGGTGCAATCGACACCCAGCAAATATTGCCCCATTCTCCCCCGGACGAGGTTTATAAGCATTGTCAAAACACCATCGCCACGCTTTCCCCAAATGGTGGATATATCTTCGCACCGAGCCAGATTCTCGGCGTTGATATTCCGCTGGAAAATATTATCACTATGTATGATACCGCAAGGTCCTTATCATGAAAGATGATGTCTTCAATTGGGCATTGGGTAACCGCTGCGACAAGCTGGTATCCAAAGAAACCCTCAATCATCCGCAATTGATTGAAATGGTTAGCGGTATGAATGTATATCAGCACACCGCGCAGACCTATTTGCGTGCCTACCGGGCCCTGGGCATCGATTTGATTAACCGTGTTCCTACCGAGAAAGCCTCTCGAACACAATTGACCAAGGATCAGAAAAAACACCTGCGGAATTACTCATTTGAAAAACTTGGTGTATATGACACTGCCTATCGACACACCTACCTCTGTGAAAATCCCCAGCAGGTATGGCAAATCGATGTGGACGCCCTGAAATACGAAGAATTGATCACACCCGTGCCGCACCCTTGCACTGCCCAGGATATACAACTGCGCCAAGCCCACCTGGATGATATTGGCTTGTATTATCCTATGCTCTATACCACTGTTTTTATGTGGGCAGTGGAAATGCTCGGCTGGGAAGCGTTCATGATAGCGGCTATGCAGGAGGCAGATCGTTTTCACAACCACTTTATAGCGCCCTTGGCGGAAAAAGCCATACTCATCGTCCGCCAAATAGCCCAAAACAGTGAAAATCCTCTTATCTTTATACATGACGACCTGGCCGACGCCCGCGGTCCAGTCTTTCCGCCCTCCTGGTATGATGATTACATATTACCTCACTATGAACCTGTTATCGCTGTCGCCCGGCAATATGATAAGAAAGTCATTATGGTTGCGGACGGCAATATGACTCATTTCCTGCCCAAATTGGTAGACATCGGTTTTGCTGGAATCATGTGTGAAAATCCGGCCACGCCCTTCGATGCCGTACTCGATTTTTTTAGCCCTCCAGGAAAGTATTGTATCGGCGGAATTGATACCTCTGTCCTGACTACCGGAACACCCGACGAGATTTATGCAATGGTGATGAATGTGGCTGAAAAAGCCCGCGATTGCCCCGGCTTTGCCCTGTCGAGTTGCGGTGGTCTGCATGGCAATATCCCGCTGGAGAACCTCAAGGCTTATTTCGATGCCCGCAGCGAAATAGGTGCCACCCCGAAAAACTGGAAAACTTATTTTTGTGAACGTGAAGATACCAATGAAATTTACAATTGAACAACGTGTCGAACTGTTTAAGAAATTTTATGCCCGGCAGAATGACCGTCCGCTCTTTGGGTTCTTTGTGGAAAGTGAATATCCTTTGCACCGATATCCAAGTAGTAAGAAACTTCCGGAAAATACACCTCTGCGGCCGGAAGATTTTTGCGTCGATGATTACGTGCAAGACTCCATTAATCTTTTCGAAAAACACGAAGCCTATGGAGGTGATTTTATTTGGTCGGGTTCGGCTTTCTGGGGGATCCCCTGGGTCGAGGCGGCTCTGGGGTGCCCGATCAGCGCTGATCATTCCACCGGTTCGATTCACGCCCAAAAACCGCTCACTCTCACCCTGCCGGACGGATTACCTAAATTTGACGCTGCTGCCCCCTGGCTGCAAAAGATGGACGAATTTCTTGTCGCGTTGTCTCAGGCAGGCGCCGGCCGCTGGCCCATCGGCACCACGCGTATGCGCGGCATTGCGGATCTGTTATCTCTGCTGTACTGCGGCGATAACTTGATTTATGCACTGATGGAAAAAGCGGAGCAGGTCCACCAGGTATGTGAACATCTAACAAACTTCTGGCTCAAAATGGCCCAATTTCAAATTGAGCGCATCCCCTTATTTCACGATGGTATCGGTTCGTTCTATTATCACATGTGGGCCCCGCCGGGAACCGTCTGGCATCAGGAAGACGCCTCGGCCTTATTATCGCCGGCTCTCTATGATGAATTTATTCGCCTCTGCGACGAACGAATCGCCGACACCCTTGAGCACTGTATCATCCACCTACACCCCTCGGGTTTTATTCCGGTTGAACCTCTGCTTGAAATGAACATGCTCGCCCTCGAACTGCACGTTGATCAAGGCGGCAAATCGGCTGATCAGCTCTACCAATGGCACAAAAAAATCCTCGACCGCAAACCCCTTCTAATCTGGGGACATTTGACTACTGAGGACCTTGATTATATTTTTTCAAAGCTGCCCGCAAAAGGCCTGGCTGTTATGACCGTCGTCTCCGGACCTGACCAGGCTGAAAAATTATGGGATAAATATATAACCTCCTGTTAAGGAATACAAAATGGGACAGACTAAACAGAAACTGCAAAACGGTCAGACTGCTTATGGCGGCTGGATGATGATCGGACACCCCACGATTGCCGAACTGATGGCTGGGGAAGGCTTCGATTGGATCTGCGTTGATATGGAACACACCTCCACTGACTTACCTACATTCCATGAAATCGCCCTTGCCCTGAAAGGAACAAACGTTGACTTACTGGTCCGTCTCGGCTCGCTGGATGCGGTGCTGGCTAAACGTGTTCTCGATAGCGGGGCCCAGGGTATTATTGTGCCAAATATCAATACCGCCGCACAGGCCAAGGAAGCCGTTGCTATGGCAAAGTTTCCCCCGGGCGGTCATCGGGGAGCCTCCCTTTGCCGCGCCACGGATTTCGGGCGCCAATTCCAGGAATATTATCAAGCACACAATGATAATGTTACTGTCGCCGTGATGATTGAGCATATCGACGCGGTAAACAATATCGAAGAAATCCTCTCTGTCCCCGGCATCGACGCGACTTTCATTGGTCCTTATGACCTCTCCGTATCTATGGGAATAGCCGGTCAGATCGATAGCCCAAAAGTCAGAGACACCCAACAGCGCATCTTAGATGCCTGCCGACAGCATAATATCCCACCTGGTATCCATGTGGTCCCGACCGACCCCGATGAAATTCAGGCCCGACAGGCGGCCGGCTTTCGTTTTATCGCCTGTGGCCTGGATACCAATTTTATTATGGACGGCTGTCGAGCTATACTGTCCCACAAATAACCAACAAGGAATACATTATGGATAAACCTGTCATACTGGTTACCGAGCCGGAATTTGCCAAAGCCCGGGATGTCTTTCAGCAAGCCGATGATTTCGACATCCGCTCCGCACCAACCGAAGAAATTCCGTTAGGCGGGAAAATTACCCAACATAACTGCCGTGCTGTCATCCTTGGTGTGCACAAATACACCGGTAAATTATACGAGGCGCTCAGTCAGGTCAGCTCTGCTGAACCGGCGCTCATTGCCCGATTTGGTGTCGGTCACGATGGCATCGATAAAAAACTCATCAAACAATACAATATCTTTTTGACCAATACGCCCGGTGTGCTAGAACAAAGCGTGGCTGAACATGCCCTCTGGCTGATGGGCGCTCTGGCCCGGAAAGTTTGTGCCTCTCATGCGAATATGATCCAGGGTAAATTTGCGCCCACCATAGGCGGTGAATTATGCGGTAAAATCCTGGGTATCATCGGCTTTGGCCCGATCGGACGGCGTGTAGGACAAATCGCCTCATTCGGTTTCGATATGAATGTTCTGGCTGTGGATATTATCCCGGCAGACAACCTCGAATCTTACTTTGGCCTGGATTTAAACGGTCTGAAACAGAAATATGGCATAGCCACTTATACAACAGATGTACATTCGGTTTTTCAGACAGCCGATATTATCAGTATCCACCTGCCAGCAAATAAACACACCCACCACTTTGTCAATGCCGACCGGCTGAGTTTAATGAAGACTAACGCGTTGTTGGTCAACACCTCACGTGGGGTTATCGTTGATGAAAATGCCCTCTACGATGCGCTTAAACGAAACAACATCTCCGGTGCCGGTCTGGATGTTTTTGAAAAGGAACCTTATCAACCTGTTACCCCCGTCAAAGATCTCCGCACGCTTGACTCTGTTGCCTTAACCCCCCATATTGGTTCCAGCACCTTCGAATCCTGCCAGCGTATGGCCCAAAAGTGCATGCAAAATATCCGTGATTTCCTCAATGGTGCTTATGACAAATTGAACCGGGTTGATAATGCGTAGCTTTAACAGGAACACTAACCCTTTTTTCTGCAACATTTACTTACGCGCGGAAATATAGGACAGCTAATACCCATACACTCAGCATTTTGCTGCATCTGTTCGCATTGAAATAATTCGTCTGCTTTTAATTTGATAGGCAGATATTTATCTGATATCTCCGCCCCCGTTTTCAGGGCCAGCCAACTTTCCCTCTGACAGCACCGAGCGGCCTTCTGGGCGGATATTTTCTCCAGAGCGGCCGTTGTAACCTGTAACACCCTCTGTCTCGTTTGGGCATTGGTGGGATTCGAGTCCAGGATAATACCAAATCCTATTCCCACCCCCAGTGCCGCACCGCAGGCACCCATATATCCACATTGTCCCCCCGGTATCTGCGCTCCTCTCCGGATGCCGCGGCATATCATCTCATCTGTTATCTTCCCGCCCAGGTTCCGGTAGGTGGCCAGAATGATCCCCGGCACTAACCCATGATGTTCCGGCCCATGCACGGGAAATTTATTATGAGACCGTATCCGGCCCAAAAGGGCTATCATATCCGTTTCTTTTGTGTTAAGACACACCGACTCAATTATCTGCACGGCATCCTGACTGTGACAGTTGTCGCAAACATAATGGCCGTCTTTACAAACTGCGGTAACGGAAAATGATTTCCCACAGTAATGACAGTTTACTTTAGACTCTTCCTGTTGATATACAAGCTCCGCTCCGCAGACCATACAGCCGCTTTGGTGTTTCTCCAATATGACTTCGTCCGACCCGTCCGCAGTACAGTTGCAGCCTGTTATCTTTGCCTCCTCCTGTGCTTGCTGCTTTCCGCACCCTTCTCCCGGGCCGCAATTCTCTTGGCCACAATGCATATATATCTTCTCTTAGAATGTTTTACTTGAAGGATCCCAACGGTTTGAGCAGTGCTTCACGAACCACAATCTTCATGGAACCGAACTGCTCTCCCTGATGAATCTGAAAGCCGATTTTTCCGGTCCGGCTGCTCTTATCCCTTACGTCCGCTACCTTATGTTTATTTATCCAGATTTGCAGATGGTCCCCCTCGGCCCTTATAGTCATGGTGTTCCAGCCTTCGCGGTTGACGATTTCTTTGTTGGTATTCATAGCTAAAAATAACTTGCCCGGACAGTAAAGCGTACCCGAATAACACTCAGGGTTCTTGTACTCCAGAATATCTGCTTGGTATGCCTGCTTGTCTGATTGGTACCTGAACCAAATTCCGGTATTGCACGGCCATTCCACCCGGTACGTTACCTTCAGCAGAAAATCATCGTAATTAGCATCGGTAAACAAATCACCGTGGGCGTAATTCTCCCCTTGCGTGCCGATGAGTTGGCCGTTCTTAACCAACCATTTGGCCTTGCCGCTTATCTGCCACCCGCTCAAATCCTTGCCATTTAAGATTTTTTGAAAACCTTCTTTTTGACATTGCATTTGATTATTGCATCCCCAGCCTAAAACCAAAGGTATTAGAACAATCAGAATCGACAATCTGTAGGACATGTTATCTCCTTTTTTTTAACTAAAGTACTATTTATATTTTGTTACGCTTGGCCATCCGCCCGTCGCGGGCTACGGCTTAGGGTGACAGGATTTGGCCCAGAGATTTCCTGCTCCCAAATCCGTAAATTGCTTTATTTACAATACTTGCTAAAAGCTAGAATCACAACAAAACCCGTAAATGCCTTGTACGGCCGTATAAGTATAGTATAGGAACTCCTGTAAGGACTAATATTTCGCAACCGGTCTGTTAACTGCCCCTTTTTTATATACCAGTTGTTATGATAGTATTTACGTTTTGGCACGTCGCCGCAAACGCCGCCGGGGCCATATACCCTAAACTACTATGCGATCGGTAGTGAGTATAATCCATTCGCCAGCGATCTGCAACATATCTCAGCTCAACAATATGCAAAAATAATTCTCGATTCAGTAATTCATATCTCAGCTTACTGTTAAATGACTCCACATAGCCATTCTCCCAGGGACTGCCCGGAGCCACAAACAGCGTCTTGACCTTAGCCGTCTTAAGCTATTGTTTAACACCTTCGAAGCAAATTCGGGACCATTTTCGCTGCGAATAAATACAGGTTCTCCGCGTACCGCGAACGAATACCTTAGAACTTCCACCACATCGGGGCCTTTGCTCATTCGATTTACATCAATGGCAAGACACTCGCTAGTAAATTCGTCAATAACCACCAGCAGTTTTACCAGTCTGTTGTTTTCAAGCCTTTCAGAAAGAAAATCATAACTCCATATTTGATTATAACACTGAGACCTCTTGCGATGACAGGCATTGTCACTACCGCCTACATAAAGCTTTTTACGCTGTTTTCTGTGTATTTTCAGCCCTTCCTGGCACCAAAGTCTATAAACCCGTTTGAAATTGATTATCCAATCTTTTTCTCTAAACTTGATGGTGATCCGGCGATAGCCATATCGGGGATGCGTCACATACAAATCAAGCAGCTCCTTGATCACCGGCTTATCCTTATCCGGCTGTTTTGACTGATACCGTTGTGTACTGCGAGATTGCCCGAGAATCTTGCACGCTCTACGCTCGGAGACGCCCAACTCTCGGCGAACCTGGTGAACCACCTGTCTTCGCCGGGCCGGGACTAAAAGTTTACCTCCGCCGCTACTTTCAAAATTGATATATCCAATGCCTGATCCGCAACGAGCTTTTTAAGTTGGGCGTTCTCTTTTTAAACGGCTCTGAGCTGTTTGACCATAACCGGGCTCATGCCGCCATACTTCTGCCGCCAGCGATAATAGGTTTGCTGGCTGATCTCCAGCTCTTTGCATCACTACGGAATGCTTTTCCCCTGACCAATTAAAACATTCGCTTGCCATAACTTAGCTACAATCTGAGGACCACTATAACGCTTCTTCATGACTACAATCTCTTTTCCTGGACGATGTCCAGTATACCAAATTAGTCGATTATACTCTCACACGAACTGGACCAACTTTCTGGGAGCATGCCGTATCTGCCGTTATTCGTTCGGATATATCTGGCTAATAAGTATAAGTTAACCATATTTTATGAAAACGCTCGGTTTCCGATTTAACAATAGATTTTTCTAAAGGGCCGACCGTTTAAACCGTATAGATATAAGATTTTGCAATACAAGACGTTAACATATAACTATTAAAAGATCGTAAAATATTATTAGCCAAATACCTAAATTTTTATGCGGACGAGTTGACTATGCTTCAAAAGCAGGACTATAATCGTAAGATTTACAATTTATTGTTTACTTTTTTCTTAATGCGAAAGGACAAATTTATGAACATGAAAAAAATTAAAATGACAGCTTCAGTCGGTGTTGTATTTCTGGTGGTTTCGCTGGTTGGCTGTGAAAATGGCAATTATTCTTGCCCGTTTAAAAGCAAGCCGGATATTGTTGATACGGCTGTCCAGTCAGGTTCTTTTAATACCTTGGTCACGGCCGTAAAGGCAGCAGATCTGGTTGAAGCGCTAAAGGGGCCCGGACCATTTACGGTTTTTGCCCCCACGGATGAAGCATTTGCCAAGCTGCCGCCGGGCACATTGGACAGTTTACTAAAACCCGAGAACAAAGGTAAACTGGCGGATATTCTGAAATATCATGTGGTTACTGGTAAAGTTCTAGCCAAGGATGTGGTAAAATTGCACGCCGCCAATACTCTGCTGAACAAAGATTTAAAGATTAAAACAATTGGAAAAACTGTCATGATTAATGATTCCAAGGTAGTGCAAACCGACATTATGTGCAAAAATGGCGTAATACACGTAGTTGATACGGTGATATTACCCTGAAATTAAGGAGACAATTATGTTAAAGACATTAGGACATTATCGCTAGTGTGCTGTTGATTGTAGGCGGACTGAATTGGGGCTTGGTAGGAATATTTGATTTCAATCTGGTAAGTTCCATCTTCGGCGAAGGTGCCGCTTTAAGCAGAATTGTCTTTGTCGTTGTAGGGCTGGCCGCCGTTTACCAGTTAGCTATGATCAAGGGCATCTGGAAACGTTGGAATTTTCAGCTCCACCAACCGGCTCATACGTAAGAAGTATTACATTTTATAGAATAGAATAAGGCTATGTTCTTTACTGGCTTTCAGTAAGGAAAAAGCCTTTTTCTTTAACAAGATATAGTTTTCTTATGCGGAAACCCTCGAACATTTCAGCCAAAAAAGATAAGGTGAAAAATCCATTCTATTTGCCAATTGATTTAACTTATAATTTTGATAAAATTTGTTTGCGTATTGGTAGCCAATATTATCAAGCTAATGATATTACCTTGCATTTTGGGATTTTAAGAATTCTCACAATGATTCCTGGCCATTTAGCCCCACTTTCAATATCAACACCGTCCTGCAATTTAGATCGGGCTAACCAAAATTAGTGAGAGGACAAATTGACTCTATCTACTTATGAATAAAAAAAAAGATAACCATATTTCCACCGAGCATGATCTGATCCTCTTAAAAAATCGTGCCCTGGATGAGGCAGCAGAGGGGATTACCATTAGCGACCCCTCACTTCATGATAATCCCATTATATACGCCAACGCTGGTTTTGAGCGCCTGACGGGTTACTCCGTTAAAGACATCCTGGGGAAAAATTGCCGTTTTCTGCAAGGGCCTGATACGGATTCCACTACGGCAGATCAAATACGAACGGCTATCCAGACGGAACGTCCCATTACAATTGAGATTCTCAACTATCGAAAAGATAAATCTACCTTTTGGAATCGCTTGTCTATTACACCAGTGCGCAATCCTTCGGGTAAGACTACCCATTTCATTGGCATACAATCGGATGTGACAAAACGCAGGGAGGCTGAGAATGCCTTACGTGCAGCCAAGGAACGCATGAGTAAAAATCTGGAGATGGCTGCTAAGGTACAGCACTCATTACTGCCGGATTCACTGCCCGAATCTCTTGGGATAAAATTCGCTTGGCGTTTTCAACCTTGTGAAGAATTGGCGGGTGATATCCTGAATGTGTTCTGGCTTAATGAACATCAAATTGGCCTTTATCTTTTGGACGTAAGTGGTCACGGTGTAAAAGCAGCCCTTCTATCGGTAACTCTAAGTCATTGGCTTTCCCCTCAATCTGGTCAACCCCATCTCTTTGCTAACCAGGTTGCCGGGGAAGCTGGTCTTCTGGTGCGCTCTACAGATCAAGTGGCCAAACAGCTCAATCTCCAATTTCCTATGGATCCAGACCGGAATCAATATTTCACGATCGTTTATGCTATCCTTGACCTCAGGTCCTTTACCATTCGTTACACTTCCGCTGGTCATCCTCCGCCTGTTAAAATGTCCCGAAATACAGAAGCGACATTTCTTGAGTATGGGGATTTCCCTATTGGCATTATGGAGACCGCCGAATATCACGAATACATTGTCCCTTTGGAACCGGGAGATCGTCTGTATTTTTATAGTGATGGAGTCACCGAAGCCATTGATAATAATGGTCAGATGTTCGGTACATCCCGATTACTTGATATCATACGCCGGGAACAAACTTCTACCCTTGACCAAAGCTTATCCTCTATTCTTGAAAAACTGACGCATTGGTGTGACTGTAGAGGTTTTCGGGATGATGTCTCCCTATTGGCACTCGAGCGAATTGCCTGATATTTATTAATCTTCATCTTTGTTAGTATTTCCTGTTGAGATTACAGCTTATTCATCCATGCTGTTTTTTGCCACATTTTTCAACATGCGTTTGAAAATAAATTGATGAATAGGATATAGACCATACCAGTAAAGCAATCCCGCCAAACCAAGGGGATCAAAAATAGCGGTTTGGTATATGCTGGTTCCCTGAGTATCTGGCTGGACTTCGAATTGCAGCCAGGCTCGGCCCGGTAGTTTCATCTCGGCCCGGAGCCGCAGAAGGTGGTTTGGTTCATAGACTTCAACACGCCAGAAATCAAGTACATCACCTTCTCTTAAATGTTCCGCATCTCGACGAGCTCGTCTCATACCCACACCACCAAAAAGCTTATCTATCAAGCCCCGTAATTGCCACAGTAAATTGGCATAATACCAGCCTACCTTACCGCCGATTCGCCTTATCGGTTTGAAGGCAATATCTGATGAACATGGTAAAGAGATGAAGCAAACATCAAAAACACGCGCATATTGCTGAAAAGTTCTATGTTGCAATGATTGTGGACAATCAGGGAATTTGTCGGCTGCTCGAAAATTCATAATATTTCTGTCCTCTTTTTCGATGGTATTTTTTATGGCCTCCCGGACTCTGCAGGGTCTTACTGAGAAAAATTGTAAAGCCGACTTGTCATTTACGATCGTGGGATTTTTAATACTTTCTATTAGGGTCCTTCCGATGCGTACATACAAAGGAGATACCAGTCCCAGCCAAAGACTGGAAAGGTAAGGTGTCAAAACCGGAACCGGGATCATCAACCTTTTTAAACCTCTTTGCCAAGCATATTCCTTCATGATCCCCTGATAAGAAATTCGATCCGGTCCGCCTATCTCAAAGACTCTGCTTTCGTATATGGGGATTTCTATTGCTTCTCTAAGATATGCTATTACGTCTTCAGTGACGATAGGTTGGGCCATATTTAGTACCCAGCGGGGAGTTATCATAAGTGGAAGTTTCTCAACCAAAGTTCGAATCATTTCAAAGGAGAGACTACCGCTGCCGATGATAATCGAGGCCCGGAACTCTATGCTTGTAATTCCTGAATTGCGAAAAATTCTGCCCACTTCCTGACGGCTGGCCAGATGAGCGGAAAGATCTTCTTCTCTGCCCAATCCCCCCAAATAGATAATCCTTTGCACGCCTGCCTCTTTTGCGGCCGTTACGAAGTTCAGGGCGGCCCTGCGATCGTTTTCAGCAAAATTACCCTCAGACGACATAGAGTGAACTAAATAGAACGCCGTGTGTACATCTTGGAGGATCGGACCCAGAGATTTGGGTTCCAGAACATCACCCTTAATAACTTCAACCATATTTGCAGCATAAGATTGCAGAGTCTCCGGTCGACGTACCAGGCAGCGCACGGGATATTTTGCCGAAATCAAGGCCTTAATCAGGTGACGGCCTACATATCCTGTCGCCCCGGCCACCAGGATCAGTTTTTCCTTTCTTTCTGCCTGCACCTAAAATCTACCTATCTGTGATTTCTTCTGTTTTGCACACTTTTTGCAATTATAATCCCATGATTACAACTAGACAAGCTACTAGCTATCATCGGCGGAGATTATTTAAGTCACAATACAATATAGCAACTTTGACTGGCGGCACCAATCGGATATAATCTATTCTGGCTATATAGCCCCAATATAGGAGTCACAACAATGCCGGATTTTGTTTTATACTCCATTCTAGCAGCGATCGCTCTGGGAGGTTATTCAGTGCTAATTAAGATAATTTTGCGCTACAGATTGTGTGATGCGGGATTGGTGACTTGGGGCCTAGGAATCGGCACAGGGATAGTCTCTCTGATAGTTCTTATTGTTGGGAAATATACATTTCCAACTGATGCTCTCCTGGCAACAATAAAGCTAGCCGCCCTGGCACTGGGAGCTCATTGGTTTCTTAGCCGGGCACTCCAGGAAGGCGATGCCAGCACCGTTATCCCGTTGCTTAGTTTGAAGATTCCCCTGGTAGCGGTTTTATCTATATTTATATTGGGTGAACATCACACCCCGAGAGTCTACCTTGCCGCCGTAGTCGCGGCTATAGGAGTAGCCATGTTTGGTGTCGGCCGTCAAGAGCGAGCTCAGGGTGGTTATGGCAGGCATCCATTCCTAGCAATAACCCTGGCATTTATGAGCGCCTTGTTATATGCATTGCTTGACCAAGCAGCCAAACAGACACTAGCATATACAAGCCCCGTCAAGCTAGCCCTCTGGGTGAACATAATGACCGCTTGTGCATGCCTGATAATGTTACTCCATCCGCACTATCGACCATATCGGCTGGCAAGACTTGACCTAGTATTATTTCTATTAGGCGGAGGTCTGATGTTCGGCGGCATTATGTTATTTTTTCACGCCCTAGATTTGTCCGATGGGGTGACAATTCCCAACATTGTGCTAGGCACCCGGGGTTTTTTCGCCTTACTAATTGGTTTTACAGTGGGGCAAGCATTGAAGATACCCATGGAAAAACAACCACACAAAATTTATCTGCTACGTATAGTAGGTTCAATCTTGTTACTGACAGGACTAGTAATATCATTAATCTAGAATTCATTTGAAGGAGAACTATCGAACATGGAACTAAGAGATTATTTTGAAAATAACGAAGGAACAGTAATTCTGGCAACTGCGGACAACGAGGGAAAGGTGAATGTCGCTATATATGCCCGCCCGCATGTTTTCGATGCGAAAACCCTTGGATTCATCATGCGGGGCAGATTAAGCCACCGAAATCTGCAAAGCAATCCTCGCGCCGCCTATATGTTTATTGAAAAGGCAAAAGGCTATCACGGCAAGCGACTTTATCTACAGAAAATTCGTGAGGATACCGATCCAGAGGTTATCGAAGAGATTCGCAGAAAGCCAAAACGAGAGTATTCCTATTCAAATGATGAAGAAACATACCTGGTGTATTTTATGGTTGAGCGTGTTCGACCTTTGGTTGGAGACCAGGAGTAACCAGTATCAAGAAAATATTTACAGAAGGATATTGTAGAATAAAGTGGACATCAAAAATAATTTGCAGAATTTATGTAATAAACAGACCCTGGCGGTGCTTTGCACCCACAATAAGGGTGGGCCTTACGGAAGCTTGGTGGCGTTTGCCAATACTGACAATCTTCGAGAAATTGTGTTTGCCACCTTGCGTACCACAAGAAAATATGCCAACATTGATGCCGATAAGCACGTGGCTTTGCTAATCGACAATCGTAGCAACAAGACAGCGGATTTTCGTCAGGCTACGGCTGCTACGGCTATTGGTTATGTCAGGGAAATAACCAAGAAAAAAAATAGCCGTTACCTGAGACTGTATCTGAAAAAGCATCCGCATCTTAAAGAATTTATCGAAGCGCCGACTTGCGCTCTTTTATGTATTGTTGTGGACAAGTATTACATCGTCAATAGATTCCAGCAGGTAGTTGAACTGCATTTAAATAAGCATAAGTGATTTTCAAATTAGAACAAATCAATGATAGAATGAAGATGTTGGTCGGTAGTAAGGCCAGTGCTTTGGCGGAAATTTCGCGCAATTCTCTTACTGTTCCAAAAAGTATCTGTATCGGCGTTGACGCTTATGAACATTTTGTTAAAGCCACCGGACTGCAAGGTCGCATTCTAATGGAGTTCCATCGTAAAGATCTAAGTCAAATGCGTTGGGAGGAGATGTGGGATGCCTCCCTGCGAATACAACACATGTTCCAAACTACCGAATTACCTACAACCCTGCAAATAGAACTAACTCAGGCCATCGAGCGTGATTTTGGCTCACGGGCAGTCGTGATCCGATCTTCCGCTCCCGGCGAAGACTCGCAGCATACTTCTTTTGCGGGTTTGCATGAATCCTACGTTAACATAATAGGAGTGGAAGCGATCCTGGAGCATATAAAACTGGTTTGGGCCTCACTGTGGTCCGATGCGGCCCTGCTATATCGACGCGAGCTTAATCTACAGGTAAAATCAAGCAAGATGGCGGTCCTTGTGCAAGAGCTCATTTCAGGACAGGTTTCAGGGGTGTTATTCAGCCAAAGTCCGATGGATAACTCTCAGACCGTGATTGAGAGTGTATACGGCCTAAATCAAGCACTGGTGGATGGATCGATTGAACCTGATCGATGGATTCTGAGCCGAAAAGATGGTTTGATAATATCCTGTAAGCCTGCTGCCAAAACAAAATTAATGGTTCCTAACAGCCAAGGCATAAAACTATCAAAGCTGCCCTCAAAAAAATCCAAATCTTACTGCTTGCACCAGGATCAAATAAAGGAGTTGTTTTGTCACGGCCAGAAGCTTGAAGATATTTTCCAGGGACCTCAGGATATTGAGTGGACTTATAAAAAACGAGAGCTTTATACACTACAATCAAGGCCAATTACAATTACTGCTGACAAGGATGACTCTCGCAGTTGGTATATGAGTCTACGGCGCAGTTTTGAAAATTTACAGGAGCTAAGAAAAGACATCCAAAACACATTGATACCACAAATGATCCGAGACGCCGAAATGATGTCAGCAATAGAACTAAGCTGTTTATCAGATAAAGATCTGCATAAGGAGATTGAAAGGCGAAAACAGATCTATAGGAAATGGCAGGATATCTACTGGGAAAAGTTTATTCCCTTTGCTCATGGTGTGCGCCTGTTCGGTCAATTTTATAACAAAACAGTTCAGCCCGCGAACCCTTATGAGTTTGTGGACCTACTGGCCAACACACCTATGCAGAGCACTAAGCGTAATGAAATTATGGAAGAATTGGCTCAAAATCTGCGTGAAGATTTAACATTAGCACAGAATCTAAAATACCATCCTGAACGGCTGGAGGAGAATTTCAAACGGCAATTACAGGAATTTTTTGATTGTTATGGCAATCATGCCTGGGGATTAGTGGATACGACCGAAAACCAGGGTGCTATTGCAAACTTGTTGTTGGAAATGGCTGCCACTGGGCCGAGGAAGAGAATGTCAAAAAACAAATCTGTGACATCATTGGAAGATAAGTATTTTAGTGTTTTCTCTGCTGACCAACAGGGTTATGCCCGCGAGATACTTGATCTGGCTAGAGTGAGTTATCAATTAAGAGACGATGACAATATATACCTGGGTAAGATTGAAAATGCGGTTGTGACGGCGATGCAGGAATCTTTACGACTAGCTCAAAATCAAGGCGCAGATCAGAAAAAGTGCATTAACTATGAGGATATGCTTGCCTCTCTGAAAAAACTCAAGAAAGCTCCCAGGAAAGGCTTCCTTATCTCCAAGGCTGATACTGACTACGTGCTAAAAACGCGACAGTTGCTTGGACAGCCTGCCTCTGGTGGAATAGCAACTGGAACGGCAAGGGTGATATCCGAACCACGGGATGTATTCAAGGTCAAATCAGGAGAAATATTAGTCTGTGATTCGATAGATCCCAACATGACTTTCACCATACCCTTAGTTGCGGGAATTGTCGAACGACGGGGTGGAATGCTTATACACGGCGCTATCATTGCCCGCGAATATGGCATTCCCTGCGTTACCGGCGTACTCGAAGTGACTACAGTAATTCAAACGGGAGTCTCGGTTATCGTGGATGGATACCTCGGCATTGTAACGATTGATAACAGTCAGCAGAAATAATACTTCACATTATGCAGCTTCAAGGCTTTCTAGTGTTCAAAAAATCAAATATGATATAACCTGAAGCAATACAATTTTTAAGCAATAAGCAGTTTACAGAGGGTGATTACGCTTTTAATCGATACAGCCTGCCCAGCAAGCCGATTTCAATCATATCTTGGAGTATGCGATTATCAAGGCTAATGAATTAACTAAACCACTGCTGTAAGCGGGAAAAGAAAATTTGCAACAGTACTATGTATACGACCGCATATTGGGAATTTATCACATTTCGACACATGTTGTAACACCATTGTTTTGCTCGCACTTATGAATTTGTCTCGATTGACTGTATTTGTACCACCTGGATTTATGCACCGGATGGTATCTGCTGTAAAGGGCGGAGAGAAAATGTGCCAGCTGGCGGAGTGACCGAGGCGAATTAAAAGTGTACCACCCTTTTGAAACCTCATTGGTAAAATAGGCAATTTATTGGTACCAATGGGAGAGAAAGGGTATGAAGAAGATTTTCGAGTATGATTAGTTTGCCGTATGTATTATCATGAGAATTTGAGTCGACGAGAGATTGTCGGGCGAACGGGCTATCATCGTAAAACCATTAATAAGATGTTGCATTATTCTCAGCCACCGGGGTATCAAATTCAGGTGCGGAATCTTTCCTGCACAATGTACCAGAGGCGCTATAATGGCAACTACCTTATTATCCTTTTGCAATTCTACTACGGAACCATCCTGTGCGACGCGCAGCACCAGCTCACCCGAATCGAGTTTTGTCCATTCTGCCTTACCAGAGGGGCTGTAAATAAATACAGTTCTGCGCAACGTTGGTAAATTCTCACCCTTTACCACCAACGGGTAAGCTTGCAAGGCCTGATCAGCCTGGGGATGTAAATCGACGGATAAACTCTGGCGGGGACCGATCTGGGTCATGATATCACCCACGGATAATTTGACCGGCTGGGGATGATGATTTTTTATCCGCACTTTAATCTCAGTGCCCGGTTGATTTACGTTTACCTGCTCTAACTCCAATGGATGCAAATTTATCCCGACGATTTCTATTTTGGCCACCTCCGCTGTGCCCGGGCCCGGGCCAGGATCGAGGCGTATTTATTTCAAGACTTGCTCAGCAGGTATGTTTATCTCGTAGTCGTGCCAATTGTTGTCAGAGACCGGGGAAAAGCGTATGCTTTTTTTTCGGCGACCAGGCAGGATCACTCCCGGTAATGTAAAATATCTCACCAGGTCCTTTTATATTAGTTTTGAACTGCAGCTTAACGATTACCGGTCCCTGCAAAGACAGGGCAGGACTGAGTGAATACGGATCTACTCCGGTTGACTGAATTCGTAAATTACCTGTGTCTGCGTACACCGAGCAGTCATGTATCGGTTGCCAACCTTGGACCAACTGCTCGAAGTTCCACTCGGTTAACAACTATCGGCTGATAATCTGCCGGAGATAAGGATTAATTTCGTCGGCGCGCACGGTTAAGCATAATCCGATTTCAGCCATCAGCAGCGGAGTGATCCAGAAATGATATTTACTAATCATTGGTGTTTTCATTCCTTATATTTACCAACTGTATATTTTTAGTTTCCGTTCCCACCATAAATTGTCCTACGATATAACCATGCACATCGAATACCGGCACCTGTAAAAAATATCTGCTGTCATTAGCCACCTCATCTGTAGCTGATCCCATTAAAACACCTACTTCATACTCGGCCCGGGCTATGCGCAGCCGTTTGCCACTGTTGTATTTTTCTAATAATTCGCCCAAACCTTTGAGTTGATGTTCCAGTCGTTTGCGTTTGGGAAAGGTAGGCCGGGCGCCTCCCTCGGTAACGTCCTGCCATTGTTCGCGGGCCTTTTTTTCATCCAGACGCAGAAGTTTTATTACCTTCTCATAATCGGCCTGCTGACGTACAAGGGTGGAATGTCCGTTGATATATATGTTATATATAGTTCCGGTAAAGCGCATGCGATTTTTTTGGCTACCGTCACGGAACCTTTCATATTGGTTATCCATAAGTTCCCAGGGATATTCGATCAGCTCCAAACCGGGAAACATTTTCAACAGCCATGCCGGGCCGCCCGGTCCATAGAGCAATCCCTGGCGACAAACAGTAGTGCCCGTGCCGGACCACTCGTAGACCATTGCCTGGGGATCACGAATAAAATCGACCAACGTGTGGTTGAGTTCATAATTTTCACTGATAGTACCTGTGACAACCAAGCCGGGAAATTCGCTCTCCACTCGGGGCTGGAGTGCTTCATCGACAACCAGGTCAATACTTTCTCTAGAATGCTGGATAGTGCCTTCCGACTGGTTTAGATCGCAGGTAAGCGTGCCTCTGACTATCCCGCCGCTCAGGGCCGCCTGGTAAGAGGCGTCGGCTTTACCATCCTGTAATTGATATTGGCACTGCAACTCCTGGGGATGCAGACGACAATCACCATGGGTATCGGTATAACTAAAATGATGTATATGGGCCGAACCGTTCAGCTCCCACCCATGTAAGAAATTACGTATCTTGCTGAGCAGGGATTTTGCCTCCTGTTCAGAGGGCATGGACTCAGTAGGATCTTCGACGGGGAGATTTTGGCCCCAGAGCGTCGTTAGATCATCCAGATCCACCTGCTGGGCCAGTATATCAATTCTTCCGGAGACGTGCTGGTTCTGCTTATCTGTGCCGGTGAGCCAGGGACCTTGTACATCCACAATTAAGTTTAGCTGATTCTCTCCCGTTTGTATTTTCAAAGCCCCGATACGCAATTCTGTTGGGTCGGCCTGTCCACCTTCGCAACTAATTTCAAGCGGTTTGCCTTGCCAGCGACTGCGCAAAGTACCAGTCAGGGTTGCCTGGCCAAGGTCTCCGGTGGGAGTAGAGCCAAAATGCCAGGCTCCTGCTACTTTAAGATTTAAATCTCCCTCCAGATTGGTCAAGAGTTCTGCATATGAACTGTCGGGGACCTCAAGCCATCGAACCGGCGTTTGCAAATCAGGTGCTTTTACATCCAAGGTAAATTCCATCTGCCGGGCCGGGTTATTAACTTCACCCGCTAAAAATTCGGCTACTTTGGCCTGCTCTAAAAGGGCATGACCCTGGATCGAGTTCTGGGCCATCTCAATGCGGAAATCGTGCAATTTCAATTGTTGAGTGTCCCGGAAACTGCCGAGGTCATAGCTGAAGGTGAGTTTTTTACCGATGGGTTTATTAATCGTGATACCCTTTGCCTGGGGCTGACCCGCCGGCAGTTCAAAGCTGCCCCCCGTAGAGGTAAGATCAATCGAACCCTTAACATCCCATTTTTTTGTGGTTTGATCCCAATTAATATAACCCTCTATCTGAGTACTACCGGCTAAAGCAGAGAAAATATCTTTAGGCAGTGATAGCTCTTGAATCACTTTTTGCTCCATGCGCTGGAGCAGGTTTGGGGGATCGGTTCGTTCTTTATTGTAATCAATCCGGCCGTGATAATTCAATTCGCCCCGGCTCAACCGCTGATACCAGCTTTTTGCCAGCGGCAGCCAACCTTTCTGTTCTATTTGCAAGTTCCCTTTTATCCCAGTCTGTATGTTATCCAGCTTCCAATCCAGCTTTCGGATTTCCGTCCGCACCGGTGGTACCGTTTGCTTAACCGGATGCAGCATAGCCCACCAGGAATTATCATCCCAACTTAGCGAGAGATCGCCGCTTACTGAGAATGGAACTTCTTTTTCTTTAGCCCAGTATATTTCTTCGTTTTGACCTTCCGGGGAGGAAGGAATCGCCTTTAAGGTGAATTGACTTTTTCCCGCTTCCAAGTTAAATTGCATGTCACATTGTTTGTCTGTTTTAGCCAGCTTGGCCCACAACATACCAACACCTTGCAGATCACACAAGTGATACCTGCCCCAACACAGATTATTATTTCCCTCCAAAAGCCGAGGCGACCAAAGAGTCAATTCCGCCAGATTACTGCTGTCTATCTGAAAGTTTATCTTGCGCCAACTATAGGGGAATAAGGCCTTCCAGCCGGTTAATTCATAGCTGGACTCTACAAGCTCGGCGGCGATAATCTGTACTGAGCCAGCCCCCATACGAGCCTGGCCCTGAAAGATCAGAGTTTGCGAATCTGGCTTAGGAGATATTGACAGCTTGATATTTCCGACCTGCCCCTTCGGTTTGTGAAACCATAAGCGCGAATCCGGCTTGTCCGTCAACGTCTCATCCGCATCGAGGCTGGGTATCAAATTGACCACACCTGATCCCACTTTAACAGTCAAATTGTCCGCCCCGACTTCAGCTTTAACGGAAAATGGCCGATCCGGTAAACGGGAACATTTAAGGTGACCCGTGACATCCCCCTCCAGGCTAATTTCATATTCCTTTAGTATCTCCCGCAAAGCCGGGCTCAAGTTTAACCACTCTTCTAAGGCGGTGACCTGTCCCGGGCCGGTGATTTTGAGCCCCTTTTCTTCCCAGGCAATAAGACTTTGGGGACCAAAAACCAGATGATTATCATCCAGGGCAGCCTGGAAAATAAACTGCTCGAAAACACTGGCATTTTCACTGAGCTTACCCGAGAACTCAACCGCCAATTCTTTCCCGGGATTTTTCTCCAACAGGATCCCTTTGTCCGGTATATCACCTTTTTGCCAAAACCATTTACTGCCTTTAGGGCCTTTAATTTTTCCTTGTATCTTGCCGGCGCCCGTTTCACCCAGGCTGAGTTGGAGGTCCAGGGGGCCGCTCGCTTTGATCGTTCCGATAATTTGGGTCAGAGCCTGAATCTCCGGCTGAAATTCTGTCAAGTCATCTGCCTGAAGGTGCAGCTTTACACATCCCTGCTCCAACCCGGAACGTAACAAGCTTAGAAACAACCCCTGAAAATCGGGAAGACCGTTTTTTTTCTGTTGGTTGCGAGATAATGCCCAGTTCAAATTTTTTACCTGCCCCAGAATGTGCAGGGATTTCCATCGGCCCTGGAAGTTTCCTTCCTGAAGATTCACCCATAAACCCTTATCAGCCTTTTCGTTCGGATCATATCCACCCTGCATGGTCAGATTCAGTCCCGGAGCAGTAACTGTGAGGGGCTTGACGAGCATTTTTTTAGACTGCGACTCATAGTCGGCGGTAAAACCGATCCTCAGTTCCCGTTCGGCGGGGAAATTAACCGGCTTTCCATATCGGTCTGTACCCAGAGCAAATTTCCTCAACGAAAAAGAGCCTTGATATCTGCCTTGCTCTTGTTTGACCCAATCGAACACCCCATTTAGATCAAAGCCGGTATTTAATTCCTTTATGCCTTTAATCTTAACACGGTGATTTTCCAGATTTACCCTCATGTCCTCGATCACCACCTGATCCAGTTCTATGTCCACGGGGGGCAGTTCCAGAATATTCACCCTACCCTGGGGAGTAATCACCACAAATAACCGTCCCTGTTTTATCTGTAAAATTCCCAGCCGGTCTTTGAGGAGGTCCGTCGGAGCAAAGGGACAACGGATTTCATCAATTTGGAGCAACAGGCCAGGGCCAAAATCCGGGTTACGGTTGATTTTTACATCCTTAATAATCACCCCCCCCAGCCAACTGATTTGGACCTGTCCGACCGAGGCGTCGCGTTCGAATTCCTGCTGCAAAACCTGCTCGATTTTTTGTTTGATGGCATCCTTGGGCAGCCACCACGGCAGCAGTCCATAAACTGCTACCAACAGCAGCAGGAGCCCCAATATTACCAGTATTATTACTCTCTTATACTTACGATCCATTGCCGGGATTCTAATGGAATAATCCGGAAATTGCACTAATTTTCCCCAACGTGGAATACCGGAATTGGACAACTTTCTTAAATTGAGCTAGTATTGTTAGTATTACGAATAAGGATTCCAAGCTTAAAGTAAAATAAATGTCGAACAGCAATTCCAATCACAAAGCTCATCTGTTACTTACTATTATTTTTTGCCTTTTGCCGGCTTTGCAGACAACGGTTACCATTCACTGGGGTTGGCACACCGCTGTTACCTATCCGGCGCTGAAAACATTTATGATTATCATACCGGTGCTGGTTTGGTGGAAGTCACAGAGAGGCAGAGTTAGTTTTGGGCATTACGTAGGCTTAAAGCGCACCAATATATTACCGGGGCTGGGGTTGGGTATGCTTATGGGAGGGATTATTCTGAGTGGTTACTATTTATTCTTCGAGTCGGTGATTGATCCGAGGCTGCTTCAGGAAAAAGTAAGCTCACTGGGACTGAGGAAATATTACTGGGGGATGGCGGTGGTAGTTGCAGTTGGTAACTCGCTATTCGAGGAATACTACTGGCGGGGATTTATCATAAACGAACTGAAAAGATGGTTTAAATCAACGCTGACTTTGTGCATAGTGGGTGGGTTTTTATTTGGGCTACATCATATATGCGTGTTGCTGCCGATATTCGAGTGGAAGTGGGCTTTGGTGTTTACAGCAGGAACCATGGCGGCCGGGGCGGTCTGGTCATGGATGCGTATGCGGGGGTATTCCATTCTGGATTGCTATACAAGCCATATTATAGCGGACTTTACCATTATGTGGATCGGATATGATTTGATTAAAAAATAATCAATAAAGTATCGGTCGTATCTATTAAAAAAGGCCGGTGGTGACTCGGAAATGAATACCGATTATCCATTTATCTTTTTTTTCTGAATAAGCCGGCGCGGAGAGGACTGGATAAATGGTAGGCAGCCAATTTGACCCGGTCATCAATCAAGAACTCACCCAGGGAATAGAGCCAGACAAAGCCGGCCCAGGCCCAGCCGATCGGACTCATGAACAAACCGTATACGACAATTAAGGTAGCGATTATCTGGGTTCCTATTACGGCAAATAAAAGGATGTTCGAAGGACGAGATGACCAGAAAGGACCGCGGGTACGAGTTAAAAAGATAGTGAAATGGCCTGAGACCGAGAGCTTGAGATAGATCAGAGACTGGATCATCTCGCGGTTGAGATGAAAATAGTGTTCAGCCAAGTAGAAAAGACCGAAAGTAGCAAAGACGCCCGTGATGCCCAAAACGGTGGCGATGCCGAGGACCTCGCGCATGTTCCAAGCTTCGGGTTTGTTGGACCACTGGGCCCGGTCATAGGCAATCGAAAGGATAGCGCCATCGTTGAGCAAGGCTAAAAGAACTATCATAATGGCGGTTACGGGGTAAAAGTTGAAGACCAGGATAGAAAGCGTCATGAAAAGAAGGACGCGAATGGTTTCGGAGATGCGATAGGTAGCGTAATTGGTCATGCGCTGGAAGATCTTGCGGCTTTCCTTGACGGCGTCGATGATGGTGGAAAGGCCGGGAGCCAAGAGGACAATATCGGCGGCGGAGCGAGCGGCATCGGTGGCACCGGAGACCGCGATACCGGCATGGGCCTTTTTCAGAGCGGGGGCGTCATTAACGCCATCGCCGGTCATGCCGACAATGTGGCCCTGCTGCTGCAGGACTTCGACGATATGATACTTGTGTTCGGGAAAGACCTGGGCAAAGCCGTCGGCCTTTTCTATCTGCTCGGCTAATTGGCCGGTCTGGTAATGTTTGGTGTCGCCAAAAAGATCGGCGTTGATAATGTTCTGGCCCAGGCCCAACTGAGCGGAGACTTCCCGGGCGATGGCCAATTGATCGCCGGTAACCATTTTGATCTTAACACCCATTTCGCGGGCGGTTGCAATTGTGCTGGCGGAGTCTTCACGGGGAGGATCAAATAAGGGCAGGACCCCCAAAAACTGCCAACGATCCTGGGCATCGGTCCGGGCAACACCGATAGAACGAAAGCCACGGGCGGCAAATTCGTTAGTAGCCTTTTCCACAGACGCTCTTACCTGAGAAGCATTATCGGAAAGGTCGAGTATGACCTGTACCGCCCCTTTGGTTACTTTAAATGAAGTTCCCTGAGAGGATTTGACCAGGGCCTCAGTACGTTTGTGGATCGGATCGAAGGGCTGGAAGTGAGCGATGGTATATTTTTGTAAGTCGTCCGGTTTTGACAAGGCGGCGACGACCGCTGAATCAATCGGGTCTTCGTTGTCGGTGTGTGAGGCTAAAGAGGCGGCCAGAACAAGGTCATCTTTATCGATGTTGGGAAGCAGAAAAGGTTCTCCCAACTTCAATTTGTTTTGGGTTAGTGTTCCAGTTTTGTCCGAACATAAAATGTCTACGCCGGCCATTTCTTCAATGGCTGCCAGGCGAGAGACAATTGCTTCCTTCAGGGATAAAAGTCGAGCACCAACCGCCATGGTAACAGAAAGGACGGTAGGCATGGCTACAGGGATGGCAGCGACGGTCAGGACCAGGGCAAAGCGTAAGGTGGTGAGCATACTGTCGTGGCGAAACAGGGCTACGGCCATGATAAGAATTACCATGGCGATAGCGATAACGATCAGATAATCTCCTATTTTTAAGACCGCGCGCTGGAAATTACTTTCCGTTTGAGCGGTTTCCATTAAATGAGCGGTTTTTCCAAAATACGTGTTCCCGCCCGTAGCTGTAACGAAGGCTTCTATTTCTCCCAATCGAACGACGGACCCAGAGTAAATAGTTTCCTGGGGGTTACGGTTAACGGGCAGTGATTCTCCGGTCAGGGCTGATTGGTCAACTTCAATCGGATCGCCGGGGCCGAGTGTGGCATCGGCGGGAACAATGTCGCCAATCCGAATACGAATTAGATCACCGGGAACAAGCTGACGAGCGGGGATGGGCTGCCAACGGCCGTCACGTTTTACATGGGCCAGCAAAGCGAGCTTTTTGCGGAGGGCGGCGATGGCATTGCCGGCCTGAAATTCCTCCCAAAAACCTACACAAGCATTGGCGGCCAACAGGATCATAATAATTATAAAATCAGTCCAGTGGCCCACAAGCGCGGAAAGGATGGCTGCGACTTCGATCATCCAGGGGATAGGGCCCCAAAAGTACGAAATGAATTTCAAGATGGAGTTTACTTTCTTTTCCTGGAGCTCATTGTAACCATATTGCTGTAAACGGTTTTGAGCCTCTTGTTCCGTGAGACCGGTTGCGGATGAGGCATCGGCTGATGGGGGGACGGCTGATGGAATATCATGATTTTTATTCATGCGTATAGGGCCTTAAATGATGATTTTCCAAAAGAATTCGCTTAATACAATCAGGCATAGCGAAATAATTTATACATCATTGTTTTTCTTTTTGGCCAGGGATTCCAAGGCTGCTTTAGCTGCGGGGGGGAGCGCAAACTCCGCTTCCAAGCTGCGCAGTTCGTCGAGAACCGCCAAGCATTCTTCGTTCAAAAGATCTACTCTTTCAAAGGCATGCAAAATATGATGAGCGCCCTGGCGGAGATCCCAGTTATCCGCATGCTCTATCAATGCCGTCAACAAAGGCTGTAAAGAATCCCGGCGCAGGGCAATGAGCCCTTCGGCGGCCAGCCAGCGGACCTCGAAGCTTTTATCTGACAGGGCCTGGACCAGGAACGGAGCGGCTTGGGGGTCGCGCATGGTGCCCAGAGCCTTGGCGGCCTCCCAGCGGATACGCGTGTGAGGATTCGTCAGTGCTTTTATCAGAAAAGGTACGGCAATGGTTCCCAGCTCTACCAAATCTTTACGCGCCTGTTGACGTGCCACACCGTCTTTACCGGCCAAAACAGAGAGCAGATCTTCTATATTCTCTTTGCTGTCCATGTATATTATTTTTCTTGTTACATGATCCTTATTTTCTGCATATTAATAATCCAGTTGGCTCAACTCTCTAATATAGCCCCAAGGTGCACTTTGCAGACCACTCTTATAAAAACAATCAAGGTAAGTACATATCTGAATTATCGTTATTATAACATTTTTCGTGCAAGCGCCAAGCCCTCAGCTGCGCGAAGGTAACAAAGATTAGTTTCGGGATTCTGCCAATACGGAAGCAGATAAGATGACTACCTGCTCGGCGGGAACGTCGGAGAACATAACCTGTTGTCCGTGGGTTGTGAAGGGTGCCTGGGTCGTTTTAACCTTATTAATAGCGTCTAAGACGTCTAGGCCTTCGATAACTTTGCCGAAAACAGCATAGCCGGGGCGGGCAGGGCTGACATAATCGAGAGGTTTGTTGTCGGCAAAATTGAGGAAGAACTGTGAGGTGGCGCTATCGGGGTCGTTGGTGCGAGCCATGGAAATAGTCCCCCGGTCGTTCTTTAAGCCGTTAGAGGCTTCGTTTTTGATCGGAGGATGGTTTTTTTTCTGGACGGCGTCAGTAGAAAAGCCACCACCCTGGTTCATAAAGCCGGCGATGACGCGATGGAAGATGGTGTTGTCATAGAAACCCTCATTTACATAACGCAGGAAGTTTTCCACGGTGACGGGGGCTTTATCAGGATAGAGCTCCAAGGTGATATCGCCAAGACTGGTTTTTAGTAAGACGCGGGGGATTGAAGTTTGCATGGCTGGGGTGGACTCCTTTCGTGGTGGTTGAGGGGTTACAGTATCTTTAGCCGGTACGGTTTGTTTGGAGGCAGAAGCAGGAGGCGAGATTTGCTTCTGATCTGTTGAAGAAGTGGTATTGTCATTGCAGCCGGTGCAAATGAACAAGCCGATAATTAAGGAACCTGTGAATAGCATTGATTTCAACATATGCCACCTATTCTTATAGAGTAATAATCTGATAGTTCATATCGTCGAGGTCGAGAATGACTAAATGGGCGGAGCCGGTAATCCAATCGGTGGATTCACCGGGATTGATGATGAGAGTTTTATCATGACGGCGGATGTCTTGTTTATGGGTGTGGCCGTAAATGATAAGGTCGTACATTTGGCTTTGGGCGATCTCGTCGATATTGTGATGGGTATGAGTCATATAAATCTGCTTGTCCTGCAGGGTACCTTTATAACAATATTCGTGGATTTCACCGCCAAAGCTATTGATGGTGCTTTTTAAGTAGAGTTTTTCTCCTTCGTTATTGCCGAAGACGGCGATAAAGTGAGCGGGCTCGAGCTGGGCAAAGGCCCGGGCGGTAAAGGGGGAGACGATATCACCGCCATGCAGGACATAATCCAACTTGTGCTCGTTAAAGATTTTTACTGCCGCCAAGACATTTTGATGATGGTCGTGGGAGTCGGAAATTATACCAATTTTCATGTCAAAGGTTATCCTTTTATAAAAAGGCGGCTGGGCGAGGGCCACCCAAGATCATGCAGCCTTTTAGGGCTATTATCAATCGTCCCTTCGGTACTACATTGATATTGTATTTTAAGTATTGGTTTTGGGCATTTTGGTAATATGCCATTTTCTGCCGTCGGATTCAATAAGATTATCAGCCTGGGTTGGGCCCCAGGAGCCGGCGGGGTAGGTGGGGATAGGATGGGTTTTTTGCAAGGCGCAGCCTTGAAGAACGGGTTCGAGGAAGGTCCAGGCGGTTAGGACCTCGTCGCTGCGGGTAAAGAGGGTGGCATCGCCGAGGGCGGCGTCCAGTAAGAGGCGTTCATAGGCGTCGGGTGGGCTTTGGCCGAAGGCATCGCGGTAATTGAAAAACATACGGCAGGGTTTAATATTAAGTGAAGGCGAGGGGGCCTTGGCCTGAAACTGCAGGGCTATGCCCTCGCGGGGCTGGAGTCTGATAGTCAGGCAATTGGGGACCATACCGTCGGTAAGATTGAATAATATTTTGGGAACAGATTTGAAGTGGATGCCGATTTCGGTGATGCGGACAGGGAGGCGTTTGCCGGTGCGGATATAAAAAGGGACACCGGACCAGCGCCAGTTATCAATCATGACCTTGAAAGCGGCAAAGGTTTCAGTTTGAGAGTCAGGGGCAACGTTGGGCTCCTGACAGTAACCACAAACATGATTATCATTTATAGTACCCTCGGTGTATTGAGCGCGGATGACGCCGTTGGCGGCACAATCGGGGGGAATGCGGCGCAGGGATTGGAGAACCTGCACTTTCTCGTCCCGGACCGCATCGGCGTCCAAAGAGAAAGGCGGTTCCATGGCGATCAGACAGAGCAGGTGCATGATGTGGTTTTGCACTATGTCGCGTAAGGCACCGGCCTGTTCGTAAAAGGCACCGCGTCCTTCGACGCCGATTGATTCACTGACAGTGATCTGGACGTGGTCGACGTAGTTGTGGTTCCAAAGCGGCTCAAATATACTGTTTGCGAAGCGCAACACAAGGAGATTCTGGACGGTTTCCTTACCCAGGTAGTGATCGATGCGAAAGATCTGATCTTCGGCAAATACGCGGGTAAGATGATTATTGAGTTCGCGGGCAGAATGAAGATCGCGACCGAAGGGTTTCTCGACAATAATCCGCGACCAAAGGCCGTTGGAAGGGTTGCGGCGATTCAGGCCGGCTGTATCAAGCTGGTCTATTATTTCGGTAAAATGGGCGGGCTGTGAGGCCAAATAAAATAGATAATTACCCAGCTGTCCGGGGCGGGGTGGGAGTTTTTCCAGGCGATTTTTCAGATTTTGATATCCCTGTTGGTCCTGGAAAGTAGATTGGTGGTAGTATAATTTCTGGGCGAAATCAGATATTTGATTTTCATCGGCAGTGGCAGGCGATGCATAATCCTTGAGGGCCTGGGCCATCTGGGAACGGAAGTTCTGATCGGAATTGTCGCGGCGGGCAAAGCCTATGACGGCAAAATCGGTGGGCAGTAGGTTTTGGCGGTAAAGATGGTATATGGCGGGGATGAGCTTGCGGTGGGTAAGATCACCGGAGGCACCGAAAATTACCAAGGTAAAGGGAGCAGGGACCTTTCCGGGGGATGAATCCAGAGAAAGAGGCTTAGATGAATTGGTATCCATTAATTCCATTACCGAGCAATAACAATCCTCCCTGGTTTGGGCCGAAACTGTCCTAAGAAATGGGCCGGGATGGATTCGAACCATCGTAGGCTTACGCCAGCGGGTTTACAGCCCGCTCCCTTTAGCCACTCGGGCACCGACCCCTCTGCTGACCAACAAAATATGGTCTGCAGATAAGGATAACTCATATCTGAGTTAACTATAACCTAAATTTGAAAGGAATGCAAGTGGGTGTCAGCAGATTGGGCGGGAGATTATAAACCGTAACAATTTATTATGGTCGAACGCAGCGAATCCGGGTTCTGAGCGGCCAACAGGGCTGATTGAGTTTTTTTGCGGCGAGGGTGGCGCTTGCAATAATGGACACAAAACTTGCGAAATAGAGGTACGGCTTTGCGAGGAGGATAGAGCCGAAGGATCATATCGAGGTGGCGGAGCATGATTTGGCCCTGCTCGGTGAGAGAGGGAGGGGGAGGCTTGGGCAGATGGGAAGTGAGGGCAAGGGATTCCCGGAATATCCAGGGGTTACCGATGGCACCCCGGGCGATCAGGACGGCATCGATATCATAATGGGCCAATTTTTCGGCTACGTCCTCAGCAGTAAAGATGTCACCGCTGCCGGTGATGAAGGCATGGGGAAAGCGTTTTTTGACCTGAGAGATGAAATTCCAGTCGGCCCGGTCGCGATATCGACTCTGAACAGTGCGGCCGTGGATAACCAGTCCGTTTACCTCGGCGGCGAGTGCCTTTTCACAAATGTGCCAGAAATTTTCCTGTGACTGGGCAGACTGGTCATAACCGATACGTAACTTGAGCAGAAGGGGGCATGAGATTGCCTGGCGGACCTGTTTGATTATCATGAGGGCAATGTCAGGTTGGGTAAGCAGGAAACCACCGCGTTGTTTTTGAGTGACCTTAGGGGCTGGACAAGCGAAGTTCAGATCAATGAGATCGTAACCATATTCACAGAGACGACGGGCGGCCTGGGCCATGACATCAGGGTCATTGCCCAACAATTGAGCTCCGACAGGGTGCTCCTGATCGGTGACGGCGTAGTGAGGTTTTTCCAGAACGCCTGGGGCAAGGACGGATTTGTCCAGCATTAATCCACTAAAGGTCAAAGGAGCACCGAACTGGCGGGCTAAAAGGCGCATAGGTTGATCGGTATAACCACTAAGGGGTGCCTGGAAAAAAGGTGCGTCGAGATTTAAATGGCTTAATTTTTTCATAGGAGAGTCACTGAATGCAGCACTTTTCACGCAAGAATACTTCGCTTAACGGGCGATTGTCAAGTTTGGATCAGAGAAAACAAAATAAATCCGTGACGGAGATAGAAAAATTTTATTTTAAAACACACTGATATATTATATAACAAAACCATCATTTTACTCCCTGATTTACATCGGGGCTAAGTCTTCAAATTTTGCCAGAGGGCTTAATATGAAAAAGACAAAACTGTCATTGTTTATAGTGGGGGTTCTATTACTATCCGGCGGATGTGCGCCAAGTCGAACAGAGCTGAAGTCCAAACAGGCCAGGGCCGCGGAACGTATGATTAAAGCAAGTGAAGGGAGGCTAGCGCCGGTATATGCGCCACTGGCGGAGCAAATTGTACGGGATTATAAGCTGGCTGATAAGCAGGGAATCGGAATTGATCTGGGCAGCGGACCGGGAAGCCTTATTATCGAGCTTTGTAAGCGAACCAAGATGCACTGGATAGACGCGGATATTAATCCGTATTTTTTTCCATATTTTTACAAACGCGCAGGGGAAGCGGGATTCGCAGGCCGAGTAAGTGCGGTATATGCCGATGCGCAGAGCCTGCCTTTTCGTAATAATTATGCCGACATGATTGTTTCGCGGGGCTCGTATCATTTCTGGGGTGATAAGGTCAAGGCGTTTGGGGAGATATATCGGGTGCTGAAACCGTCCGGAGTGGCCTTTATAGGCAGAGGATTTGCTGATGAATTTCCTTTGGAACTTGCAAAAAAGGTTAGAGCCGGACATAAGATGAATTATGACAAAAAAGAAAAGGCACAAGAACTGCAAGATATAATGAGTAATTTGGGTATCAGCTCATATCGAATCAGGATACCAAAAAAGGATAATTCCGAGGGGATTAATTATGGTATCTGGATTGAAATTCATAAAGTAACCAAGTGAGGATATTTGATTGATATGATTCTGAAGCCATTTACCCTTGAAGAGGTTTGGGCTGAGGAGTATAATTCCCGCCATAATAGAAAATTTACATATTTAACATTTTCATTTTTGGTCTATCTATTTTATGGAATGAGTATATGAATCCAGACAAAGAGAAGGGATCCTGGGGATTTGTAATTTTTTGTACACTGGTGGCAACCTTGGGAGGCTTGCTGTTCGGCTATGATACGGGGGTGATATCTGGTACGACGGAGTTTCTGCAAAACTATTTTTCACTCAATGAATTACAGCTAGGCTGGATATGCTCCAGTGCTCTGATTGGTTGTATTTTCGGAAGCGTCAGTTCCGGCTGGTTCAGCGATAAGTTCGGGCGGCGGCGGATGTTGATTGTCTGCGCTGTGCTTTTTGCGGTGTCGGCAGTCTGGTCGGCCATGCCGCGCAGCGCCAGTGATCTGGTAATAGCCCGAATTATCGGGGGGCTGGCGGTTGGAGCAGCATCGCTGCTGTCGCCGCTTTATATTGCGGAGATTTCACCTGAAAAGTATCGGGGGCGACTTGTCACGTTGAATCAATTCGCGATCGTTTTCGGTTTTGTCGTTGTGTACTATGTGAACTCCAGGATTGCCAACGTCGGGGATGAGGCATGGAATATAAACCAGGGGTGGCGGTGGATGTTCGGTTCGGAGACAATACCTGCTGCCATATTGTTTTTGATGCTCTTTATGGTACCTGAAAGTCCGCGCTGGCTGCTGAAGCAAGGTCGCGAGAAAGAGGGACTGGGCGTGTTGATCCGGATCGGCGGGCGGGCGCATGCTGAGACGGAGTTACGTGCTATCGAGGATACTCTGGAGGAAACAACAGGCCGATTTGTCGATCTAATAAAGAAGCGCTATATACGCGTACTGATAGTAGGAATGGGGCTGGCTTTTTTTGGTCAGGTAACGGGAATCAATGTTATTATGTATTACGCTCCACGGATTTTTAAGGAATCGGGCCTTGATACTGCCATCGCCATACACCAGACTTTACTGATCGGTATTGTTCAGTTTGTGTTTACTATCGGCTGTTACTGGCTGGTTGATAGATGCGGGCGCAAGGTGTGCCTGTTGTCGGCAGCAGTGGGTATGGGGCTGTCCATGCTTTTACTGGGGTTTGCGTTCAGGGCGGGTGATGCAGAGGGACCGTGGGTGCTGGTGTGGGTGCTTTCTTATGTTGCTTCCTTTGCACTGGGCATGGGTGCCCTGCCGTGGGTATTGATGTCGGAAATTTATCCGACGCGACTACGCGGACGGGCGATGTCCATCGCGGTGGTTTGTGTGTGGCTGACGAATTACTTCGTATCGCTACTTTTCCCTTGGATGTTAAAAACAATGGGGGAAAATGTTTTTTGGTTTTACGCAACCATGTGTATATTCGCGTTTCTGTTTATCCTCGGAGTTGTTCCGGAAACCAAGGGTAAAACACTCGAGCAGATTGAACACGAATTAATGCCGAGTGAATGAAATTGAAATTGATCTGGCAATGTGAAGTTATTAAGGTACAGGGATAGAAAACTATGCCAGAACAACCTACAAAGAGTATTACACGACGCAGTGTTTTACAAATACTAGGCAGATCGGTAATTGTCTCAAGTATTGTCATTCTGTTAATATCTGCGCAAAACTACTTGAGCGCTGCAGGTGTCGAGCCTGTTAAGAACAGAGATAATATTTTTGCTTACCGCTCTTTTTGGCCGGAATTCAAGGCGATGGGACAGTTCCGGGATGCCGGGGTTAATACCGTTTGTATCTTTGCAGCCAATACCGACAATTCTCTGGGGCAACCGTACTGCAAATATCCTCCTGTATGGCGGTGGTTTGGTAAATATGATTTCGGTTCTCTGGAGGAGCAATTTGACGATGTGCTGGCAGTAAATCCGGAGGCGGAATTTATTTGTATGGTTGATTTAAATACACCCATATGGCTGCAGCGTCAACTAACCTTGCGGGGGCAAAGCGCGGACTGCGAGAGTTTTACCATGCTGAGTTGTGCATGTGCGAACGAGAGTTGGCTAAAAGCAACGACTGAGTATCTGGAAGCTGTCGTGAAGCATATGGAAAAACGTTACGGCGACCGGATCAGGGCATATCTTCTGGCTTGCGGGCAGACTGATGAGTGGATGGATACGAGCAGAGGGGCGGCAGGGAGGACAAAGACAGAGAAATGGAAGAAGTGGCTGGAGGGTCACGGGAAAAAAGATGTTCCCGTGCCAACATTCGAGCGTATGGACCGGGCATCATTTAACGATTTGATCAGAGACCCTAAGACAGAACAAGATATTATCGATTATAACCAATTCAACAGCGACCTTATTGTGGATACGATTTTGTCATTTGCGAAAAAAACCAGAGGACTCATTCCCAAGAAGCGTCAGATAGGGGTGTTTTTCGGATATATTTTGGAGTTGGCAAGGTATCGCCTGGTAAGTGCAGGACATCTGGAGTATGAGAGGTTGTATGCATCGGGTGATATTGATTTTTTTATCAGTCCGGGCACTTACACAGATCGTTTAATGGGGGGAGGGAGCGGGTTTATGGTTCCCAACGGTACCCGGGTATTGAACGGCAAAGGATTTTTGCACGAAGTAGATCATCGCACGCCAACATATAATTTGCATCTGGACGAGTATGTTTCGATTGGCTGGGTGTCGCCCTGGAAAAATCAGCAGGAAACAAATGCCGGATTGAAGCGAGAGTTTTCTCTGGCGATAATCAATAACGCTTCTACCTGGTGTTTTGATATGTGGGGAGGAGTATTTCAGTCACAGGAAACTATGAAATTAGTCGCCCAAAGCAAAAAGCTTTGGGACCGATACACAGTTGAGAAGTATAAAAGTAGGGCAGAGGTAGCCTTGATAGTGGATCCCCAGAGTACCCAGTATATTAATGACCAGAATCCAATTGTTGGTCAAATTTATCAAAAAATGAGAAACAAGCTAAACCGTTTGGGAGCACCATTTGAGGTGTTTTCTTTCAATGATCTGGAAAAGGCGGACTTGGGGCAATATAAAATGCTGGTTATGCCGGGACTGTTTCTGGTGACCCCGGAACGAATGGATATTCTCAAGAATCATGTTTTCAAAGACGGTCGTACGGTATTATTCGTTTATGCCCCCGGGATATGTGACGGTAAGGATTTGAATACCGCACGGGTAGAAAAGCTAACCGGAACGGAATTTGATACTGAGGGCATTAACAAAATGCAGCGGGACGGATGGGTATCAGTTTATATAGCAGATTATGAAATGATAACTCCCAAGGTTTTAAAGCAATTGGCAGCGGAAGCCAAAGTAACGATCTACTGCGAAGACGAGGCTCCTGTTTATGCCAACGAGCGTCTGGTAGCCATTCATACGGCGGCGGGAGGAAAGAAAAATATAACTTTGCCGATTCCTGCGCATGAGGTCAAAGAGCTTTATAGCCAAAAAGTCATACTTGTTGAAAATCAACAGTTCAGCTATAACTTCTCAAGTCCGGATACGGCGCTGTTTGAAATTGTAACGAAATAGTTATATAAAAGCCCTGCTTCAAACTAAAGCAGGGCTTTGCAGGATCTGAACCAACTGCCGAAGGTGGGAATCGAACCCACACTCCCGGTAAAGGGAACGGGATTTTGAATCCCGCGCGTCTGCCAGTTCCGCCACTTCGGCATCATTGCAATTGTATGGAGCAGTGTCCAATATG
>Ga0272441_10002277_pt1 | contig 39189 bp, 29 predicted proteins | sample SSMProp6N_FD_193582 | JGI IMG/M metagenome (GOLD analysis project Ga0272441, IMG submission 193582) | Marine sediment archaeal communities from Little Sippewissett salt marsh, Falmouth, MA, United States - SSM-Prop-6N | ecosystem: Environmental > Aquatic > Marine > Wetlands > Sediment ... | reverse complement strand
AAATGTAGGAAGCTGATAAACTATGAAATCATCCCCGAAAAATGTCCTGGCTGTGGGCTTTGCGCTAAATATTGCCCAGTAGAAGCCATATCTGGAGAGAGAAAAAAACCTTATGTCATCGATTCTGAAAAATGTATCCGCTGCGGCTTATGCATAAGCGAATGTCGGCTTGATGCTATAGTCGTCAAGTGAGAGGATTAAGAAGATGCCCACGACATCACTAATAATAGACGGGGAAAAAGTTGAGGCAGCTAAGGGAAGTACTATTCTCGAAGCCGCCTCCCAGGCTGGCATCAAGATTCCCACGCTGTGTCACGACCCTCGCTTGAAACCACATGCTGCCTGCCGTATCTGCTTAGTGGAGGTAGAGGGCGCAAAAGGCCCCTTGGCAGCATGCTCCACGCCTGTGCAGGAAAACATGGTGGTAAGAACGAAAACCGACAACATTACTGAGCTTCGTCGGACAGCTCTGGATTTACTTCTCTCAGACCACTATGGTGATTGTGTGGCTCCATGTAAACTGGCCTGCCCCGCTGGAATAGACATTCAGGGCTACATTGGGTTCATTGCCAATGGGCAATATGCAGAGGCACTGAAACTGATTAAAGAGACTAACCCCTTACCCTTGGTTGTTGGTCGAGTATGCCCACGGTTTTGCGAGGCAAAATGCCGCAGAAGCCTTGTAGATGAGCCAATAGCCATAAATGCCCTTAAGAGATTTGCAGCTGATTTTGATCTGGGTAACGGAGGCCCCCATACCCCCGAGCCCAAACCTGCCACAGGGCACAGTGTAGCAATTGTGGGTGGAGGGCCGGCCGGTTTGTCAGCAGCCTATTACCTCGCTCTAGAGGGACACGAGATAACCATTTTCGAGGCAAATCCCCAGCTTGGGGGAATGCTCAGATATGGAATCCCAGAATATCGCCTTCCCAAAATAACCTTGGACAAGGAGATATCTGCCATCGCCCATCTTTGTCATCAAATCCGCTACAATGTATCGCTGGGGCGAGATTTCACCGTCGACGATCTTAAAGCCAAGGGCTATGAAGCTATTTTGCTTGGCATCGGCGCCTGGGTCAACCAGAAAATGAGGATTACAGGAGAGGATTTGCCCGGCGTTCTCTCAGGGATAGGATTTCTGCAAGACGTAGCTGCGCACAAAGAAATAACTCTGGGACAGAAGATAGCGGTTATCGGTGGCGGCAACACAGCAGTTGATGCAGCACGAACTGCTCTCAGACTGGGTGCCACAGAGGTAACTATTGTCTACAGGCGCTCGAGAAAAGAGATGCCGGCAAACGAAGAGGAAATAGAACAAGCCGAGCAGGAAGGAGTAAAAATTCACTTCCTAGCGGCGCCGCTAAAATTAACTGCCCAAAATGGCACTATCTCCTCAATGGAATGCATCAAGATGGCATTAGGAGAACCAGATAGCTCAGGCAGAAGAAAGCCGAAGCCAATAGAAAATTCGGAATTCACCATTAACGTGAACACAGTAATTGCTGCCATCGGCCAAACTATTGATACCTCTGGATTCCCTAAAGATGGTGAGCTGGAGCTTAACCATAGAGGGTATGTGATAACCGATGGGGAAACGATGCAAACTTCTCTTGCGGGAGTTTTCTCCGCAGGCGATTGTGTCTCAGGCCCAGCCACTGCGATTCAGGCAGTAGCTGCGGGACGGAGAGCAGCTCTTTCCATAAACCAGTACGTCAGTAGACAACCAGTAACATATATCGAAAAGCCATTCAATTGCACTAAAGGAGAATTGGATGAGATCGATATCAGCGACTATAAAGATGTAGTGCATATCCCAAGAACAAAAATGCCTGCTCTGAGCCCCAAAACACGAAAGACTAATTTCGACGAAATCGAGCTCGGGTTCACTAAGGAAATGGCAGGAAAGGAGGCTGAGCGCTGCTTGGCCTGCGGCTGTCAAGATGTATTTGAATGTGAGTTACGAAAATTGGCTACTGAGTACGGCATAAGAGGAGATAGATATGCTGGCCACAAACACCACATCTCTACGAGTAATGATGACCACCCTTACATTGTTAGAGAACCGAACAAATGTATTTTGTGTGGCCGCTGCGTAAAAATCTGTAGCGAAGTTCAGGGCATTAACGCCTTAGGATTTATCGAACGCGGTTTCGACACCACCATAAAGCCTTCCCTAGACCTGCCTCTCTGGCTAACAGACTGCACATCCTGTAGCCAGTGTATTTCCACTTGTCCTACAGGCGCCCTGACAGCCAGAGTTTGCCTGCCTAAACAGGGGCCATGGGAAACCAAAGCCGTGCCTAGCATCTGCTCCCACTGTGGTATTGGCTGCAATATAGAATTGGATGTAGTTGGTGAAAAATTAGTGAACGTCGCCTCCCCTATTGGGAGTGTAGTAAATAATGGTAATCTCTGTAGAAAGGGAGCTTTTGGTCATTGCGACAGCCACGATTCAAAGCGACTCACAATCCCTCTCATCAAAGAAAGCGGCCATTTAGCCCAAGTAACATGGGATAAGGCAATATACATGGCAAGTGAGGGACTGAGGCAGATTAAGCACCAGAGCGGCGGAGAAAAGCTGGCGGTCCTTATATCTCCTCAATTGACGAATGAAGAAATTTATATAGCCCAAAAGTTTGCTCGGGTCGTTTTGGGAACCAATAACATAAATAGCCTAACTCCATCCATGCCGACGGAAGGTTTGGCCCAGAGCTTTGGCATAAATGCCTCCACTTGCTCTTATAGCGACATCTTAGCTAGTGACCTCACGCTGGTTTTTGGCTGTGACATCACCGAGGCTTATCCTATAGTTGGCTTGAAAATCAGGGAAGCAGTAGGAAAAGGCAGCAAGTTAATCACTATCAACCCCAGAGCAACGAGAATAGATCCCCTGGCGCAAATCACTTTAGCAGTCAACCCAAGAATGGCTGTGCCACTGCTTAAAACGATGTTGAACTACATCATATCTTACGACTTGGGAGATCATAATTTTGTCCACTCCCGGATCAGTGGCTTTAAGGATTTTGCACAGCAGATAAAACCATACCGCATTGAAGACATTATCGATGAACTATGGATCAGGTCTTCAAAAGTCATTGAGATAGTGCACCTTTATCTTCGAGCCAAGAAACCTGTGATCATAATCGATGCCGAAAAGATTACATCCTCAGAACTTGCCCTGATAAATGACTTAGCTTTGATTACAGGCAATGTAGGAATAGGCACCGCGGGGATTATAGTCCTACGTTCTGCAGGCAATGCGCAGGGGCTTATCGATATGGGAGGGAATGGCCAATATCTCCCTGGGCAACAGGCAATGGCAGATACACCTACGAGGCAAAAATTTGAGGCAGCCTACCAAAGGGCCCTACCCAGTGAGGAAGGAAGAGATGCTATTGGTATTATTAAAGGGCTGGAAAAAGGAGATATCAAGGGGATTCTCGTTATTGGCACTGACGCTATAGCTAAGACAGGGGAAGCTGCCTTCGATAAGTCAATCTTCTCCGTGCTTATAGATACCGTATTTCCCCAAAACCCTCCTTACGCTGATGTGGTTTTTCCTGGGTCCATATCCGCCGAAACTGAAGGCACCTTTACAAACTGTGAGCGGCGTATTCAACGCATTCACCGTGCCATTCCATCTCCATCCGGTAAGGACAACTGGCAAATCATCTCAGCCATGGCAGCTGCTCTAGGTTACCCAATGAACTATGCTTCAGCTTCAAACATCTATGCTGAAATAGCCAGCCTGGCCCCTATTTATACAACCACATATGGCAAACAATGGCCCTTCTTGGACAACGGCAAATTCAGATTCAAAGATGGTCTAGCCCGGCTTCATCTCGCTGAATCCAGTGACCTCTAGGCAGGCCTAAAATCATTCACAACATATTAAGACCTGCCTTTATATCCGCGAGGTTTAACGACCCTACCCAGCAATGCCCCAGTTCACCGATGTGTCATGCTCGCTGAATTTCCAGATTCTCTTTCTACCGCCCCAAGCCTTAGGTGAAGAAAAGAAGAAAGAGGCCAAAGATTCCTCACCTTTCACGGCTCCCAGCAATGTTTATTTCTTCTCCCACTTTGACATCTCTATAGGCATTCGGGAAGGCATTACGAAATGCTGCTATACTGGCATCACAGCTATCGTGAGCAGAAAGTCCTACAACCCCAGGATTCAGCTTCTTTAAATAACCAATGGATTCCTTTACATTCTCCATTGTAAGTGGTTTCCATGGAAGCCTACATGTACCTGCATATTTCTGTATCTTAATTCCCATCATCTTCTCCCGTGAATCCGTGACCGGGTAATGAAGACCTCCAATAACACCATAAATCGGCCCTTTAAACAAGGCCTCAGCACGCTTTATAATTTTGGACAAAGTCTGATGGCCACATCCCATAACAACGACAATACCCTTCCCCTCGACATTAACCGCTAACGCCTGTTCCAGTATCCAGCCCAGGAAAAAATCCTGATTCGGTATCGCTCCGATAGTTGCAACTCCCTCTGCAATAACAGTTGGAGCTTCTGTGCAAAGAGGGTTAAGCCCCGGATAAGTCATCGGTATGGGGGTATAAACTGCCTTTCCTTCCAAATTAACCTGATGGGTTGTCAAAGAAAATGACTTACCTTTCTCCCACCTCGTTCCCCCTACATGGTCACAATGCTTATGCGAAATTACAATAGTATCGAAGTCATCCATGCTAACTCCCAACTGTTTCATATTATGTAATAAAGGCGATGGATCACTTTGTTCAACGTTATACCCTACATCGAACAAAATCGAGTTAGCATCAGTTTTGATGAGATAGGAAACGCCAGCTTCGCCCTTCAACCCTTCACTACTTGTATACCAGTCAATGAGAGGTAATATAGCAAGAGATTTCGTCGTTCCTAAGCCTGTTATCTCTCCGACTCCAGATTCACGCCAGTATTTCTCTGCTTTTCGCTTTCCTCTATAAAAACGAATCAGTAAACACATCTTCGTTTACCCCCTATTAACTTCCCCAATGATGTTATCAAGGTTTGGCTATGGATTCAATGCTTTTGGAGGTCGAGCCAGGAGGGCACAGACTGCACCGACAGCACAAAAGCCCGCGCATACGCTAAAAGGAATCGTATAACTGTGAACAGCATCATACACATATCCGCCAAGGATAGGGGAACTAGCTAAAATAGGAGCGAAAATAAACATCACTATTGCCTGGAGTCGAGCAAAACCCTTCGCACCATAATATGCAGCCATAATTACTGGCTGCAGCACCAATATTGCCCCACATGCAAACCCAAATAAGAGCACATACATATAAACCCACATCATAGTCTGTGCATTGGTGAAAATAATCAGCGCTATCACCTGCATTAAACAAGCCATTGCGATCAAATACCTTGGCTCTATTCTATCTCCCAGTACACCACCTGTTAGCCTACCCAAGGTGCTAACACCAACTAATATTCCTAAGGCTCCAGCCGCAACAAGTGAGGGTATGCCCATATCAGTAAGATGGGCCACTTGATGTGCGCTCAGCATATTCAGGGCAAACATACTAGCGCCTCCGGACACCGCTAGCAGCCACAGTGTGGGCGTTTTCAACGCAGCCTTGGGCTCCCACTCCACAGGTGTGACATAAACTCTCTTTCTCAAGGAAGTTATGCCCTGCTTAGTTGGCTCTATAGTGACAACACCATCTAGCGACTGCCCTATATCCTCAGGCCTATTTCTAGCGAAGATAAGAGGAGGGATAACAGCGAAAACCAACATCACCCCTGCTAACACTAACCAGGATGTTCGCCAGCCAACGGAATCAATTAAGTAAGCAATCACAGGAGCAAGTATCAATGTCCCAATTCCAACTCCTGATACGACAATGCCCATTGCCAGGGACCTTCTCTTTACAAACCAAAAATTTACCATCGTAACCGTAGGAAGAAATGTCCCGAATGCCATTCCCATCCCTATTACCACCCCAAAAACCAACCATAAGTGCCAAAGCTGTTCAACTCTACTCAATAATAAGAGCCCAATGACCATCGTAATTGTGCCAGCCAACAACACTCTCCTTGTTCCAAACTTGGACAAGGCAACAGCAACCACAGGGCCAACCATAAATTGCATAGTCATCATTATCGAGAAAGCTATATTTGCCTCACCTCTCATACAATCCAGGTCAGCTATCATCGGCTTCAAGAATATACCAAAAGAATAAAAGACACATCCTCCTATAGCAAAGTTCACTAGAAAACCCACACCCACTATTACCCAGCCATAGAAAAATCTCCTCTCTTTTATATCCATAGCATTTACTCTCCGTTTTGAATTGCTCAAGTTATCAAAATCATGCAAAAGGCATCTTGTCTTCCATCATTTCCGCAACAGCCCTTCAACTTCCTTTTTTATTTTAGTGCCTCCCAAGTCCACTCCCCTACTACATGGAGGTATTTTACGCCATATGTGCTTTCAGGAGAAGTGCAGATGATAGAAAGGCAATAAGAAATACCATGAACTCGCTTTCACCCAACGCTCACCATTGATATAATAAATAGAAGTTAATTATCGGGGTCGGCATCATTTAGTAACAAGTCTCTGGAATTCACTCAGACAAGATATGCGTAACTTGCACTGGCGAACGGCAGTTCTTACAGGCATTATTATCATTACACTGTTAGTTGCAATCCCTCTTACCGCTGTAGACATAGCACACAAAAAAAATAGCTGCCACCAGTGGCAAGAGATAGCAAAGCCATACGCTTTTAATTTCGCTTTATGGGAACTACACACATTATCTCACCTACCACAGGAAATATTCCGTAGAAAAGATAAAACTACCCAGGCAAGGATACTACGTCGACAAATAGGAAGCGTGTTGGCAGATAATGACATAATCAGATTTCCACCCATCGCCTTCAGCCTGGAAAAACCACCACATCTGCTGGTAATATCACCGCGAGATAAGATAGCCTATTCGGGCAGAATGATGCTGCGTCAGAAACTCAGCATAGAGGAGATGGAGAAACTTGAGATCCGCCTTGACGAATTAGGCCTATCTTCCCTTGTTGTAGAGCTTGGAGGATTTGGGGCTACTTACCCACCAATAATTGGTGACAATATGGCTCTAACCTATACCATCAATACGGCAACAGAAGAATGGCTTCACCAGTATCTCGCCTTCAGACCACTAGGGTTTCTCTATCTGCTTGACTCAATTGGCATTGAAGACAACCCTGACGCGATAACCATGAACGAAACTCTGGCAGGCATGGTTAGCAGAGAAATCGGCTCTCAGGTCTACACAAAATACTACAAAAGCCAGGAAGACGTAAAAGTAAGCCACGATGTTCCAGAATTCGATTTTGATGCTGAAATGAGAGAAACTCGCAAAATTGTGGATCAGTACCTTTCTCAAGGAAAGATTGAGGAAGCCGAGCATTACATGGAGGAGAGAAGAAGAAAATTTGTAGCACATGGCTACTACATCAGGAAACTGAATCAGGCCTACTTCGCATTCCATAGCATCTATGGCCATGACCCAGCTTCAATTAGTCCAATCTATGAAGATCTTCAGCAACTCAGAGCTCAAAGCCCTTCACTTAAGTATTTCTTAAACAGCGTAGCCTCAATGAGAAGCTACGCTGAACTGAAAGAAGTATTGAAATATTGACCTAGAAATTATATTGTTCTTTCTTCAATGCATTATTTAGTAGAGCTGGCAATCAGGATAGCAACAATCTATGGTGGTATTACAGTAGGCTTCATCTTACAAAGATGGCCCAACGCCGATAAGGCAGGAAAATGGCTTACGTTCGCTGGAGTAAACATTTTCAGTCCTGTTTTGTTGGTTGTTGTCATGCTAAATATCAGTGAAATCCATGCAATAGATTGGAGCTATATCTTATTACTATCAATCCTTCCTTGCATATTCTCGCTACTGCTCGGCTGGACGGTTATACGAACCAGGACAGACATTCCCAACCAGGAAAAAGGAGCTGAACTCGTTGCCCTCACCTTCATGAACGCTCTATTTTATCCTTTCCCCCTGATTATCGGAGTTGTGGGCACAGAGGGCCTGTTAGCTGCCTCCATCTTCATAATCACTCAGGCTATTCTGCGAAATAGCCTGGGAGTAGCACTTAGCATACATTTCGGTTCAGATGGAGGAAAACCAGTATGGAAAATCGTTCAGGAAGTATTGCTATTCCCTCCAACATTGGGCATATTGTTAGGATTAACTCTGCGCGCGACTGTCGGAAGTATCCAGACAAGCGACATCGTTGTCTTGGACATCTTTAGAGATATTACCATGTTCATTATGCTAATATTAGTAGGGTTAAGTTTCCGTTTTCCAAAACGACATGAATGGAGAGAGGTCGCACTGGGAAGAGGAATCGCCGCCAGATTTGGAGGCGGAGCAATCGGTGCAATAATCATATCCCTGATGCCTCTACCACTTATAGCTAAAATCCCTCTAGTCATTCAAAGCATTTCCCCGCCAGCAATGAGTAACATTGCATATGTCAGATATTTTCACCTGAATGATAAGGTAACCAGCACATATATAACCCTGTTAAGCCTTGTAGCTCTGCTTTTTCTGCCCATTGAGCTTGCGATATTATTGTGGTGGAAATCAATTGCGTGAATACTGCTCTCCTTGATTCGTCAAGAAATCTTTGCCAAAGCCCGAATCCCATGTCTATAATAGTTGCGGAGATGTTGCCGATAGAAGCAATCACACTACCCACATTAAATGGGTGCAAGCAATGAAAGTAGTAGCAATTGTTGGTATGGCAGGTGCGGGCAAATCAGAAGTAACTAGAGTATTTGAGAAAAATGGTTTCAAGAAAGTAAGATTTGGAGATATCACGGAAGAAGAAATCAAGAGCAGGGGGCTTGAGCTAAATGAGGAGAATGAACGTTATGTCAGGGAGCAATTAAGAAAAGAACATGGCATGGCAGCCTATGCCAGATTGAACCTGATCAGAATTGATGCCTTGCTGAAATCGTCAGATGTCGTGGTGGACGGGCTTTACTCATGGGAGGAGTATACTTTATTGAAAGACCGTTATGGCGAAAGATTTGTTACGGTTGCTGTCTGGGTATCACAGGCTACCAGGCATGCAAGGCTTGCAAATAGAGCAAAACGACCTTTGACATATGAGGAGGCGGCCAACCGGGATAAGGCAGAGATAGAGAACATCAACAAGGCTGGGCCAATTGCCATGGCCAACTTTATCATAATAAACGAAGCTTCCCTGAAGGGACTAAAGAAGGAGACGGAGCGAGTTATAGTCGCTTTAAAATGAAAAAAGGAACCAGACCAGCTATTGATGAGTATTTCCTCAAGATAGCTACTGTGGTAGCGGAGCGTTCAACCTGTTTGCGACACCATGTAGGTGCTGTGGCAGTGAGAGACAAGCACATATTAGCCACTGGCTATAATGGCGCTGCCTCCGGACTTAAAGATTGCCTTGAGCTTGGTTGCCTCAGGGATAAGATGAATATCAAATCCGGAACCAGACATGAAATATGTCGAGCAATTCACGCAGAGCAAAACGTCATCATACAAGCAGCGCTCCACGGCATTACCCTCGGTGGAGCCACGGTCTATGTTACACACCCACCATGTATACTCTGCGCCAAGATGCTGGTGAACGCCAAGATAAAACGCTTTGTAACCTTTGGCAACTATGCCGACGATTCCTTCAAGAACTTGTTCAAAGAAGCTGGGATAGAATTTGAGCTACATGAAAAACCACCTTCCAGAATAGCATATTTGCCCTGAAACAAGAGTGAACCAAGCCGTAGAAACAGATACAAGGGGGCGAAGAGGCCCCCTTGTATAACTTCTGCTTTCAAGGTTGAGGAAAAGGTGTAGTAATAGAGCCAGCGCTAGTAGCTACCTGCATACTTTCATTGGTAGCCATCACCTCGATATCAAAGGCCTCTCCACAACCCACCTGCCACCCTACAGAACTCTGGTAGAACACTGTAGATATGCTCCCAGAATCGTGCCACACCTCTCCATTCACAATTAGAACTACGTTAGTGACCAGATGACTACCTTCAGTAAGGTCTCGTCCTTCAAAGGAGATACTGAGGCTGCTATGACACCCAAACTCGTCAAGAATACTCTCGGCACTAGCTTCAAAGGCAACATGTAATACTTCCTCCGCAGGAGAGGCCACAACGACAGTCGCCACGTCTTCATCAGAAACGACCACACTGTAATCATAGGCACAGTGAGCGCTGCCAAAAACCAGATTAATGTTTTCACCCTGCTCCTCAGCGACGGCATCATATTCAATCGCTATACTTTCACCCGGCGATAGAGCTTCTATCTCTTCCAGGGCCCAAAAAAGCTGCGTCCCTGATCCTCCCTCCACAATGGCATCAGGTGCCCTGGCCTCATATTCCGAGCCATTGTAGTAAATAGTGGCCCCACCAGCGTAATCCAAGCAACCTGGCAAAAAGTCCACCGCCTCCAAATCGACGATATCACGGCATTTCCCATCGTTTTCAATATCCAGTCTAAATGTAACCAATTGACCTGGCGAAGCATCTATCTCATTTACCCATTCCTCAGATGCCACATCCAATACCCATTTATCCACATCTATACCAGGTTTACAGGGACACTTACATTCACACCATTGATTATCATCCCAGGGTTCCTGACTCTTCCCTTGTTTCTTGTTATGTTCGTCAACTTTATCCCTCGCCGATTCATTTGCTTCCATGGGATCCACACCATCAGGCGGCGTGGATTTATCCGCTTCAGCATCTCTCAAATCCTCAACAAAACCTCCTGTATAGACACCTCCTCCGGGATAAGTTGCCCACGATTCAGTGTCAGTTGATGTTCCTACTACTGCCCTCCCCTCCCCAGTTACTCCCGGGACATCGAAGTTTCCAGCAAAACACGATTCTATTATCACGGAAACATGGCAACAGCCACCAGCTTCGGTACACTCTTCATCCGGGCACGAAGGAATCTTAGCTAACATATCTTCCATGCTGTTATCTTCACTATCTCCATCTGTGGGTTTCAGTACTTCCTGTGTTCTTCCACTGCTATCTTTAAGAGCAATACCCCCAGACTCCTTGCCATGTCCACAGATGTATATGAGAACGTAGTCGCCACACTTCACTCCCGCTGCCAACTGGTCAAATGCACTGCCAATATCTCCTAAAGAATTATTGCCAGGGCCAAGGTTACCCATTGATGTGTAACCCTGCTCCTCGGCAACATCAGCCACTCTATCAACGGAAGCTCCTACGGCAGGCGTTCCCTTGGCCAAATCTTTGCTGTTGTCCCCCCCACTAATGGTAATAACGTAATAATTTATATCATAGCCACATGGGCCCTTCGCAGGGCCTGGTGGCTGTCCTCCGCCGCCGCCTGGCGGTTGTCCATTCCCTCCCGGTGGTTTCCCCGGTACCGGTGGCCAATATCTAACAAAACCAGGTAACGGTGGCCTATCCATAAGAAAAACAAAATGGTCCTCAATTTCACCATATTCGAATTGCCCACTCCCATCCCAACCACCTGCGTTAGAGAACAGACTCTCATCAACCTTCCTTCTCGTCAGTGACACCCTCATCCACGCCGGTGAGGAAAGCAGCACCTGATTCCCCCAAGAAAACCATGGAGTGATTACCACTTCGGAAGAACCAGGGGTAACATTTACTGCCAAATTGTCCACAACCCACTCAATTCCATAGAAACCAGCGCTCCACTTGCCATTTTGGTCAAAATCAATCAATACGTTTGCATATCGTGTCACATCTGGAGCTTTCGAGCTAACCGCAACTGTAAAAGCTAATTTGGCCTTCTTGCCCTCCAGTATGACGTACATCCTTTCATCGCTGTCTGCATCCACCAAATTAGGTACTCCATCAGGGTCGTTAGGGTCATTTGCGTCCACCTCAGCACTCACGTTTAGCCCTAATGTCTCCTCCCCTGTATTGAGGGTATGTCCTCCTGGGCGAGAGAACTTGCTGTTAGTGGTATTAAACAGAGTTGGGAAACAACCTTGAACTGCATAGTAAGCATTCTGTCCATCTGGTGCGTCTCCATAGTCACCGTTAGGAGCCTCACTTTCGCCCCCAGAGATAGATGCAGCATTACCCAAAATCGAATAGAGCTCAATGAGATGCCCTCTATCCAAACTTCCAGTATCCCACATAGATACATTGTTTATCTGGGGCGGCCATGTCTCATCGACAATATCGTAGGACGCAGTCCTGGCATCTATAAAAACATATCTGGTAGCATGAGCGAAAAATGCTTCCGGCGCATCATCTACAAAGATGAACCAGGTATTAGCATTTATGGGGTATTTCCCGCCGCTTTCCGAGCTAACAACATCGCCCTTGTGCAGTGGCTGAGACAACATAAATGCAGAAACTCTCTTCCCTGAAGAGGCAGGTTCCATTATTTTACTCACCAATATAGCAATAGCCTCATCCTTCCCAATTTCTGCAGGAGGCAAGGCCACTGTTATTGTAACAATCTCATTACCAGTTGCTCCATCATCATCAGTAATTGTTAGCTCAACGGTATATGTTCCTGGATTCCCAAATGAGTGAGAGGGATTCTGTTCTACAGATGTATTCCCATCTCCAAAATCCCAGGCCCAGGAAACTATATTCCCATCGTCATCTGTGGAGCCATCGGTAAATAAAACATCATCAATGGTGGTAGGAGTAAGTGGTGAATACACGAAATTTGCTGCTGGAGGAATGCCTCTCGCACATCCGATTATTGGAGTAATAACTAGAAACACGATCGAGAGGCAGAAAAGTATCTTCTTGCCCAGTGTCACCATTTTACACCTCCTCGATTTCATTTATTACAACGCCTAGCACGTCATCCAGCCAACTATACGATAAGACTTTGAAAAATTGCAAATAAGCTTTAGAGAGCTGTCGGGGAAAGTACTAAACCAAAAGCATCTCCGACCACCAGTCAGTAATAGAACACAATTATCCTTATCTTGCAGGGAGTTTCTCAGGAACGCTGTATCACGCTCACATCCCCACCGTAGATAATTCTAACAACTTGAGCTCAACATTTGATCGAGTTTTTTGGTTTAATGGACACACCCTTTTGTTTCACATGCAGACATGGTGTGTGGGTCTCATAACCAGATGCTTAGAGCACTAAAACCTAATCGGGCTTTTGACAAAAAAGAAGTGTTGACATACTATCCCTAATATAAGATAAGAGTGTAATGCCGGCAAAGATTTTTTAAGATAATGAGTTAGATTAAAACCATTTCAAAATGCAGGAGGAGTTCATGATAGAGTATGCGGTTAGCTTCTTTGTATCTTTCTTCCAGAATCCGAACGCCTGGGGAATTGGCCTAGCCATAGCCTTCGGTGCGATTTGGCTGACTGGCTACTGGCCGCCACTCTTTAAGAAACCCTGGCTCTGGGCAGTTCTCATAAGCAGTGCCATTCTGGCTCTGGCTGCTGCTGCCTTTATTCAAATTCCACTGCAGATATTGGTGGGCCGGGCACTTGGTCACTTCTGGAGTGAGGAAGTGCTATTGAGCTGGATTTTGCTTGCCGGGATACCGCAGATACTCCTCAGTGGATTGGTTCAGGAAGGGGCAAAGCTCGTGCCCGTGGTTATCTACTGGTGGCGCAGCGGCAAGAATATTGACCCTAAACTGGGGTTGGCTATCGGCGCTGTGGCTGGGGCTGGATTCGGCATCTTTGAAGCGCAATGGGCACACAATACCATCTTTGCTTCAGGGTGGACCTGGGAAGCACTGCAAATCGGCGGTGTCATGGCACTGTCCGGATTTTGGGAGAGGTTTTTTACAGTAGCTTTCCACACTGCTGCTTCTGCGCTGGCCGGCTATGGCCTGGCAAAGGGTTGGGGATGGCAGTTCTACCTGATAGCCTCTTGCCTGCACGGCTTATTGAACTATAGCGTTGTTTTGTTGCAGTCAAGGCTCTTTACCGTCGTTCACCTGGAGATTTATGCTGCGGTGGTGGCAGTGCTGGTCACAGCTTGGGCACTATGGCTTCGCTGGAGAAAAGTGGCAGCGGATGGATTTGAACCATCGACCAAAGGCTTATGAGTCCTCTGCTCTACCACTGAGCTACGCTGCCACAACAAAAAGTAGTTTAGCATCAGCTAGCGAAAAGGGTCAAATTGAACCCCTCCATCGCCTTCAGAGAGTAACATTTTCTCAAAATACTCAGGTAGCCACAAAATCATAGGATAGCAACTCAAAAAAATTACTCCAATTGACAAATAGCGGATTTTTACATTAAACTTGCCTCCTTGTTATGAGTTATCTTAGCCACAAACAGGAAGGATATTTAGATTTAGTCTAGATATCCTTTTTTGTATCGCAGAAGGAGGATAAGGTTATGGATTTAGTTTGGATATGCGTGCTCACAGGACTTGTAGGTGTCGGTGTAGTAGCATACTTTGTGCGCTACGTGCTAAGACAGGACGCAGGCTCGAAAAAAATTAGAGAGGCCTCTCATGCCATTCAAGAAGGAGCAATGGCTTTTATCGGCAGGGAATATCGTACCCTCACCATTGTAGTAGCAGTATTAGCCATCATTTTGAACGTTATCCCCGCTCTGGGCTGGAGAGTAAGCATGGCTTTTATCTTCGGCGCTATATGTTCCATGGGTGCTGGCTATGCCGGCATGAGCGTTGCGGTTAGGTCTAACGGCAGAACTTGTGCAGCGGCGCAGAAAGGCCTAAACCAAGGATTAAGGGTTTCTTTCAGAGCTGGAGCAGTCATGGGGTTAACAGTGGTCAGCATCGGCATTCTGGGATTATCCATCCTGTATTTTGCCTGGCATAATGCCCCTGCCTTTCTAGCTATTATCCCAGCCTATGGCACAGGAGCTTCATTAGTAGCTCTCTTCGCCAGGGTAGGTGGTGGCATCTTCACCAAGGGAGCCGATGCTGGAGCTGACATGGTTGGCAAGGTAGAAGCCGGCATACCAGAGGATGATCCCCGGAATGCTGCTGTTATAGCTGATTTTGTAGGAGATAATGTTGGCGATGTATGTGGCATGGGTGCTGATTTATTTGAATCCTATGTTGAATCTATAATCGCTACTATGACTTTAGCTGTTGTAGTCACAACTACTGGAATAGTCAGCAATAGCCTAACCGCCTGGTTGATTCCCATGTTGATTGCTGCTGGTGGTCTCGTAGCTTCCATAATCGGTTGCTTCATGGTGAAAGTAGGGGAGAAGGTAGAAATGAATGCCCTGCTGGGAGCTCTACGACGCGGCACACTCAGCGCTTCAATCTTGACTGCGATATTTTCCTTTCTAGTAATCTATTTTTTGGATGCCAGTTTGAATCTTTTCTGGGCAATGCTCGCCGGGCTTGTAGCCGGCGTAATTATGGGTGAGAGCACAAACTACTTTACGTCCTACGCTTTTAAGCCAACACAGGAAGTTTCCAAGGCCTCCACATCCGGCGCCGGTGCCAATATAATTCGTGGGTTCGCCAATGGCATGATAAGCACATGGCCCCCAGTAATTTTGATAGCTGTATCAATTATGGCAGCTTTCCATTTCGCTAGCTTCTATGGGGTAGCACTGGCTGCTGCCGGCATGTTATCCACCCTAGGCGTAACGCTTGCTACTGATGCTTACGGCCCAATAGCCGATAACGCTGGTGGCATTACCACAATGACAGGACTGTCAGAAGAGGTGCGTGAAAGAACTGATGCACTGGATTCTCTGGGTAATACCACCGCAGCCACAGGCAAAGGGTTTGCTATTGGCGCCGCAGCGCTAAATTCTCTGGGGTTAATTTTGTCTTATGCTCTGGCTACAGGGATAGTGACAATTTCCGCTGGCAAGATAATAACTCCAATGCCAGAAGAATTCAGTTTGCTAAGCGCCCCGGTTATAGTTGGCATCATCATAGGTGCGCTTATGCCTCCTGTGTTTTGCGCCATGACAATGAAATCGGTAGGAGTAACCACGGTAGCCATCATAGATGAAGTCCGCCGACAGTGGCGTGAAATAAAAGGCTTGATGGAAGGAACAGCTAAACCAGATTACAGCAAATGCGTGGATATATGCACTAAAACAGCGCTGAAAGAGATGCTAGCCCCTTCAATAATGACCATAATTATGCCTGTGATTATTGGAATATTTCTAGGCAAATATGCACTGGCTGGCTTCCTTATCGGCGCACTGGCCACAGGCTTCATATTCGCCATTACCCTAAACAACGCTGGCGGCTCTTGGGACAATGCTAAGAAATGGATTGAAACGGGACAATTCGGAGGTAAAGGTTCGGATGCTCACAAAGCTGGAGTAGTAGGAGACACCGTTGGCGATCCCATGAAGGATACCGCTGGGCCATCATTGAATATAATGCTCAAATTAATGTCGGTAATTTCGTTGATGCTGGCACCAGTGTTGATTAACTTTGGTGGCCTGATTTAATCAAGCCACTTTGTTATCCCTAAAGTCTTTCACTTCGTTCAGGGTGGCAAAAATAGATTGTCATTCCGAAAGAGAGAAATGTAGTGACGATGGAAGCTAAATGTTCTTGCCAACTCCTTTTTGTGAAGCGCTGGCGCTGATGCTAAAATTGAAAACATCATGCCAGATACCATATTTGTTAAGGGAGCCAGGGAGCACAACCTAAAAGATATAGACGTTACTATTCCCAGAAACAATCTGGTGGTCATCACAGGTGTTTCTGGGTCAGGCAAAAGTTCGCTAGCTTTCGATACCATATACGCTGAGGGCCAACGCAGATATGTGGAATCACTTTCTGCCTATGCCCGCCAATTTCTAGGGCAAATGGAAAAGCCCGATGTTGATTATATCGAGGGTCTCAGCCCTGCCATATCCATTGACCAAAAAGGGCCACCGCATAATCCACGTTCTACCGTGGGCACCATGACCGAAATTTATGACTATATGCGCCTTCTCTTCGCTCGCATTGGTCATCCACATTGCACTAAATGCGGACGTGAGATCTCCCGCCAGACAGTACAGCAAATCGTGGACGCTGTCCACGAAGTATCTACAGGAAGCCGAATTATGATTCTTGCCCCAATAATCAAAGATCGCAAAGGCGAACATCAACGAATATTCCAGGATTTACGAAAGGCAGGATTTGTTAGAGTTCGGGTTAATGGGCAAATCTATGACCTTTCCGAGGAATTTCACTTAAACAAGAACAAGAAACATAATATAGAGGCAGTGGTTGATCGCTTACAGATAGAGGGAGGTGAAAATACTACACGGCTCACTGATTCCATGGAAACAGCATTGAAACTGGGAACTGGAGCTGTGCTCATTTCCATTCTCAATCCCCATTCAGAACGAAGTGGAGAAAATGAAAGTCAAGAACTGCTTTTCTCGGAGCATTTCGCTTGTGTCTATTGTAATGTTAGCTTGGGAGAAATTGCCCCCAGAACATTCAGTTTCAACAGCCCTCATGGTGCTTGCCCGACCTGCACAGGGCTGGGCCGCAAGTTAGAGATTGACCCCAACCTTGTCTTCAGTGACAAAAACCTCAGCTTGGCTGAAGGAGCAATTCAACCCTGGGCACGAAATGGCACAATGAGTACCTGGTACAGCAGCATACTCCAATCTCTATCTCAGCATTACGGCTTCTCTCTATCCACGCCAGTTAAGAATCTAACTCAAGAGCAGGTTCAACTAATTCTCTACGGCAATGACGGTGAGGCTCTTTTAATCACATACAAAGATCACCTCGGCAGGGCACGCCAGTACTACACAAATTTTGAAGGCGTACTACCCCATCTGAAACGCCGTTATCGCGAAACAGATTCCGATAGTGTCAGAATTGATATTGAAAAGTATATGTCGTCCCATCCTTGTCCCACATGTCAGGGCAAAAGACTCAAAGCAGAATCGCTGGCTGTTACCATAGACAACAAAAACATTATAGATATTGCAGCTCTATCTGTTACAGAAGCCTTACACTGGGTAAAACGGCTACCTGATCGGATTAGCTCACGTGAACTTAGCATAGCCAATCAGATTATCAAAGAGATTCACGCCCGTTTGGGTTTCCTCAGAGACATAGGTTTAGATTACCTAACTCTAGCTCGCTCTTCATCAACTCTGAGTGGCGGTGAGGCACAAAGAATCCACCTGGCTACTCAAATCGGTAGCGGGCTTACTGGCGTGCTTTACATTTGTGATGAGCCCACAGTAGGCTTGCACCCCGCTGATGGCTCTCGCCTCATAACAACGCTGAAACGCCTTCGAGATTTAGACAACACCATAATCATTGTAGAGCACGACGAAGCCATGATGAAAGCCGCTGATTACATCATCGACATAGGCCCAGGAGCTGGTAAACAGGGAGGAGAGATTATCGCCACGGGGGCATTAAAAGATATCATGGATTGTCCCCAGTCAATAACAGGACAATACCTCAGCGGCGCAAAGCAAATCCCCTTGCCACAGCAACGTCGCCTCAATTCAGGGAAAGAGCTAATAATCAAAGGTGCTAAAGAAAACAACTTGAAGAATATCGATGTTCACATACCCTTAGGCAACTTTGTCTGTATCACTGGTGTTTCTGGAAGCGGCAAAAGTTCTCTGATTAATGAAATTCTGTATAAAAATCTGGCCAGACTTCTTTATCGAGCCAAGGAAAGACCAGGCAAGTGCGATAGCATTATCGGCACTGAACACATTGATAAAGTAGTTAATATCGACCAATCTCCGATTGGTCGCACTCCACGAAGTAATCCCGCTACCTATACAGGAACATTCACTCCAATTCGAGCTTTATTTGCTCAGACTACTGAAGCCAGAATACGCGGCTATCCTCCAGGAAGATTTTCCTTCAATGTTAAGGGAGGAAGATGTGAAGCCTGCCAAGGAGCAGGGTATGTCCAAATTGAAATGCAATTTCTGCCTGACGTCACTGTCCCCTGTGAAGTATGTAAAGGAAGAAGATACAACCGCGAAGCACTGGAAATCCGTTTCAAGGGGAAAAATATCGCCGAAATCCTGGATATGCCTGTAGATGAAGCGTTGCCCTTCTTCAACCACTTCCCAAAAGTGAAAAGGAAACTGGAAACACTCAGAAACGTTGGGTTGGGGTATATTTGCCTAGGGCAACCAGCGCCCACTCTATCTGGAGGTGAAGCGCAACGCGTAAAATTGGCCACCGAGCTATCCCGTCGCCCCACAAATAAAACCCTGTACATACTTGATGAGCCCACCACAGGCCTTTCCTTCCCAGATGTTGCTTGCCTTTTACAGGTACTACAACGACTGGTAGACTACGGAAACAGTGTAATTGTAATTGAGCACCACCTTGATGTAATCAAAAATGCCGATTGGGTTATTGACCTTGGCCCTGGAGCCGGCAACAAAGGTGGCTACATCGTAGCCACCGGCACACCCGAAGAAATATCCCACAGGAAAAATTCCTCCACCGGCCACTATCTATATGATATACTATAAAAAGGAAGGGATATTATCATGAGCACAAAGGTAACCCGAAAAGAAGCGCTCGGTTCCATTCGAGCCAATGTCCAGGATAAAAACATGATAAGGCATATGCTAGCCACCGAAGCCATTATGCGTGCCATGGCTAAGAAATTGGAGGAGAACGAGGACGAATGGGGACTTACAGGCCTTCTCCATGACATAGACGTAGAATTAGTTGAAGGTGACCCCAAAAGCCACAGTAAACTAGGGGCCGACATAGCACGAGAACTCGGCGCCAGCGAAAAAATGGCTCACGCCATCCTGTGCCACAATGAAGCTCATGGCATTTCCCGAGAAACAAAATTAGATAAAGCGCTTTTCTGCGCTGACCCTCTGGGTGGGTTTATCACCGCCTGCGCCCTGGTCCGCCCCAATAAACTCAATGGATTAAGCACTAAATCAGTGATGAAGCGTCTCCATGAGAAAAGATTTGCTGCTGGGATTAATAGAGAACAATTAGCTCAATGCCGAGAACTCGGGATGGAATTAGAGGAGTTCGCCTCTTTGGGCATTGAGTCAATGAAAACCATCGCTTCAGAGTTAGGATTGTGAAGATTATCACTGACTCAACTACAGACCAGCAATTTTGATAATTTTTAGCTTGGAATATGAAGGCTTTTGGACCAGTTCCCTCTCGCAGATTAGGACGTAGCTTAGGAATAAACAATATCCCGCCCAAAGTATGCACATATTCTTGTGCTTATTGCCAGCTTGGGAATACCATAAAACTGCAAATTGAGCGAGAGAGTTTCTATAAAGCAGAAGAGATAGCCCAGGATGTAAAACATAAGGTTCGAGAAGCCAGAGACAAAGGAGAGCCAATAGATTACCTGGCTTTCGTCCCTGATGGTGAACCCACTTTGGATACTAATCTGGGTAAGGAAATTGAGCTTTTGAAACCATTAGGCATTAAAATCGCAGTTATTACAAACGCCTCCCTCGTTTGGCGAGAGGACGTTAGAAATGATTTAGGAAAAGCAAATTGGGTTTCACTAAAAGTGGATGCCATAAGCGAGAAAACCTGGCATAGAGTTGACATAGCACACAAATCATTAGAGTTAAAGACAATTTTAGATGGGATGCTCCAATTTGCCAGCACCTTTAAAGGAGAATTAACAACGGAGACTATGCTTATTCAAGATATTAACGATAGCCATGAAGAAATTGAAGAGATTGCCGCTTTCGTGGCAAGGTTAGAACCTAGCAAAGCTTATCTCTCTATCCCCACAAGGCCACCAGCACAAAAGAAACTGAAAGCTGCAAGCGAGTCGGCTGTCAATACAGCATACCAACTATTTAAACAGAAGATAAACAATGTGGAATACTTAATCGGCTATGAAGGGAACGCTTTCGCCTTTACTGGCAAAGTTGAAGATGACTTACTCAGTATTACTTCCGTACACCCTATGAGAGAGGAAGCCATTACAGAGTTTCTGAAAAAAGCCAATGCAAAATGGGATGTAGTTCAAAAATTACTACAAGAGAATGAGCTTCTGGAGACAGAATATCAAGGGAAAAAATTCTATCTAAGAAGATTACAAGGCAGAAGAAATTAATAGTCCCATCTAATCTCACTATTCACTGCCACACAGTCAGAATCACATCATTTACCACCTTCGTTGCTGAGTACAATATACCATTACAAGAAAAGCGAAGGCAGAGCGCACTGTAACCTCTCCCCTTTAACGCCAGTTTTTACTACGTTTCATGTTTGAAATTGAATTACTGGCATCCCCACAAGCTAAGCCCCTCTTGTATTCAAGAAGTAACGAGTATATGCTAGAAACAGGCAGTGATTACACATAAGATGAAAGAAGCCAGTGCAGTGAATAAAAAACAAATTAAAGACCTTTAGCTCAACAGTGCACCTGTGATAAGAGCAGGTGAATATTAGATATATTATATTAGAGGTGTCGGTATGAAAATAGGAGAACTTCTTCGTTCAATGGCAGACAAGGATGCTTCAGATTTACACATACGGGTCCCGGGACCAGCAGCGATGCGCATTGATGGCAGACTCATGCCACAGGAGGATTTACCCCCTATTGATCCTGCAGATGTTCAAGAGGCCTTCGAACAAATTACCACTGAAAGTCAGCGAGCTGTTTTTCGCCAAGAGTTGGAGTTAGATTTTGCCTATAGTATTCCAGATTTAGCTCGATTCCGTGTCAATGTGATGCAGCAGAGAGGGACAATGAGTATCGCCTTCCGACGTGTGCCAATTGAAATCCCAACCGTCGACAAGCTTGGATTACCCCAACTATGCAAGAAGCTCGTTCTTAAGCCAAGAGGGCTTATTCTCGTTACAGGGCCTACAGGAAGCGGCAAAAGCACTACTCTAGCTGCTATGATCAACTACCTCAATAAGCATGAGAGAAAAAATGTCATCACCATTGAAGACCCAATTGAATACTTGTATAAAAATCAAAAGTGTATTATGGCACAGCGAGATTTGGGGGATGACACTAAATCGTTTGCCAGTGCCCTGATGCATGCTCTCCGTCATGACCCAGATGTGATTCTCGTGGGTGAGATGCGTGACCTGGATACTATAAAAACAGCTATCACTGCAGCCGAAACAGGACATCTGGTATTGGGCACCCTGCATACCATTGATGCTGTCCAGACTGTTGACCGTATAATTGATGCCTTCCCACCCGAGCACCAACGCCAAATTAGGTTACAGCTAGCTCAGGTGTTGGAGGCAGTGCTGTCACAGACCCTGTTGCCACGAGCCACAGGTAAAGGAAGAGTAGCAGCCTTTGAGATCTTGATTGCCACCCCTCCTGTAAGAAACCTAATACGCACCAGCAAAAGCTTTGAACTGCCCAGTATTATACAACTTAGTGCCCAAGACGGCATGCAGACATTGAATCAAACATTAGCTTCCCTGGTACAAACTCACGCGGTAACTATGGAAGAAGCTATGTTGAAAAGCAGCAACCCAGAGCAACTAAAGAAGTTACTGCGGGGATACTAAAGCGTTAGTTTCAGTATGCTAGTTTTCTCCATGCCATCCAACCCACCTACGAAGTTTCTAAGGCTTCAACGACGTCAGTGAGTTTAGTAAAAGATTCACACGCCAGCTTATTCTTCCTGCAATAGGTCAACAAGTCACTTGTGGCAAAAACCCGGTAGGCATATTTCGCAGGTAAACTATCAGAGTCACCATTACCAATGTATACTACCCTGTAACCCTGTTTCTGAAATAACTTAACGTAAGCTTCTTTGAAGCCGTCGGTTAACTGTTTGCCATCAGGCCCTACATATCGCACTTCCATTCCTTCAAGACAAAACGAAGTTTGCGCTGCATGTGTTTCGACATTCTCCAACCCCAGTTCTTTTAATATTGCCTCTATGTAAAAATCCAAGCCGTTGCTCACGATAACAAACCTGTAACCCTTCATGAAACAATAACTTACCAGCTCCTGAAAACCAGCTCGTATCTTGATCTCGCCTTTTATAGCCTCCAATAATGTTTGCTTGTCGGCTTTCACCATGCCAAAGGCTCTAGTGTTAAACTCACCTACATGTATCCTGTGCTTTTCATACTCCTGTAATAATCTTCGCCAATCCCTCCGTGCAAAAGAATCTAAGAGAAAATAGCTAACATCATTCTCTGTAATGGTGCCATCAAAGTCACATTGAATTAAGGTTTCCATTGTCAAATCCATCCCATCATTATAAAGGAAGCGAAACAACCTTGAATCATCATACTGACAGTTTGATTCCCACAGGGCAATGGTCAGAACCTGCTACACGAGATAAGATGTTTGCTTCAACAACCAAATTTAATAGATCCTCAGTTACAAATATATAGTCCAGTCTCCAGCCTACATTCCGCTCTCTGGCTCTTGTCCTTAAACTCCACCAGGTATAATAATTCGGCTCCTTGATAAAATAACGAAAGGTATCAATAAAGCCACAAGCTACAAATTTATCCATCCAGGCTCTTTCTATAGGCAAAAATCCCGAGGTATTCCCATTCTCCCTGGGTCGGGCCAGATCTATCTCTTTATGAGCAGTATTGAAATCGCCGCAAATAATGAGCTTTCCACCTCTCCCCTTAACAGAGGTTACAAAATCAAGAAAAGCATCGTAAAAATCCATTTTATATCTTAACCGTTCATCGTTCATCCTGCCATTAGGGAAATAAACATTAAAAAGGGTGAACTGAGGGTATTTAGTAATCGTGACTCTACCTTCCAAATCAAACTTCTTGATGCCAAAGCCATTTTCAACACTGACTGGTTTCTCTTTCGTGAAAGTAGCTACCCCACTATAACCCCTCCTCTCTGGAAAATTCCAATAGGTATAGTAACCAGGCACATGTTGAATTTCAAAACCAATTTGCTCAGGTTGGACTTTTGTTTCCTGCAAACATAAAACATCAGGAGATTCTTGTTTTAGCCAATCCAAAAAACCTTTTCTCTCCACTGCCCTAATTCCATTAATGTTCCAGCTTAAGATTTTCAGTTCTTTCACAGGCAATACCTCACCTTTTCTAAACAGCCATGATTTCCCTTGCGTTATTTGAACCCACTCTTGCCGACATGCCCCACACAAAATACATCTAGAGATTAGCACATTCCGCCAAGGCAATAAAAGCTGACACGCTGGTTCACACAATTAAGGCTGCAAGTTTTTCTGCTAACTGCAAAGTGTGAAAAGAGGGCCAAAATAAATTGTGGGATCACGTCACTCCCAATGAGGAGAGGTAAAAGCTTGCAAACATTCTTAGCTTAAGATAGGCTTAATACTATTATTTATGATAAAAGATATGATATACACTGAAAGGAAAGTATGACTATGAATGGGATAGTTCAAAGCACCAGCTTTTACGTAATCGTGCTACTCTGGATAGCTCGAGTTGTAATCTGGACATTCACCTGTATTTTGCTGGCATGGCTTGGAATCAGAGTTCTAGATGGACTTACTCCAAGTATCCATCAACGAGAGAGGATAGGTGAAAACCCTATCTCGGTAAGCCTATTTATAGCTGGTTTCTCAATTTTAATAGGTTTAGTTATACACGGCGTTGTAACCGGCCCTATCATAGTTGGTACAGGGCTCTTATACAGCCTGGTTGACCCTAGAAGGTTGGGGTTAATAGCCATTAGCTTCTTTATCAGCCTTCTCTTAGGTATAGCCTTGCTCCATATTATAGATAAATTGACACCCAAAATACCTTTCGGGAGCGTCGAGCAGAACTCCATTGCAGTAGGCATATATGTCTTTGGCTATCTGTTCTTCTTTGGTTTAATAATTCATGGTGCTCTAACTATGCCCCTATAAACCGCTATGTTCAAGCATCTGCAAATCATCTTAGTCCCCATATCAATTTTTCTAGCGATACTACCAACTTCCGCCCTGGCAGTGTCATCAACCAATTTTTACCAGAAGGGTAACGAAGTTTTCGATGACTGGAATCTCTGTCGCACCTGCGCTACAGGCAAGGATGGATTTTTCCAGGTTTATTCTGAAACAGAATTCTGCCCTGCCATAACAGGCGAAAGCCTGGGTGAAAACGCTGACAAGGCTTACCAGATCGGCCAGCAATTTGCCAAGGATTATCCTGATGCTCATCAGAGGGCAGAAAAAATTTTTGCCTTTGCCCGCGATAAAGTTAGATATACCTCAGATGCAGAACAATTTGGTTTCCAGGAATTCGCTCAGAACGCTGATGAACTAATAACCATTATTGAGGATAAGGGTTTTGCTCACGGTGATTGTGAGGATTATGCCATCTTACTTGCTGTCATGTACAAAGGAGCAGGATTTCGTTCTGCCATAGTAGTAGCATCAGACCATGCTGCAGCATTAGTATATTTGCCCGGATATAAGAAAACCAATCAAAGTCTATCCATCAATGGAGATTCAGGTTGGATTTGGGCCGAAGCTACAGGCGGAAATAACCCTTTAGGTTGGATGCCAGAGAGGTACACAGGGAAACAATTGGGGGCATACGAAATTGAAGACAAATCTATAAGCAAAGTGGAATCCTCTGACAAATCCTCTACCATCATCATCCCAAGAAACACCGGCACTGGAATCCATATATCGCCTTTCTTCAGTGTAATCGCAATAATGTGGTTCCTTTCCCTGTTTCGCAGGCGCCATTGATATTATTGCTGCTATTACTAATATGTGAACATCAGTTGGTAGTACAGCCACAATCTAAACTCTCATACATTACCAAAACGACGCTCACGGCGCTTGTATTCAGAAAGAGCTTCCTCAATGTCTTTTGGGCCAAAATCAGGCCATAACACTGGAGTGAAATAAAGTTCGCTATAAGCAGTCTGCCATAAGAGAAAGTTGCTAAGCCGAACCTCGCCACCAGTTCGTATAAGCAAGTCGGGATCAGGAACACCATGAGTATAAAGATATTGGCCAACTGCAACTTCATCTATCTTACTGTCAGGAACATTAGCATTGACGATACGCCTAATTGCCTGCACAATTTCATCCCGCCCACCATAATCAAAAGCAAGGCAAATTACAATACCAGTGTTATTCTTAGTAAGTTCAATCGCTACCTCCATCTTCTTCCTTAATTTCTGAGGCAGCCTATATAATCTGCCAAGATGTATTAACCTCATATTCTCCTGGTGGCAAGCTTGAGTTTCTGTATCAAGCTTCCTCGCCAAAAGATTGAGCAGCCCCGCAACCTCGATTTTAGAACGCTTCCAGTTCTCGGTGGAAAAGGCATATAAAGTAAGGTATTTTACTCCATGCTTAGCAAAAATTCGGACAACTGGGCGGATATTATCTGCACCAGCCTTATGTCCCATAAGCCTGGGTAAGTGACGTTTCTTTGCCCACCTTCCATTGCCATCCAAAATAATAGCGACATGCAGAGGAGGATAATTTGACTGAATCATAAGCCAACCTCCTTGTGAAAAAGATGCCACGCTTTTCGCAAAGGATAAACCAAGACATGTCTCAAGGAAGCCAGAATTAACCTGCTATGCCAATCAAATGATAAATTGGGGGAATCAAGCAAAGTTCTAGCTATACCCCCAGAATCAAACATGCTGAAAATTCTCTCTACCTGTCGATCGCTTAACTTAAAATAAGCTCGCCTAGCCCAGTAGCCAATGGAGATTTCTTTACCCATCTTCGCTTTCCATTGCCTCTGGTAACAAGAGAGCCCATCTGCCGATAAGTCGTCATTGATAAGAGCCTCACCAAGCACTTCAACAGCTATTTTAGCACCTAAGTGTCCAAAATAGATGCCCCCACCAGTAGTAGGTTTCACTTGCCCAGCAGCATCCCCAATAACCAGCATCCTATTCCCATAAGTATGAGGCAAAGTTCCCAGAGGCATTGCTTTTTGTTTTATTCTGCCCTCTTGCCTGACTATCCTGCGCCGGCAGAAAGGGCTAAGAAGAAATTTCTGTAGACATACCTTAGCATGAGACATTGATAGGAGTCCCACTAAAGCTTTATTCGCTGAAGTAGGCACAAGCCACGCAAAGAAACCTGGTGCTATCCGCTGGTTAAAGTATACCTCAACTTCATTAACATCATCAGCTTCTACCTCCACTTGAGCGCCAATGATAAAATGCTCTATTTTACCTAGATTCAGTTTCTGGGATAATCTGGGGTTAAAGCCATTAGCTAGAATCACAGCTCTGGCAGTAAGTCTTTCCCTTGAGTCATAGTGCGAAATCTCAACTAGCGCCCTATCCTTCTCTATAACGATATCAGTAGCCCGAGACAAAAAAAGGTAGTTTGCGCCCATAGCTTGAGCTTTACGGGCAATAGCTTGATCAAAGGAAGCCCGGTCCAGTACACACGCCTGAACTCTATGGTCTTGCAATCTTAGGCACTTCCCCGAGGGCGAGAAAAACTTGGCTGAACTCGCTTTATTTAATATCACCTCAGGGTTAATACCAAAGGAATCAAAACACTCCAAGCTGATTATCCCTGTACAACAAACACCAACTCCCACAGCTTCTTTCTGTTCCAAAACAGCTACGCTATAGCCTGACGAAGCCAACTCACAGGCAGCATAGCTTCCTGCTGGCCCCGCCCCCAATACAATTACATCATAAAACTGACTTGGCAATTTTTCTAACTCTCACCCATCAAGGAAGACTTCACCATCTCTGCTACCCAATGCTAATTCACTATTCCTGCATGACAGGAAATTTGGTTCGCCATGATAATATGATATTTTTCTAGTTTAGCACAATCGTTGCTGGTTATTATATAATCTCTGCCAGGAACAAAGGCCACGGCTTAGTTGACAAATGGTAGAAGAAACTATCATGATTTCACATCAACGTTTAAGGAAAAGCTAAATGAATCACTCTCACAATATTCTTTGCAAGGAGGCTAATAAAAGTAAAATGGCACAAAATTACGTTGCCTCTATCCCCTTCGACCAGCGATTATACCGCCAGGATATCAAAGGAAGCATCGCTCATACTAAGATGCTGGCAAAACAAGGGATAATAACCAAAAACGATGCTGCGGCTATAGTCACTGGACTTACTGCAATCCAAAAAGAAATGGAACAAGGAAAATTTCAGTTCAAAATTGAACGTGAAGACATACACATGAACATCGAAGCACGACTTTTTGAAGAGATAGGCGACGTGGCCGGTAAACTTCACACCGCTCGCTCCAGAAATGACCAGATAGCTCTAGACTTACGTCTTTTCGTTAAATAGGAGATCTCAAAAAGCATTGATGAGTTAAAAATCTTGCAATCTTCTCTTATTGAATTAGCTGAGGCAAATAGAAGTGTCACTATGCCAGGTTATACCCACCTGCAGCAAGCTCAACCTGTGCTTTTAGCTCACCATTTGCTAGCTTATTTTGAGATGTTTCAACGAGATAAAGAAAGGTTATTTGACTGCCTCAAGCGCACCGAGATACTCCCTCTGGGTAGTGGTGCTTTAGCCGGCGTCCCTTATCCTATAGACAGAGAATTCGTTGCCCGTGAGCTGGAGTTTAGCAAAGTAAGTACCAATAGCCTTGATGCTGTTTCTGATAGGGATTTCATAATAGAATACGAATCTTGTGCTGCAATCACCATGATGCACCTTTCACGATTAGCAGAGGAGATTATACTATGGTCATCATCCGAATTCAGCTTTATAGAAATCGGTGAAGCCTATACCACAGGCAGCAGCATCATGCCGCAGAAGAAAAACCCTGATGTAATCGAATTAGCCAGAGGAAAAACCGGACGGGTATATGGCCATCTAACAGCTATCCTTACCACAATGAAAGCTCTACCTTTAGCATATAATCGAGATATGCAGGAGGATAAAGAAGGGCTTTTTGACACCGTGGACACAGTACATTCCTCTCTAGCGATATTTTCCGAAATGCTAAAAACAATCAAGATCAACGTAAAGCATGTCCGCAAAGCCATTAAGAAGGATTACATTTTAGCTACTGATTTGGCTGACTATTTGGTAAAGAAAGGCTTGCCTTTCCGAGAAGCACATAGCGTAATCTCCAAACTCAGCAGACATGCTATAAACAAAAATAAAAGCTTCCATAAACTCAGCTTAAGTGAATATCACAATTTTTCCCCGCGTTTCAAGGAAGACGTATATGACATCACCTTAAGCTCATCTATCGCTGCTCGAAATGTTATTGGTGGCACATCTCCACAGCAAGTGGAAACTTCATTAACCAGAGCAAGAGAGATTTTGAATGGAACGAACTGAAATAAAGAATCTCGTTCCGAGGGGTAAAAATGAATAGTCGCATCAAAATAGCACCATCAATTCTTTCCGCCGATTTTGCTCAGCTTGGGAAACAAGTGGCTGAAGCAACAAAAGCAGGAGCTGACTACATCCACATTGATGTCATGGATGGCCATTTCGTGCCCAACATAACCATAGGTGCTCCAGTAGTAGCCTCACTCCATAGCTGGACACACTTGCCTCTAGATGTCCATTTGATGATAGAGCAGCCTGAGCGTTATATCCCCCGGTTTGCCGACTCCGGCGCTAATATCATCACCGTACATGTCGAAGCTTGTTCTCATCTCCACCAGACAATTCAATTGATCAAGAAACTTGGCATGAGAGCAGGAGTAGCTTTAAATCCAGCTAGCCCCTTAATCTTACTAGACGAAATTATGACTCAAGTTGATCTGATCGTTATTATGAGTGTTGAGCCAGGTTTCGGCGGGCAAGCTTTCATCCCAGAAACATTAGATAGGATAAGCCGCTTACGCAACATTCTCAACAACAGAAAATTAACCACTGAGCTCGAAGTGGATGGAGGTATCACCATCAATAATGCACCAGAGATAATCAAAACAGGGGCCAATACTTTGGTGCTTGGAACCAGCATATTTAAGGCTAAAGAAGGAATAAATCAGGCACTACAGAAAATCAGGAGGTCAGTCAACTAAGAAGTGACTTTATGCTGACTGCGCAAACACCTGGTACAAATGTTAACTTTCCTCTTCTCACCATCAATAACGATAGTAGCTCGATGAATATTGGGCAACCAGCGCCGCTTGACACGTCTCTTAGAATGACTTACGCTATTTCCGAATTGGACTCTTTTACCACAAATATCACACTTCACAAGAAATCTCTGCCCTTCCTTTACTACAAACCTTATTTCGGCTATTATACCAGCGAACACCATATTAGGCAAAAGAGGAAATATGCAAACTAGTTTAGCCAATGGCCAAACATTGAAAGAAATGTTCACCGCCGGTACTGCATGGCTAGAGAAAAACGTTTCGGGAATCAATGCTATAAATGTTTTCCCTGTTCCTGATGGTGATACCGGAACCAACATGTTGCTTACCATGCACTCAGCTATAGGTGAGGCAAAACAAAATACAGATAACACCGCCTCCTCAATAGCCAAATCAATAGCCCATGGTGCTTTGATGGGAGCTCGAGGTAATTCAGGAGTTATCCTGTCGCAATTCTGGCGAGGCATAGCCAAGGGGCTGGAAGGCAAAAGTTCCTTCAATGGCAAAGATTTTGCTCTAGCGCTAGTTGAGGCCTCACAAGCTGCCTATGAAGGAATTGTACACCCAATAGAAGGCACTATGCTGACAGTACTTCGAGACGCCGCTAGAGCTGCCAAAGAAACTACCAAAACAAATTCTGGAAGTTTACTATCAGCAATGGAAAGCGCCACCGCTGAAGCTAAAGATTCAGTAGCTCGGACTCCTGATTTATTGCCAGTATTACGAGAAGCAGGAGTGGTAGACGCCGGCGGACAGGGCTTATATATATTGCTGGATGGCGCTCTTCATTTCCTTAATAAAAAAACAGATGAACTGCAATACCAAGAACCTGAATTAATTGCCACTAGCCCGCCATTAACTCCTAAGCTGACACCCACGACTGAGATAGAAACGCCCTACGGGTATTGCATAGAATTTCTGCTGGAGGGGCAAAAGCTCAACACGGGCAACGTCGGGAAAAAACTAAGGAGGAAAGGACAATCCGTAATTGTCGCCGGGAATAGTTCCATGCTCAAGATTCATATACACAGCCTTAACCCGGGCGAAGTTCTTGATTATGCTACCCATTTAGGTACATTACATCAAATAAAAATTGATAATATGGATGACCAATACGCAGAATTTATCAAGGCACAGAAAGAGCGAACACCCAAGATTGGCACCGCCATAGTAGTAGTCACCTCAGGCGACGGCCTCTTTGAGGTATTTAATAGCCTAGGCGCCACAATTATTGTTCTCGGAGGGCAGACAATGAATCCCAGTGTGCGTGAGCTACTGCAAGCTGTAGAATCAGCCCCCTCAGATAATATTATTTTATTGCCCAATAACAAAAATATCATTCTAACAGCATCTCAAGTCAAATCTTTATCCCCAAAGGAAGTAAAGGTAATTCCTACTAAAACTGTCCCTCAAGGCATTGCAGCACTTCTCGCTTTCAACTATGAAATGAGTCTAGAGCAAAATTCACAAACCATGGAACAAGCAATATCAACAGTACAAACTATAGAAATCACCAGAGCAGTGCGCGGGACACAAATCAACGGTCAGAAAATAAAGGAAGGGCAGTTTATTGCTATCCTAAATGATGAAAATTTAATAGTTGGTAGCAAAAACACAAATGATATATCAGATATAATTTTCGAATCTATAACGAAAGCAGATATTGAAAAGACAGAAATGATAACAATTTATTACGGAGCCGAAGCTCAATCTGCTGAAGCTAAGGATATAGCACGCAGAATTCGTAATAAATACCAAACAGAGGTTGAGGTAGTTCGCGGCAATCAACCTCACTACAACTACATAATCTCACTGGAATAAGCCCAAACTCCCCGAGATTCGCTTCCACAGCCATCTCCTTTCTTGAAGCAAGAGTGTGCTATCCTATAAGTGTTGCTTCATGATAACTTAGTGGCAGATTCATAGAATGGAAACTATTGATTCGTTGAGAGGGATTCTTGAATTAGAGCGCAAAAAAGGGTACAGCGACAAAGCGGTACTCGGTAGCATGGATAGATACTTCCATAAACAAGCAACCCGAATCAGGCAAGATATAAACAACCAGCAGTTCCTAGCTGAATTCGACGAATTAAATTTAGCTAATTCCAATTATGGCTCCTGTAATGTAGATCAGCGCAAGAAATGGATTATGCGCATCTTCGATTGGTTAAATAAGTTGGAAAAAGCGAAGCAAGATACCCCCAAACCTTCGCCCCATCCAAGAACGAGGGCCAATGTGAGAACAAAAACAATTGAACCCCACTCCCAAAAGAGAAGTGCTGCATTAGATTCATCCATAACTATTATCAAGGGCATTGCGCCAACCACAGCTAGTAAGTTCGCTCGACTAAACGTAAAGACCCTGCATGATTTACTTTATTTCTTCCCTCGGAGATATGCAGATTATAGTCAGAGAAAATTTATAGCTGAACTCGAAGAAGGGAAAGAGCAAACCATCATAGGTATAATATGGCAAGCTAGGCTAGCTACTTTCGCCAACCGACGAGGCACTGAAGCAATCGTGGGTGATGAAACAGGAAACATCAGAGTAGTTTGGTTTAATCAACCTTATCTGGCTAAAAAACTTCCTACTAACGCTAAAGTGGCAATTAGCGGCATTGTCTGTTCATTCAAAGGGCGAAATGTTTTTGAATCTCCCGAATGGGAAATATTTGAGGAAAAAAAACTAATCCACACCGGCCGTCTGGTTCCCATTTATCCACTAACCCAAGGTTTGTATCCCCGACAAGTGAGGAAATGGACAAAAGAGGCTATTGATAGTTGGATATGGCAAGTAAGCGATTTCCTCCCTTCAGAAATAAAAACCAGATGTCAATTACTAGACCTCCCAGAGGCAATTGCGCAAATTCACTATCCTGACGATCACCTGATGGCAGAAAGAGCAAAAGAGAGACTAGCCTTCGATGAGCTATTTTTACTTCAACTGGGCGTGTTAGTCAGAAAACGGGATTGGCAGGAAAACCAACCATCCAATAGCTTTGATATATATCAGGAGGTTATTGATGCATTCTTGCGTTGTTTACCCTTCACTTTAACCGGAGCACAGGAACAAGTCTTAGGAGAGATTCTAAACGACCTCAAACAACCCAGGGCTATGTCACGCCTTCTCCAAGGTGAAGTGGGTAGCGGCAAAACTGTAATCGCTACCTTAGCTTTACTAATAGCAGCAGCCAATAGCTACCAAGGGGCACTAATGGCACCTACCGAGGTGTTAGCCGAACAACATTTCAACAGCATCTGTGATTATTTATCCGAAGCCAGTACCCAGAGCGAAGAGATAAACAGTAATATTAAACGTTATACAGGATTCCTCTCACAACCACTTACCATAGCACTGCTCGTTGGCAGTCTCTCTGATAACGAGAAGAGGGATTTACATCGCAGAATTAAGCAAGGGGAAATTGACATTGTAATTGGCACCCACTCCATTATTCAAAAAGGAGTGGAATTTTACAAGCTGGGGCTAGCGATTATAGATGAACAACAACGTTTTGGCGTTCTACAACGCCAGAAACTGCGCCAAAAGGGTTTTAATCCTCACATATTAGTTATGACTGCCACACCTATTCCGCGAACCATGGCACTAACACTTTATGGTGATCTTGACCTTTCAACCATTGATGAATTACCACCGGGGCGGCAGGAAGTGAAAACAAGACTCCTTGAGCCACAATACATACAAAAAGCCTACAACTTTCTACGACGTCAAATCGCCAAGGGTAATCAAGCCTTCACTATTTGCCCTTTGATTGAAGAATCTAATGTGCTTACAGCAAAAGCCGCCACAACTGAATATAAACATCTATCGAAAGAGGTTTTCCCGGATTTGAAATTAGGCTTACTCCATGGCCAAATGCCCCCTGAGGACAAAGAAACGGCAATGCGACGTTTCCAGGAAGGGAAACTTGATATATTAGTGTCAACTTCAGTAGTAGAAGTTGGAATTGACATACCTAACGCTACAGTCATGCTAGTGGAAGGTGCTGACCATTTTGGATTATCACAACTTCATCAACTTAGAGGGCGAGTAGGCAGAAGTAAAAAGCAAAGTTATTGTATTCTCATTCCAGAAAAACTTTCACCTGAAGTAGGAAATCGCCTCCAGTTGATGGAAAAAATTCATAATGGATTCGCCTTAGCCCAGAAAGACCTCGAGTTAAGAGGCCCTGGAGAGTTCTTTGGCTCACATCAAAGTGGCTTGCCTGACCTTAAAATAGCAAAACTATCGAATTTACATCTCCTGGAGCTAGCCCGCCAAGAAGCAACAAATCTTTTCGAAAAAGAAAATAATTGGGAAAAATCTAAATACCACCTTCTGAGACAGCGCTTGTCTACAGTGTGGCCACAAGAAGTCGAATGGAGTTAATGCTTAAGGAAAAATTAGTTACTTGCCTGCAACAAGCAATAATTGAAGCACAAAAAGAGAACAGCTTGCTTGCCGTAGCGCTACCTGAGATAATTATTGAACATCCTCAAAACCCCGAACATGGAGACTTCGCCTCGGGGATTCCCCTAAAGCTAGCTCGAACAATGAAGCTGCCTCCTTTAACTATAGCTAAAAGAATAACTGAGCACATATTGCCTCCTCCAGAAATTGACAAGTTCTTTGTCGCTCCGCCAGGCTTCATTAACTTCACCTTAAGCAATGACTGGCTAGCCAAACAAATAGATTCAATTTTGGCCGCTGGTAAAGCGTACGCTAATCTCACTTTAGGCGAAGGTAAGCACATCCAAATTGAGTTCGTTAGCGTCAACCCCACTGGACCTCTCCATGTAGGTCATGGCCGTGGCGCTGTTCTAGGTAGTACTCTTGCTAACATTCTCGCTGCCGCTGGTTATTGTGTAGAAAGGGAATATCTACTAAACGATGCTGGTAATCAAATAAACATCTTTACCCATTCTCTTTATGCTCGCTATCAACAATATCTGGGTAATGAAATCAGTATGCCAACTAATGGCTATCTAGGTAATTACATGATTGACCTGGCAAAGGAAATTATAAAGGAGACAGGCAACAAATTCTTAACATTACCACAAGAGGAAGCAGCCTCGCAGTTAGGTGAGATTGGAGTCAGTAAAATGGTAGAGCAGATCAAACAGGATCTCCAGTTAATAAATGTGGAATTTGATACTTGGTTTAGCGAAAAAAGCCTCTACCGCAAAAAACAATACCAACAAACAATGAAATTATTACAAAAAGGAGCTTATATACTTAAGAAAGACAACGCTATCTGGTTTGAGTCCAGTGCATTAGGTGAAGATAAAGATAACGTGCTAGTGCGTAGCGATGGCTCTCCCACTTACTTCGCCTCCGATATCGCTTATCATTACAACAAGTTTCTGGAGCGAAAATTTGATACCGTAATCGATATTTGGGGCGCCGACCATCAAGGACACGTTCCCCGAATGAAAGCAGCAATCAAAGCCTTAGGAAAAGACCCAGAACAACTCAAAATAGTAATTTGCCAACTGGTTACATTGCGACGTGGCAAAGAAACAATCAGGGTATCTAAACGTAGTGGCGATATTATCACCCTAAATGAATTAGTTAGCGAGGTGGGGGCAGATGCTTGCCGCTTCTTCTTCCTTTCCCGTTCCGCTGACAGCCAGATGGATTTTGATATAGAATTAGCTAAAAAACAATCAGTGGACAACCCTGTCTACTATATCCAATATGCTCACGCCCGAATTGCCAGTATTCTCCGCTTGGCCAAGCAAATGGAAATTGATTATGGTCAGGGCAACATTTCTTTACTCATTACTGAGCCTGAACTAGCCCTAATTCGCCGCTTAATCCTCCTACCCGAAATAATAGAGGTGGTATCAAATACACTACAACCTCACCACTTGCCCTACTATGCTCAAAGTTTAGCCACTGCTTTCCACAGCTTTTACAAACAGTGCAGAGTAGTTTCCAAAGACGAGGCACTAAGCAAAGCACGACTCAAACTAGTCAATGCAACCCAGATTGTCCTAGCCAAAATTCTCTCTCTTATGGGCATGACCACTCCTGAAAAGATGTAAGGTATTTTTTAGAGCAAGAACTTTTGCATCTCGGTGCGCTCAGTTGATTTCCCAAGTATCACAAACTTGAATCCGACACTACCCTATGTTAGATTTGCACTACAAGTTTATATGCAAAAAATCTATACAGAATGACTCAAATAGAATTAGCTAAAAACGGCATTATTTCACCTCAGGCAAAGCATGTATCGGAAAAAGAAGGGGCGAAAATAGATTCTATTCTACAAGGTTTGATTGAAGGTACAATCGTAATTCCAGCCAACCCCAATCACAAAAATTTAATCCCCTACGGTATAGGCAAGAGGCTAAAAACTAAAGTCAATGCCAATATAGGCACATCATCAGATTTCTGTAATTTAGACACAGAACTCAAGAAAGTACGAGCTGCTATTGATTCTGGCAGCGATACAATCATGGACCTGAGCACTGGGGGTGACATTTCGGCGATCAGAAGAGCCATCATAGCCTGCAGCACAGTACCCATAGGCACCGTGCCTATCTACCAAGCCGGAATTGAAGCTATAGCGAAACACGGGACTATCGTGAATATGACTACTGATGAAATTTTTGCGGTAATTGAAGAGCAAGCTAAAGACGGCGTTGATTTCATGACTGTCCACTGTAGTGTAACTCAAACATCCGTAGCACGACTAAAAAGCCAAGGTAGAACAACTGGCATAGTTTCTCGAGGCGGTGCTTTTATCACCGGTTGGATGCTACATAACGAGGAGGAAAATCCCCTATATCAATATTATGACCACCTCTTGGATTTAGCATATAAGTATGATTTTGCCCTAAGTTTGGGCGATGGCCTACGCCCAGGAAGCATTGCTGATGCTAGCGACAGAGCTCAAATCGAAGAGCTAATCATCCAGGGTGAATTAGTAAAACGCGCTAGAGAAGCTAGCGTCCAAGTTTTTGTAGAAGGCCCAGGACATTTACCACTGGATCAAATAGCTAGCAATGTTCAACTAGAAAAGAGCCTGTGCCACGAAGCACCATTCTATGTCTTAGGGCCACTGGTAACTGATGTAGGTGCTGGCTACGACCATATTACCGGCGCTATTGGGGGTGCCATCGCTGCTGCCGCTGGCGCAGATTTTTTATGTTATGTTACTCCCGCAGAGCACCTCTCGCTCCCCGACACGGAAGATGTCAAACAAGGAGTAATAGCTTCTCGCATATCTGCTCACGCTGGTGACATCGTTAAGGGCATAAAAGGCGCCAAGAAGTGGGACGGGAAAATGTCCAGAGCCCGCAAGAATCTCGATTGGGCAACCCAAGCCAAATTATCTTTAGACCCAGATCTTTCGCAACAGGTTCACAGCAAAATTCCTACAAGCGAAAAAACATGCAGTATGTGCGGCAAATATTGTGCTATGGCGATCGTAGAAAAATACCTGGGAAAGCCTACGCACTAGACATTAACACTTCACTAGGCAACATTCAGAAAGGGGAAGACAAGAATCCTGGATGAATATTGTCGTAACACGGGTCGGACGAGGAAATATGTCATCACGAAGTACGAAGGCTTCCCACAATTACATAAGCATTATCGCCATTGAAAGAGGTATAATAAAATAGTTACTGAAAATAGAGAGGGGGTGAGAAGATCATGAATACGGAACTTTCTCCATTAGCAAGGGAAAAGTTAGCCAGAATCGGCAATTTATCGCCACAGGAAAAGGAAAAAACAAAACAGTCAAGCAAACTCGACTCTTTGCTCTCCAAATATTTCAAGGGCGATGCGAGCTCTGAGTCTCTATGGAAAGAACTGAATTCTCTCAAAGAACAAAGCGGTGAATCCATTGTGAAGGAAACACAGAACAAGTTGATACATACACTTCGTTTGCAGATGAGCCAGGCAGATTTTGACCAGCGCCGCAGTGCTATTTTAGCCATAGAAACAATGAAAAGGGAGGGGAAATATTCTACCCTGGAACTGGCCATAAATTCGATTGAAACCCTTCGCCAGGAATACGCACAGGCCAGGGAGCAAACATATGAGCAGCTCAAAGGTGCGCTGGAAAACCAGTTCCAGACAGTAGCACAACAGGTAATAAACCAGGGATTGAAAGTCGATGTGGAAAGCTCGATAGAAGCCAATGTCAAAAACAGCCCACAATGGAAAGCTTTCACCGCCGAGCATGAGAAATCCTACGGCGAGATGTTCAATAGCTACATAGCCAAACTAAGAGAACTTATATAGAGGGAAACAAGCTCCAGCTCAAAACTCATCAGACAGACTTTTTATCCTGAATCGTCTTGTAAACGCTTGATTGGTCAATATTAACCCTGTATGATCTTCATAGAGCAACAAGGGGAGGATGAATAATGGATAAATTGTTAACTGTTAAGGAAGTTGCTGAATATCTCAGGCTAAATCGAGAGACTGTTCTCCGCAAAACCAGGAAGGGGGAAATCCCGGCAATTAAAATGGGCTATAGAAGCTACCGCTTCTATAGAGAGCAAATTGATGCTTGGTTAAGTAGAGAAGCCGTGTCTAAAGGGCAGGCAGCATCTAACAACAAAACCGGGACATTAGACCTTCCTTGTTATGACCTCGGTGTGATTAAAGGTAGTTTGAGCCGCAGGGAAATATATCAGGACTTATGATGGACAAACCTGTTTTCCTCGACAGCAATATTCTGGTTTACGCTATCAATAAAAAGAGTCCATATTACATTGGTGCTAGAGCTATACTTGATATAATCAACAAAGGGGAGCTTCGAGCTTGCCTTTCTCCTCAAGTGTTGGGCGAATTCTACGCTGTAATAACTAATCCCCGGAAGCTGGAGCGAGCGCTGCCCCCACAGGAAGCAGTTTATGTGGTTGAAAGGTTGTTATCAGCGGACGCTGTGTTGAAACTCTACCCCCAACAGAACACTCTGAAATTAACTTTAAAACTGGTTAAACATTATCAGATTAAGGATTTAGATTTCTTCGATGCTCAGATAGTAGCTACCATGCTGGATAATGGAGTAACCACCATTTACACTGTAAATGCAGGTGATTTCGCCGTATTTAAAGAGATAAAAGCAGTTAATCCATTTGGGCTTAATGCAAATAGAAGTGGTTGAAAGATGAACATACTACAGGAGTGGCAACACCCCGGCGGTAAGCTCCGAGAACTGGAGGCAGAAACACTAACCGCTGCCGAGCTACTTCCCATCCTTATCGCTCCAGGTG
>Ga0272441_10002276_pt1 | contig 39199 bp, 41 predicted proteins | sample SSMProp6N_FD_193582 | JGI IMG/M metagenome (GOLD analysis project Ga0272441, IMG submission 193582) | Marine sediment archaeal communities from Little Sippewissett salt marsh, Falmouth, MA, United States - SSM-Prop-6N | ecosystem: Environmental > Aquatic > Marine > Wetlands > Sediment ... | reverse complement strand
ACTTCCGGTCTCGATACAACTTTGCGATTACCGGAACATGGACCGGACATTCGACAGGATTTATTCAATCGGCATGTTCGAGCATGTCGGTCACAAGAATTACCGTAACTATTTCAGGTCCGTGAAACGGTGTCTGGCCCCGGACGGGCTGTCGCTGCTCCACACGATCGGGGGAAACCTCTCGTCTTCCTGCACCGATCCATGGATAAACCGCTATATCTTTCCCAATTCGATGATTCCGTCCGCCAGCCAGATCGCAAAAGCCTGCGAAGGCCTGCTTGTCATGGAAGACTGGCATGTATTCGGCGACGACTACTACCGGACGCTGAAGTCATGGCATCACAACCTTGGCGGCAGTCGCGAAACCCTGCTGGTGAAATACGGCGAGCGGTTCTACCGCATGTGGGAATATTACCTGCTGAGTTGCGCGGGGGCATTCCTCGCGAGGCATCTGCACCTCTGGCAGGTGCTGTTTTCGCAAAACGGCACAGTCCGCCGCAAAGAGGTCCCGCGCTGAGGAAAAAAGCCGCGAGCGCTATCTGTAGATGAACCTGTCCGGATACCGCTGCTCGAAAGCGTGCACCTGAAGCCTCGAGGCGGCAAGGATCTCCTCGACGCTGTGCTCCGACGTCAGCATCCTGCGCAACAGGGGCGTTCCGGCGAGTTTGTCGAAGAAATCGCCCTTCTCGTCGAGTCGCAGGGAATCGGGATAGCTCTTCTGCAGAACGGCCAGAATGGCCACCCCCGTTCTGAACGGCTCGAAAACATAACGGTCGGTAACGTTCATTCTCAGGCCGCGGCATTCGACACCCTTGAACTTGCCGGAAACGGGCTTGAAACGCACCGTCCTGAACGATACCCCCGGCAACCGCTGCGCGTCGAGCAGGAGCTTGAGACGATCCGGACGAGCGATGTAGGGTGCGCCGAACTGCATGAACGGGGCCACGGTTCCCCGCCCCTCGCTTATATTCGCGGCTTCGAGGAAAACCGTCGCCGGGTAGACGAGCGCCGTTTCCAGATTGCGGATGTTCGGAGAAGGAGAAACAAAGCGGAACCCGCGATATTCGTCTGCGAAAAGACCGCGGGAATATCCCTGCATCCTGACGACATGCAGATCGATATCCGGATAACAGCATTTCTTCAGCAACCGGGCGATTTCACCCACGGTCATGGCGTGGATAAAAGGAACCGGAACGGCCCCGACGAAAGAAACGTAATCCGGGTCGAGCATGAAACCGTCGGCGGGTACGGGTGAAACAGGGTTCGGCCGGTCGAGAACCATGAACGACACTCCGGCCTTTTGACAGGCCTCCATTGCATAGCGCATCGTCGAAATGTAGGTATAGCACCTCGCCCCCACATCCTGCAGATCGAACAGCATGACATCGATTTCCTCGAGCCGTTTCCGGTCGGGACGCCGGCTTGCGCCGTAGAGAGAATACACCCTGAGGCTGTCGCCGATCGAACGGTCGCCGACCTGTTCGCCCGCGGCTGCCTGTACGGAGAAACCGTGTTCGGGAGCCATGATGAAACGAACATCCACCCCCCCGTTCAGAAGCACCCTGTAACCGGCCTGGCCGGAGACGCTGACCCCGGCGGCATTCGTTATCAGACCGACTCTTTTACCGTCGAGTTCGCGAAAACCGGAGCGCTGCAGCACGTCGAGACCGTAAAGAAATTCCGCCGCGTAAAGAGACGGCACGAAAAGGCAGGCAACGATAATCAAAGAGAAGAAAAACACAGGGATCGTTCGAGGAATCGACATGAATACACGGAAGTTTAACGTTTCGTCATTCCGGGAAAACGGCCGACGGAAGGCGGGCTCACACGAGGCCTGAAAGGATAATGCCGAGCGCGACGGCGATAGCGATACTATCCAGGAGCAGATACAGTTTGGCTTTCCTGCCCGGCGTGAAAAGATTATGGAGAAACATTAGCGAGGCATAGACGAGCCACGCCGATACCAGGTAGTTCATAAGGGGGACGAAGGAATTAATTACCCGATGTTCATTACCACGCGTTCACGAATCGGCAATGAACCGTAACCGCACCGGAAACATGATGTAATTAATTGTGAAACTCCTGTCAGGGATATATACTATTTTTTTGACAAAACAACTATTATTCCCATCCCCACGCCTCGATGCCCATGCCCGGCCCGTCACCGTCCTTCGCCAGCCCCGAAACACTTTCGGACAGCGTCATATCCCTGGTGCCCGTACGCATCTCCGAAGCCGATCCGGCGAAACGCCACGTTCCGTCCTGCACGTACCTTGTCCTCCCCCGCAAGGGAGGAGTTGCCGGAAGCGTGCAGTTCCGCTTCGGCGACGCAACCGGAGAACTGTATTATCCGGGACACATCGGCTACAGGATAAAAAAAACGTTCAGGGGAAACGGCTATGCGGAAAAAAGCATCCGCCTCCTACTGCCTTACGCCGCAAGGGTGGGGTTCGGTGAAATCTGGGTAAGCTGCAGACCTGAAAACATCGCGTCCCGCATAAGCTGCGAAAAGGCGGGGGGAACGCTGCGGGAAACGGTTCCCGTTCCTCCCTCCCACGAAATGTACGCTCAGGGCTACCGGGAGGCGTGCCGTTACAGCTTCAGGCCCTGAAGCCGCAATGACGGAAAAAACAAAACCGCGCAAGAATGCGCGGTTCCGTTCCTTGTGGTGGGGACAGGACTTGAACCTGCAACCTTCGGGTTATGAGCCCGACGAGCTACCAATTGCTCCACCCCACGATGTTGATGTGATTCAATGTACAAAAAATATATTGAATCGCAAATTTTATTCCACCCTTTTTCCATTTATTCCCTCGCCGGCAGCCTCAACGACATGCAGACGCCCGTCACTCCCCTCGACGGCGAGCACCATTCCCCTGGATATCTCTCCACGGATCTTGCGTTCCGCGAGATTGGCGACCATCACGACCTGACGGCCGACAAGCTCCTCGGGAAGGTAGGAGCGGGCGAGGCCCGCAAGCACCTGGCGTGTCTCGCCGCCGATTTTCACCTGAAGCTTAAGCAGCTTGTCGGCTTTCCTGACCTTTTCGGCCTCGATGACGGTCACGACACGCAGATCGACTTTCAGAAAATCATCGAACGATATTTCGGGAGCGATATCCGGCTCTCCCGACGCCTGCTCCCCGGCCTCCTTGCGCCGGATATCGGCAAGCAGCCGCTCGATCTTTTCGAGTTCCGGGGCGATATCGCCGTCCTGTATCTTGGAGAAGAGTATCTCGGAAACTCCGGCGAGAGCGTGGCCTTCGGAAAGCATCGGACTGAAGGCACGCCGCCAGTCGAGACGGCCGTTTTTGAGGGCATCGTCGAGAGACTCCCTGAAACCGAGCATACGGTAGATCCGATCCGCCGTATGCGGGATGACCGGATAGAAGGCGATTGCCAGCGTGTGACAGAGATTCAGGGAAACCGCCATGGTCCTGGCGGCCGCGTCTCTGTCGGTCTTCATTATTTTCCAGGGTTCCGCTTCGGTCAGGAAACGGTTGGCCGCCCTGGCGATATCCATGGCAAGGGCGGTCGCTTCCCTGAAATGAAACTGCTCGTAGGCTTTTTCGAGCCTGCAGACGCAATCGTCCCAGTCCAGGCCGGGCAGGGTCCAGTCTTCCAATGTGCACTGCCAGGGTACCCGCCCGTCGAATTTCGAGTTGGTGAAATCTATCGAGCGTTTGATGAAATTGCCCAGCGTATCGGCGAGTTCGCCGTTCGTTCTGTTCTGGAAATCCGTCCAGCTGAAATCGCTGTCCTTGTTCTCGGGATAATTCATCGCCACCGTGTAACGGAGGGTATCGGCCGGGAAGCGGTCGAGAAATTCGCCGAGATAAACCGCGTAATTCCTGGATTTGGAAAATTTTCGCCCCTCGAAATTCATGAATTCCGAAGCAGGAACGTTGTCGGCGAGCACATAGCGCCCTTCGTTGCGGTTTTCGTTCCAGGCCATGAGAATGGCCGGAAACATCAGGGTATGGAACACGACGTTGTCCTTGCCGATGAAGTGGACGATGCGGGACTCTTCATGCTGCCAGTATTGTCTCCAGCGCTCGGGCGTCCCGTTTTTTTCTGCCCACGCCCTGGTAAACGAAATGTAGCCGAGCACCGCGTCGAACCAGACGTAGAGCACCTTCCCCCTGGCCTCGGCCGTATCGAGCGGCACGGGAACACCCCAGGAGAGATCTCTCGTGATGGCCCGGTCGTTGAGGCCCTGCTTCAGCCATGTTTTCGTGTAGTTCACGACATTCGGACGCCAGTCACCGGCATGGCTTTCGACGTATTCCTCGAGAAGCGGCTGAAAGCGCCCGAGCGGAAAATACCAGTGCAGTGTCTCGCGAAGCTGCGGCGCCTCGTTGGAAAGTTTGCTCCTCGGCTCGATCAGTTCCCTCGGGCTGAGATGGGTTCCGCACTGCTCGCACTGGTCGCCGTTGGCTTCGCCGTAACCGCAGACCGGACAGGTTCCCGTGACGTAACGGTCCGAAAGAAAACGGTTGGCCCTGGAATCGAAAAAATGCTGCTCCATCTTCTTGACGAAGATGTTCTTCCCCTCGATCTCCCGGAAAAACTCGCTTGCCGTCTCATGGTGCAGCGTCGAGGAGGTCCGCCCGTAGTAGTCGAAGGAGATGCCGCACCGCTCGAAGGCGTCGAGGTTCTGCGCATGGTAGCGGTCCACCACCTCCTGCGGGGTGATTCCCTCCCTGTCCGCGGTTATGGTTATCGGAACACCATGTTCGTCCGAGCCGCCGATATGAATGATGTCCTCGCCGCGAAGCCGTTTGTAGCGTACGTAGATGTCCGCGGGCAGATAAACGCCTGCAAGATGGCCGAGATGCACAGGTCCGTTCGCGTACGGAAGCGCCGTGGTAACGAGGGTTCTGGAAAACTGAGTACTCATGCGGAGCGGGTAACCTGGGTTTGAAATTGCCTGTTGACTGTTTACTTTTTGACGAACATGGTTTTGAACTCATCCAGCGAAAGCCTCCTGAGATTGCCGTCCACCGGATAGCGAAGAGCGATCATCTTTTTCGCCGGGTCGATGCTTTCGATGATTGCGGTTCCCTCGGGAGTCGTCACCCTGCTGCCGATAGGAGGATAGTGCTCCTGGCATTTTTCCCGTACGGCCTTCTTCGGCCGGGAATAACTCAGGCAGCACTTCGGGCGGTTGCACTGACCGATAATATTGTGCGAATGAATTTCCCCCGACTGTGCTTCCGAAACCTGCTGTTTTTCGGAGAACGGGTTCGCATGAATCTTCTGGATCCAGCTCGAACAGCAGAGCACGCAGCCGCAGGCGCCGAAACTGTTGGCTCTTCGGGCCTCCTCCCTGGTCGTGATCTGAACCATCTGGATACGAGCCCTGAACTCGCTGGCGAGATCGCGTACGAGCGAACGGAAATCGACCCGGTGCGCCGCCGTATAGAACACGGTCACTTTCTGCTGGTCCATCCTGAGCTCGATGTCGACCAGTTTCATGTCGAGCGCGTGCCGTTTGATCCTGTTGCGGCATACTTCCCGGATTTCGGGTTCCCGGAGCCTTACCTCGCGCAGAGCCTCCTCGTCTTCCTTCGTGGCGATCCTCAACAGGCGGGACATCTGATCCCGGGATCCTTCAAGCCCTTTCAGCTTCAACTTTTTCTCGGCGATGATACCGGAGGAATACACGATGCCGAAGTCGTAACCGCCGTCCGCCTCGACGATAACCGCCTGGCCGATAGCGGGACTCTCGCCGGAACTGTCGTCGAAAAATTCCCGCCTGCAGCATGTAAGCTCGACTTCGCACAAGGTTGAGGGCTCCGCGGACTCCCCGTAGATATGCTCTATTTCCCTGTGCAGCATGCGGGAAAGCTGCATGCGAACCTTTGCATTCTCACCAAGCGTACAACTGCATATAACGTTACTCATTTTCCATATCCGTTCTTGTTCGGGACCGTCGGTCCCGGATCATGTTACTTGTTGTCATCCGGGTCATACCGGCGACGGCCTTCATCGCAGGCCCGCCCTGCTCCGGAACTTCTCCACCCTTCTGTTCACCGATTCCCTTCCCTTGACGACCGTCCTGAAATCGTCGGTCCGGCCACTGACGATCTTCTCCTTCAACGATGCGAGATGCCTGGAGGTTTCGCGCTCCATCCTGCGCGTCAGGCCGGCCTTGTCCACGGCATCCGTTGCCGCATGAAACTCCGGCCTCCCGAAAGAAAGGAAAAGCTCCGGCCGTTGCTCCTCAAGATATTCAATACGGGAGACAACTGAAACCAGGTATATTCCGGGCGTTCGTCCGAGAGTTCTGGCGACGATAGCCGCCGTGCCGTTGAAAAAGCGCATCGGGGAAACATCCACGTTCTCTATTTTCCCCTGCGGAAAAATCCAGAGCGCGTTCTGGAGTCCGCTTTCCGACGAAAGGCATCGGGAAGCGTATTCGATGGTTTCGATGACGGTACGCGGCTTCGTGCGATCGAGGGAAAAGGCTCCGAGACGGGTGAAAAAACGGTGCCTGACAAGCTGCTGGTACTCGATGACGATGAACAGGTTCTGTCTGAAAAACTCCTCCGTGCACAACTGTGACCAGAAGCCGTCCCACCAGTAGGCATGGTTGCAGTAAAACACCACCGGACAGGCGGTATCCATGGCAAGGGTTTCGGGAGGAACCGAAACCCTCACCGAATGAAAATGTTTCCTGAACTGCCGTCGGGAGTACCAGCTGAACCATGCGGCATACCCCCTGCTTCGGCGGACGGTGAGCATGAGCCTTACGCGAACGCCTTGCGTATCCTGCCGACAGCCTCTTCCAGTTCACCGATCGACGCGGCGTAGGACAACCGGAGATTTTCAGGCGCTCCGAAAGCGTCGCCCGGCACCGTGGCGACATAGTGTTCGGCAAGCAGGTATTCGGCCACGTCCGCGGAGTTTTTCAGGGTCCTGCCGTTGAACGTTTTCCCCAGCACCCCTTTGACCGAAGGGAAAATATAGAAAGCCCCCTCGGGCAGAGCCGTTTCAATACCGGGAATGTCGTTCAGCGCCTTGTACATGAAATCCCGTCTTTTCTCGAACTCCAGCCGTCGCTCCTCGACGATGGACTGATCGCCCCGGAGCGCGGCGACCGCGGCCTTCTGAGCGATGGAATTCGCGTTCGACGTCGTCTGCGACTGCACCTTGCCGCAGGCGTCGATCAGCCATTTCGGCCCGGCCAGGTAGCCGATGCGCCAGCCGGTCATGGAATAGGTTTTGGAGACGCCGTTACTGACGATAACCCGGTCCTTCATCGAAGTCACCCTTGCAGGGGAAAACGGACGGGCATCGCCGTAGACGATACGGTCGTACATTTCGTCGGAAAGCACGAAAATCTCGCGATCTTCGAGAACGTCCATGAGCGAGCGGACCTCCGCTTCGGAATACACCGCCCCCGAGGGATTCGAGGGTGAATTCAGCACGAGCATCTTGGTCTTTTCCGTAATGGCCGCATCGAGCTGTTCGGGCGTCATCTTGTAGCCGGTCTCCATGGTCGTGGGCACGATCACCGGCTCCGCACCGCAGAGCCTCGCCATCTCCGGAAAACTCACCCAGAAAGGCGCGGGAACGATCACCTCGTCGCCTTCCTCGCAAAGCGCAAGCATGGCGTTGGCCAGGGTCTGCTTGCCTCCGTTGCTCACGATGATCTCGGAAGGCGTGAACTCGATCTGGTTATCGCGCCTGAACTTCTCGACGATGGCATCCTTGAGTTCCGCAATTCCCGCATTGGCCGTATAACGGGTAAAACCGGAACGTATGGCCTCTATGCCTGCCTCGCAGACGAAATCGGGCGTCGGAAAATCCGGCTCGCCGGCCGAAAGGCTGACGATATCCTTGCCTTCCGCCTGCATCTGCTTGGCCAGCCCCGTTATCCTCATGGTCTGGGACTCCTGCATGCTCAGCACCCGCCTGCTCAGATATTTTTCTCCGGGAAAACTGTTTGTGCTCATGGCGATATGGTAGTTGTTTGCGTTTAGTTGGCCTTGTGTGCCTCGAACTTGTCTTGCAGCATATCGAGAACGAAGGGGTGCACGAATTTGCTCACGTCCCCTCCAAGCATGGCGACCTCCCTGATAATGGAAGAAGCCACGTAAGTATACTTAACATTGGGCATCAAAAAAACAGTGGTCACCTCGGGATTGAGGTGCCTGTTGAGCAGGGACATCTGGAATTCGTATTCGAAGTCCTTGACCTGACGCACTCCGCGGACGATCGCGGCGACCCCCTTCGAGTGGGCGTATTCGGCCAGAAGGCCGCCGTGGAGCACCTCCACGCTCGTGCCCTTGAGCGGAGCGATCACCGTCTCGATCATTGCCTGACGCTCCCCGACGTCGAAAAGAGTGCTTTTCTGACTGTTCTCGGCAATCACCACGACGACCCGTTCGAAAATGGTCAGCGCGCGTTCGAGCACGTCGAGATGCCCGTTGGTAAATGGATCGAATGTCCCCGGATAGATTGCAGTGCGTTTCATCAAACGGACCCCCGAAAGGATGTGAGCGCCGTTTCCCGCAGGATGACGGCGACCGGGTGAAGCGGCTGGCGGCGAATGACCGGCGCGAAAACCATGAAAACTGTCATTGGATGCACGAGGTTAACCATAGAAACACAATACGCAAAACGGACTAAGGATTCAAGAACGCCGGAGGATCGGGGTCGAAAGATGAACGGATCAGGAAATCCCCGGAGAAGCGGCCTCTTCGTGAAGCACGAAAAAGGTCACTCTCGTGTTGCCGTAATCCTTGTGAAAGGCGTAGTGCGGATCGTTTTCAAAAGCATGACGCCGGCTGTGCTCCATCAGCAGCATGCCGTCCTCCGCAAGCAGCCCGTTTTCGAAAATTTCCCTGACAAGCCTCCCGTAATCCGCCCAGTTGTAGGGCGGGTCGCAGAAAACGAGATCGTATGAAGCCTTTTCGGAACCGATGAACCCCGGGACATCCCGTTTGACGATCCTCACCCGTGACGAGACACCGAGCTCCCCGGCGCTCGACCTGAGAGCCCGCAGCGACGCCTGGTTCATATCGACGAAGCAGACCCGGTCCGCACCGCGGCTGAGCGCCTCGAAACCCAGCGATCCGAATCCGGCGAAAAGGTCCAGTACGTTCGCGCCCGACAGGTCCATGCGCACGGAAATGATATCGAAAAGGGATTTCTTCACCCTGCTGCTGCAGGGACGCACTGCGGCCGTAGCGCTGCCGTGAAGTCTTTTTCCCTTGAATGTTCCTGCCTGTATATGCAATCCGGGCGCTCCGTCAAAAATCTCCGAAGGAGGTCTCGCCGAGAACGGCCAGAGCCTTTTCGCACTGCTCGTCTGATGGCGGCTTGCCGTGCCAGTTGGTCCTGTCTGGCATCGTTCCCTCGAAAAACGGCACTCCCTTGCCCATGACCGTATAGGCGAGAACCACGGCCGGACCGGTACGGTCCTCCCGTGAGCGAATACGATCCATGACGTCGATGATATCGGCGATATCGTTGCCGTCGCAAGAATGGACATCCCAGCCGAAAGCCTTCCATTTTTCCACGAGAGGCTCCACGTTCATCACGTCGCTCACCTCTCCGTCGATCTGCTGGTTGTTGCAGTCGACGACCCCGACGAGATTGCCGAGGCCGTAATGCGCGGCGCTCATCGCCGCCTCCCATATCTGTCCTTCCTGGCACTCCCCGTCGCCCATCAGGCAGAACACGTCGCCCTGCCTGCCCTGCATACGCTTGGCGAGCGCCGCGCCTGCCGACACGGAGAGCCCCTGGCCGAGGGAGCCCGAAGCGATACGAATGCCGGGCAGGCCCGACTCGGAAGCGGGATGTCCCTGCAGATAGCTGTTGATCCGCCGGAGGGACTTCAGTTCGTCGAGGGGAAAATAACCCGACCTGGCAAGCACGCTGTACCAGACAGGAACGATATGGCCGTTCGACAGGAAGAGCAGGTCCTGATCTCCTGGATCGGCAAAGGCGTGCGGGTCGTGATGCATGACCCTGAAATACAGCGCCGTGAACATGTCCGCCATGCCGAGCGATCCACCGGTATGCCCCGAGGCCGCCATGGTGAGCATCCGCACCACGTCGCGGCGCACCTGCCTGGCCATTTCCTCCATCCTCGAAACCGAATCGAGCCTCTGAATCCGCCCCCTTCTTTGGCGGGGATACGGCTTTATGTCTCTTGCCATCGCTTTTAACTGTTTATAATACTTGCCGATACGCCACAACACCCGCCGTTGCAGCGCAGAAGGCCTTAAAGGTACAGGCGGGCGGTGAAAATTCCAAGGGCTACCCGCCGCCGCTTCTCCTGCGCCGTTCCCTGAGATAGCGGATCAGTCCGAACATGACGATACCGAGAAAAACCAGGGAAACAGGGACGCTGTAGAGAGTCATGTAGGTAACGATATCCTGCCAGTTCTCCCCGAGAAAATATCCGCCACGCAGCAGCATCACGTACCAGACCACCGAACTCAAAAGCGCGGCGGAAAAGACCCCTGCGGGATTGAGGTGCAGAAACCCCGCGAGAATGGAGATGACCGCCCGGTAACCGAAAAGAAACCGGTTGACCAGAACCGCGACATAGCCGTGGGAAGAAAAGCGCCTCCGCGCCAGTTCCATCTGTTCGGGAGGAAACATGCGGTGCACCGCCCTGACGAGGCCGTGGCGGACAGGGCTCTCTCCCCGTGCGTAAATTTTCAGTCCGATCCCTCGACTGAGCAGAAACATGGTCATGAACCCCAGCGTCGAACCCGCCGAGGCGGCGGCCACCGACAAGCCGAAATCGATCTCGCTGTAAAATGTCAGGTAGCCGATAAAAGCCACGGGCACATCGCCGGGAACAGGAGGCACGACGTTTTCAAGGAAGGAAATAAGAAACAGAAAACCGTAGACCGCGAGCGGATCAGCAGTCCTGAGAAATTCTATCACCGTTTCGAGCATACGCGGTCATCGTTCGGCAGGTTCGCTAATTCTCGTCGAGAACACGGTGCTGAACCTCCGCGTAGGCATCCTCGACACCGCCGAGATCGAAGCGGAAACGGTCCTTGTCCATCTTCTCGCCGGTATCCAGATCCCAGAAACGGCAGGTATCGGGGCTGATCTCGTCACCGAGAAGGATTTCGCCCTTGTGCCGGCCGAATTCGAGCTTGAAATCCACCAGCCTGAGTTTGCGGCCTGCGAAAAAGTCCCGCAGCAGCGTGTTGATCCTTGTGGCAAGGGATTTGAGCGTTTCGAGTTCGGCGTGGCTCGCCAGACGGAGCGCGACGGCATGACTGTCGTTCATCAGCGGGTCGTCGAGCTCGTCGTCCTTCAGATAGAGTTCCACGATGGGTGTATCGAGAACCGTCCCTTCCCGGAATCCGTAACGGCGCACAAGCGACCCCGCGGCGACGTTGCGGACGACAACCTCGACCTTGATGATATCGAGATGCTTGCAGAGCATATCCCTGTCTGAAAGTTTCTCGACGAAATGAGTCGGAATACCCTCTTCCTGGAGATAGGTGAACAGCTTGCAGGAAACGGCATTGTTGACCACCCCCTTGTTGAGGATAGAGCCTTTCTTTTTGTTATTGAACGCTGTTGCGTCGTCCTTGAACTCCTGGATGACCAGGTCGCTGTTTTCGGTCTGAAAAACCTTTTTGGCTTTACCTTCGTGCAGTAAACGTTCTTTATTCATTTTCTTTGTTGTCCGTTATGATTGAAAAACAGAGACCCGGAGCCCGGATGTCTCTCCGGGCCCGGAAACCGACCGGCACAAAACTCATCGAAAAGGAAAGGAATCCCCTCGCGCGGGGCTCGGCGAGTCAGCACTCCTTCTGCTCGGTGGCCTGCTGAACAGCCCCCCGGAGCACGATGTTGACCTGATCGTCGCTCAGACCTTTTTCCTTGAGAAAATTCATGAAACGAAACACGCCGAGATCCGACAGCATGGCTTTCGGCTGGTCCGCCTCGAGCAGGCCCCTTGAACGGCCATGCTCCTCGGCGGTACTGATCCAGTTCGATATGAACTGTTCGGATTTGCCGTTTTTCACGAAATAATCCGTAACAATGCTCACGGCATCAGGCATCGACGGCTCGGGGTTGTCCCTGAAAATCTGCTGCATTTCCTGGGATATTTTCGCAAGCACGTTGACCGCCTCCCTGTCCAGCGCTTCCTCGAGGATGTCCTTCGCCCTTTCCTTGACATCGAACCTGTTCGCCATACTGCTGTGTTGTCGTTTGAGGTCAGAATATTTCAGGTGGTTGAAAATTCCGTGATAAGTTACATATCATTCTTGTAAAGAAAAAATTTTGTCAGGCCCCGCCCATGCGACTCCGAACACTCCGCCGCGTCATTTTTTCGCTCCTGCTCACCGCCCTGTGCCACCCGCAAACGGCGTTGTCGGAAGAAAGCACGCTGAGCCTCATGTGGTGGAACGTCGAGAACCTGTTCGACACCGTGGACGACCCGTCGACCGACGATGGCGAATTCACTCCCCGGGGCGCCAAACACTGGACGCGCAAAAAGCTCCTGCTCAAGTGCATAAGGCTTTCGCACGTCGTGAAATCCGCGGGAAAGGAAACCGGAACCTATCCGGACATCCTGGCTTTCGCCGAGGTGGAGAACGAGCATGTCTTCCGGCGCATGCTCTGCTTTCTTCCCCGTCACCGATACCGGACTGCCTACCATCCCTCTCCCGACAACCGCGGAATAGATATCGCCGTAGCCTACGACTCGACGCGCCTGCGGCTTCTGGAGAACGCTTCCTGGCGCGTGACGTTCGACGGCCGGCCATCGCGCGACATCTCCCTTTACCGCTTCGAGGCCGGAACCGAACCGTTCTTTCTGCTGGTCAATCACTGGCCGTCCCGATCGTTCGACAGGTCATGGACCGAACAGGGCCGTATAGCGGCGGCGAACACGCTCCGCCGTGTCCTCGACAGTCTCCGGAGATGCACGCAAAACCCGGAAATCGTCGTCATGGGCGACTTCAACGATGAGCCCGGTGATCGTTCGCTCTCGGCCATACTGGGGTCCACGACCGATAAAACAGCTTTCCTGCAGAACCCCTCCGGAAAGCTCTACAACTGCTGGGGTGAGTCCCCGGAAAAGGGGAGCTACCGATACCGGGGTCGCTGGCAGAAGCTCGACCAGGTCCTGCTGAGCGAAGGAATGCTGGATAATGCGGGCATGCGGCTTGCCGGGAAGGGATTCTCCTGTTTCCATATTCCGCACATGGAAAGCGAACCGGGCGGAGCGCCATGGGCGACCTACAGGGGAACGGAATACCTCGGAGGATATTCCGACCACTTCCCGCTGCTCCTGCGGCTCGCATTACCCTGAAAGCCTTTCGCAACAGCTATGGCGACGGAAACATAACACGCAACGTTACGGACAGTTAAAACAACTTCCTCTTTGAAGAACTGTTTAGATGTTGTAAATTTTTCCTCGTTATGATCTACGCGATTATACTCGACATACACTCCGTCACCTGGTTTCACGGCTATACGTGACTGGTCCCGCCGCAAGCACTCCGAAAAACCATATACTCATTGATGGTTCGCGCAAACGCGTCTCGTACATCTAATTATATGCAGGTTGGTTCGAAGCTCTGAAATTCTTAACCAAAAACAAACATGGACAACCAACAACTCCTTCTGTACTCAGTACCTCTCGCTGGTGTTCTTGCATTGCTTTACGCTCTTTTCAAGGCATCCTGGGTATCGAAACAGGATGCGGGAACGGAGGAAATGGCCACCATCGCCGGGCACATTGCCGACGGAGCCGTCGCTTTTCTGAAAAGAGAGTACAAGATTCTGGCGCTTTTCGTCGTTTCCGTAGCTGTTCTTCTCGGTTTCGCCAACACCGGACGCGCCGACTCCTCCCCCCTGATCTCGGTCAGCTTCATCGTCGGCGCAATCTGTTCGGGCCTCGCGGGTTATTTCGGCATGAAAGTAGCGACAAAAGCAAACGTCAGGACGACCAACGCAGCAAGAACGGGGCTCGGCACCGCGCTCACCGTGGCATTTTCCGGGGGGCTTGTCATGGGACTGTCCGTCGTCGGCCTCGGGGTTCTCGGCCTTTCAAGCCTTTTCATCATTTACTCGGGACAGTTTGACGAGATATCACAAGTCATCAATGTCATTTCCGGCTTCTCGCTCGGCGCATCCTCCATTGCACTTTTTGCACGCGTGGGCGGCGGCATCTACACGAAAGCCGCTGACGTCGGCGCCGACCTCGCGGGCAAGGTCTACGAAGGCATTCCCGAAGACGATCCGAGAAACCCCGCAACCATCGCGGACAACGTCGGCGACAACGTCGGCGACGTGGCCGGCATGGGAGCCGACCTCTTCGAAAGTTATGTCGGAGCCATCATCGGCACCATGGTTCTCGGTGCCGCGTTCGTTCCCGTGTTCAATGAAATGGGCATCTCTCCGATCGCGGGAGTCATCCTGCCCCTGCTTCTCGCGGCGAGCGGCATCATCGTTTCGATTATCGGGTCGTTTTTCGTCAAGGTCAAGGAAGGCGGCAATCCCCAGACAGGGCTGAACACCGGTGAATTCGGAGCATCCTTTATCATGGCGGTCCTGAGTTACTTCATCATTACCAATACCCTGCCCCAGACATGGACGACCGACGGAACCGTTTATTCGTCTCTGAACATCTTTTTCGCCGTGATTACCGGACTGGCCGCGGGCGTGCTTATCGGACTGATCACGGAATACTACTGCTCGACGCATAACAAACCCGTCGAAGACATTGCCTACCAGAGTGTAACCGGCGCTGCAACAAACATTATCGCGGGCCTCGGTGTCGGCATGATGTCGACCGGTCTTCCGATTATCGTGCTGTCGGCGGCAATCATCCTCTCCGATTCCTTTGCCGGCCTCTACGGCATCGCCATCGCTGCATTCGGCATGCTCTCGGTAACCGGCATCCAGCTCGCGGTCGACGCCTACGGCCCGATTTCAGACAATGCGGGCGGTATCGCCGAAATGTCGAAACTCCCTCCCGAAGTCCGGGAACGCACGGACAAGCTCGATGCGGTAGGCAACACCACCGCGGCCATCGGCAAGGGCTTCGCGATCGGCAGCGCCGCCCTGACGGCGCTTGCACTGTTTGCAGCATTCCGGCAGCAGGCCGGCATTGAATCGATCGACATCTCGAAACCGGTCATCATGGCCGGACTGCTCCTCGGAGCGATGCTTCCGTTTGTCTTCAGTGCCCTGGCCATGGGCGCGGTAGGGCGCGCTGCCAGGGACATGATCACCGAGGTCGGACGACAGTTCAACGAGATTCCAGGCCTGCGCGAAGGCACCGCTCCGGCCGAATTCGCTCACTGTGTCGACATTTCCACCAAGGCCGCCCTGCGTGAAATGATCCTGCCCGGTCTGCTCGGCATCCTGGTACCGGTCGTCGTCGGCTTCACGTCCAAGGACATGCTGGGCGGACTCCTGGCCGGAGTGACGACCTCCGGTGTGCTTATGGCGATTTTCCAGTCAAACGCCGGTGGCGCATGGGACAACGCCAAGAAACGCATCGAAGGCAACATCGAATTCGACGGGGTCGTCTACGGCAAGGGGACCGAAGCCCACAAGGCCGCCGTCGTCGGTGATACCGTCGGCGATCCTTTCAAGGATACCAGCGGTCCGAGCCTGAACATTCTCATGAAGCTCATCGCCGTGGTGGCGCTCGTTATCGCTCCGCTGCTCTGAGAGAGTTCGGCAACCACCTCTAACGCACAAACCCCGGAAAATTCCGGGGTTTTTTTTCTCTGCCGCTTTCAAAAAGCGATCGTCTTTCTGATATTGAAGCCGGCGGGCGGTCGCCTTGCATCATGGCCGCGAAAAGCCGCCTCCATGACGGTCAACAGAGAGCACAAGCTGTTTCGATGAAACTGATAGCAGGACTGGGAAATCCCGAACCAAGGCACCGCCACACCCGGCACAACATCGGCTTCGATGTCGTCGACGAGATAGCACGCATGCATCAGGCAGGATTCAGCTCCGGCAAGGGCAATTTCCACTACGCGAAAATACAGCACCGGGGAGAGGCGGTCATGCTGCTCAAGCCGATGACCTACATGAACCTTTCCGGTCACGCGGTCATCGCCGCGATGCAGTTCTACAAGATAGGGATCTCCGACCTCCTGGTCGTCTGCGACGACCTCAACATCCCGCTCGGCTCTCTTCGCCTTCGTTCAAAAGGTTCTGCGGGTGGACAGAACGGGCTCCGCCATATCATTCAGTGCCTCGGCCGGGATGATTTCGCCAGGCTGAGGGTCGGTATAGCACCCGAACACCCCCTGGGCTCCTACTCGTCGTTCGTGCTGGGGAACTTCAGCGGAGAGGAAAGGAAAACCGTCGACGAAATACTTCCCCGCTCTGCGGAGGCCGCGCTCGATTTCGTATCGAACGGCATCGAACACGCCATGAATCATTTCAACGGAAAAGCGGACTGAATCTCTATTCGGGCTGAATTTCTATTCGGGCTGAATTTCTATTCGGGCTGAAGAAGAGGGGCACAGGAAAAGCGGTCCTGCATGAAGGATATCGCTCTGGAATTGAAATCGTGGGGCTGGTCGACGTTGCAGACGTGACCGGAGTTGCTTATCACCTGCAGGTAGGAATTCCTGTGTCTTGCGACGATGTATTCCACGGCGGGCAGAAACATGTAATCCTCTTCCCCCATAAGATACAGGGTCGGTATACCCGTGTCTTTTTCCTCGAAATATTTCAGGAGCGGATTGAGCTCGCCGGTCAGCTTGAACCAGCGCATGAATTCTTTCTGGGCCACTTTCTTCGCCTCGTTCACGAACAGCAGGCGGGACTTGCGGTGCCGGGCCCGCGGCATGATGATCCAGGCGAAAAAGCTGTAAAGCCACATGTAGGGGATGAAACGCTTGAATGCGTTACCGATCGCCACGAGCACTCTCGCCCTGACGTTCAGTCGGATAATCGCCCCCCCCATGACCATCGAGCAGACCCTTTCGGGTGCAAGTTCGCTTATCTGGCGAATGAGAATCGTGCCGAGCGATATTCCTATGAAATGCGCCTTTTCGATCCCGAGGTGATCGAGGACCTCGATAATATCGAGCGTGATGTCCTCGAAACTGTAGTGCGGTTTCTTGGGCAACGCCGGGGCTTTTGATTTCCCGTGCCCCCGAAGGTCGACCATCAGGACATTGAAATGTTTTTTGAACTCCTTGAGCTGCAGAAACCATATGGAAGAACTCCCGCCCGCTCCGTGGACGAAGACGACCCAGGGCGTTTCGGGGGAAATTTCATATGTCCTGTAATGAAGCATAACCGTAAAACTATTAACCCTCAGCCCCTCAGAGGCCGGAACTCCCTGAAAGCCCGTACCAGTTCGAACAACGCTATTCCCGCAGCGACCGACACGTTCAGGGAATGTTTCGTCCCATACTGGGGTATCTCGATCGCGTGATCGCAGAGCGCCAGAATGTCGTCGTCGATCCCGTCCACTTCGTTGCCCAGCACGAGGCAGAGCGGAAAATCCCCCGGCCCTATATCGGTATAACTCCGGCTGTTCTCGGCTATCTCGAGCCCGCAGACCGTAACCCCCGACGCTTTCAGGGTGAGAAGCACCTCTGCCGGATGACGCCTGTATTCCCACTCCATGCTGTTCTGGGCTCCCAGAGCCGTCTTGTCGATTTCTTTTCTCGGCGGTGTCGCCGTATAACCGGTCAGAATAATTTTTTCTATCCCCGCTCCATCCGCGCTCCTGAAAATCGAACCGACATTGTACATGCTGCGAATGTTGTGCAGGAGCAGCGTCACCGGATGCTTTCCCGCTCCGGCATATTCCTCAACGCTCAAACGGCCCATTTCGTCACCATGCAGTTTCCGTAACGCCATGATCACAACATTTTTTCCAGCTCGGCGAGCAGTCGATCGTTTTCAGTCCCGTGACCGATGTTGAAGCGCAGGCAGTTTTTCATCAATGGATAGCCCGAGACGTTCCGAACGAGTATCCCTTTCGCGGCGAGCGCGGAAAACACCTTTCCGGCGTCGGGAACCCTGATAATAAGAAAGTTCGCGTCACTTTCATAAACCCTGATTCCCTCCTTCCCCTGTAATGCATCGAAAACCCGCTTCCGCTCCCGCAGAATGCCTGCAACGGCCTCTTCGACGAGATAATAGTTTTCGAGCACGTGACGAAGGGTTATTTCGGAGAGCCTGCTGGACGTAAAGGGTATTTTCGGCTTTGCTATCTCGGAAAGCAACTCCGGATCGGCAATGGCGAATCCGATGCGCATACCGGCAAGGGCAAGGGCTTTCGACATGGTTCTGAGGACCATGATGTTGGCCATCCCGGCGACAAGCCCGAGGGCGGACTCCTCTTCGGAAAACTCCATATAGGCCTCGTCGACGAGGACAAGGGCGTCGGTCCCGGCGGCCACGCTGCGCACCTCATCAAGGGACATGGACTTGCTTGTCGGGTTGTTGGGCGTGGAGAGCACGATAAAACGCACCGACTCCTCACGGGCCTTCCTGATTATCCCCTCCACGTCGAAAGAAAGATCGTCGTGCATGGGCACCGGCACGATTTCCGCCTGCAGGAGAATCGCGAGCTTTTCGTAGAGAGAGAACGACGGCTGTGGAATGAGCACCTTGCTCCCTTTTTCGAGACAGGCCAGGAAGATGGTATAGAGCATTTCGTTGGAACCGTTGCTCATCATCACGCAATCCGGAGAAACCCCGAGAAAATCCGCATAGGCCCTGATTCCCCTGAAAGGAAGAATATCCGGATAACGGTTCCATTGTTCATGCTTGAATTCCTCCATGATGGCCTCTTTCAGCCAGAGCGGCAGATCGAAAGGGCTTTCGTTCTGGTTCAGTTTAATATCCGCCTGCTGTCCGCCCTCGACCTTGTAGGCTTCGATGCGCCGCAATGCCGGATTCAGATAAGCGGTGTAATCGTTCTTCATGATGTGCTGAATTCTGATAAGAAAAACCGTGCGCGCGTCCCTTCATGCTCCTCGCCGTGCAGAAACCCGCCCGCCGGGAAAAATCGCGATCGGAAGCCGACCGGAAGCGCAAGAAATCCTTTCTGTTCCCGTCAAACTATAAGAAACCGGAAACGATAACATAATCCATACGGGCTCCACAGGAAAAATATCCCCTTTTTAAACGATTGTCACAAAAAAGAGCTTGATTTCCCGTTTTTTTTCCATAACTTAAAACAAGATAAATTTAATCCTGTTTACAAGAAGGAGGAAATGATGATACGAATCAGCAAAACGCCTCTCGATATACTCGACGATATCTACAGCCTTGCATACTGGATGACCGGCAGTGAACGGGCTTCGGAGGAGCTCGTACGCGATACGTACCAGAAGGCTGGTGAGGAGAGCCCCGAAACCGAGCTTCTGAAACGCTTCCGAAACACCTACGTCGACCGTTACGGACAGCATGCCGAACTCGCCCTGCTCGAGCACGAAAACGGAAAATCGTCAGCCGAACTCCGTGAAATGAGAAAACGTGCGGCGGACGTGAAGCTTGCCGTACTGCTTGCGGCGATCAGCGGCATGAAACATCGTCAGATTTCCGATATACTCGGCAAACCTGTTGAAACCATACGCACCTGGCTTTTCTGGGGCAGAAAGTCCCTTGTGCTCGACGGCCTTCTCAAGGCGTCGGCATGAGATATCCGGCAAAAGGGCCGCTTCGCAAGGAAGCGGCCCTTTTGTTTTTCCGCAGCCCGGAGTATATTTCCACCACAGGCGTTCCATCCAATCAACACCAGAAACCGCATGATCGTCATTACCGGTGGCGCGGGCTTTATCGGCAGCGCCATGCTGTGGGAACTGAACCGAAACGGCATTGAAGACGTCATTGTCGTCGATGAACTTGCCTCGGCAACAACCGGAAAATGGAAAAACCTCGCGGGTCTCGGATTCAGGGACTTCATACACAAAAACGACTTTCTCGAACGGCTTTCGTCCGGCAGGGTACCCGGCGGGATCAGCGCCGTCATTCACATGGGAGCGATCAGCGACACGACTGAAACCGACGCCGACCTCCTGCTGAAAAACAACTACGAGTTCTCGAAGGAACTGGCCACCCACTGCATTGCCGAAGGGATACGATTCGTTTACGCGTCCAGCGCGGCGACGTACGGCGACGGCTCAAGAGGATACAGCGACGAGGAGGAGCACCTCGAAAGTCTCCGTCCCCTGAACATGTACGGCTACTCGAAGCAGTTGTTCGATCTCTGGGCTCTCAGGTCGGGAGCGCTTGCAAAATTCGCGGGACTTAAATTCTTCAACGTCTTCGGCCCGAACGAATATCACAAGGGCGACATGAGCAGCGTCGTCTTCAAGGCATTCAACCAGATACGCGAAACCGGCGAAGTCCGGCTTTTCGAATCGCATCGGAGCGATTACCGGCACGGCGAACAGATGCGCGACTTCATCTACGTCAAGGATTGCACGGCCATCATGCTCTGGCTGCTCGAAAACCCCTCGGTCAACGGCATTTTCAACGTCGGCAGCGGAAAAGCCAGGAGTTTCCGCGACCTTGTCGGCGCCACGTTCTCCGCAATGGAGCGTGAACCGTCCATCCGTTACGTCCCCATGCCTGAAAAGCTTCGCGACAAATATCAGTATTTCACACAGGCCGAAGCCGCAAAACTCAAAGCCTATGGCTGCCCCGTCGACCCCTCGCCGCTCGAGGAGGGCGTACGGGATTATGTCTGCAACCACCTTGCGACGGCGAACCCGTATCTCGACCGGCAGCGCACCTGAATCAACAATCAAAACCGCAGCGTTTGCAACAGGAAAAATCGATTGAAATCACCGGCATCGAACCCGTCATCATTTTCGGGCCTCACGATGCGTATCTGAAGAAAATACGACAGGAGTTTCCCCACGCGCTTGTCGGCGCACGCGGCAACACCGTGACCATGAAGGGAGAAGCCGGGGAACTTCGGCTCCTCGACCGGATTTTCAGGGAAATGATTTTTCTGGCCAACCAGCACGGCGAAATCCTCGAAAGCGACATCGACGCCATTCTGGGACTCGCCTGTTCCCCGCCGCCTCCGGAAACAGGAGTTCCCTCTTCCGAAAGCGATACGATCGTATCGACGAAAGACTATACCGTCAGGGCAAAAACGAATGGCCAGCGCAAAATGGTGCTCGAAGCGAAAACAAACGACATCCTTTTCGCCATAGGTCCCGCCGGCACAGGCAAGACCTATACGGCCGTCGCTATAGCCGTAGCAGCCTGGAAAGCGAAAAAAGTCAAGCGGATCGTGCTCGCCCGCCCCGCGGTCGAAGCCGGAGAAAGCCTCGGGTTCCTGCCGGGCGACCTGGCCCAGAAGATCGATCCGTACCTGCGACCCCTCTATGACGCTCTCCAGGATATGCTCACCGCCGAGAAACTCAGGACCCTGACCGAACAGCGCGTGATCGAAATCGTCCCGCTTGCCTACATGAGGGGCAGAACGCTCAACAACTCTTTCATCATTCTCGACGAAGCGCAGAACGCCTCGAACAAGCAGATGAAAATGTGCCTGACACGGCTCGGCATAAACTCACGGGCGATCATTACGGGCGACGTGACGCAGATCGATCTTCCCCGCGAAGTGGAGTCGGGCCTGATGAACGCGCGCGACATTCTCCAGAATATCCGGGGCATAAGCTTCGTTTTTCTCGACAAATCGGACGTCGTGCGCCACAAGCTCGTCCGCGACATCATCAACGCCTACGAAAAAGAAGAAGAACAGGGCCGAATTTGAGGGACCGGCGGAACTATGTCGCCATGAAAGCCGTTACGCATTTTCGGAGGGAGCGCCGGAACCGCTCCCTGTTCACTGTGTAGACAAGGCATAACGACAACGCACAACATCAAGTATCATGGCACACCGAATTACCGACGAATGCACCTACTGCGCGGCCTGTGAGCCGGAATGCCCGGTAAATGCGATTTCAGCCGGCGACGACATCTACATCATAGACGAAAGCCTCTGCATCGACTGCGAAGGGTATTTCGATGAACCCGCCTGCGTGGCGGTCTGCCCCGTAGACTGCATCATCAAGGTATAACGCGGTCTCGAACAGCGCTGCCGGCGCAATTTCCCGACTCGCCGCAACACGCCCGGTAACGACCCGCAAAACGGGAATGGGCACGTTATGCGTATGCCGATATGTTTGTTTTGCAGGGATGAAAAAAGTTTTATATTAGACTTCTGTTTTAACCCACAGAGTTCTTTTCTTTCTCATTTATTTCACGAAACTCTTAAGAGAGGAAGTAACATGGCACTTTACATTACCGAAGAATGCACCTACTGCGGAGCATGCGAACCCGAATGCCCGACCCAGGCTATCTCCGCCGGTGACGATATCTACATCATCGATCCCAACACGTGCGACGAGTGCGCGGGTCAGAGCGAGCAGGCCTGCGTAGCAGTCTGCCCGGCAGAATGCATCGTTCAGGGCTGAGTCTCTTATCCGTTTTACGATACAATAAAAGCGGCCTTTGCGGGCCGCTTTTATTTTTCCCGACTTTCCGGCCTTCGGGGTGCGCGCACCTGAAAAGGGCGGGATGCGTACCGGCAACATTCTCATGGTTCGATTTTAACGGCTTTTTCTCCTGCCGGTTTGTGATATGTCGTTCGGTTCTTTAGTTTTACGTGTTCCTTTCAAACCTTCCTCCCGGACCGAGACGGCCGGAGCAATCTTAATCGCAGTAGGGTGAGCGGTTCTTCCCCGCATAACGATTCAGCATTCGAACCAGGAAAACGGCGCGACGGACAGCACGGCCTGAATGTCCGCAAGCAGGTCGCTCCGGGCAAAAGAACGGCCGTGCACCTGTCAAGCGTGGCGCTGCTGATACGTTTTCTCAAACCGGTGACATGGATACCGGTCATATGGAGTTTTCTGTGCGGAGCGGTCGCCAGCGGATCGTTCGGCTGGCAGGATATCACCGGCGTGAAGTTCCTTCTCGGCGTGCTGCTGACGGGTCCCCTGGCGAGCGGCACCTGTCAGATGCTCAACGATTATTTCGACCGTGATCTCGACGAAATCAACGAACCCTGGCGCCCGATTCCCGGAGGCGCCATATCGCTGCGCAACGCAACCGTGCTCATCGCGATATGGTCCCTGCTTTCGGTCGTCGTCGGCTACCTGATACATCCCCTCATCGCACTGTACGTGGTCATAGGCATCGTCAATGCGCATCTTTACAGCGCAAATCCCGTCAAACTCAAAAAACGTCTCTGGGCGGGAAACATCATCGTCGCCGTCTCCTACCTGGTCATCCCGTGGATCGCGGGAGAAATCGCCTACAGGCCCGGGGTCTCGCTTGAAAGCCTGACACCCTCGCTCATCGTCGCCGGACTGTTCACGATAGCCAGCACCGGAACCATGACCATCAACGACTTCAAGTCCATCGAAGGAGACCGGCAGGTCGGCATCCGAACGCTGCCGGCCGTTTTCGGCGCCCGCAAGGCTGCGATCATAGCCTCGGTGCTTATCAATGCCGGGCAGTTGATGGCCGCCGTCTATATGCTTCTCCTCGGACAGCCGGCCTTTGCCCTCGCCGTTGCGCTGCTGGTCTTTCCGCAGCTGATGCTGCAGTTCGGCCTCGTACAGTCCCCGAAAACGATGGACGTCCGCTATAACGCCATCGCGCAGAACTTCCTGGTGGCAGGCATGCTGGTATGCGCTTTCGCCGTACGAACCGTTCAAACCATCGGGCCATGACATACGGAAAAACTCTCAACATAGCGGCAAAGGGCTTCTCGGATATCGTCGACCTGACCGCGCAGGTTGAAAAAACGGTCGCCGAATCCGGTATAGGCGAAGGACTGGTGCTTGTCTGTGCAATCGGTTCTACGGCTTCGGTCACGACCATGGAGTTCGAACCCGCGCTCGTGGCCGATTTTCGGGAAAAACTCCAGCAGCTCGTTCCCTCGACCGAACGGAGCCGCCACTCGGAGACATGGGGCGACGACAACGGATTTTCCCACATGCGGGCCTCGCTGATGGGGCCTTCGGCGACGCTCCCGATAAGTTCCGGAAAGATCGTGCGGGGCACGTGGCAGCAGATCGTGTTTGTCGATCATGACAACAGGCCGAGAGACCGCGAGGTTTTCGTACGTGTCACGGGCGAACCCTGAGGAACGGAACATGGAAACCACCCGCTTTCAACCCGAACCCGCCGTATCGGTGATCCTGCCGACCTTCAACCGGGAAAAAACCCTTCCAGATGCCCTTGAAAGCGTTATCGCCCAGACGTTCACCGACTGGGAACTGATCGTGGTCGACGACGGCGGCACGGACGAAACCCCGGCGATCATCGACTCATTCATCGCCAAAGGCGGAAACATACGCTACATGAGACATGCCAACCGGGGCGCGGCGCTGTCGAGGAACGCCGGCATCCAGGCCTCTTTCGGCCGTTACATCACCTTCCTCGACAGTGACGACAGCTACCTGCCGCGCCACCTTGAATCCCGCATGGCCGTCATGGCGTCCGACCCGTCACCGGATCTGCTGAGCGGAGGGTTCCGGGGAGAAGACGACATTCGCGTGGTCGACCGGTTCGACCCCGAGAGAACGGTCCACATCGGCGACTGCATTCTCGGCGGCACCCTCTTCGGTCGGCGCGAGGTTTTTTTCTCGCTCGGGGGGTTCAGGAATCTCGACTACGCCGAGGACGCCGATCTCTGGGACAGGGCCGCCGCCCTGTACAACGTTCTCAAGCTCACCGCCCCCAGAACCTATGTCTACAGCAGGGCCGACGACAGCATAACCCGTAACCGTTGAAAACAATCCATCAAACCGAAAAACACGACACCCGGCAAATGGCAAAATCCGTCACCGTCTATTGCAGCTCGAGCAACCGTTCGCCCGCAACGTTTTTCAATGCCGCATCCGAACTCGGCAGAGGGCTTGCACAACGGGGAATCACGCTTGTCTTCGGAGGAGGCAATGTGGGCCTGATGGGCTGTATAGCCAATGCCGTGCTCGAAAGCGGCGGTCGCGTAAGGGGAATCATTCCGCGTTTTCTCGAGGAACGGGAAGTCGCGCATTACGGCCTGACGGAACTCTGTGTCGTGGAAACCATGCACGAAAGAAAAATGAAGCTCACCGAGTGGGCTGACGCGTTCATCGTCCTCCCCGGCGGATTCGGAACCCTGGACGAACTGATCGAAGTCATTACCTGGCGTCATCTCGGCCATCACCGCAAACCGATTCTGCTGCTCAACATCGACGGATTCTGGAACCCGCTGATCGCTTTTTTCAATCAACTCGCTTCACAGCATCTCGTGGGCGAAAACCATGGGGAACTCTACCGGGTATGCGATTCGATCGACGAACTCTACATGGCTCTCGAAGAGGCGGAAAAAAACATCTGAACCGCTTTTGCCTGACCCGCAAGGTTGTCGTTTAAGAAATTCGCGCTCCCCACGACGGAGCGGCAACACGGCCGGTTATCGAAAGAATCACAGATCGAGCAGACTCCTGATCCGTTCGGCCAGATCGTCCATGCTGAAGGGTTTGGTGATATAATCGTCGGCCCCCGCTCTCAGCCCCCTTTCCTTGTCGCCGCTCTTGTCCCTCGCGGTCAGCATGATCACCGGAACGTTCTTCAGCCCCGGCGTTTTTCTGATACGTTCCACAAAGGAAAAACCGTCCATGCCGGGCATGGCCACATCGACGACGATCAGATCGGGAAACGCACCCTTTTCCAGCGTTTCGAAGGCTTGTGAAGCACCGGCCGCAACCGATACGTCGAAATGCTTTCCAAGGTTGTGGGAAAGCAGTCTGCGGATATTTGCCGAATCATCCACAACGAGAATCCGGGGCATGCTCATTCCAGGCATCGTTTAACGGTTTCGACGATCTTGGCCGGCTCCGCCGGCTTGGTTATATAGCCCTGGGGATCGAGTTTTCGTGCCGCAAGAACCTCGTCGGTCTGGGCCCTGGCCGAAAGAAAGATGAAGGGAACATCGCGAAGCGTCTCGTGCGCGAGAAGCTTTTCACGGAACTCGAGTCCGTTCATTTCAGGCATCATGATGTCGCACAGAATGAGATCCGGGCGAAATGCGGCGCACTGTTCGAGCGCATCCTTTCCGTTCACGGCGGTAACGACACGATACCCGGCCTTCTGCAGGGCATAATCCAGCAGGCGCCGCGTGCTCGGCTGATCATCCACGACAAGAATGGTCTGTCCGGTTGCAGGCATGATCAGGCACCCTCCGTGAACAGCGGCATTCGAACCCTGAAGGTCGCCCCCGCTCCGACACTGCATCGGGCCTCCACGCTGCCTCCGTGAGCGTTGACGATTTCCCTGACGATCGGCAATCCCAACCCGGTGCCCTCCGTTTCTTCCCCTGCCCGTTCGACCCTGTAGAACTTCTCGAAAATCTTTTCCAGGTCCTTCTTCGGAATGCCCAGCCCGGTATCCCGAACCGTGAGAAGCATCAGATCGCGCTCCCTGACAAGAGAAACATACACCTGCCCTCCGGGAGGAGTGAACTTGATGGCGTTCTCAACGAGGTTGATGACAACCTGCTTCAGGGCGTCGGCATCGGCGCGGACCGTCAGGCTGTTTTCGTAGAGGTTCAGCGTCAGCCCCACACGCTTCTCGTCGGCGCGCAGTTTAAGGCTTTTGCAGGCGCTCTCGATGATATCGGCGGGATCGAGGGGTTCCTTCTTGAATACGGTTTTGCCTGAATCGATCCTTGAAATTGTCAGCACATCCTCGATAAGGGAAGCCAGCCGGGTGCTTTCCTCGTGAATGATCCCGAGAAACTCGTCGATGGTCCCGCTGTCGAGTTCGTTTCTGTCGCGAAGCAGCGTCGAGGAAAAACCGAGGATCGAGAACAGCGGCGAACGCAATTCGTGCGATACATTGGATATGAAATCGTTTTTCAGGCGAATGTTCTCCCTGATGAGCTGTTCCGACATTTTCTGCTCGGAAATATCCCTGAAAATCAGAAGGACGCGCCTGGTGCGGGCTGTGTCGAAAAGCGCCGAGGATATATCGACATCGACCAGGAAACCGTTTCTGGTAATGATGCTTGCCTGAACTGCGCCGCTCTTCATCGTCACGAAATTCCGAAAATACTCCGGAGCCTCATTGCGGAGTTCGTCCGGATAGAGATCGGAGACATTCATCGCGGAGAATTCGTCACCCGAATAACCGAAAAACGACAAAGCGGTTTTGTTCCATTCGACAATCTTCCCCGTTTCGGCGTCGGCGACGATGATCGCATCCGGAATCGACTGAAACAGGTTTCGGTATTTTTCCTGGTTGTCGCGAAGCGATCGTTCGACCGCCTTCTGCTGCGTGATATCGAGTATGATGCCCCTGAGCCCGGAAATCTTTCCCTTTCTGACAATCGGCGCGCTGTAGACCAGCACGGGGAACTGCGCGCCGTCCTTTTTCCTGGCCGTCAATTCCGTTGCCGCCGACTGGCCGCCGTCGAGCCTTCTGGCGATATTTTCCCTTACTCGCCGGCGCTCCTCCGGAGCAAAAATCTGCAGGGCGTCGAATCCTTCCTGCAAATCCTTCGGAGTATAACCGAAAATGTCGAATCCCGCCCGGTTGGAATAGGTCACACGACCACGGTTGTCGGTTTCGAAAACAGGCTGGGGCAGCAGGTCGGCAAGCTCCCTGAATCGCTGCACGCTTTCGGCAAGCGCTTCCCTGTCGCGTTTCGCCTCGGTGATATCCTCCTTGAGAGCCAGAAAAGAGGATATCACCCTCGCGTTGTTGCGGACCGGGCTGATGATCGCCTGCTCCCAGTAAAGCTCGCCGCTCTTCTTTTTGTTGTGAAACTCCCCCTGCCAGACCTCCCCCCCGGTAATCGTTTCCCAGAGTTCCCTGTAGAAAGAATCCGGATGCTCTCCCGATTTCAGGATATTGACGTTCTCTCCGAGAACCTCGTCACGGCTGTAGCCCGTGTTCCTTGAAAAAGAAGGATTCACATACTCTATGGAGCCCCTCGTGTCGGTAATGGCTATGGCGAGGGGACTCTGCTCCATGGCGGCGCCGAGCAACCGTACGCGATGCTTCAGATCGGATTCGGAGAGGGCGTTCTTGAGGGTTATTTCCAGCCGGGTGTTGTCGATCGGCTTGGTAAGATACTCATAGGCTCCGAGCTTGATGCAATGAACCGCCTGCTCGATATCACCGCTGCCCGAAATCATGATGACGGGAAAATGGTAATCGTTGTCCACGAGATATTCAAGTACCTCGAGTCCGCCTTTTCCCGGCATGCTGAGGTCCAGGAGCAGTACGTCGCAACTCGACCCGGCAACGTGGCGCACAACGGCGTCCCCGTCGGCAACGGTTACCTCAAGGTATCCCAGACGGCTGACGATACCGGCCATCAGCCGTCGCATTGCCGGATCGTCATCGGCGATCAGAACAGTCGCTTTCCTCGGCGAAGCTTGCATGGCGTCCGGTTACGTTACAATCGGCGGTCAATCGCAGAAAAGAACGTTGTATTCCCTGTCGATAAAGGTATTGGCCAGCCTCCGGAGTTTTCTGGCGCTCTGGTGTTCCTTCTCCAGCACCTTCCACCGGTGTTCGTCGTCATTTTCCTTACCCCTGGCCTGCTGCGTCATTTTCGTCTGATGGTAGGTCAGGTCTATGTAGACGCCGAGATCGATCCCTGCAGTAGCGATCGCATAGAGTCCGTCGATGATCAGCAGATCGATATCCCGGAAATCGGTAACGAGACGGTCCACCTTTTCGGTGATGATGTCGATGCAGGGCATATCGGCAACCCGCCCCGCGCGGAAATCCGCGATATTCCCCTGCAACTGTTCCCTGTCGTATTCCTGCGGACCTATGTCGTTGAAGTTGTTCTTTTCGCGTAACGCCCTCCTCTCGAGGGGTTCGACCAGATAATAGTTGTCGGTATGCAGGATCTTGACCCGGATACCACTCTTTTTCAGCACCATGGCCAGGGAATGGGAAAGCTCGGATTTCCCCGCGCCGGATTCTCCCGATATGGCGACGATGAAACGGTATCCGGGCGAAAGGTTTTCTTTAGCCTCTTTTTCAAGCAGCACCCTCTCGGCGATCGCCTCGGCCGCCTTGCGGTGCTTGTCGTTGATCAGCAATATATCGCTCAGCATGGCTGCGGGGGTAACATAACGGAAAACAGCCCGGGGAATCGAAAGCTTTTCTATCATAAAAAGCTATCAATTTGTATCATTATTAGCAACCGGGGGGACTCCAGGCCTGAAGGACGGGTTAAACACCCTGTTCCGGGGCTCTACGATGTAACCCTTAACATTATAAGGATACGGCCGGGGTTCAGCCAATCGCAAACATCCGGACAAGCATGACGACAGCTTTTCTCCTCACTCTCCTGGCGGGGCTCTCGACCGGAATAGGAAGCGCCCTGGCGCTTCTCGTACACCATACCAACAAAAAATTCCTTGCGTTCGCCCTCGGATTTTCGGCAGGAATCATGCTCTACGTTTCTTTCGTCGAGATCATGCCGGAAGCACATGACTCGATGCTCGAAGAGGTTTCCGAACACCTTGCGGCCTGGATCACGACCCTCGCTTTCTTCGGAGGAATCGCGCTGACGGGGTTGATCGATTTCCTGGTGCCCAAACGCGAAAACCCTCATGAGATGTCGATGATCGGGGGACTGGAAACAAACGAGCCGCCGGCTGAAAGCAGGCTCTACCGCATGGGAATCTTCACCGCGCTGGCTATCGCGGTGCACAATTTTCCCGAAGGGCTCGCCGTGTTCTTCAGCGCACTGTCCAACCATGATCTCGGTATCGTCATTGCAGCGACCATCGCCCTGCACAACATTCCCGAAGGCATGGCGGTCGCCGTGCCGGTGTACTTCGCCACGAAAAGCAGATCGAAAGCCTTCTCCTACTCGTTCCTCTCCGGCCTCGCCGAACCCGCGGGCGCCCTGATAGGCTACTTCCTGCTGAAACCGTTCCTGACCCCCCTGATTTTCAGTATCGTTCTCGCATCGGTCGCAGGCATCATGGTCTACATATCCCTCGACGAGCTGCTTCCTACGGCGGAGGAGTACGGCGAACACCATATTTCCATTTCCGGCCTGATCAGCGGCATGGCGGTCATGGCCCTGAGCCTTCTGCTGCTCGCCTGACAGCTCAGGCTATCCGCAGCACCTTGGCGCCCCGGATACGCCGTTTCTTGATTTCGAGAAGCGCCCTGTTGGCTTCGTCGAACCGGTAAACCTGAACCTCCGGCTTCAGGGCCATCGCCTCGGCGATCGCAAGGAATTCCCGAACGTCGGCGCGGGTGATATTGGCCACGCTCTTGACCTCCTTTTCCATCCAGAGATGTTTGACGTAGTTCAGCTTCGTCAGCGCATCCCTGTCGGCCGACTCCTTGCTGATCGCATTGATGACAAGTCGTCCTCCCGGACGGAGATTTTCGAGCGCGGCTATGCCCGGCAGCCAGACGGGCGTCGTGTCGATGACCCCGACGAGAGATACCGGAGAGGCCTCCGTGATGTCGCCCGCCCAGACCGCACCGAGCTTCAGCGCGAAATCCCGTTCAGCGGGGTTTCGCGCGAACACATGCACGGGAGAGTCGGGATAGAGAAATCTGGCGAGCTTCAGCACGAGGTGTGCCGAAGCGCCGAAACCGGTCAGCCCCAGGGGCTGGCCGTTGGAGACGTTGAGCAGTTTCAGGGCACGATAACCGACAGCGCCCGCACACAGCAGCGGAGCGGCTTCCTCATCCGAAAAACAATCGGGCAGCGGATAGACATAATCCGCCCTGGCGACCATGTATTCGGCGTATCCCCCATGCGCGTCCCGGCCCGTTGCCCTGAAGTCCGCACAGAGGTTTTCTTTTCCCTGCCGGCACAGTTCGCACTCTCCGCACGACGAATAGATCCATGCAACACCCACCCGCGCGCCTGTCGCGGGATGGCCGACCCGCCTGCCTTGTGCCACGACCTCGCCCACGACCTGATGTCCCAAAACGACCGGAAACCGGGGAGGAGGGGTTCTCCCTTCGATTTCATCAAGTTCGGTATGACAGACGCCGCAGACCCGTACCTTGAGAAGAACCTCATCCTCTCCGGGCTCTGGTACCTCAATGCCGGTCATGCGCAGAGGCTGACGCGTCACGGAAAGATCGACAATCCTGTCGAGAACGAATGCTTTCATCGTCGCCATGTGCCGGAATTTTGATTGCACGCAATTACAAGTGCCATACGGAAAAGATACACAATCCCCCGGCACAACATGCTCTTCCTCCCGCGGGTCCCGCCGGCTTGCCCGTCAATGACAATCATGGCCGCCGGCACATCCCCCTGCCGGGTCAACCTTCCGGGTCATTCCCTTCGCATGGCGTTCGAGGGCTTCGCCGAGTGTCGGCGCCAGCCCGGCCATGAACACCTCGATCCCCTGCAATTGCAGTTTCTTCTGCGCCCTTCCACCGATACCGTTGCATAGAGCCGCGGAAACACCGTTGCCGGAAAACATGTCGGTGGGCGTACACTGGCCGTGTTCGTGATTCCTGTTGAAATTCTCGACGATGCTTACGCTCCCCGATTCGGTATCGCAAATCGCGTAAAAAGGCGTACTCCCGAAATGTTCACAGACCCTCGACTCCAGCCCTTTTCGATTCTCGACCGGCACCACAATCTTCATGATCAGCCTCCATTGCAAGTGTTATGAAAAACATTTTGAGCATATGCCTGTAATTTACACATAAGAACAGCCCGCGGCAAATCGCCGCGGGCGGAACGGGAAAACATCGGAGCGCAAACCGCTCAGTCCTCGAAACGTTTCTGATAAACGTGGCAGTATGGCTGATGACCGGTTTTCTCGTAATAATCCTGATGATAGTCTTCCGCGGGATAAAATTCGCCTGCCGGTTCAACCCGGGTCACCACATCGTACCCTTTTGCCCTGAGCCGGGCAACCAGTTTTTCCGCGATCGCTTTCTGTTGATCGTCCGCATAGAAAACCGCTGAACGATACTGCGTACCCATATCCGGCCCCTGACGATTCAACTGCGTCGGATCGTGGATTTCAAAAAAAAGCCTGGCGAGTGTTTCGTACGACACCACCGAAGGATCGTACTCGACCTCCACCGCTTCGGCATGTCCCGTCCCACCCGAACATACCTCCCTGTAGGTGGGATTTTTCCTGCTGCCGCCGGTATAACCGGATGTTACGGCTTTCACACCGTCCACCTTCTGAAAATGATATTCCACCCCCCAGAAGCATCCCCCGGCGAAAATCGCCTTTTGCGTTGTTCCGGCTGCAGGAGCGGCCGCCTCTTTTTTCCTGTCGAAATCAAGCGAGATCGAGTTGACGCAATATCTCGCGTTCTTGTCGGTAAACCCCTCGTTCAGGAAAACATGGCCCAGGTGTGCGCCGCAGTTCGCGCACAGGATTTCCGTCCGTCTGCCGTCGGCATCGGTAACGCTCCTGACCGCTCCGGGAATCGCGTCGTCGAAACTCGGCCATCCCGTGCCTGAATCGAATTTGTCCCCGGAGCGGAAAAGCGGTGCGTCACAGCGTTTGCAGACATAGGTTCCGTCGTCCTTGTAATCGTAGTACTTGCCGGTAAAAGGCATTTCCGTGCCCTTGTGCACGATGACCCGCTCCTCTTCCGGCGTCAGTGGATTGTATTTCATACTGTCCTCCCTGGATATGTCGGAAACCGCGGGAGGATTCGTCGCACCGCTCTGGTCCGGACCGCTGCACGAGACGACCACCGCCAGTGAACATATCAGCGCAACCGAAAAAAAATGGTACACCTTCATTTTCCCTCCCGCCTTTCAATGAATTCATAAACATATAACCATAAAAGAAATCCCAGGGTTTCACGATTCAGGGGGTGTTTTCGCCTGTTTCCCGAAAGAAAGAAAAAGCGGACGTGAACTTCGGCCCCCCGGCGCTTGTTGCAATGGAAAAGGAACATGAAGTCACCAGGAGGATGCAGATGAAACAGCACGATACCGAACCGAATCTCCTCGTTCACGAGCACAGCCCCTACCTGCTCCAGCACGCCTACAATCCGGTCAGATGGTTCCCATGGTGTGACGCGGCATTTGAAAAAGCCCGCAGGGAAAACAAGCCGGTCTTTCTTTCCGTCGGCTACTCTTCATGCCACTGGTGCCACGTCATGGAGAAGGAATCCTTTGAAAACGATCTCATTGCGCGTCTGCTCAACACTGAATTCGTGGCCGTCAAGGTGGACCGCGAGGAACATCCGGACATAGACAGGTTTTACATGACCTATGTCCAGGCGACGAGCGGCCGGGGAGGATGGCCTATGTCGGTCTGGCTGACCCCAGAAAAGGAACCGTTTTTCGGAGGAAGCTACTTCCCTCCGGAAGATCGCTACGGCATGGCCGGTTTCCGCAGGATCCTGCTCTCCATCGCGGAGACCTGGAAAGCGGACGGGGCGAAAATGGCCGATACCGCTTCGGCGATCACGGAAAACCTGCGGTCGCTGGCCGAAGAGAAACCGGCCGGAGAAAACCTTGACGAAACCGTGCTGTACAGGGCGGCGAACGCTTTCGCAGAGCAGTACGACCCGGTGTTCGGAGGGTTCGGAGGCGCTCCGAAATTCCCGAGACCGGCCGTTCTTGATTTTCTCCTGGCCTTTTCCTATTACACCGGGCAGGAAAAACCCCGCGACATGGCTTTCGCGACGCTGAGAAAGATGGCCGACGGCGGCATCCACGACCATCTCGGGATCGCCGGAAAAGGCGGCGGAGGCTTCGCCCGTTACTCGACCGACGACAGGTGGCACGTCCCGCATTTTGAAAAAATGCTCTACGACAATGCACAGCTCGCGCTCACCTATGCGGAAGCCTTCATGATCTCGCACGATCCCTTTTTTCTCGACGTTACCGAAGATATTCTCAACTACGTGCTCTGTGACATGACGGACGAAGGCGGCGGCTTTCATTCGGCGGAAGACGCCGACAGTGCGACTCCCGCCGGCGATGGCGGAGCGCGGGAAGGCGCATTCTACCTCTGGTCTTTCGATGAACTCCGGACCCTGCTCGATCCGGAGGAACTGGAACTTTTCGGCCGGCTTTACGGCGTAAAACCGGAAGGAAACGTCCTGGAGGACCCCCACGGCGCTTTCGAGGGCCTGAACGTTCTCGCCCGGCACGGCAGCCAGGACGAAGAAGCGCTGCGCAGGGATATGAGCGACAGAGAAGCCGAAACCCTGCTGCACAGCGCCAGGGAAAAACTGTTCAGGGCCAGAAACCGGAGACCCCGTCCCGAAAAGGACGACAAGGTACTTGTCTCGTGGAACGGCCTCATGATTTCGGCATTCTCGAAGATGTTCGGAATCACACGCAAACCGGAGTGGCTCGATGCAGCGGAAAAAGCGGCGAACTTCATTGTCGAAAACCTCTGCAACGAACAAAACGGGCGCCTGTTGAGACGCTACAGAAAGGGAGAAGCGGGAATAGAAGGCAAGGCGGACGATTACGCGTTTTTTTCCAGGGGCCTGCTCGACCTCTTCGAAGCCACGCTCGACAGGCGGCATCTCGACCGCGCGGTACAGATCATGGAAACATCGATAGAGCTGTTTTTCGATCGTGAAGAGGGGGGGTTTTTCGACACGGCCTGCGGTGAAACGACGCTCCCGTTCCGGATGAAGGAGATATACGACGGAGCGGAACCCTCGTCGAATTCCGTAAACGTCTCGACGCTCTACCGGCTCGCTTCCATAACGGGAAGAAACGATTTCGGGGAAGCCGCCAAGAAAACGCTGGCCTGTTTCTCCGGATCGATCGGTGCGCATCCGGAACAGCTTCCCTTCATGCTCAAAGGTCTGATGACGGCGTTCTTCGGCATGCGCGAGGTCACCCTGAACGAATGCGCCGACAGGAACCGGATTCAAAGGATCACAGAAGAGATCGGGCGAAGATATCTGCCGGACACTACCGTCGCTTCCCGGCAGGAAGACGGAAACCGCACGGCGTCCGCTCCCCTTCCGGAACAGAATCTTCCGGCGGCGACATTGTGCGCCGGGATGCAATGCTACCCGCCGGCACAGGACTGGGAATCACTCGAGCGGCTGCTGGAAACGACCGCCCCCTCCCTCACCAACTCCGGCGAACGATGAGCGGTTATTCGTCCGGTATTCCCTCGTGCGGAAACGGTCCCGGTGCAGCCTGTTCATCGCCGGAACCGGTTTCCCGGCGGTTTTCCTCGACGATTTTTCCCACGACGGCATTGGCCGCATACAGCGTAGCTCCTCCGACGAGCACCCCTGAAACTCCGTGAAACAGGAACGGAAAACCCAACGGCGAAAACATGAGAGCGCCACCTGCAAGGCCGGCCGCACCGGCCGCTTTGTTGATCAGATCATCCATTTTTTCTCACTCCTGGAATGTTCATCAAACCGGGTATAGAAATATCCTTGCCTGCCGTTCAGCACAACAGAACAGAGCCTCCCTGTCCAGGGGGAAACGCTCACCGGGAGCGTCGGCTCCCGGCATGGGCAATGGCGTCAATCCCGGTCGTACAGCTCGTCGGAATCGAAAGATTCCGCTCCCCGGTTCTCCTTGGGGGCCATAGCGCTGCCGATGGTGTCGGTGATGGCTCCCAGAACAGACCCTGCGGCCATCACGCCCATGCTCGCGACCGCGAGCCCGGCGACACCGTGTACGATCGGCATACCGACGGGGGAAAAGAGAAGAGCTCCCCCTGCAACCCCCGCGGCTGTCTTGAGCATTGCTTCCTGCTGGTTTGAATCGACCATATCACAACGATCCGTTATGAAATAATGCAGAAAAAACCCAAGATAAAATATAGCATCATTCCCCGTTCTTTCAAACAGGGAGTTCATCGGCCTGCCGCAAAGCCGTGAAACGTCAGTGCCAGCCGCCTCCGACCGCCCTGTAGAGTTCGGTCGCGGCGTCGAGACGCTGACGGCGTATGTCGGCAAGAGTGATCCCGGCGTCGAGCGATTTCTCCTGGGCGGTAACGACGTCGAGATAATCCGCCATGCCGCTTTTGAAAAGCAGCGTGGCGTTCGCGACCGATGCATCGAGCACCTGCTGGCGTTTCTGTGCGGCCTGCAGGCGTGTTTCGAGTTTCTCCATGGCCACCAGTGCATCGGATACCTCCCGGACCGCATCGAGCACCTTACGGCGAAAAACTATTTCCTGGCGATCACGTTCCACCATGGCCTGTCTGTACGCCGTCCTGAGTTTTCCCTGCTGGAAGATCGGCTGCAGCACGCCTCCCGAAACGAAGCTGAACAGTGATCCCGGAAAGGAAAACCAGTCGCTCGCCTCGAGCGCATCGAGGCCGGCCTCGGCCGTTATCGTAAAGGACGGATAGAGACTGGCGGCCGCCACTCCGGCGTTGGCGTGCTCTCTCATCAAAGCCAGTTCGGCAGCCTTGACATCGGGACGGTTCGACAGAAGTCCGGCGGGCACCCCCGGCGAGGGAACGACGGAAAAGGTCTGGGCGGCCAATCCCCGGCGACGTTCGACGGAGTCCGGCATCGCTCCGGTAAGGACGGACAGCGCGTTTTCCTGAGCGGCAACAAGGCGTTCGAGACCGGCAACCGAAGAAATCCGTTCGAGTCTCACCGCTTCCTGCTGCTCAACGGCGAGCGACGTGACGAGACCCGCTTCGTACTGAAGTTTCATCATGGAAAGCGTCGTATCGGCCAGGGCCCGGCTTTTCTTCGTCATATCGAGTTGCTCATCGAGCATCAGAAGATTGTAGAAGCCCTGCGCAACATCGGAAACAAGCCTTGTGCGCACGGCCTTTCCGGCCTCCTTCGTCCGGAGATACTCGGCCAGGGCCGATTTCTTCCTGCTGCGGATCTTTCCCCATACGTCGGCCTCCCAGGACGTGACGGCGGAGAGCGTGTAGTCCTCCGCACTCCCGGTTCCCTCGGGCAGGGGATTGCCGCCGTTGTCCGAAGGCCTGCTCGTCGAAACGCGCCCCTGGATGGAAAGTGTCGGCAGCACCCCCAGCCTCGACTGCTGCAACGACAGCGAAGCGTACTCGATGTTCTTGACCGCGAGCAGGAGATCGCTGTTGTGCACCATCGCGCTGTCGATAAGGGCGAGCAGGGCGGGATCGTTGAAGAACTCCCTGTAAGGCAGATTTGAAGTGGAATTTCCTGCGGTTCGCGAGGAATCACCTTCCGCCGCGCCCCGGTAGTCGGCCGCCATCCCCTGGTCAGGCCTCGCGTAGTCGCCGACCGAAGCACAGCCCAGCAGCGAAAGCAGCAGAAGACCCAGTACCGCCGGTTTGCCGTTGATCGTTTTTTTCATCATTCACTGGAACGTTATGATAACTGTCTGTTGGTTCATTCCGCTGGTTCCGGTTCCGCGTCCGGATCGGACGCGGGCGGTCCGCTGAAGCGTTCCTGGATTCCCTGGAAAACCGTGTAGAGCACCGGTACGATAACGACACCGAGCACTACCCCGCTCAACATGCCGCAGACGGCGGCCGCGCCGATGGAATGGTTGCCGAGGGCCGAAGGGCCCGACGCCCAGAGCAGCGGCAGCAGCCCCACGACGAAAGCGAACGACGTCATGAGGATCGGTCGCAGCCTCGCCTTCGACCCCTCGATCGCCGATTCCACGAGCGGCATTCCTTCCTTGCGGCGCTGAAGCGCGAATTCGACGATGAGAATAGCGTTCTTCGCCAGAAGGCCGATGAGCATGATCATCGCAACCTGCACGTAGATGTTGTTTTCGATGCCGAACAGCCGTATCCCGGCGAAGACGCCCAGAATACCGGTCGGTATCGACAGAATGACCGAGAGGGGCAGAATGTAGCTTTCGTACTGCGCTGCAAGAAGCAGATAGACGAAGACCAGGGAAAGAACGAAGATATAGGCCGACTGTCCCCCTGACTCGACCTCTTCCCTGCTCATCCCTTTCCAGTCATAGGAAAATCCCGAGGGCAACGAACCCGAAGCCACCTCTTCCGCGGCGCGGATCGCCTGTCCGGTAGTGTAGCCGGGAGCGACGGAGGCATTGACCGTCAGCGAATTGAAGAGATTGAAATGATCGACCGTCTGCGGCCCGTAGACCCGTTTCAGCCGCACGAGAGAATTCATGGGGACCATGTCGCCCGATGCGTTCTTCACGAACACCTCGTCGAGGGAGGTCGGGTCGGTCCGGTCTTCGGGCGCGGCCTGCATCATGACCCGGTAATACTTACCGAAACGGTTGAAATCCGAGACCTGCATACCGCCGTAGAATGCCTGCATGACCTTCAACAGTGCGCTGACGTCCACGCCGAGCTGGCTCGCGCGCTCCTCGTCCACCTCTATCTCGTACTGGGGATAGCCTGTGTTGAACATCGTGAACGCGAACGCGATTTCAGGACGCTGCATCAGTTCGCCGATATATGCCCCGGCCACACCGCCGAACTCGTCAAGGCTGCCGGAAGTACGATCCTGGAGCACGATCTCGAGGCCACCGACGTTGCCGAACCCCGGAACGGTGGGCGGCTGGATCGCGAAAAACGATCCTTCGCTGATCGCCGAAAGTTTTCCGCTGATCCCGTTCATGATCGCGTGGATGTCCTTCGTCCCCCCCCGCTCGTGAGCGTCCTCGAGACTGACGAACATGAGACCGGCGGAAGGCGACCTTGAACCGGAAATGATATCGACGCCGGCCACCGAGATGACCGTCTTGACGCTCTCCTCCCTGCGGAGCACCTCCTCGACGCGGTCGAGGGTTTTCGTCGTCCTGTCGAGGGAAGCCCCGGCCGGCAGGGATGCGCTGACGATGAAAAATCCGTTGTCCTCGTCCGGGATGAATCCCGACGGAGCGGAAGCGGCCATCAGCAGGACGATCCCCGAAACAGCCATGAGGCCGCCAAGGCTGAGCCACTTGTGCCGGATGAGCAGCCGCAGCGTGGAGACGTAGCGTTCGGTCAGGATGGCGAACCCGGTATTGAACCCCTTGAAAAAGCGATGTTCGATCCCCTTGAACCATCCGGGCTTTTCACCTCCCTCCCCGATATGGACATTGGTCAGGAACAGGGCGCTGAGCGCCGGACTGAGCGTCAGCGCGTTGACCGCCGAAATGAGAATGGCGATAGCGAGGGTGAAAGCGAACTGGCGATAGAACACGCCGGTCGACCCTTCGAGAAATCCCACGGGAAGAAAGACCGAAGCCATGACGAGGGTGATCGAGATGATCGCGCCGGTAATCTCCCTCATGACGAGGTGCGTGGACTTGCGAGCGGGCAGCCGATTTTTCTCCATCTTGGCGTGAACC
>Ga0272441_10002274_pt1 | contig 39223 bp, 68 predicted proteins | sample SSMProp6N_FD_193582 | JGI IMG/M metagenome (GOLD analysis project Ga0272441, IMG submission 193582) | Marine sediment archaeal communities from Little Sippewissett salt marsh, Falmouth, MA, United States - SSM-Prop-6N | ecosystem: Environmental > Aquatic > Marine > Wetlands > Sediment ... | reverse complement strand
TAAATTGCTTTCTCAATAGACAAACCTTCTGGATTATTTATTGCAGGTTCTATCTCAGCTTCCATTTTATCACTCTACTTTTAATTTATATATCAAACCTTTTGTAGTAATCCTCTGGAGATAATCTACCAAACTTTCTAACCATCTCAGAACCTATTATATTATCCTCTGGCGTTATTTCTAAACTAATTCTTTTCTTTTTCATGGTATCACTTTTAATTTAGCTTGTACAATTAGTTGCTTCTGTCATAATATCAATATATTCATCAACACAATCCAACCAACCCTGACGATAATCATCAGATACATTCTTATCAGCAATAGTATCTCTTAACCTATCAGCAGTATGATAAGGTGCAGTAACATAAGTATAAATACTAAGACCAACAACTAAAGTCATAACAACAACACCAATAGTTATAGCAGTTCCAAGACTAATTCCTTTATCTTCCTTTTTAACATCATTCATTTTCTTACCTCATTTTGATTTAGTATTATCATTTTCTTACATAAAGTTAAGGATAAAAAATCCTTAACTATTCATCTTTCGTTGTATTTGATAACTTTGCATGAAAAGTCTCCCAGCGGGAATACTTTTGCCCAGCCTGGTTCTTACCATCCTCAATCCTCTCTATTTTCACTAGATCCCCGATTTCTTTACTAGCCATCATTTTTTCTAAAACAGTTGTAGATAAAACAATTTTAGGTACTGGATCATCATGCACTTTAATCTTATAGCACATACACTCATATTTTTTACTTTCAACTTTATCAACTAATAACCCTTCAACACTTTCTCCTACATTTAGTTTTATCACTTCAGCTTCATCTTCTTCTTTATCTTTTTCCCATTCTATTTCTTCAAATTTTTTTTGTGTCATTTTTTTTCACCTTTTTTCAATTTCTTCAATACCTCTCCAAACAGCATCTCGGATTAAATCGCTTTTTTTAAGGTATTTACCCGACTTCATAATATAATCTATCTTTTCAGATATTTTTTTTGTTGGTCTGAATGTTATACGTTTTTCACTCATAATAATGCCTCCATAAAACCAAGTTTGTTTTTTCCTTCTGGTAGCTCCTCTGTCTCTAAAACATTTCCATCTTTATCAACTTTTATCGCTATCAAAATCTTTACTTTTTGTTTCCTCAACCTTTCAATAAGTTTTTCATCCCGTGCCTGTTTTTTAGAAAGGATCTTTTCAACATGTGTTGGTCTGAAAGCATAAAAAATAGCTGGAGCTGGTTCAAAATCATTTTCATCATTTATTATTAGACCAGCTTTTTTATGAGCCAATAATATCCATGTCTCTCCGAAGACAATATCACGTGGTACAGCACTAATACGTTTGCATACTCCTTGTTTAGTTGCTTCTTCTATAAATCCATCTGGATTGTAATATTTATCACCAACCCACATGATAGCATATTTACTGTCCTCCTCCGGTTTGCATACTGGGCATTTAAATTTATCCATACATTCTTCATGTACACCAGCATATTTACCCCAATCTATCATTTGATAACCACGACTGAATTTAATTCCAGATCCACAGACTGGGCAATATTTTAGAATATATGGAAGCCGATCACATGAAACTGAAAGACCGGAGCCACGAATATACAACCCTCCTTCTTTACGAAATCCACAGCCACGTTGCTTCTCAATCATTGTTTCACCCCTTCAATCACTACAGCTTTTTTATCACCATCTACATGAAGATTAAAAAATTCTCCGATTTTCAGCATTTCATTATATGTTATTTTATCAAAATCTATATGCATATTTTCAGCTCCTTTCATAGCGGGTTATCTCATTTTTTAGATCCTCATATTCTTCTTTTGTCAATTCATAAATATTAAAAATTCCGTTTTTGTTATATATTTCTAGTCTTATTTTTCTTTCTTTTGTTGTAGATATATCATCTATACTAAATTTTATTTTTTCTATCATATTTATTTCTCCCATGTATCTACTACTTCAAAAGGTAAATTCAAATGTTTGCTACTTAGATCCAGTTGTTTAATAAAATTTTTACGTGCATCTATATTTTCAAAAGCCTCAGTATATTCTTGCTCTTTACCATTACAATCCAATTGTCTGAATTTTAAAAAATATTTTTTCATATTAGTTATCCCTCCTATTAAAAGAGAGATAAAAAAATTCTTTGTCAACTAATTCCAACTTTCCAAACTCTTGTATAGCCATTATATCGCCTCCGTTACAGCTATCAGCTCAACTTTAAAATCTGATTGGAGCCTATCACGGTATCTCATCTTTCTCCTAATCACTTCAATTACTTGATCCAGTGAGCTGTATTTTGTTTCAACATCATCGATAATCAATTTATAGGTTCTAGATGTTGTAGTCATTTTTAATCATCCTCCTTATCTTCAAAAACACTACTATAGGTTTTTCCAAAAAAATTGATTATGTCTTCTTCTTTTATCGTGTTTGGATGATTTGTTTTTTCAGCGATTTCGCAGATCTGCGGGATATTTTTTTCAATACCCGCTTCTATATATCCTATTAATTCCTGTATAGCACCTGGAGATACACGAAAGCGTTTTGTTTTTCTCTTGCTTTTTTTTAACCATGCTTCCTTCCGCATGAGTTTTCCTACATTTATGGTTTCACTTGCCATATATATCATATCCCATATCTGTGACTATTTGTCACATTCTGTATAATGTATGTGTTATATATTAATAAACTTTTTGTGCATGTGCATATCTAGGTATAGACCACTTCTTCTTTATTCCAAAAAGTACCGCAATTATCACAAATATAGATTAATTCCATATAATCTGGATATGTGTCATCCAAAAAAATAGCTGGATCTAAAATTTTTTTACACTTACAACAGATAGTTTTTTTGGCTTCATCAATTAATATACATTTATTACATAATCCTTTGTCTATCTTATGTACTCCTGGATCTAATCTAATACCACACTTAGCACATCGCCAGATATTTTCGTTTGTTACGTTGTTACGAATGTTACGTTGCGTTACGATGAAAGAGGTTCGGTGTTTCGTCATGTTTCTTTCTCCTTATAATTATAGATAGAATTATTTGTTACTTCATCCCCATGTACCGTAACATTCGTAACATTGGTAACATCATACTTCATTCTCAGCATTTTTTCAGTGCGTTCATCCACACTCAGTGTTTTTTTTGTTTTTTTACCTAATCTAGTCACTTTTGAATCAAAACCAAGACTTTTCATATGTCTTCCTATAGTCCTAGTGTTTATCTTATCTGCTTTCCAACCATCATCTACTAAATAATTTTTTATGTCAGATGCAGATATATAAGGAGTATTATAATCATCTAGATATTGTTGTTCTTCGTTATGGTTTTCTAATAGCTGAAAATAAGCATTTACTATTTGCCCATCAAAACTACTAAGGTTATCCTCAACAAGTTTTCTATTATATTCTCCTACATACTTAGCAAAACTTTTCAATCTTTCCTGGTCATATTGAAATAGTATTGTAAAAGGAGCCAGAGCCTGTTTGACACGTGGCAACACTCTACCAAAATCAATTTTTATGCTTTCATCCCATACCATTTCTTTAATATTACGAAAGCGAAACATCAAAAGTTTATTTTGTAGCTCTCTCCTGTTTTTGAAAAATGTTTCAGTAAGATCTATCGGCATATTTTCCCGTGGTGTTGTTTTTAAAACTTCAGTTATACATCGGCTTTCAAGTGCTTTATCATAAAATTCTTTTTTAGTTGCTAATATTTTTGCTCCAAAAGGATCAAAAGCTAAAACCTCATCATAATTTCCATCTTTGCATCTTAATACTGGTTTTCCACGTTGATACCCATTATTTAATATTTGTATTATATCCTCTGTCTCATCTGTTTTGCCAAGTGTAAACTCATCAAATATTGCTGTTCCACGCCATAAATCTATAACTCTATATATTGGTGCAGATCTTACAGCTCCTCCTACAAACATTGGTTTATAGCAGAGCCCACCTATAACATCTAGATACCTGGTTTTTCCTGTTCCATAATCTCCTAGTGCTCTAAGATATGGTATTGTATGTAGATTATCAATAATCCAACTCATCATAATATACCATACTACTTTTTGCCTGTGTTCTTCACTTATATCTAACCAGCATTCTATAAAAGAATCTAGATTTATTTCTAAATCTTCTATTGTTCCATAATCTATAGGTTTTTCAGGAAGGATAACAGCATTTTTTCTTAACAGATCATCATATATTGGTACATATTTTATATCTTCAAATTCTAGATATTTTTGTAATTCATATCTTTCATTTTCAAAATCCCATCTTATATAATATGTTTTGTCTTCTTTTCTGTTGTATCCTTGTTCTAAGAGATTTCCATTATCAAATAGTTTGCTGGTTTTTTTAATGGGTTTCTCTTTATTTTTATTATTTTTACCCATTTAAACCCGCCTCTATTTTTATAATACTTTTTTTGTTGATCCAAAAAGTTCCGTTGTCTCTTTTTAGCACTATAAAAATATCGTCTTCATCTATTTTTTTTCCACGGAGCACTCTAATTTCATCTGCTTCTTGAAAAACTATTTTTACTTCATCTTCACTATTCACCTTCTCACCTTCATCCCGCTTTAGAAGTGGGAGTTTAAACAAATGTTTTATATGCTTTTAAGTATTGTGTTTTTTTTCAAAAAATATTAACACATGTTAAAAATCGTAGAGGAAAAGGAGGAAAGAGTATGCCCGGTGATTGACACTATTTTTCCTCTACATTTCCATAAAGTATATAGAGTAAATAGTTTATTTGTTTTTCCATTCTTTGTATTCTTCTATACCTTCTCTGACTTTTAAAATACATGATATTTTTAAATTTCTAATTGATTTTTTTACATTAATTATTTCTCTCAGTCTTTTTTCTCCGTTGTCTGTAATAATCATCATTAATGTATAAAAAACAAGTATGGCTGGTGTTACAAGTATTGCAGAAGGATATTCATAACCAGTAACCCAATCATCCTTTTCAGGATCATATTTTGCATTTCTAGGTAAAGGATTCATACTGTTGTTATGATAGACTGGTGTTGGAGGTAACACAAAAAAATAATAAAAAAATACACTGGTTCCAAATATTATAACTATTAAAAATGTTTTTTCAGCTTGGTTCATATCAGAACCCTTCTTCGTTCATCAATTTTCTTTTTGCATCTGCTCTTGCTTTCAGATATTTAGCTTTTCTATATGAAACATGAAATTCTTGTGCTATAGTATTTGCTTCAAATTCTCCTTTTGTATTTATAAATACGGGGTTGTTTCTTTCTGCTATACAATGTTCTACTATTTCGTCATCGTTTAAATATTCTTGTTTCCCTTCTTTTTTTGCTTTTTTTCTCATATGTTGTATGATTTCTGCATTTTCTTGCATCAATATTGCTTTTCGTTTTATACTATGTTTATCGTATCTTTTCATTAATTCTTTTGGCGGTTCTAATAGTCTCATCGGCTTCATTTTGATTACCCTTCCTCCTCCACGATTTGCCATTTTCATACGTGGATAGCTGTAAAACATTTTTCCCGATCTTTTATTAATTGATACTAAAAATGGTAATATGTTACAATACATATTATTGGATCTGTTAACTTCCATAAATGCATGAAACAATTTTCGTGGTTGACTATCTATAAAAGTAACATCTTGTGTGACAAATAATACTATTGGTCTGATATATCCAAATGCTTGTACTGTAAAATTAATATGTTTGTTTGCTTGGGTGTACCAGTCTCGACTGCTTAAACCTAAATTTGCTTCATCCCATACAACTACTCCACCGATTATTTTTTTTTCTGCAATATTTTGGATTGCTGTTGTAAAATCATATGGCGTATAAACAACACGTTCTTCTAGGTTTGGATAAAAAGTTGGATCTAACAGATCTCCTAATGCCACTCCACTAATACTTTTACCCACTCGGTGCCTTCCAGTTATTGTAGCTAAAAAACTAAATTTTTTAAGATGCACGTTTTTGTAGATGTCTCGTAAATAGGCTTCAGCAATTCCTTTATGATTAGGCTTTCCAAAATAATATGGATTATCATTTATCGGAGAAGGAAAATGCACTTTCACCCTCCTCTATCTCGTCTTCTATACTAATAATCCCCTCGTCTTCTTCGTTTGATTCTCCTCCTCTTTTGTCTCTAACTGGTAACGCTTTTTCTTTCCCACGGATCCTGTCTTTTATTTTTCTATCGCTCATGTCAATTGTGCCGTGTGCCTCTACTTCAACTATTGGGCTATTCTGCATTAAGCGTATATTCTGTTCCATTACTGGAAGCATATATTCAAATCTTATTTTATTGATATGTTGTTTACGTGTTTCTTCGCTTAGATCATCTCTTTTTTTTACTTCTAATATTTCCTGTTCAAGTTTTTTAAAGTAATCAAAGGTTATTTTTTTTACTCTTTTTTCCATATAGTTTTCTAGTAGTAATGATAAGGCTTTTGTTTTAACAGAAAAAGCATATTTTTCTTTGTTACTATCTATACTCTTTGAAAGATGATCTATACATTCTTTTGACAATTGTACAATATACCGTCTTATTTGGTCACTGGGGGTTACTTTCCAATCTTCATTTGGTAAATTGTTTTCTTTTGAAATTCTCTCCTCACCACCCTTCTTTGTGTAATGGGTTTTTCGGTACAACCGAATATACTAGACACATATATACAGTGATTTATTAAATTTTATTGTATTTTATTTGTAAGGAGTACCTATCTATAAAAAAATACCGTGTTTTACTCAACATTAATAGTGTTGCGTAAACTTTATAACTTTCGATGACATTCACCATTTTTGTTGTAAGGAGAGGAGCGGTCTGAATCCGTCTCACCCGACTGTTTTTTTCAGCTCCGATCCTTGCAAAATTAAGAAAGAGATGGGGAATATATGAAACGAAAAACAATAGGATCTCTTAGCTCAATAGCTGGTCTTATTATAATGCTCTGTGGTTTTTTCTCTGTATTATATATAGAGAATTATCAACCAAAAGTATTATTTGGTTTTGCACCTGTGGTTATAATAGTTGTTGGGCTGATCTTATTGGGGAATGGTTTTAGGATTGAATTAGAGGAGATAGATAAATGATAACTGGAAATGAAGATTTTTGGAAAAAATGGATTGAAGCAAATGAAAACGAAAAAATAAAGATAGTTGCAGAGCTCCCGATTTTGAAAGATATAAAATGCCCGTTGTTTTCGGCAAACGTGATCAATAGCTATTTTGAGGATCTATATTTATATTTGAAAAAAGAAAACAGAGAACCAGGAAAAAATGAGGGGTAAACAGTGGGGTATTCGTTGAAAAAAAACCTGAGAGACACTCATCATATTATGAACCATGAAATAAAGCAGACAGTTGGTGTAACTGGTGAGCAACTTTTGATTTATCTAATTGTTTTTTTTACAGTTTTTAAAATATGGGGTTATATTTATGGAAATTTATTCTAGATATATATTTATATTATTTTTCTTTATTTTTATTATTATAATACATGAATTAGTACATTATCTAATTTTAAAGAAGTATGGCGGGAAAGGAAAACTTGGGATATGCCGTGGATCCTTTTCAATTCCTACAATTGGAATAAAATATTTAGGCGGTTTAAATAACTGGAGACAAGTTGTGTATATGAAGTTAGCTCCGATACCTGTAACATTTTGTCTCATGTTTTTTTTATCAGTATATATTATAAATCCTTCTAGTTTTAATGGATATGTTTTAGCTTTTGTGTATGGGTTAGCTCTTACGTGGATAACTTGTTTGAAGGATTTAAGAGATGCACGATATATTTTGTCTTCAGGTACTGATCAAAACTTTGATCGCTTATTTAAACCAGGAGAAAAATAAATGAGAGACACTACAAAAATAGGGTTGCTTTCTTTTTTCTTTTTAGCTATATCATATATTGTACAAAAAGATTTTTTTGATTTATCTATTGGTTTTTATATGATGGGTTTTGTACTTTGTTTTATATGGTTTTTAATAAATAATGCTGAAGAAAAACTTTTAAATGAAATAAAAAAAATTAGGAGGAAAAATAAGTGAGCTGTTGGGAGAGCCTTAGAAAAAAAATGGAAGATGAAAATAAAAAAGATAAAATGAAAATTTTAAACAAAATCAAAAAACTTGAAGCAACTGTAAATGCAAATTTTTGTTACATCCAGGCAATATTAGAAAATATTGAAAAGGAAGATGAAGACAAATATGTAAATATTTTAAAATCTACAAGTTTGAAAATTAAAAGTAAATTTATGGAGGAGCTGGAGCAGTTGCCTATTGATAAACAAGAAAAGATATTACGATTGTTAGATGAGGGAAATTAACATGTGTTATGATGATGTAGATAAAATTATATTTGCCTGGCTGGAGGATCTGGAAAAAAATCAAGATAAAGACCGGATTTATATGCCTGGTCTTAGTGGAGATTTTGGCTGGGATCATCTTAAAGATTTTTATAACTATGTTGTTAAAAAGGAAAGGGAAAGAAATGCAGATAAGAATACCGTTTAATAAATGGAGCCTGGAAAGGCTTAAAAAAGGTAATAAGAGTGCTACAAGTAGAAATAAAAAGTATGGAGAGATAGGAGATGTTTTTGTTGTAGATGGGGTAAAATATGAGCTTACAGCTGTCTGTAAGGTTAGTTTAGCTAGTATTAGGGATGTTTGTTGGGATATTGAAGGATGTAAGTCACCAGATGAGTTTGTAGAGGTTTGGAAAGACATACATCCACGAAAAGGCTGGAATCCAGATCAAAAAGTTTGGTTTCATCGATTTAAAAAATTGGAGGAGGAATGATAGAATATATTATTGTTGGTTTTATGATTTCTTTAGCAGTCTATACTATTATTTCAATTTGGTATTTTACAATAAAATTTTATAAGGAGTTGGAAAAAGATGAAGATGAAATTGAGTGAATATAGAAAAACAAAAGATTTTAGAAGTAAACAGCTCAAACGTGGACATATGATAAAAGAGAAGGAGGAGAAATATGAAAAATAAGGAATTAATGATGGAAGAAAAATTAGAGACAATGAAGAAGATTTTAAAACAGTTAGAAATACAGAATGAAATTTTAAAAGACATTTCTAGAAAATGCACAGCAATAAATTCAATGCAAATATAAAAAAATCGAAACATCGCACATTTAAAAATATTTACACAAAAAAATAAGATATTACACAAAACTTATAGTAAGGTTTATATACTATAAAAAAAGGAATAACGAAAACCCTAAATCACTCCATATAATACACAACATATAAAATGTTGGGTAAAAAAGATGAGGAGGCTGAATTGGCTGGAAAAAATTATTGCCCTAAATGTGGAAATCGTATGAAACATTATAAATGCCATGTATGCGGTTTTCGTTTGGATTGGTATAAAAGAATGAGGAGAGCCCATGATAAAAAATGGAAATACGAAGAAGAACCAGAAAAATAAATTTTGGAAAATGGAAAAATTAACTCTTAAACAATTTCGTATTGTTTTGGGTATAATGATGTTTTATTCTTTTTTGACATTAGTAAACATGATCCATTTTATAATACAACTTTCAGCAATTACAAAAAATATACCATATGTACTTGCATATTTTGCAATATGGTTTTTTCCACCATTGGCTTTGATTGCTTTGACATATCATCTTTTAGTTAATGTTTATCCACCGGAGGAAAAAAAATGATTAAATATAATAATCTCAGCAAAAGCATGAAGAAAATATATAATATGCCCTTGGAAAAAAAAGAACAACACTCTATTAATATTCTAAAAGAGGTTATGAGCCAAAAAGATGAAGAAATACCTTTGATAATTAATTTTAGTGGTGGAAAAGACAGCCTTTGTTGCCTTTCATTAGCTCAGAAAGTAACTGATAACCTGGTATGTTGTTATGCAGATGGCGGTTTTGAACTACCTAAAACAATCGATTACATCAAAAAAGTCTGTAAGGATCTAAATGTTAAACTTGTTATTGCAAAAGCAGGTGAGGTTATAATAGCACATCGTAAAAATGGCAATATAGAACATTGCCAGACACTGAAAGATTTTGTTTTGCATTACAAATATTTCCCAACAGCTGGTAACAGATGGTGTAGTATATGGTTGAAACAGCGTGTTATGAAAGCATATTGGAGACAATTTTATGATAATAAAACAGTTTTATATAAGTTAAATGGAGTGCGGATGTTTGAAAGCCCGGTTCGTCTATGGAAATATGGTAAATATAAACATTACAAAAAACATGTAGTAGATGGGAATAAATATCTCAGATATGATCGTGAGCACAACCCATGCCAGCTTGTTTACCCAATTCTTGATTGGACTGATGCAGATGTTGTAGATTACCTAGATAAAGAAAACATTAAGATTCATTATGGATATAAAGTATTTGGTGTTAGCGGATGTAAATGGTGCCCTGTTCATAAATATGATACATTTAAAAAAATATTATCAATCTATCCAAACATCTATGATGATATTATAGAACTTGAAGAAAAAATAGGTAAACCTTCTGTTGAAAATAAATATTTTTTAAAAGATATTAAAAAGGAGGTAGTAGATGCCTGAATATACAAAAGCAGATATAAGACATACTATAAGAGAAAATGAATTTAAAGAAATAGTAAAGAAGACGTTAAAACCACGTGATAGACTTTTTTTAGCTTTACTTTTTTGTACTGGTGCAAGACCTAGTGAAATAGCCGGAGATCCAGAGCATAATAAAAAAGGAATGACATATGGAGACATCGAATTTGATTTTGAAAAAGGAGCTATATTGTTTCATGTGCCAGTAAGTAAAATTCATCGTGGGATGTATGCAGTAGATAAAAGACAGTTGCTTTTAGAGTTTGATCCAGAAGATCCAGATTATGCGATTTTGGTTCTTTTTCAAAGTTATAATGATATGTATGAAAAACAAAGGTATATTCAGAAGAAACAAGATATAGATTTAGAAAAACAACTTTTTACATTTTGCCGTAAGACAGGATATAATATTGTAGAACGTGCTAGTGAAATAATAGGTGTAAATATATGCCCATATAATTTTAGACACAGCCGTTTGACATTACTAAGTGAAGACGGAGCGGGTATTGAAACACTTATGTATTTTAAAGGCTCCAGGGATATAAAAAGTATAGCTAATTATTTACATGCCCGGAAAGTAAAATTCCGTCTTAAAAGAAAAAAGGAAGCTGAGAATAGAGGCGAAAAACAGAATAGCAAACATGATCCTTCCGCCGATAGATCATAAACCACAAGATATATCCCATATCTATTGCTATTCTGTTCGCCAGATCTATAAATGATTCAAAAATCATAAAATATATATAGCTTATAGATATTATAGGATTTGTGAAAATTAGATGGGGAATGAAAAAACAACAACTATCAGCCTACATAACGAAACAAAAAAACTTTTGTTGAAAATAGGTGGGGAATTTGCCGTGGAGGAAGGTAAAACTTATAGCTACAATGATACAATAAACCGTTTGATAAAAGAACACCAAAAGTTATAAGGAGAGGAGAAAAAAATTGCCAGATGGTGAGTATGAGGACATCGAAGACAACGGTATAGAATTAGCCCGTGCATCTGCAACAGATCAATATAGCGGAATGATGAGGCGGTACCTCGATGAGCTCACCATAATATATGAAAATATGATGGCACGTCTTATAAGTAACCGTGGATCTGAAGAAGCATTTAATGCATGTGTTGCTAAAATGCTTTCAATTATGACACATTTACTCCCAAAAATTGAGGGAGGCGGAGATAAAACAACTAAGATGAAAGAAGAATTTAAACATTACAAAAAATGGATCCAGCAAGTACAGACAATGAAAATCAATAAAGAAGAAATGGATAAAGTACCAGAATTATATAATCTAATTATTCGTGCATATGACATACTTGGTCTTACAAGTATCTAAAAGGAGAAAAAATTATGGTAAATGAAAAACAAAAAGAAGAAATCTATAAAGAAATTAAAGTAAAAAAACAAAAAGAATATGTAGAGGAGCTCCGTGAGAGATCTACTATTGTACTCGGCTATCTTATGTTACCACTTTATATTTTAGTAAATGCTTTTATCGCTGGTGTCGGTTTTTTAATGTATCTCGTAGCAGTTGGAAAAGATGTTATACTTATAGAATTTGTAGATAATCCTTTGGGTGCAAGTGGTGATATGGCAATTATTGTAATAGTTGTATTTTTGTTTTGGTTAATGTTTGGCTTTTACAGCATTTTTTTATATAAAAAAGCTAAAAAACTTATGAAAGAAAAAAAAGAAAAATATAAAAAATTAAAAATATGGAGATGGTGAAAAAATGTTTTTATTAATAGAAGATCTGAAAGAATTTCTAGCTATGCTAGAAGCAGAAGAAGAAAAGGCTAATGTACCAATATTTTTAGATAAAAACCAGGTAACTACAGAGACAGGAATGCTTATCGGTGAGATAATAATACAATATCAATATGATACAGGGATGCTCACTGTTTTTAAAACAAATGATGGAATAGATCCAGTTTTGCTTCCAAATAAACAGTTTTTCAGTGCCCTTGAATATTATACAGATAAAGAAACAGTTGAAAAAGCACAGGCTAAAGCTAAGAAAATGATTTCAGATCAGGAGAAACAACTTAACACTGAATATGAAAAAGCAGTAAAGCTGTTAGCAGATAAAGGATTTGAAACAATTATACCTTATGCATGGAGCGAATAAATGCGTATCAAATATACTTTAAAAGATATGCCATTATTAAAACAGAGTTTGTGTGTCGGAGATCTCATTCGTTATTATGGTGAAAGTAAATTTAAACTTATTGAGAGTGTTAAACGTATTGAACAAAACCGTGGGCTCACTGTCAAAATGCTTAACACTATCCGTAAACATACAAAAGTTGGTATGTCTATTGATTCTTTAATAATGAATTTACAGATGGCTTCAGGTACTGATATTTTTAAATTTAAAATAAATGGAAAAGATCCTACTGAGATTTTTTCAGATGGTGAAATTGAGCTTGAAATATATATGAACCCGATTTATTTTGTTACTAAGAGTGCTATCACAGGGCAAATACCAGGTTTTAGACGTAAACCAGCTGGTACTGAGACTGAGATAGAGATGAAAGCACGTCAAGAGCAGACTAAATGGATCAAATGGTTTGATAAAGAGCTGAATAAATATCATCCTAGTAGTCACTGGAAGAAGCAAATACTAGATCTAGATAAAGATAAATAGGAGTTGTATATTTTTGCCAAATCAATCTAAGCATACATGGAATGTTTTTAAAGATAAAGTAAAAGATATGGATGTGAAAGAAAAAAAAGAATTTCTTAAAGAGTTACAGTTGGAGCACATGGAAGCATATGCTAGAAAATTCCAGTCACCGGATGTTGCCAGGATCCGGATGTTACGAAAAAAAATCGCTTATATGAAAACTATACTAAATATGAAAGGATATCATTATCATCCACGTGGTGAAAAAATATGAAAGATGAAACAAAAATGAAAGTTGTTATAGCGGTTGTTGCTTCAGCTGTTGTTATTGGTGTAGCTGTTGTTTATCGTCTGTTAGGCTGGTTCTAATACCATTTTCTTTTTTTTTTCTGTATTATTACTTTTCTTTTATCCAGCTGGCGGTTATCCCTGTATGTAAAAAGATTTCCTATTATTTTTTTAATCATTCCTTTCATCGTTGTGTTCTCCATTGTTTCTTTGTTTTACCACGAAGATGTTTATCATAATAAACATCCGCTTCTTGTTTTGTTTTGAAAACTTTATATGTTTTATACCGTGATCCTTCTTTATATTGAAGTTTGCATCCTTCTCCTTTGACCTCTGCAAATGTTACTCCTATATTATGTTTATGCGCTAGTTTTCTAAACTTTTCATCATGACGTGCATATCCTAAATGCAGGCTTTCATGACCAATAATGTTTCTAAACTGACTCTCAGATAGACCTAGCGCTTTTTTTGATATTTCTAATCTTACTTTTGTTGGACATCGATAGATGTAATCACCACTAGCCCATTGTCTCACTCTTGCATCATGCACAAGCTGTGCCATTACTTTTTGTTTTTCTTTTATTTTCACATCTACATCTAGTTTATCTACAAAACTTGGTGCGTTTTTCCAGATTTTTTTTGTCTCTCCAATAAACTGTTTTCTAATACTTCCAACTGTTCGTGTTGGTTTTTTCTTCTGTGTTTTTCCAAACTCAGAGAATTTTGTTTGTCTCATTTGAACAGCCTGCTTATCAATCCTTTTTTCTCAGCTGGTTCTGCGCCTGGGTTTAGATGCCAGCCAGAACCATCATAATAATAATCATCAACATTATATCCACGCCAGACAGCCGTTTTTCTTTCCCTTGGAGTGGGTACTATAACATTTGGGTTGTAGTCTTGTTTACGTGGATCATACGGGTTGCAATCACGATGATTTGGTACTCCATCTCCATCTAGATCCATATTACGAAGCTGATAAACCTTCATTTTACTAAAAAAACTTTGATTTGTGATTCTGCTTTGTCTTAAAACATCCCTGGATCCAACTATTCGTTTAACTTTTTTGTTTGTTGCACTCCATGTTGGTTTACGGGTTTTTATTTTTACCATATGCTTTTATCTCTTTTGGATTTATATTTTTTTTGGATTTGTTTAATATATTTATCTTTTAGATACCGGTCTTTTTTTCGTTGTTTCTTCATATTATATTTATTCCTCGTCTAGCTTTTAATAATTTGTTATATTTTAATTTTTGTTTATCTGTTAAAGAATTTATCTTTGCATTAACCATTTTTCCTTCAAGTAATCTTATTTCTTTATCTATTTCTTCAAGTTTTACAATATTGGGTATATTTTTCTTTGTAACATCGCTTTGTTTTTGTTGTATTTTATCCCATTCTTTTTTTGTTTTATATTTAGTTCCTATTTTTTCTAAAAACTTTTTTTCATCTGATATACCTGTTGGTATCCATTTACCTCTTGGTAATCTACCCCAGCTTTTCCTATAAAATATCATTGTTTTATTATAATAACTATTTTTTTCTTTTTTATATTCAACGTATTCAGTGCCAAATGCTGTTCTTTGCTCAACTATTTTTTTCATATTAACCCCATGTCTCTATCTCTCACATGTTTTGGTTCTTTTTGGTCTACTGTTCTAACAAAATTACGGGTTGCATATTTTCTAGCACCATATGTTTTACGTCTACGTTTATCAATCATTTTTTTACTTGCTTCTCTAGCCTCCTTTTCTCTTTTTTGCTTATAATAATCCCCTTGCCATCCTTCCATATATTTATGAAGTCTTGTGAGACCACCTGGCAGATGTGCTTTTTCTTTTAATTCTTTTTCTTTTTCAAACTGTTTAGCATGCTCCATTTCGTGTCTAATTGTAGATGCCATGAGTTCATCTTCAGGTAAATTAAAAACTGTTTTATTTTTTTTATAATATGCTTCTGCTTCCTTTTCAGAAAAACCTTTTTTCTTTAACCTATTTACTATATGTTCTTTAAGTTCTTCTCCCTCAGCGGGTTTTTTTTGTCCATGAATAAAAGCAGTTCTTTTGTTACCTTCTTTAGTTACATCTTCTTTATATATCTCGCCTAATGATGCCCCTGGCTCTACATCTAAATTGATTACAGTTGGTTGTTGCCTTTCCATTTCTCCTAAACTCTCAGGATGTTTTTTCACTGCCTGTAAAAATTGTTTCACTGTTTCTGGTTCTTCTTTCCTGGCTTTTTTAGACATAACATGCACTTTAGATCCATCTTCTAAAACAACATAAATAGGTAATTTTTTCAATCTTTGCCGTGTCATAAAATTAGGTTTAGCATGTTGAAGATGGGGATTATGTGGTCTACAATCAAGTATATTTATGCGACCATCTTTATCAAAATCTTTAAAGTTACCTAGTCCATGTTTATTGATATGATTTGATAAACTAATTGATTTTAAGTTCAATCCTGTTTTGTTTCTATATTTTTTCATATTAAATCCATCATTTTCTTGTTTTTCTTACGCCGTCTTTCTCTTTCCAACCAATCCTGTTGCATCTCCTCAAAATAATCTGGATCACTATATTTACTGGTATCCATTATTTGACCTTGTTTTTCAAGTATTCTCAGAAGACGTTTTTTAGCAAATTCATAAGTCTCAGTTCTGTCTTTGCTAAGATTACTTGTAGAAATAATTTCTGTTTCTACATCTATATAATCATTTTTTTGCCCTAGTTTAACCAGATTCATTACTTGTATATGTGTCATCCCAGTTTTTTTTCTTATACGTTTTACCATTTTGTTTTCATACAGATCCTGTGGTTTCATCCGCAATTGTCCTTTACGGCTCTTAGAAAGCCCAATAGACGGCTGTCTGAGCGGTATAAACGTATCCTTTGGTTTACCCTTCGGTTTCTTTTTTTTGTGTTTAATGACTAAAAGAGGCTGTTTATTTTTAATTTTTTTAGTATGCCTAAGTTTTTTAGTAGTTTTTGGTCTTAAACCAGATCTAGGTGGTCTGGCACTAAAAACAGTATGTGCTCTAGCTATTTGCCCTCCTGTATGCCATCTTTTACATTTTCGGCAGTAGTACGCCAAATCACATCACCTTTTGAATTTTTATATTTTTTTTAAAATAGACTTGATCCGAAATTATGAAACTTTGTAGATCCTGTTTTTTTCTTCTTAGATTTTGTACTACCTACTTTACTAGCTCTATCTATCATGTTCATCCCTGATTCCATGACTTTGATAGTAACCAGTCCACCCACTACTGTATCAATGGTTTTTCCGTAATCCCAACCCATCTTTGCATGTCTCCTTTATAAGTATTTCAAATATCATAGCGGTGTAAAGCCTCTGCTGAATTTACCGTTTTTGTTCTGGATCATTACACTATAATCTCTTTTTCTTGCTTCTATTCTAGCACGTTTGATTGCTACTTCTTTTTTTCGGTGATGGCTTAGGATTTTTCCATGCATTCTTACGCACCAGTCTCCACTGCTTTGCCCTGGTGTTGGTTTGCATACTACATATATTACTTTGCTTGGTTTTGCTTTTTTCATATTTTTTTACCTCCAATTTTTTTTAAATCAATATCTGAATATTTTTTTTATTTTCTTGGTCTTCTGCATCTATATTTTTTTCTACTATGTGGGTATCTTTTTAAGTAGAAATTCTTTTTTGGTCTTTTGACCGTTGGGCAACAATGTCCTTTCATATTTTTTTTACCTCCTTTTTCTTTTATAGAGTCTGTAAAACTTACCTCTAAAATCAGCATGCTCTGTTATTATCACGTTCCATCCATGTTGTCTCATATTTTTCGCTCTTTGCTCTGCATAGGTTTTTTTTCGTTCCGTGGTTGCATATGTATAGTATTTCCAGCCCCTTCTAATCCTTTTTTTAAATGCCATGTTAATACATCTCCTTTCCAAAGTTATGAAAACACTGATTCTCCCGTCCCTCTCTTTCTATTGGTTTTATTGCTGGCATTATTTTTTCCTCCTAATTATATAATTAACAGCATCTTTTCTTCTTTTAAAACCTGATTTCATAAGTTTACCTTTTCTAGCATGTTTGTTTAAATGATAAGCATTCCAGGATCCATCGCTCATTTTTTTAACCCATCCAATAGTATTCCAGACAACATGATATCCATTTGGGAATTTTTTTCTCTTTCGTATATGAACTGCATAATTTCCTTGATACCAATTCTCAATCCATACGTTAGCCATTTTTTTCACCTACGTTTTTTCATACGTGCTCTATCAATCAAACCCCAAAGATATGAATACATCTCTCTTGCCGATTTCCTAGTAGCTGTAGAAAAAAACGATTCAGATGTGTTTTTATTTACCCAATCCAAACGATAACCGCCATAAACTGGGTTGTAATCTAATTTTAAGTATCGTCTGCTATAACAACGCTTTCTAGGCATCCATTTTGCTGTGGTATTGATTTTTGCTTCTTTCGCAAAGATATTAAATGCTCTTACAACCATTCCTTTTGTTATTCTTTCACTCATAATAAATCACCAATACCTACTGTTTTTTCCCCCAATCATAATCATGTATTTCAAACGACCTGGTTGTTTTTTGATATGTACATGTTGCACTGGGTGTTTTAAATCAGTTTTCAACTGCCTCTGCACACGTTTTGCTTGTGCTTTATCGGGAAAAGCATCCCATGCTCTCATCTCACTCATATTATCAACTCTATTTTTTTGGTTTATTCTTATAGCTTCTTCTTACACGTTTTATTTTACTCTTAGGTATCAAAACTGTTGCATCATCCGTATTGCCAAAGCCACGATGAGGATCCCATATTCCAACTAGCTTCTGGTTTTTACGACATCCAAATGGCACAGCACTGTTTCGCTTCATAGATATATTCGCTGTATACATTTTTACATAGAACCCAAAATCACTATCTGTATACCATACTTGATCTCCTTTTCGCATCTTATTTTTTGGTATATCTTTCCAATGTGTCATATTTTTTCAGCTCCTTATGATTTCTACATCATAGTTTTTAAAAACATAGTTCTTTAAACCCTGATTCAGATTATATGATTGCTTGTTATACATATGTGGTGTTTTCAGCTTACGTAATCCTTTGATTTTACCAGTGATACCTGGGATAAAAAGTGTATATACTGGGTTGCCATTTATATCATGTTTTTTCTTCAATACATATACTTTGAGTTTCTTTTTTCTACCCATTTTATCTACCTCTACCTTTAGACCGGGGTTTAGCACATCCGCCTCTACCACGATTAAGTCTTTGCCCTCTACCTGATCCATCACGTTTCGGTACACCCTTCTTCATTTTTATTTACCTCCTAATTTACATAATTTTCCTGCAATCTTGTATTGCCTTCCATTTTTGATTTTGTAGTATTTAACTTTCATATTATTTATCTCACAATTTTATCTTTTTTTATATTATAGATAATGACAGCTTTTCCACCTTTTTTCTGCATATCCTTTTTTGATTTCCTAGCGTTCTTCAGCTTTCTATGATATGTATTTTTAGTAAGATTCCTCTGTGCAAAGACCTCATATCGGCTTCTTCTTTTTTTCATAGCCTTATCCTCTCATTCATAAGTTTAAGACCAGGTTTAGCATTCTGTTTTTTTTTACCTTTACCAGCCTGCGATTTATTATTCCCTAAGAGATTACCCTGCATGATACGTGGAACACCTGAGCCACCAGCTTTTCGCTGATTCCCCATAAGATTCATCTCTCTACCAAAACCAGTGCCCTTGTTATCAAATAGATTACTGTTCATAAACTTGTTATTGCCAATCATGTTACCAGTTGATCTAGAACCAGTATTTGCAAAGACATTCTGACCACCAGCCATAAGACCACCGCCAGTTTTCTGTTCTTTCATGCTTTTCCCAAACGCTACAGCCTTTTTTTTCGCCACAGATGCTAGTTTATTCATTTTCTTTTTAGCCTTAGCACGGCGTTCTGCTTTCTTCTCAGGCGTTGCACGTTTACTAGACACGAAACTTCCTAGTTTAGATCCATATTCTTTGAGTTTTTCACCTGCATCATATACTGGTTCATATTTCAGATGCCGTATCTCTGTTTTTTTATCTTTTATATCCTGTTTTTTTTGTTTTTCCATTTCTTTATCCAGTTTTTTCTGTTTAAGCCTCTCCAATTCTTGATCTAACTCGTTACCTTTTGTATTATTTGTCTCCAGCATCATATCCATACGATCTGTACCCTCATCTTTAAGAAGATCTAGTTCTTTTTCTTCATATATCTGTGGCGATTCAGGTTCCGTATCCATTACTATTTCTTCATCTAATTCGTCATAGTCTTCTTTCCAATGTTCAGGCACACGTGGTGTCTTCGGCATCTTTTCACACTCCTAAAGCAATTTTTAATGTTATAATCATTAACACTACTAAAACAAGCACTGTCATAAGTGTTTCAACTGTTATTCCAACTGTAAAAAGAAGACCAATGATCATTATAACTGCTACAACTGCTACAAGTATAGGTATTACATTATCTAATAAGTTACCTGTTGTCTCACTATAATTTGGTGTATCATCTTGTTCTGGATCATCAAAGTCTAAACTGCTTCCTTCTATCCTTAATATACCCCAATTTGTAGTTGTATTCCAAGTGTCTTCCTTCCAGGTTTTGTTATCAGAGGCTGTGTTAGGCTGTGTATCATTTGTTTCATTCCAATCTTGCCAGAAACACATAGGATCTACTGTTTCATTATCATAAAAACCGATGCTTATATTTACACATTCTCCCGCATCTGTTTCATCACTTATGAGATCCCAGTTAAGGAAAAAATTATATGCTGGGTAATCTGCATCTCTGAATACTCTACCCCATTCTCCATCATCGTCTTGTTGTACAACATCGCCATAACCATACCAATAATCCGGGCTATCTGGTATTACTTGTTCCCATCCATGAAAACCATACAGCATTTCTGTACCATCTACATAAAAAGTGTAATCTGTACTATCGTATCCATCACCATCAAAATCAAAACGCACTCGGCATGTATCATTCCATACCATTTCTTCTCCTTCTTCAATTGTTCCATCTGTTGGATTATAAATATAGAGCATTAATATGTTATTTGGGAAATAACCATCGAAAAATTCCCAAAAATCTTCATATTCAAAGTATTCTTCAAAAAAGTCTTCCCAGCCTGTAGTTAAAAGACTGAAGATGTATATTGTATCGTTTTGGCAACCGTTTTTATCAGCTGAGTAGCTCTCATTATAAAAACTTGTCAGATCCCATTCATTTACAACATCTTTAAAAGCAATTGTATAGTTATAAAAATCTTCACCAGCAAAACTATCTATAGTATCAAACATTGTCTCTGCATCATACTGTGGTACTCCAATATAACCAACTTTATCAGCTAACTCATGGCATTCTGTATCATAATCATAGCTTAAATTCCAGAAAAACAACCGTCTAAAAGTAGTTGTACCGCTTCCTATATTTGTATGGTTTGCTCCTATACCTGGATAATAGTTTTGTTCAGTAGTAGAACCATACATTGAAAAAGCATCATCTATCATCCATTCTCTAGGTTCATCTCCATTTATAAGCCATATTTTAAATCGTGCTGTACAGTTAAAATCATCTGTATCATTATCAGCCCAATTCCATTGAGCTTTTACCCTTGCAAATGTTTCTCCGCTATAGAAATCTATTTCATTATTTCCTGAGTAATCAGTTGCATTACTTACATTATGATCCCAGGTGTCTTTATCTGTATCCCAATAATAGTTTGTACCATCTTCGTGATATACAATATATGCTTCTGGATTCGCTCCAGCATGACTTATATAATATTCCATGGCATAAAACCTTGTCACTGGTGCTGTTGTATTTACTGTCTGTATAACACTTATTCCATGTGTCGGATCACTTGTAAGCACTTCAAAAGTCTGATACCATCTATCTCCTAAAATAGTATTATTTGTAGAGACATTATATGCATTCCCTGTGCAGTTATATTTCCATATTCCACTATCGTTATCAGCTGTCCAATCTGCATTATTTGTTTCTAACCAATTACATATTAAAGATCCATCTGCTACATTTTCCCATACAGCTAAACTATCTGTCTGAGCTACAACCGCAGATGAAACAAAAATCATGGTCAACATCATTGAAACAAACACTACCATTAAAAAATTTTTATTTTTCATCTTTTTCTCACTCCATATTTTCAAAAATATCTAGAATATGTTAATATAGTGAGGTTTATATAAACCTTACAATTGTATGGCAACTAAAGATTATATAGAGTATAAAAACAAAAAAAAATTGTTAAGTTAAAAGTTGTATTTGTTGTTGTAGTTGCTGGATCATTTCTTCTAATTTCATTATTTCCTGGTTGTTTTGATAACCAAAAAAAGCTGAAGCTATTGCACAAAGAATTAATATCAAAAAATATGCATCAAGTGTTTTTTTCAAAAACATTACTTTAGCCATCTGGTTATCAACCCATCCTTTTAAAACACTCCCTAGCTCCTCTGGAGAGATTCCCTCACGCCCAGTTTCCTCAAAAGTCAGGGGTTGCATACTATCTATATCTATAAACATCGTTGGTACGCTGTCTGTCACAGTTATAAAACTATCTGGATCTAGCACACGTTTTTCTGTTGCTTGTTCACCATTTTTATCTAATTCATATATACCACTTTTTGTAAGAGCCCAACATTTGTTTTTAATCCAAATAAGATCTTCGTCAAAGTTTTTAATACGGGTTATTATTTTTTTTCCTTTACCTACAAAGTTTACAATACCAAAATTCCTTCTTCCTTTAGACATTTTACGCATTATTTTACATCGCATATAAGGATCTAGGAAAACCCAGCCAAGTATTGCACCTAATGGTATAAAAAGAAAGCCACCTATAATAAAAACAATTGTTGTAATAGCTTGATTTGAAGGATTATATTGCCACATGAGAAACAAAAACATAATTGATATAAAACCAAAAGCAATTATTAGTTTTTGACTGTCTATTATAAGATTTTGTTCTTGATTTATTATACGTTTTTTTTCTTTTCGTCTGACATGGATCCGTTTAAAAAAGTTTTTTTTAATATTTTCTCTGTCTTCTTGATTTAACTCTATATCTGTCTCCGCTGGTTTCTTTTTAACTTTTGTTTTTTGTTTATCAACTGTATCTTTTACTTTATCAAAATATCCTGTTTTTTCTTTTTCTTCTATAGTTTGATCTATTTTTTCTCTTGTGTCTTTCAATTCTTTTTCTTCTTTTAACAATTCATCAAAACTACCCATATATGTTATCCTCCGGTGTTAAAAAATCTTGAACCGATTTTTTCTTTTTCTTTTTTGAAGGTATCGGGAAGCTAAAACCTGGATCATATGTTTCTGGTTCTAAAAAACTCTGAAGGCTTCTTTCTTTACCTTTAAGAGCACTTGTCATCCTTAGCTGTCCTTTCCAACTATAATATAATGGTCTAAACAATAACATTATCCCGTTACTTCTCTTTGCCATATCAAACATACGTGTGAGTAAATGAAAATCACGTTGAAACAAAAGCATGGTTCTATTTCCTTGTATATTACTAAGTATTACATCTGCATCTAATAGATCCCCAAATTTTTCTATTTCTTTATGTGGTCTATGAAGAAGCTGGTATTGGTGACTGTATGGATCTGTGGGCATATTTGCATAAAACTGTGTTTGTGCTACATAATCTCCAAAACCTTTGTCCTTCTGTTGTTTGCCTTCTAACTCTGCTATTTTATATCTTTGTTTTGCTATAACTTTTAATAACTGACGTTGCTTCGCCCTCTCCTCACTCATATAAATCTTATATGTTTTATAGACTATTTAATATTTTTTCTTTTTAAATGCTAAAAGAATTAATATTGCTATTGCTATTGTTAAAAAGAAAAGAAACATATCCCTTTTTACTAAGATAACCTGGCTATCTATTTCTTCTTCTCCACATGGACACTCTGAAATATTTTCAGCTGTAGTAAAATTAAAAAACTCTGAGACTTCATATTCTCCTGTTACTGTATCTGTTATGTTTACATACCAGTTATATGTCTCATTATATCTCATTGGATAATAGATACTGTTGTTAATATGCCCATCTATACAAAAACAGTGTCTCCCATCTTCTATATTTGTCAACTTGTTTACAATATAAAAGTCTTCAAATTGTGTATCATTTCTATAAAAAGTAATATTCATCGGATTATCAAACATCCCATCTATTCCTATACACATACTATCACAGCATGGGCATACATCTGTAGAATTATAATCTGGATGTATATAAAAAAGTGGGCATGAATCTGTTGTAAAGCTACATAAGAAATATTCATTCCAACTATAGTTTTGTTGTGGGCAGTTAAAATATGCAACTACCCGCCATAAAAAAACTGTTCTTATATCTCCTTCCACATAACATGTAACATTTGTATTCCATGCACAATAAGCCATGGTTCTATTTGCATATATCCAACTAGAATACTGTTGCCATCCAGTAGTCCAATTCATATAATAAAAAGTAATATTTGCATAACAGCCATTTGGTATCCATATATCAACACATGTTTGTACTCCTTTAGCTGTTACTTCTACATTCTGTTCTCCGCATTCAGGATCTGGATTATCGATATATGATCCAATTGCCTGTAAACCCGGCATCAATATCAATAATAGCAACATAATTAAGGTAAATATTTTTTTCACCATTATTTATCACTTCTTTGGTTTTTTAATTAAATTTGCATAGATAATATATACTGCAAAACCTACAAACGATAAACCGAAGACTACATTATACGTTCCATATTCAAGTGTTGCATCTTCATAAGTCCATTCAACTGTTGTAGTAGCTCCACTATCTATAATAGTTGCTCCAGATTCAATTTGTATCCCACCAACTATTATGAAAAGCCCGAAAAGTAATAAAATAATACCAGCCATCGCTCCAAATATTTCATTATTGCTCACTATATTTGCAACTAAAAAAATGACGAAAAAAACAATCCATATCGCCAATATTACATCAATCATATTTTCTATATCCTCTATAATCCTTATAAGTTTTTCCAAAAAAAATTTTGAAAGAGAGACACATCGCCTCCCTTCTTTTTTGAAAGTGTTGTTATCGTTGGATCCTCATGTCTTCCAACATTCTACATCTAGTAGAAGCTGACGATAATGAGGATAAGAGCGACTGCTATTAATAATGGTAACAATTCAACTATCGTTGCAGTTGTACCAGTTAAATTAGCATCGTCAACAATATCTTGAACCACAGGTATTACAACTGCTACAGCAATTATAATTATTACCATGAGCCCAATGAAATTTTGTGTGACTTGACCTTTAAAGCCATTATTTGATTCACTAAACATGGTTGCCTCACAACCTCCTTATCGATTTACTTCTGCTTTATTTTCGGGGTGCAGAGCCGATTATCCCTTAGTTTGCAAACAATTATTCTAACAAATATGTATATTATGAGGTTTATATAAACCCTACAAATTATAGTTTAATAATGATTTTCCCACGTCTGATTATATATCCTTTATCTTGTAAATATTTGATTATTTCGTTGCTATCATTTTTGCTTAACCGCATTTTACTTAAATCATGCCTAAACTGTCTAACCTTAATATGAGAACCATTATTTTCTAATATTTCAGTCACAATCTTTTCCATTATAGGCGAAAGCCCAGCTTTTGCAAATGGCATATTTCCCTCCTCATCGGTTTATAAGTTTATGCAACCCTAATCCTACAATTAAACCAGCTATTATAGCTATAAATATTCTTAGATCAGGTGCAAAATCAAATATCAAAAACATAGCTGGAAGCAATACCACACTCCCAACTAACATACCTAAACCTAATATTAATGTAAAAACTAAGAAGAAAAGGAAAATAATCCCAGCGATTATCAAATCAGATCCGAATAACGTATAAAATGATTCATATATTTCTCCAAATATGTCTCCCATCGCTGTTAAAATAATTATATTTAACGATAAAATGTTCATGTTCTCCCTCCAGATATAAAATCAATAATAGCTAAAAACATAAACAAATTAAAAAACACTATCAATATAGCATCTATCGGTACAGCTCCAGCTACCCAATGCATTTCTCCAGATATAGGTGCGATAGGGAAAATAAATATATTTGCAAATATTGTAATTAAAACAATCGGAATTATATAAGCAAAAGCCTGGGAACCACCCGCTTTTGCAACAACTATAGCTCCTACTACTGTTGCTATAGTACCAATTACTGCTAATACTGGGTTTTCTTCAGCACTTTCAAATAATCCACGGATCCCGTTAATCATCATTTGACCAATACTAAAATCTGTTCCAAACTCAGAAGGATCTTCTAAATTTACATCACTATCTCCTGCTTCTTGATTTGTATATGCATCCCATGCATTTGTAAAACCCATGAGATAACATACTGCTATAAGACCAAACATGATCATTACGAATGCACTTAGAAGCCCTCTATATTCTTTTTTCATATTCTACTCCATATAAACAATGCAATTGTATATAACAATGCAGTAAGTGTTAAAATAGCCCAACCACTTATTCCTGAATCCATTATCAGATCTGGTTTAAGCATAAGAGCTACAGCAAATATTCCAATACCAATATATCCTGTAGCTAAACCAGCTATCGGTAACAACACAGCCATAACTAAAGCCATAATTATCAATGTGACAAGTAAATAAACCCAATCTGGTATATAATCCCATACTGGGCTATCTCCAAAACCTCCATATTCTAAAAACACAAGCGTGGATCCTGTTTGTGTCACTTCAAAAGCACTGTATCCTTCTTTTTTATACCATGCTTCTATTTTGTATTTACCAGATATTAATGAAATATTTGTATCTGAAATAGTATAACTTATTGTACCGCCAGATGATTGAGTTGTCACATTTTCAGTATATAATATATCCCATGTATCAGTTGTTTCATTATAATAATAAACTGTTGCACTAAACCATTCAAGATCATTGTTATCTGCTGTTATATTAAAATAAAACGTAAAATTACTGCGTTGGTAATGGTTATCTGGATCTATATTCCATTCTATTCCAGTAAACATATTTTCTTCAGAGGGAGTTGTCTCAGCTATACTAATTTTAAATTTATGTAAGAATACACTATCTGAAGGAGTGTAATCATATGTATCTGTTTCAAAACCTTGATCAGATGCATTAATTTGCACTTTATAATTAACAAATGGTATCAAAAATATCTCAATTTGCCCATTTCCATCTGTAATATATGATCCCACTTCTTCATATACTCCCGTTGTATTAATATATCTTTTAACTATTACTTTTGCATCATCAACTGAAGAACCTGAAGGATCTATTACTTGAAGGATGTAAAGTTTTGGTTCGATAACTGTACTATCATCATATGAATAATATCTTACACGAATAAGTAACGTGTTTTCATCTAACTGGGTTTGATTTATTGTTACACTATTTGAATTGTTCGTATATTTTTGTTTTGGAATGTCAACCCAGGTATAATATTCATTAATATAAGTGTAATATTCAATTCGTATAAGTGTTGTATTTGAATTTAATGCTGTTTTATTAATTGTAGCTGTATATCCCGCTATTGATACTTTATCATGTGGTATTGGTCTTTCAACTACTCCTTGATCAAGTGTGTCAAGTACATAATCTACTTTTATCATAGATGTATTATCATCCATTACAGTATTATTTACTGTTAAATTACTGGAATCATAGCTGTAATTATCTGCCGATACCCATATCCATCCACCATATATTGTATCATTATAGATATATACTCCTATTACCTGAGCTACTGGTGTATTACTAAAGCTGATATTTGTATCAACCGCTGGGTTTGTCACACTTGCACTATCTGTATATACGTCTTCAGAGTTAAGATTTTCATATGCTATTATTTGGTAAATCTCATCACATGTAAAATTAAGTGTCATATCAAGATCATTGTTTGAATCTGTTACTGTTTTGCTATCTGCATGTAAAAACCTATCATAGCTCATACGCTGGTATTTATCTACTACATCTATTTCATGTATTTCAAAATCTAAATTTATTGTTTCATCTGTATTATAATCTGATATGTTACCTGTTTCTGTATGGTATCTAAGCTGTCCAGAAGAACCTCCTCCGCTTCCTCCTCCGCCACCTGGATCTGTTGTTGGTACATAATTTGGAGGTAAATAAGCATTTAATGATATTGCTCCTGTTTCACTTACATCTTTTTGATATACCCTATTTTTATATCCAGATGCACTAAAACTGAATCCGATGTTATCTCCTGTCGGCATATCACTAATATTTATTATCAAAGGATTGTTGTTGTCATTATTTGCATATACTTCGGATCCATCCTGGTTTGATATTTCAATAGACCAATTGTTTACTGCTTGATTAGGTTTACTTTCATTATATACATTAATCCAACTAGCATACCATCCTAAAAACACTGGATCACTGTATAAACCTACTGTACTATTCCAGCTCCATAGCGTATATAAAAATGGCTCGTTTATAAAACTGTCTGTATCAGATGTGCCTGTACTATTATATAATAAATCCCCGTCTGTTACATCGTCAGGTGCCATATCTGTATCTTTTCTTATTAAAGTTGTATCTGCTCCTGTTCCTTTATTCCAGTTTAAAGTTAGATTTGCAGTATTATTAGTTAATATTAATAAAGTATGATCCACGTTTTGAGGAGGTTGAGGAGGCGTTGAAATATTAAAAGATATGTTTACATCTGAATAATGGAATAAACCGCTGTGTTCAGCCCAGCTCCATGTTTGATAATAATATGTTGAAGCTGGGTTTACTGCTGTATCATTATATGTAGATCCTGTACCATTGTATAATTCAGCTCCAGCTCCTCTAGCCCAGTTTTCTACTATATTTCTTTCTAAAACAGTTGTATTTGCACCTGTTCCTTTATTCCATGTTAAATTAACATATGTATCATTATATGAAGGAGATATTAGACTGCTGGGAGGATCTGGTTTTGTTAAAAAATTTATAAAAGCTGTACTGTTTGTTCCATATGGGTTACTAGCTCGTGCTTGTAAATAATAATAAGTTCCTGGTATAAGACTTGTTATATTATAATCAAATTCTCCTATACCTAATGCTTGTTGAGCTGTTGAAGAAAGAGTGCCTGTTGTATATGGTCTATATCTAAACCATCCATTTGCTGGAAATACAGAAGCGGATACATATGCATTTCCTGTAGCATTTGTTTCTTCCACTCCTGTTGTTGCATTTATTGTTATAGTTGGAGGATTCCCACCTACTACTTCTGTATCAAATAAAAACCATGAATAATTCCATAACCCGCTACCAGCTGGATCTGTGACATTAACCCATACTTTATATTGAGTGTTATAACTAAGTGGTGTTGTAAGAGTACATGTTTTTGTACCATTACCATGTAAATTTCCAGATGCACTATCACCGCTACTACATTCAATAGTCCAATTAAATTGATCTCCTTCTGCATCTGATAAATCAATTGTAAAACTGTTTGTAGTTGTTATATTATTGCCTAAACTATTATTTGTAGGTACCGGATTTGAAATTAAAGGTTTTGTATTACTATAAGTATTAAAAACATACCATTCACGCACCCAATTTGTACCATCTGTAATATTAACCCACCATTTGTAACTTTCCCCATAATCAAGAGCTACAGCATGGGTTTTTGTACCATTTCCACTGTTAACATTCGATGAGGTTGTTCCATCGCTTAACTGTATGCTCCAGTCCATAAGCTCCCCTACTGGATCTGAAATATCAATAGATAAAGGAGTAAAACTAGCTGGTACATATGTATTATTTCCAGGGTTTTCATTAGATAAAGCTGGAGGCGGATTTAATGTTGTAAAATAAAAAGTTGCATTTTCAAAGTTCCCTTCTGTTATATTATGAGATACATTTACCCATACAGTATATGTTTTTTGATAGCTTAAACCTGTTAATGAAATTTCTTTACTGCCATTTGTGTCTCCATTACTATTGTTAGTCTGTCCGTTACTGCATTCGATACTCCAGTCTATAAGGTTCCCATCTGGATTTTGGATAGTGCAATTCCATGTTAAATCTATTCCATTACCAACACTATTATTCAGAGGGTTCTCATTAGTAATAACTGGGTTTGTATAGTTATGCATGATCCACCAGTCAGACCAATCAGTATAAACATAATATTCTGAATAACTTTTAATACCCCAGGTTCCGCTGAAATTAGATGCCATACTAGCACCTCCTCCTCCTCCTAATACTTCACTCTGAATACCCCAGTTTCCATTAAAAATAGCTGTAGCATTTAGAGGTTCTTCTTCTCCTCCTAATACTTCACTCTGAATACCCCAGTTTCCATTAAAAATAGATGTAGCATTTAGAGGTTCTTCTTCTCCTCCTAATACTTCACTCTGAATACCCCAGTTTCCATTAAAAATAGCTGTAGCATTTAAAGCTGGATATGATAATACTTCACTCTGAATACCCCAGTTGTCATTAAACAAAGGAGAATAAGCATTTACACTACTTATACTAAACACGAAGGCAAAAAAAAGTATTAGCAAAATCCATTTTTTTTTCAATTGCTTCTCACCTTAACCCTAGCTCTATAATCATAATAATGGCTTCCTAGATATGGTACTTCCTCTGTCAAATTCCACCATTGATCTAAACCTGTCTCATTGATAAAAACATCTGTAAAACCGCTATCATTTGCAACTCTTACTTGATAAGTAACATTTAAAATAACCCCAGCATTTGGATCATCAATATCATCAATTGTTGGAGCTGTAGAATTACCCCATCTAACACTACCAAAAGAAGCAAGATCTGTATTGTTTCCTAATCCACATATATCTGTAAAGTTAAAACTAGATATTTCTTCCGTATCAGAAGATCCATATGTTGTACCAAACAAATAACTATCATTTAATACAACAAAACCTGTTATTGTATCAGTTACTGTAAAATTAACAGCTTCTAAAAGACCAGCAGTAGTAAAAACCCCGGATGTTAAATCATTTAATTCTCCATGGCTAACTGTTTTTGTTATACCATTTCTTTCTCGGTTAAACCACCATACACCATCAACAGTTGCACTTTCAGCATCTTCTGGTTTGAAATATATTTTTAAATCTCCAGAATCATTTACAAGATTTATTTGATTAATATATGGTCTAGTATTATTAGCAATATAATTTTCTACAGTTACAACAGAGCTTAAATTAATTGAAGGGTTTGAATCGTTTACTGCTTGTGCTTCTAAAATTACAGTATCACCAAGAGCAATATCTACTCCAGATATTTCTGTTGTCTCCCAATAATTAGATCCGTTAAAACTTGAAGTATTAGAAGAAAGAATAGTGCTTAAAACACCAGTATGGTTTTTCTTAACAGTATAATTTATTCTTACTCCATCTGTTTTATTAACATATCCTCCTCCTTCAAAATTTGTATTATAACTAATAAAATATGTTGGAGTTCTAACAAAATCTGCTGAATCAACACCACCATTACTTCTATTAGTATAATAAAAAGTATCTCCTACAAATGTGCTATCCTGAGAAGATGCTTGATATGTGTCTATTGTATAGGCATGAGTTAAAGTCAAATCACTATTTTGTCTTAAAACATGATAATTTGTTGAATGATCACCCGCATATATGCAGTCTTCATAAACAGAGAACCCGTTAAAACCATGAAAACCTTGCCCATCGGTAAAAGCACCAGCGTTTTTAACATAATTCCAATCCATATCAAAAACATCTATATGAAAAGTTCCAGAGGTTGCATAACTGCTTTCCCCGACATACCAGTAACCATTGAGAAAAGCTACAGCATTAACGCCTCTTTCAAGATCATTCCCAAGTACATCCATATCCCACCAATCATATCTAGTAAAATTATTTGGATAACATTTAACAACAGCTCCTGGTCTATTACCTGAATGATCACTTGTTGTACAAGCAATATAAAGAAAGCCATCTTTATGAAACATCCCAGCCATCTTACTTGTACCAGTTCCACTTAATAACGTGCCTGAATCAGAGAAGGTGCCTTCATATGTTCCATCATGTTCCCTATATTCGATTTCGTCAGAATGTGCTGTAAAAAACCAAGTATCATTAGCTGTCATACCTTGTATGCTATTAAGACCGCCACCATATGTATAAACATGAGTTTGATTATCGATAGATGTTGCACTATACCAAGTATCGACAGTATCACTTGTAAAAACTAGATCATATACATCTACATCCCCTTCATCTGATATAACTATCGTTGAAAACGATGCAATCACAAGTAATAATGAAATCGTAATTACCAGCTTTTTAGACAGCTTCAAAAAATCCCACTCCCTAAAAAACTAGGTGTAATGCCCTCCGTCATAAGTCATATCAAGTTTACTATAAGTCTCAGCACCAATACCATTAGGATAACTAACCCGCACCCGCCAATATATAGATGTAGATGATTGTATTTCATCATATCCATCTGTGTCTCCATCTGCAGTAAAAGGATTGCTTCCACTCATCCAGTTGTTAGCACCCCAGTTTGTACCATTAACAACAATACTTTCTCCACCAGCTGTACAACTATGCCAATTGCCACTCCAAGAAGAATTGTCATCATCAAAACTTATGTTGATATAGTTAGCAGTAATATTTGCATCAATATCGGAGACGTTTACACGTATATATTCAACATTTGTACCATCGATAGTAATAGTTAGATTTGCAGTCTCATAATAATCTCCAGTGTTATTTGCATAATAACTACCAGGTAATGTACCAGATGTAGTAAAATAACTATTTGAGCTTCCTTCAAAATTTAAACTTGCAGTTGTCTCATGGCTTTCTTCGCCTCCAAGTGTATAAAAACCGCCATCGGTTGCATTAACTATTGAGTTAAATGTTGTTTTCAACCAGTTTGCACTCCTTACTGTCTTTGAAATCCTGCATTCATCAAGATAACCAATTATTGGCTGTCCAGGTGCACCACCTGTATGATAACCGCTTATTGTAACTGGTTTAGCATTAGTATAAACACTGGGGTGATCCCATCCAGCTGAAGCATCTTCAGTTCCGTTTAAGTATGCTTTAAAAGTATTTGCTGAATCATCATATACTACTGCCATATGGTTCCATGCAGTTGCACCAAGAGCTGTGCTACCATCTACATCACTACTACTTCCTGAAGCCCATGCTAATCTCCCTCTTAATGCAGTATCAGTATCAAGAGCCAAAGCATAACATTTATCATCTCCACCACTTGTACTCCATTTTGTAATAGCATAAAATCTTCCAGTGGAATCAGGATTTGCAAATGCCTCAAGTGTTAAATCACTGGTTATGTCCAAACTATTTGAATCAGCTATTTCAAGACCATCATTTCCATCATAATAAACACTATACCCAGCTATCCCTGTCTGTGTGAAAGAAGGGTCTCCTTCTATAGCATTTCCATCGTTATTATTAGAAGTTGAATCTAATGTACTTCCAATATTTGTACTATTGAAATGGTGAACCATTACATAATCACTATCCCATGTATCTGTAATACTTTGATAATCAGTTCCACCGACACCATCATCGTAATACATTTTTATAGATGTAGCATCATCTCCATCAAGATGTGTGACATTAACCCATACATATAGATTAAGTTGTCCACCACCCATATTTTCAATATATTCAACTTCATGGTTTAACTGTACATCTGTATCATTAAAAAATGCTAAATCAACACTATCTGGTGCCGATGTATCTGTTAAATCATCGTATAAATCCATATCATTAGAAAGATTTAGTAAAACTGGGAAATTTTCTAAATCACCTGGAATCTGACTTGTATTGAAAGTAATAGTTTTATAACTAGCGAAATCACCAGGATCCGCACCTTTTACTATTTCAACATTTGGAGTTACAAAAAAGAGTGCGGAGAAACATGCGATCAATAGTAAAATGAATGTTGTATATACACCAGCTTTTGCTTTAAAATTTTTCATAATTTTTTCTCTATTTTTTCTCATATTATTTATTCCCTCCTCGGTACTATATAGTATATAATACTCATAATGATTGCGGTTGCAATCATAAATGGAATAAGCCCTACTATTACAGAAGCCATTTCAAAACCATCTCCTAAAAGATCTGTTACCAGATCAGATATATATGGTTCTATCAATGGATACATTTTTGCAAATACAATTAACATTATGAAAACCATAATGAGTGCTACTAACGTAAATTGTGCTTTAAATTTAAAATTATTTTTTTTACATGAAAACATTTTTATTTCTCCTGAATAGTTTAGATGTTTTTCTTTTTTTCTTTTTTTCTTTTAATTCTTTTGTTGGTACTTTCATATACAATGTTTTTGCTCCTTCCTTCCAAACTTTTTTAGATAATTTTGGATGTGTTGCAGTACCATATCTAGCTTGACTTCTAGTAACACTAAGAAGATCTGATAGTAATCCTTTGTCTCCTTCACCTTTTTTCATAATATGTGGTTTTGTTTTAATTTTTTTCTTTTTTCTTCTCTTTACTGTTTCTTTTTTTGGTTGAGGTAAAAGAATTGGAGGCGAAGGATCGGGTATAATAGGTGTAATTGGCGGTTCAGGTTGCGGTGTTATTATATTTGTATCTACAGGTATAGGCTGAGGTATTGGAATGTTTGCAAATGGAGAAGCGGTGCTTAGTAATTGAGCCTGAGTTAGTTTTAATTTTTGTACTGCTTTTTGTTTTTGTAACTGTTTTGTACTCTGAGATGTTTTCTGTGCCATCTTAGGTATTTGCTCTGTTAAAATATCTTTTTTATATATTGTTTCTTTATCTGTTTCATATGTTGTACCAACATCTGGAGTTCTTAAAAGATCTGTTAGACTTTCATTAACTTGTATTCCTCCATATCCTCTTTCTAAAATCCCTATATTCCCTAATTCTAAATCTGGAGAGATACTGCTGTTATATATTGTTTCTTCACCAACAATATTTTTATTACCTATTAAAGAAAAAGATCTAGACTGTGGTTTTACATTTGCCCATTTATTACTACTTTGCTGTGTTCCTTCTTCAAGAAATTCAAGTGTTGCCAGGTTTGTAAATCCATAAGCACTTGCATATCCGCCTAGACTTGCAGATCCTACAGTAACTGGTGTTGAAACATTTGATCCTAAAGGAGCTTGATACCATTCATATTGGCTTATATTACCTATTCCATAACTACTACTTCCACCACCGCTGTATTGAGTGCCACCTGTTTTAAAACTTTGTCTCACAACATCTGTTAACTGTGGTTTAATAGAATCAAATATCGTATTTTTTGAATATAGACTATTTAAACTGGTACTACTGCCACCTTTGCCTTTAACAACATTTCCAACAAATTCTTTTCCACCTGTCAAATCAGCTATTGTACCAGAACCTCTATAACCCGTATTTGTCTCAAAAAAACCTAATGATTTATTGTAGTTTGAATAAATATTTCCAGATGTTTTATATGTTGTACCACTACCAACAATGTTATAATGTGTTACTCCTCTAGAAAAAGAAATATTGTTAATACTTGAAGATGTTAAACCTCTGCTATGAATCCCCATGTCTTTAGTAAAAATATATTTTTGTCCGTATTCAATATCTCCTATATTTGTTAAAAAATCGATTTCTCCTAATTTTTGAGATTTGGTCATCCCCTGGAGCCACTGTCTATAAGTAAATACTTCTTTAGCTGGATATGTTATTGTTCTAGAAAAACCAGGAGAATCAGATCCTAGACCTACAATATTTGTTTTGCTACTTTGAATATTTTTTCCTCTTGAATATAATGCTTTATAGATAGAGTATTCAATATCATCTTCTCCGCTACCCAATGTTTTAGCCATCCCTCTTATCTTCCCAGCTTCAAACTTTTTGCCAGTATCTGTAATTGCTTTTACTTTTGCTTCAAAACTTATTTCACCAGATTTTAAAATATCAACCTGTGCACCTGTTAACTCAACATTTTTAATATATGGTTGTTGGTGTGATTTCAAATATTTACTAAAAGCAACTTGATCTTTCCATGTTTCAAGTCTTGACGGAGTATAATCTGGATAGTCTTTGTATTCATAATTTTGTGCTCTTACTCCTCTTGCTATTTGATCAGCTGGTAAAGCATCCGGGTAATCCCTTCTAGCCATATCATATTTTTTCTTAAAAAGTGTCTGACCTACTTTATTTTTAACATATGAAAAACGGTTCATCGGTTTATATGTTCGTGCAATATTTTTTTGTTCTTTTAGACTGCCAATTTGTTCTGAAAACTTAGTAAGTGTTTCACTTCTACCCACTATTTTTCTGTTGAAAGTATTTTTCATATTTTGGAAAAAAGAATCACGTGGTGCACCAGTGACCGGGTTTTTATAACTATACATCTGTTTCCCAGCTCTATATCCCCCATATGCCATCCCCAATGTAAACAAAGTCTCAGTAAAAATACCAGGTAATGCCTCTGGTCTTTCCTGATAAGTCTTATAAAGGTTTTGTGCTGTTGTTACTCCTCCATATACACCTATACCTCCAAGTGTAATTTTAGAAGCACCTGTTAAAAATCTACCACCTGTCGAAGATCCTATTTTTGCTAATGTAGATGTTGCACCAGATACAGTACCAGATGCACCAGCACTAAGACCGGAAAGAGCGTATCCTGTTCCCATCGTAATAAGCGGAAGATATACTCCTTGCACCATCGCTCCACTTGTACCCACCTTTACAACATATCCTCCTATGTCTCCTTTACGAAGACTATCTTGTAAGCCTAAACTAAATTGAGCTAGTTCTTCTCGTCTTGTTTCACCTACCGATTCATCACCAGTTATGCCTTGCCATATAGCTGATCCAAATGTCTTTAAAGCCAATGGCGATTCCATAAAAGCTGAAGCTGATAAAGCTACTCCTTCTTTACCTGAATCATAACCAAAAACATAACTATGCACATCACTAGCTTTTGGAAGGTTAAAATCATATCCCTCATCTGTTACATCCATCTCCCATTTAAGCTCATCATATTTCTTAACAGTGTTAAGTGTATTTAATAAATTATCTCTATCTTCTACTAATTGTTCTAATACACCTTTTTGTGGGAGAATGTCTTTGTTTTGCCCTAAAAAATATTCAGTAATCTTCTCTGCTTCTCGTTTATTATAGCTTTCTTTAAAACCAACATTTTCTTCTATCCAATTATATGTTCCTGGTGATTCTTCTTTTATTTTATCTTTATCAAAATTATATGAAAATTTTGTTCCCGGTTTACTTTCTTCAATGTTGGATCTGTTTATTTCCAGCTCCTTAATATTATCTTGTGCCATTAAAATATTTTTATTTACATTTTGAATGCTGGTATTATAATTATCTAACTGGTTCTGGAGTTTTGTTTCAACAGTTGTATAATCTGGATCTTGTGGATCATAACCATATTTTATATAATATGGTGATTCAACAGCCCAAACAGTTTTCCCTTTATCGTCTTCTCCTATTATATGCCTTGCATCAAGTCTTCTATCTTCCTCTGATTTTATATTTCCAATATTTTGAAATTTATCTAAATTCTTCTCTTGTACTTTCTGCCAGTCTTCCCCTGTCTGATTTGCTCTATTAACCGCTCCTTCTGTAGTCCATGGAAGCTCACCAGGTGTCGCTGTCATCCCTGTTCTATCATTAATATTTTCTCCTACTTTTATTGCTTTTTTATAACTATCATCTTGTTGTAAACTAGAATATTTAGCAATACCATATGGATCCGGCATTTCGATACCGTCACTTAAATATACTGGGCTAGGAACAAACTTTGGCGGTTCATTTGCTTTTACGCTTTTATTACTAGACTTTTTCTTATTTTTAGATGTATTGGATCCATAATATTTTACGGTTGAATCCATATCATCCCGTGTATTATATTCAGATGTAGCTGTTGTTATACCCGCTCTTTCAGGAGCTGTCGAAGATCTACTTGTACTAACATATTTAGAAGCAACTGCTGTGCCTCCACGATCTGATACTCTCTGCTCAACTTCGCTTAAATCATGTCCACTTGTTGTTTTTGTTTCACCACTCTCTGTTGTATATTTAATTTCATAGTAACCCATTTAAAATCAACATCCTTTCCTTTTTTTTGCCATCCGAATTTTTATTTTTCCAGAATAAGGATCTTTTTTTACACGAACATACCGTCTTTTACCATTTAGACGGCGGTATCTATAGCTCCAATATGTAGTTGGTACTGGCGAACCAATTTTAGTCATAGATTAAACATCTCTCCATAAACTTTTAAATTTGTTTAAAATGTATGTAATGTGGTTTATATAAACCTTACAATAAGAATGTTTTGAGAGTGGTATTAGATGAGGAGAGGAGAAAAATGCAACCACTCCCAAAAGCACCGTTGCTTAGTTATTATATTATGTAATACACTGAGGTTTATATAAATTGTAACATCGGGAAGAAACTTATGATCACCAGAACGTATAATAATGTAAAAAAAACTACAGGTATAAATGGCATAGGTTTTTTCACCCATATGCTCTGTTTATTTTTCTTCTGGATCTTCTTAATTTCTTTTTTAGTTAACCCTTGCATAAAACCATCTTCAGCTAGTACCATCCCTGGCTGTAAATTTTTTGTATCAATCTCTGTTTTTTTACCAGTCCACATCTGCTCTAGTAATGGGTTTTTCTTATACCTCCAGAGCCAAAACAATCCCCATGGGATACTAAAAACCCCCATGCTAACTAAAAACACTCTTAGAATTGTAAAATCTGCGATCATCCAGCCTAATGCACTTATTACTAATACATCTCCAAAACCAAATCCTTTACGGCTGATAAACCATAGGCAAAGAAAGGTTATTAGTGTAAAAAGAAAACAGGATCCAGCTATTGCGTAATTCACATCTCTTATGTAGATATATGTGGGCACTAATATATAGAGTGCTATCACAACATTTCGGCTGATAGTTGTTGTTTTAATATCTTGATAACTTGCAATAGCTAATATTGCAAAAATAATTATTAGAATTATTAGTGATATTCCTAGTGTTAACATCTTCTCTCCTTATTACTTTAATACTTTGTTTGTTTTTATATTTTTCTTAGTTGTTTTATTTCTGCATATTATATCTTACTTAGACAAATTTAGTTATTTTAATTTATATTTAATCTTAACAAAACAATCAATCATAACAATAATAGGTAGAATATTGAAAACCTCTAAATATTCTCTATGAATCCTTTCAATATTAGTTTCAAGTCTTTTATGAATATAAACAAAAGGAAACCTTTTTTTAAATTTTAATTCTCTAACATATTTCATGGTATCACTTTTAATTTAGATTGTGCCTCATTCCAGATTTCCCAAACTAACACAAACATATTTTCACCATCATCATTAATAGCATATTCCCTTGCTCTTGTAACATAATCAATTGCTTTCTCAATAGACAAACCTTCTGGATTATTTATTGCAGGTTCTATCTCAGCTTCCATTTTATCACTCTACTTTTAATTTATATATCAAACCTTTTGTAGTAATCCTCTGGAGATAATCTA
>Ga0272441_10002273_pt1 | contig 39253 bp, 26 predicted proteins | sample SSMProp6N_FD_193582 | JGI IMG/M metagenome (GOLD analysis project Ga0272441, IMG submission 193582) | Marine sediment archaeal communities from Little Sippewissett salt marsh, Falmouth, MA, United States - SSM-Prop-6N | ecosystem: Environmental > Aquatic > Marine > Wetlands > Sediment ... | reverse complement strand
GGGCGGGTTCGTCGCGCGGCCAGAGGGCCGCGCAGGTCGTTCGGGGCTCACCGGCCGAGCCAGGCGCCGTGCCTTGGCGGAGTCCGGGGCCCCGTGAAGGGGAACGCGGGAGCGAAGGCCTTGCGCTCATGATAGTCCGGACGGCGACGGCCTGAGTTCGCCCCCGTCACTACCCAGGCAGTGCCGGTTCTCAAGTTGAGAAAAAAGACCCCGGCACACATTCGCGGGAAGCACTGGCAGGAGCGTCAGTCCATGCGGGAAGGCGAAGGAGGTGTATGATGCCGCCATGAGACCGCCCGGGGCGGCTGGGCTTCGTATTGATGGGGATTTCGCCGAGGGGTATACTCCCTCCGGTGGACGAACGTGCGGAGGAGATACGATGCGAAGCGGGACGCGCCTCGCCCTGACGCTGCTCGGCTGTGCGGCTCTCGCCGCGGTCGCCGGGGCGGCGGGGCTCTGCATCGGTTACCGGAAGGGCTCGGCCAGGAGCTTCCTCCGGGACCGCGCCCTCGCCGAGTCTCCCGAGCCGGCCTCGGGCGGGCCCGCCGAGTGGACGGACGGGGAAGGTCCGCCGCCGGCCGAAGCCGGCGCGCCCGAACCCGCGCCGGAGGCGGCCCCCGAGGCTCCCGAAACGGAGCCCGTCGAGACGGAGCCCGTCGAGACCCCGGCGGCGACCGCGCGAGCGCCCTTCGCCATCGACCTCGCCCGCCCCGTGCGGATAAGCTGGCCCCTGGAGGTCGGCCCCGACTGGTGCCGCGACCGGCCGGACGACCGAGTCTGCCTGCGCTCGCGGGAGGGGGCGAACGAGCTCCAGACGCCGGGGACGGGCAGGGCCCTGTACGCGTTCCGCCTCGCCCGGGCCGGGCGGTACCGGGTGTGGGTCCGGGCGCGGTGGACCTCGGACGGCGTGGGGTCGCTCGACTGCAACAACTCGTGGTTCGCCGGCTTCGACGCCCTGCCGGCGGCGGTGGTCGGCAACCGCGACATGCGAAACCGTTGGGCCTGGAAGCCGGGACCGGCGGCGGAGCTCTCGGCGGGGGCGCACTGGCTGCGAATGGAGCTGCGCGAGGACGGGCCGTGCGCCGACCGCGCCGTCATCGTCCCCGCGGAATCCGCGACGGACGAGGCGGCCCTCGACGCGGTCGAGGCGCTCGGGGTGGAGGAGCTTACCGGCTTCGCCGGACTCAGGCCGCCGCTCGGGCCCCAGAGCCCCCTCGGGGAGGCGGAGCTCTGGGCCCACCCGACGGGGTCCCTCGTCATCGGGACGGGCCATGTCAACGAAATCACCCTCGGCGCATGGCTTCTCGGCGGCCGGGGCGATTTCAGGGGGCGCGTCGGGGTGAGGTGCACCACGGCAAGGCCCGTCACGGTCTCGGGCGATCCGGAGGTGGCGTTGACGGCCGCGAAGCCCTTCGCCCGCAAGGTCCTGCGCCTCGAGTTCCCCGCCTCGGCGCCCAGGCGCGAACACAAGGTCATCGTGGAGGTCACGCGCCGGGACGGCGAGGTTGTGTTCCGGCAGGAGGTGCGCTTCGTGAAGCCCTTCGCGTGGGGCTTCCTCGGGCCGTTCGCGGATTCCTCCGGGGGGTCCCGCGGCCTCTACCGCGGCACGGGGAACATCCGCCGGCTGAAGCACCCGTGCGACAGAGACCCGGCGCTCCTGGCGAAGATGCGGTCGCTCGAGGAGCTCGGCCTCTCGGAAGTGCCCCTTGCGGGCTCACGCGCGCCCGGGAAGGCGGAGTGGAAGGTCGTCGCCGACGGGTCCTGCTGCGAGTGGACGGGCGCCGTCGATCTCCAGCGGGTCTACGGCACGGTCGGCTCCGCTTTCGCCTACGCCGTCACCTGGGTCAACGCCCAGACGAGCCTCCACCACCGCAGCTTCAGCTTCCAGGCCGACGACTCGGGGTGGCTGTGGATGAACGGCGACTTCATCGCGGCGCTGCCGGTGGACCTGCCAAGGGAGGCTAACCGGCTGTGGAGCTCGGGCTCCCTCCGGCCCGGGCCCAACCCCGTCGTGGTGAAGCTCACGCAGAACCGGCGCTACTGGGGCTTCCGCCTGGAGGTGGTCGACTGGCACTGGCAGGGCCGCCGGGGTGATGTCATCACGGGCGTCGAGGCCGGCCGCTGGCCGAAGGAGTAGGGGCATGGACGAAAGGGCCCACGACTGGAGGACTTCCGGGTGAAGAGCATATTCCTCTCGATGATACGCGACGACCTGCTGGGCTTCCCGGAGCCGGAGCTCCCCGCGGGGTATTCGGTGCGGCTCTGGCGCCCCGGCGACGAGGAGGCGTGGATCAGCGTCCAGAGGGCCTCCGACACCTTGAGCGAGATCACCCGCGCGACCTTCGAGGAGAACTTCGGCGGCGACCTCGCGGCGATGGAGACCCGGTCGTTCTTCCTCGTCAGCCCCGACGGCGTCGACGTGGGTTCCATCACGGCCTGGCACGGCGGCGGGGAGAGGGACGGCGACTGGGGCCGCGAGTGGGGCCGCATACACTGGGTCGCCATCGTGCCCCTTCACCAGGGCAGGGGCCTCGCGAAACCGATGATGGCCGTCGCCATGCGGCGCCTGGCCGAGAGTCACGGTAAGGCGTACCTCACGACGTCGAGCGCGCGCCTCCCGGCCCTCAAGGTCTATCTGGATTTCGGCTTCCGCCCCAACATGTCCGAGAAGCGCGCCGCAGAGGGCTGGCGGGAGGTGAAGGGCGAGCTGCATCACCCGGCGCTGGAGGAGATGGACCTGTGATCGCCACGCGCCAGAGACCGGCGAGAGCCCCTGTCCTAACGCCCCGTCGCCTCGATTTCGGCGATGGCCTTGCGGGCGGGGGCGCACTCGTTCCTGCCGGGGAACTTGGCAAGCACGTTACGGAAGCACTCGAGGGCCTTGGTCGGGTCGCCCTTCGCGCGGTAGCATTCACCCAGGCGCAGCCAGGCCGTGGAGATGCGCCAGTCGGTGGGCGAGCGGGCGACGTCCATCTCGTGGTACTTGATGGCGTCGTCGTGCTCGCCGTAAAGGAAGTGGACTCCCGCCAGGCCGTGCAGGTCGAAGCCGCTCTTGAGGCCCCCGAGCTTGTAGCACGCGACGGCCTCGTCCTTCATGCCAATCATGGCGTATGCAGTGGCCATGTACCGGTGGGTCCCGAGTCTGACGGCTTGGGCCATGTCCAGCTCGCCCCGCTTCGCCTCCCAGAGCTTGACGGCCTCGCCCGGCGCGCCGTAGATGTTCAGGGAATGAAGGGCCTTGTGGACCTCCCTGGCCGAGCTCGGGTAACGCAGCACGAGCGCGCGCCAGACGGCGTGGGCCTCGGCCGCGGTCCTCGACTTTATGGCGTTCCCGTGCTCGATCAGCGCGGCGGCCGAGCCCTTCCTCGGAACGGCGTCGGCGGGGTCCGGCAGCCCCAGCACGCTCACGGGCCTGCCGACGATGCGCAGGCGCTCGAGGCGGGCCGTGTACCTGAGGGCGTAGACGTGATAAAGCCCGACGTCGACGCCCACGGGGCCGGCGGGCAGGGACACCTTCCCGATCAGCCTGCCCGGCTTGGTGCGCGAGGCCGACCAGGAGCACTCGACCGTGGTGCCCCGGCGGACGAGCTTGATGACGGCCTCGGAGAAGTCCTTGACGTTGCCCGGCAGCGGCCTCCCGGAGGGCGCGATCTTCCCCCAGTACTCCCCGGTGGCTCCCGAGCTCGCTCCGCCGTGCGGGAACCTGACGCACGGGCGCGCCCCTCGCGCGGGGGCGGCGGAGCAGATGGAGACTGTCGGCAGCGGCCAGGCCTTGCCCTTCGTACTGCGGCCCGAGACGCCGGTGAAGACGGCCTCGACCTCCAGGTCGCCGTCGAAGACGACCCGAGGCGCCATCGCCCGCGACGGATGGCAGGGCGAGCCGGCGGGCTTTCTGAGAATCATCCTCACCGCGCCGGAACCGGCGTCACGCGGCAGGACGTTCCAGAGGTACCAGGCCTCGGGGTCGAGCGGAGCGTCGAACTCCCAGATCGCCTCGACGCGGCCGCCGCCAACGGGCCTCACCTTCGCGCGGCCGAAGTTGACGCCGCCGATCCTGGTGGACTCCGCCGCGGGCGTCGATTCCCGGGCGCCTGGGGCGTCGGGCGGCAGGCCACCCTTCGAGATGGTGACGTTGTCGATCATGAACTTCGGCGCCGGGCGCTCCTTGCCGGAGATGACGAGCTGCTTGCACAGGTCGCCGTCCTCGAAGTTCCCGCCAGCCGGCGTTACGAAGTCCTCGAGCTTGATGGAGAAGAAGCTCCATTCCCCCGCCACGAGTGGACGATCGCGGCCAAGTTTGAAGCTGAAGCTCTTGTGACCCTCGACAGTGTTTGCCATGTGCATCGTCATGCTCGCCGACGGCTTCTCGAGATAATACCAGAAGGACAGGTACGCCCCGTGAGCTACAGGGATATGGGGTCGCCAGTCGCTCTGGATGGAGAAGCTAGCGTACTCCACGTCGCGCTTCGCCGCCGAGAGAACCTTGCCGCGTCCAGGCACGGCGATCACATCGCCGAAGGCCCACCCGTGCTTCCCGCCCTTCTCCCAGCCCTCGCGGTAGAGGATCTCGACCTTCGGAGTTGCAGGGGGCACAGGCTCCGCGACAGTGGCCGGCGTGGCGGGCGCCCGGAGCGCGGCGAGCTTGGCCTGATAGCGCGGCACGAGCGTGTGCTCTCCGGCCTGGCCGAGGGAGGCCCCCGCCGCAGCCAGATCCCTCTTGGCCAGCGCCAGGATCGCCGCCGCCACGTGGCCGTCGGGCGTCTTCGGTTCGTACTTCCCCTTGAGTGCGTCGAGCGCTTTGGGGTCGAGGTCGGCGAACCTGACCCGGGTAGTCATCATCGTCTTCCGGCCGCCCACCCGGACCTCGCGCTCCACGTCGAAGGCGTCGTAGTGCACGCGCGTGATCTTGCAGAGCTTCGGCTTGCCGCCGACGGTGACCTCGATCTCGCGGCCGACGGCCTTCGCGAAGCCGGACTTCGCGGCCTTCGCGGCCACCTCGATCTCGTCCACCACCTTCGCTGCCGCCGCGAGCTCACCCGCGAACTCGGCGAGGACCTTCTCCGCCCTGGCTGCCGCGAGCTTCCGCCCGGCCTCGTCGAACTTGCCCGCAAGCGCCAGAGACTCCGCGTCGTCGAGCGCCTTGTCCACTCGCGACCGGTCTGCAGGCTTCGGCACTTCGGCCACGGGCCCGGTCGCCGGCTCCCCGGAGGCCAGCTGCGACTCCACCTCGGGGATCAGCTTCCGGGCCTTCTCAGTGAGGTGCGATGTCGGCCACCGCTTGATCATCTCCTGGATCGTGTCCAGGCACTTCCGAAGTTCTCCGCGCTCGCGGCACGCGGTGGCCATGTGCAGGTAGGCGAACTGGGACTGCTCGCTGCGCGGCCACTTCTCGGCGCACCGGCGCCACTCGCCGACCGCTTCGTCGAAGCGCCCCATCGCGTTGAGGGCGTCGCCGTAGCCGCAGCAGTAGTGCTCATGCTCGCGCCGCCCCGCGGCGAAGCACTCCAGCGCCTTCTCCGGATGCCCGAGGACCATGTAAGCCCGGCCGACGTTGTGGACGCATCGCGTGGCGACGGCCTCCCGACGGGGGATCTGCCTCTCTGCCCGGTCCCAGAACTCGATCGCCTCGCCCGGCGACCCCAGTACGGTCTGCTTGAAGAGCGCGCCTTCACGACCAAGGTACGCGGTCTCCCGGGGCCAGTAGAGCCCCTGTGCGCGCCACGCCAACACCCTCTTGTCATAGTCCCCTTTGACGGCCTGAGCGTATGCCCACTGGTCGGCGGCCGTCGCCTTCCTGGGCACAGACAGCGCCGGGTCGGGCAGTTCCAGCGTCCCCGCAGGGGTCCCAATGATCCTCACGCTCTTGAGGGTGGCCGTGTAGCTGGCCAGATAGCTGTGCGAAAGCCCGACACACACGCCCACCGGGCCCCTCAGACGGCACTCGGCGGCCGCGGTGTGCCACTGTCCTCCCCGGCCGGCACGCCAGTGCCGGGATATCGTGCTGCCCTTCCTTATGATTCTGACGCCACGCTCGCGCTCCCGGGCCATGTCCGCGAGCCATTCGTTGGGGCCATCCGACTTGCCGACGGCCCCCCACTCCCGATTGGGACAGAACCAGCCCGGCACCGTGCACGCCTGGCGTGCACCGTCGGCCCTGGTATCCGTCGCGATGACGGCTACGCCCGGAACGGGGGGCCGCACTCCAGTCTGCGACAGGCCCTTCACATCCGAGAACTCGACCTCGATGCTGAAGTCACCGTCAAAGACCGCCCGCGGCGTCATGGCCCGGCGGTAATAACATCCGCCAGGATAGAGCATCTTCACGGCCCCGCCACCGGCGTCACAGGGAAGCACGTCCTGCAGATACCAGGCCGACCGGTCCAGGGGGCGGTCGAACTGCCAGACGACCTCGAACCTGCCTCCGCCGGTCTCCCGGACGGTGGCGTTGCCGAAATCGGGCTTGCCGGGTTTGACGTGCCTGCCCGGCGTGACGGGCTCGACCGGTCCGACTCCCTCGGGCTCGGTCGGCCCCGGCTCGGGACTGGTCTTCGGGTCGGGCTCCCTGGCCGGCGGCTTGGGGCGGGCGCTCACGGGAAGGGGCGTCTCGGGGTCGCCGGGTCCGCTCATGACTATGACCGCCGCGACGGCGAGCATCGCCACCCCGGCGAGCACGCCGGCGATGAGCGCCGGGCTGCTTTTCTTGACCGGCATCATCCTGGCGGAGGTCGGTCCGCCGGCGGCGATCCCTCCGGCGCGTCTCGCGCTCGGCCGAGGCGTCGCCTCCTGCCGCAGCCGACGCTCCGCCGCCGCCCCGGCCCTGCGCGCGCGCGCAGCCTTCTTCACCGACGAGCGGCCCACGTCGAGGATCCGCGATACCGGCGCCTCGCCTCGGAGCACGCGGTCGATCTCGGCGGTGAGTTCCAGCGGCTCCTGGTACCTGTCGGCCGGGTCCTTGGCCATCATCTTCGCGATCAGCAGACATATCCCGTCGGTGAGCTCGTCGTTGAGGTCCGCAGGCCACGGCAGCTCCTCGTTGAGGTGCTTGTTGAGCACCGCCATCGCCGTGTCGCCCTCGAAGGGCACCTGCCCCGTCACCATGTGGTAGAGCGTCGCCCCCAGCGAGTAGATGTCGGACCGGGTGTCGACGTCCGCCGAGCCCTTCGCCTGCTCCGGGCTGACGTAGTGCGGCGTGCCGACCATCACCCCCGTCTGCGTCAGCCGCGATTCTTCGGCCCCCGCCGACCTCGCCAGCCCCAGATCGCCCAGCTTCGCCTGGCCGTCGGCGGCGAGGAATATGTTGTCGGGCTTGATGTCGCGGTGGACCAGCCCCGCGTCGTGGGCGTGCTGCAGCGCGAGGGCTACGTGACGCGCGATCTGCAGCCCCTCGCCCTCGGGGATGACCCCCTCGCGCTTGAGGCGCCTGTAGACGCTCTCGCCCTCGACGAACTCCATGGCGAAGTAGTGGAACCCGCCGGACTCGCCCGCCTCGATGGCCCGGACTATGTTCGGGTGGTCGAGCCGGGCGGCGACGTCGGCCTCGCGGCGGAAGCGTTCGACGAACGTGCTGTTCTTCGCGAGATCCGGCGGCAGCACCTTGATGGCAACGGCCTTGCCGGTGGCCGGGAGCTCCGCCTTGTAGACCGCTCCCATACCCCCCTGGCCGAGCTTCGCGACGACCTCGTAGCTGCCGATCTTGATGCGGCGGCCGCTCCGCTTCATCACCTCGCGGGTGATCTCGCGGACCTGGATGCGGTCGAGGTACTTCTTCGCCGCCGCCACCTGGCCGAGGGGCTGCTCGATGCCGACGTCGGCCATTACCTTCTGGGCCTGCACGCACTCCTCGACCTGCTCGGAGGTGAGCAGGCCTTTCTCAACGGCGATCTCGCCGAAGATCGTGTCTTCGCCGGAGGACATCGGGTGCGCCTTTCTGGTGCCACTGGTGCGGGGGGATTTCAGAGAGGCAAGGCAAGATGCGGGAAGGCTCCCCCCGGCCGGTATATACACCTAGTGCAGCCCCAAGTCAAGCGCTATTCCCTGGCGGTTGGGGGGCAGGAGGGCAGGGGGCAGAGGGGCAGGGGGGCAGGGGGGCAGGGGGGCAGGGGGGGAGCGGGTCTCAGAACTCCTGCAGCAGATCGAGGAGCTTGCGGTCGAGCGCGTGGCCGTGGAACTCCTCGTACTCGACATCCTCGCGGTTCGAGTCGAGCACGCCGAAGGCGCCCCGCAGGTTCCAGAGCGCCCAGCCGATCGACCTCTCGGTGAGCACCTCGAGCACCTCGCGGAACCACCGGAGGTAGACGTCGTGGGGCGTCTTGTTGAAGCAGCCGCCCTCGCCGCAGTGGACCCCGACGCCCTGGCGGGCGAGGTCGGACCACTGGTCGTAGAGCCCCTCGAGGCTGCGGCGGTCCCATACCTGGTAGCCCTGGCGGGCGTCCGGCCAGACCGGCTCGTCGTACTGCTCGCCGTGGGCCCAGCTCGCCTTGTAGTGGCTGATGCAGTGGGGATCGTAGGCCCGGCACGACTGGGCGACGTCGAGGTCGGCGAGCTCCGGCAGCGGGTCGCGCCCCCAGGAGATGCCGTCGACGATGACGAGCCGCTCGGGGTCGACCTCCTTCACCTCCGCGATGCAGGCGCGGATGACGCGTTCGTGGTCGCCCCTGGTCATCTCCTCGTAGGTGGGGCGCTTGGGCTCGTTGACGAGGTTGAAGCTGATGTTGCCGGTCCCCTTGTAGCGCTCGGCGAAGACGCGCCAGTGGTGGCAGAAGGCCGCCTGGGCCTCCTTGTCCTTCCACAGGTTGAAGGGCTCCTCGCACTCCTTGTTGACGGAGAAGCCCGGCGCGCGGTGGAAGTTCAGGCAGACGTGGATGCCGTGCTTCGCGCCGAGATCGACGGCCCGGTCGATTTTGGCGAGCCACTCCTCCTTGATCTTGAGGACGTCGTCAGGATCCGTCCAGAGGCGGTAGCACATCGGCAGCCGCACGAAGTCGAAGCCCCAGTCGCTCGTCCAGGCGAAGTCGTCCTCCTCCCACTCGCCCGTGGAGCGGGTGTTGAACATCTCGAGGAGGTTGAAGCCGCGCCAGCGGGGGAGCGGGTTGCTGACGGCCTCCTGCTCGTCTTCGGCTTCGGCGTTCCGGGGCTTCTCGGCCTCTTCCGTCATGGTAGCCTTCCGCGGCGATATTGCCCGTTAGCTTATCGGCCTGAGGTGCCGTGCTGCTCCACTCTCTTGCGCCGCCTTCGCGCGGGGCCCGTCGGGTCACGAGGAGGCCGCCTGCCTCTTCGCCTCGCTGGCCAGGATCTTCATGTTGACGTACGGCGCGTCCAGCGGCACGGCGCACTCGGGGCCGATGATCTCGACGCCCATGTCGATCTTCTCCGCCACGTCGGCCGAGATCTTCCCGGGGTCGCCCTCCCGGATGATATCGAAGTTGGAGGTGCCGCCCATGAGGGCGATGCGGCCGTCGGCGAGCTCGACCGCGGTCTCGGTGGGCACCTTCGAGTCGAAGTGGAAGCAGTCAAGGCCCGTCTCGCGGAGGTATGGGATCCGGTCCGAGGTGTCGCCGCATATGTGGAGGGTCAGCGGGCATCCGATGCGCCCGGCGAGTTCGGTGTGAATCGGCATCACGAAGTCGCGGTAGGCGTCGGGCGAGCAGAGGTCGCGCGTGCAGTGGTCGGCCAGGCAGAGCGAGTCGGCCCCGGCCTCTATCTGCGCCTCGGCGAAGGCGACCGTCAGCTCCTTGAGCGCGTCCATGGCCCGGCGCACGGAGTCCGGCTCGAGCAGCGTCGCCATCAGGAACTCCTGGACGCCGAACATGTGGTAGGAGAGCGTCCACGGCCCGAAGACCTTGCCCATCACCGCCACCTCGTTGCCGAAGCGCTCGCGCAGCATCGAGATGGCTTCGAGGGCGACCTTGCAGCCGGGGCGTTCGAGCAGGTCGTCGGGGATCTCTATCCGGTCGCCGATCGCGTGGATGTGCTCGCGGCAGTCGGGCATGAGGTCGCGCCTGCCCCAGTCGACGGGGCAGCCCATCGCCGCCGACTCGTGCCACACACTGAAGAGCGGCATCACGTTGTCGAAGCCGAGCACCTCGTGACCGGCCGCCGCCAGCTCGGCCATCATGGGCGCGTCCGTGTGTGCCTCGGGGAAGTAGACGCCCACCTTCTCCATGAGGTCGACGGTGACGACCGAGGTAGCCGAGCCCGTCGCGGGGCGGGAGGTCTCCCCGCGCACCATGGCCGCCATGAAGATCTCGCGCGGCGTCACGGAGCCTCCTCAGCCCTGGTCGATCGGCGCACCCGTGGGCCAGACGACGCGGCCGGTGCGCCCGTCGGTGTGGGTCTCGGGGCTGCAGAAGTCCTTGCGCCTGTCCCTGATGTAGCGCTCGTGGAGCGACGGGTCGTCGCAGAGCTCCTGCTCGGTGGCGAGGCGCGTGTTGTCGTGGGCGTAGTAGAAGCTCCCGAAGCTCGGGTCGAAGAGGTAGCGCTCGCCATCGGCGCCCCGCACGACCACCACCACGTGGCCGAGGTTGAACATGATCGTCGCGTCGTACCTGTCGGCGGCGCCCGCGTAGCGGATCTCGCGCATGACTCCGGCCAGGCTGAGCGCCCGCGAGTAGCAGTGGCCGCCGTTCAGCCGCATGGCGCTCTCGGGCGTCATGTCCCTGTGCAGCGACGTGAGCGGGCCGCAGTGCATGGCGAAGACCTTCTGGTGGACCATGAGCGTCGCCCCGGCCATGCGGTCGAGGTCCGTCTCGAAGAGACCTTCGATGTACTCCGCCATCCGCCGGCAGACGCCCGGCTCCATCAGGTTGAAGAGGACCTCGCCGTCCGCGCGCTCGAGGCAGAAGTCGGACGGGGCGCCCTGGACCGTCGTCGTGCGGTGGAACCGGCCTGTCTTCCAGTTGAGCCAGTCGCGCTTTCTCTTCACGAAGTCCCCGTCACCGGGCGATGGGTTCTCCGGCGGCTCGGGGAAGTCGAACCGGTTGGTGACGCCGATGTCGGCCGAACGCGCGAGGCGGTAGCACGTCCGGAAGAGGACCGCGCCCGAGGCGACGTCCGCCACCTCCAGCGTCATCTGGTGCGGGTTCCTCTCCTGCCAGTCGAGGAAGTAGGACACCTCCACGTCGGCCGTGCCTCCGGCCGGGACCTCCGCCCCGGCGGTTTCGTCGCTCGTGACGTCCCCGCTGCCGGTGGCGACCACGCGCGCGCGGACCTCGACCTTAGCGGCGGCGCCCCGGGTCTCCAGCGTCACGGTCACGGTGTTGCGGTCGAAGACGGGGCTGCCGAAGTCGACCACCGGCGCCGTGACGCGCGCCTCGCCCAGGTAGCAGTCGCCGAAGTCTGTCGCCGGCGCCAGCTGGGGCCCCACGATCCGGGCCCAGGACATGTGCGTGGCCATGGGACGGCCCCGGTGGCGCATGAGGTTGAGGCCGATGACGGCGGGGGCGGGCGGCCCGGGGGGGGCGTCCAGCCCCATCGACTTCCACGGCACGGAGATGAAGGCGTACCACGCGTCGTCCTTGATGACGGCGCGGCGGTGCCACTCGGCGTCGAGCCCCTCGGCCTTGCCGACCGTCGCGTAGACCTGCTCGGCGTAGGTGGCCTTGATGAGCCCCGGCCTCGCGTAACCGGACGCGGTGAGGATGAAGTTGCAGTACTCCGACGCCTCGTGCGTGGGGTCGATGGAGACGACGAAGTGGTCGTCCTTCCAGAACTCGTACTTGAGGGCCGCCCCTTCGACCTCGATCGAGCCCGTTTCATTCTCGGCGGGGATGAGCGTCCGGATCCCGGAGGTGTCGGGGTCGATGCAGCGGGCGCCCACGAACAGCCCCTCCTCCGAGCAGAGCACCCGCAGCTCCGTAGGCGGATCGCCGGGCTCGCAGTCGTGCAGGTTCCTGAGCGGCGTCCAACCGCCCCCCTCCGGCGCGCCCGCGAACCACTCCGCCGAGGCGAGCGAGTCGTCGTCGACCGACGGCAGAGCGTCGACGCGCTCGGCTACGCCCGACCGGTTGAGCATCCTGAACCCGGCGGGCTCCTGGCTGCGGAACATCCCGTACCCCAGCGGGTGCGCCCCCTGCATGGCTGTACCTCCGTCTCGGCGTGCGGTGTCGTATTGCCGGCTGCGGGGGCTATACTACCCATCGCAGGCCCGCCCGCAAGAGAACTTCTCCCTGCCGCTGCGCCGGAGGACCTACTAAAGGCTGTTGCGCCCCGTACGGGGTTCCAATATGCTCGACGCGATGAACCCCGTGCCGGGCAATCCGATACCTTTCGAGCAGGCCGAAGAAAAAGCTATTTTTCCGGGAGCGGAACCCTCCCCCGCCGCACTAGGTGCAGGGCGGAGGTTCCATGGCTGTGATTGGGGCTGGCGTGCTTGAGTCGGAAGAGGCCCGCCGGATGGCGCGTCCGCCGGTGAGCGGCGGCGCGCCGTCGCACGCGCAGGCAGCCGAGGAGCCGGCCCCGGTCGATCCGGCGGAGATGGCCGACGCCGATCTCGTGGAGGGCACGCTCGAGGGGCGCAAGGAGTGCTTCGCGGAGCTGGCGATGCGCTACACGGACATGGTCGCCACCTTCGCCTACGGCCGCACGCGCAGCCGGGAGCTCGCCGAGGAGGTAGCCCAGGAGGCCATGGTCCGCGCCTACGAGGGCCTGTGGGGCTTGAAGGCCAGGCGCCGCTTCCCCGCGTGGCTTCTCGGCATAGCCCGCAACGTCTGCTCGAAGATGGCCGGGGACCGCTCGAGGATGGTGACGGTCGGATCGGAGCCCTTGGCCGAGCGGGCCCACGAGGCGGAGGAGACGCCGAGGGGGCTCGCGCCCGAGGAGCGCCAGAAGATACTCGAGGAGGTCGACTCCCTGGAGGAGCACTTCCGCGTCGTCTTCGTGCTTCACCACCAGATGGGGCTGCCGTGCTCGGTCGTCGCCGAGCGGCTGGGCCTGCCCGAGGGGACGGTCAGGAGCCGACTCTCCAGGGCCTACACGCTTCTGAGAGCCAAGCTCCGCGGCCTTCGTGACGAGGGCCGCGACTAGCATTCCGGAAGGAGATGGTCATGCTTTGCGTCGAAGCCAGGAGCATGCTCGACTCGTACATAGCGGAGATCCTCCGCGACGACGTGCGAGCAGAGCTGGAGAAGCACCTCGCCGGCTGTCCCGAATGCCGGGCGGAGCTCGAAATGGCGCGCGAACTCCTCGAGGACACCTCCAACACGCTGCGCTGGGCCATGCCCGAGTCTGCCCTCAAGGAGCGCGTCGCTGGCCAGATCATGACGGCGACGGGCCTGCCGCAAAAGACGTGGGGCGACGTCATGCGCGAGCAGTGGGAGCGCGCTCCGTGGTGGATGATCTCGGCAGCCGTGCACGCGGTCATCCTAATGCTCATGACAGTCATCACCGTCGCGACGGCGCAGAAGCGGCAGGATGACATCGTCATCACGACGGACCTCGCGAAGAAGAAGGAGCCCGAGTACGACGAGAAGAAGATCCGCGACATCTTCCGGAACACCAAGGAGGTGGAGGCCGAGGAGATGGTAGAGAACCCGGTCTTCGTCCACGAGGAGGTCGAAGTCACCGACCACTTCGAGACCGAAAACGACATGGACACGAACACCGCGCGCGGCCAGGAGGACGCGATCTCGGACATCCCTCTCGGCGGAACGGGCGTTGTCGGCAACATCGGCGTCGGCGGCGGCGGGGCCGGATGCTTCGGGTATCGCTCCGGCGGCGGCAGGCGGAAGGCCGTCGCGCGCTTCGGTGGGTCGAAGGCGTCGGAGTCGGCGGTGGACGCTGCGCTGCGCTGGCTCGCGCGTCACCAGGAGGCCGACGGCTACTGGGACGCCGACAAGTACGAAGGCCAGCCTCAGAACGACCCCGGCGTGACCGCTCTCGCAGCGCTGGCGTTCCTTGGAGCGGGGCACACCGAGCGCGCCGGGAAGTTCCGGGACAACGTCCGCAGGGCCCTCGCCTGGATCATGGCCACCCAGGCCCCCAACGGCATGCTCGGCAAGAAGGCGGAGTACCAGGAGCACCACGGCGGCTGGTCGTACCACCACGCCATCTGCGGGCTGGCGATGGCCGAGGCCTACGGCATGGCCCGCAACCCCAAGGTCGGCGAGGTCGCCCAGAAGGCCGTCGACTACTCGGTCAACGTGCACCAGGTGCCGTACCGCGCGTGGCGCTACACGCCGAAGAGCTCCTCGAACGACGCGTCGGTCTCCGGCTGGTACGTCATGCAGCTGAAGTCCGCGAAGATCGCCGGCCTCAAGGTGGAGGGCAAGGCCTTCCAGGGAGCCATCACCTTCCTCGACCAGATAACCACCAAGCCCGGCCAGGGGGGCGACCAGTACGGCGGTCGCGTCGGCTACACCGACCACCCGGGCACGGCGGCCAAGGGAGGCAGGTGGACCAACACGACTGCCATCGGCGGCCTGTGCCGTCTCTTCACAGGCTCGAAGAGGACCGACCCGATGGTCATCGGCGCCGCCGAGTACCTCGTCGAGTACCTGCCCAACTACAACGACACGAAGTCCGGTGTGGGGAACGCCGGCCAGTGGCCCTTCTACTACTGGTACTACGGGACGCTCGTGATGTTCCAGGTGGGCGGCAAGTACTGGCAGGCCTGGAACGGCGCGATGCGCGACATGCTGATCCAGCACCAGCGCCGCGGCGGCGACGAGGACGGCTCGTGGGATCCCCACGGCGCGGCCGAGATCAAGTACGCCGGCCGCGTCTACTCGACGGCGCTCGGCGCGCTCTGCCTGGAGGTCTACTACAGGTATCTGCCGATCACGGGCAAGTAGCGCCGGGAACTGATGTCAGGGAGGAGGGCGTCCGCTGCGGGCGCCCTCCTTCATTAGCTGGGGGCGGGGACCGCGGTCACCCACGGGAGCGCGGAGAGGTACGCGCCCAGGGAGAGCGCCTCCCTCGCCGACAAGCTGATGAGCCGGGGAACGGAGTCCCCCTCGACCGCCTCGAACGTTGCCGGCGCCCGGCCCAGGGCGCGCCAGAAGAGATCGGTCCTCGCCATGTGATACCGACTCGTGACGACGACGGCCCCGTCGAGCCCCGGCGGCAGCGCGGCGATTGACTCGAAGGTGTTGGTGACCCTGAAGTGCCTGATGCGCGTGCCGTCCGGCAGCCCCTCGTCGTCGAAGACCTTCCTCGCGACCTTACGCTCTGCGTCGAGGCCGACGACGAGCATCTCGCGGTAGAGCCCGGTCTCCATGAGCTCCGCGGCCCGGGCGGCGCGCGTTGCGGTCGCGCGCTCGCCGCCCCCGAGGACGACGATCACGTCGCCTCCGACTCCGTCGCGCGAGAGCCCGCCCAGATGGACGAAGGCCCCGAAGACAGACATGACGGCCAGAAAGAGCGCCGCGCAGTGCATCAGCCTGACAAGCAGGCCCGGCGGCGGACGGCGCTCGGACCGCGACCGCAGGGCCAGCTCGGCCACGGCCGCCCCCAGCGTCGCCCAGTAGGCCACGTGCCAGTGGCCCGACAGGAAGAGCGCCGTCGAAGCGGCCACCAGGCCCGCCCCCGCCGCGAAGCGCCCCATCGCCATCTGGCCGAGGCCCGGCTGCAGGGCGCTGAGCAGCAGCGCGATCGCCGCCCTTCCGCCGCGCCGCGATGCGATCCGCATCACCGCGACCGAGACGATGAGAAGGCCGCCCGTCGCCACTCCGCTCCAGGCCACCGCGGCGCAGCGCATCTTCATGGAGAGCAATACGTGCGCGGCCGAGAGGATGACGCCCAGCGCCGCGAAGAGCGTGGCGTCGTCGGAGGCCGGTCCGGCGATCGCATTGGCGGTCGCGGCCGGCGCCTCGCGGCCAGGCTCGTCGCCGCCCGGCTCCGGGCAGTGGGAATTCGGTTCCGGCGCGTCAGACATCGCTACACCCCGGAGGCGAGGGAGCGTTCGGCCATGGCCACGGCCTGCAGCAGAGCCCGGGCCTTGTTGAGGGTCTCCTCGTACTCCAGCTCGGGCACCGAGTCCGCGACGACCCCGCCCCCCGCCTGGACGTGGACCGTCGCGCCGGTCTTGACCATCGTGCGGATGGCGATGCAGGTGTCGAAGTTGCCGTGGAAGTCGAAGTACCCGACGGCGCCCGCGTAGGGGCCGCGGCGGTCCGACTCCATCTCGTCGATGATCTGCATCGCGCGCACCTTCGGAGCGCCGGAGACGGTCCCCGCCGGCAGCGCCGAGCGCAGCAGGTCGAAGGCGGTCATGTCGGGCTTGAGCTTGCCCTCGACGTTCGAGACGATGTGCATGACGTGGGAGTAGTACTCGACGATCATCTCCTCGGTGATCTTCACCGAGCCGTAGACGGCGACGCGGCCGACGTCGTTGCGCCCGAGGTCCAGGAGCATCACGTGCTCGGCCCGCTCCTTGGGATCGGCCAGGAGCTCGGCCGCCAGGGTCGCGTCCTCCTCGGGCGTCTCGCCGCGGCGGCGCGTGCCGGCGATGGGCCGCACGGTGATCGTGCCCGAGTCGAGCCGCACCATCACCTCGGGCGACGAGCCGATCAGCTCCGCCTCTCCCAGGCTCAGCAGGAACATGTACGGCGACGGGTTCACCACGCGGAGGGTGCGGTAGATATCGAGCGCGCTGGCGGAGGTGCCGGCGCTCAGGCGCTGGCTGGGCACGCACTGGATGATGTCGCCGGCGGCGATGTATTCCTTGACGCGCTCGACCACCTTCATGTACTCGGGCTTCTCGAAGTTGCTCTCGAAGTCGACGGCCTCGCCGCGGCGCTGCTCGATCTCGAGAAGCGGGGCATCCGCGGTGGCCTTCAGGCGCTCGCAGACGGCGTCGATCTCGCGGGCGGCTCCGTCGTATGCCTCGCGCAGGTCGCGGTCGACGGTGTCGGCGTGGTGGACGACGCTGATCGTCTTCTTGACCTGGTCGAAGATGACGAGCGTCGTGTAGACGCCGAAGAGCAGGTCCGGCAGCCCGAGTCCGCCCTCGGGGGCGTCCGGAAGCGGCTCGTAGAGCCGGACGAGATCGTACCCCGCGTACCCGACGGCGCCGCCGCTGAAGCGCGGCAGTCCCGGGAGCTCCGCCGAGCGGTAGTGCAACAGGGCCCCCTCGAGCGCGCTCAACGGGTCCAGTTCCTCCGATCGGACGACGGAGCCGTCCGGGCCCGTCATCTCGGCGCCCTCGCCGCTCCCGGATACGATCATCTTCGGAGCCGCCCCGAGGAAGCTGTAGCGGCCGACGAACTCGCCCCCCTCGACGGACTCCAGAAGGAACGAGTGCTCCGAGGCGCCTCCCCCGGCCGTCAGCCTCTGGTAGGCCGAGACCGGTGTGAGCGTGTCGGCCAGCAGCTCCCTGTAGACGGGAACGTGTGTGACGTCGCCCGAGGCGAGGGTACTGAACTCATCGAAGTCGGGTTTCAGCGCTCCCAAGACTGGCTCCTAGACGATTCTTCCGGGATCGACGTGCGGCACCGCGCCCGAGGCGATCCGCCCGGCGTGCTCCGTGATGTCGTGCTCGAGGCAGGCGCAGGCGACGGCCACCAGGGCGTCGGACCACGTGCGCGCCTCGCGCCAGAGCTCCCCCTTCGGCTCGTGGAGCGCGGAGTGCCTGACGAAGTCGACGGGGTCGGCCGCGGCCGCGACCACCCGGGCCGCCGCCTCCGCGGCGAGGCGCTCCAGCTTCTCGGCCCCCCCCGGTCCGGCGGCCGTGCCGTCGCAGAGGGCGTTCGCCTCGCGCATCACCACCGCGAGCCACTCGGCCCGGCCCATGCACTCGGCCGAGCGGGCCCCGGCCGACGGGTCGTCCCCCTCACGCATCCGAGACCCCCGCTTCGCCGAAGGTCGCCATCCCCGCCGCAGTGGCGATAGCGGTCTCCGCCAGCCACATCGCGATGGCGGCGCCCGTGCCCTCCCCCAGCCTCATCCCGAGGTCGACGAGGGCCTTCACCTCCATGTGAGCCAGGAGCGCCGAGTGCGCCGGCTCGGCCGACGTGTGCGACCAGACCAGATGTCCGCGGCAGTCGGGTGAGAGCTCCCACGCAACGTAGGCGCCGGCTGTCGAGATGAGCCCGTCCACGAATACGAGCATCCCCTCCGCCGCCCCGCCGAGGCAGATCCCCGCGATGAAGCCTATCTCGAAGCCGCCCAGCTTCGCGAGAAGGTCGATGGGGTCGTCGGGGTCGACCTCGTTGACGGTGAGTGCCCGCTCGATCACCTGTGCCTTGGCGTCGAGGCCCCCGGGGGGCAGGCCGGCGCCGGCGCCGGTGAGCTCCCTCACCGGGAGGCCCGTCACTGCGGCGATCATCGCCGACGAGGCCGTCGTGTTGGCTATGCCCATCTCGCCGGCGCCGAGAAAATCCACTCCCGCCTCCGACGCCCGCCTGGCCGCGTCCAGCCCCAGGGAGATCGCCTCGATCGCGTCCTGGCGGCTCATCGCCGGTCCCGCGGCCATGTTGGCCGTGCCCTTGCCGACGGGGGTGGAAACGAGGCCCTCTCCTCCGACTGGTATCTCGGAGGCCACGCCGCAGTCGACCACCTCCACGTCGGCCCCGGCCCGGCCTGCCAGCGCGTTGATCGCTGCGCCGCCGACGAGGAAGTTGGCGACCATCTGGGCCGTCACCTCCTGCGGGTAGGCGGAGACGCCCTCCGCGTGGACGCCGTGGTCGGCCGCCGCGACGCATATCCTCTTCGTGAAAGGAATCCGCGCCTGCAGCGCTTCCCTGGTGATCTGGAGGCCGAGCGCGCCGGCAGCCGTGACCGCCAGGTCCTCGAGCGTGCCCAGGCTGCCGCGGGGCTTGGTCAGTGAATCCAGACGCTCGCGCATCGCCCGGGCGGCCTCGCCCGACGGCGGCGAGATGCTCTTCAGCGTCTCATCGATCCTCTGCATCCCGTCCCCTCAGAACTGCTGCTGTCCTTGCCCGGGCTTCTCCTCCTCGAGCTTTTTCTTGTTCTTCAGCATCCACTTGAGGCGCTCGGGGTCGACGACGAAGGCCTTGTCGTTCTCGATCCAGCGCGCCGGGTAGGCCCCCGACCGGAGGGCCGTGCTGAGATAGCTCTTCACCGAGGCGTTCGCGGCGGCCTCCCATGCCTTGATCACGCCCTCGGTGATCTCGGGATCGACGCACCTCTGCAGCCCGGAGGCCGCCTGGTAGGCGATCGACTGGTTGGGGTTCGAGACCTGCGCGAGGAGCGCCTTGGCGGCGCGGCCGTCGCCGAGCTGCCCGAGAGCGCTGACGATGTAGCTGAGCTCAGACGCCTGCAGCGACTGTCCGTTCGGAGCCTTGCCCGTCGAGAGCGCCTTCGCGAGGAGCGGCACCGACTTCCTCCCCGCGACCTTGCGCAGCGCGTTCGCGGCGGAGCTCCGCACGTTCGCGTTGCCGCTGCCCAGGAACTTGATCACGACCTCGGCCGCCGAGTCGTCCCCCACCTGGGCGAGCATCTGGAAGAGGTACGTGATCGGCGTGCTGTGCTCGTTCGGGGGCGGGTCGTCGGCCTTCTTGAGGAAGGCCACCACGTCCGGGACGATCTTCGGGTTCCGGTAGCGGTAGAAGGCCTGCGCGACGGAACGCCGGGTCCGCTTGTCGCCCTCGCCAAGGAGCTTCAGCAGCGCCTTTCCGGCCTTGATGTTCTGGAATCCGGCGAGGGCGCTGGCGAGCTGCTGGAGATCGTAGTTGTAGGAGCTGCCCTGCAGGGGCTTCTTCGCTTCGCGCTCGAGGGCCTTCAGCATCGGGTCGAGGAGCCCCTCAGTGCCGATCTGCCCCATGGCCTGGTAGACCGAGCGGCGGACGTTCTGGTCGGGGTCCTCGATGAGGGCAATGAGGCATTGCTCGACGCGCTTGTCCTTGAAGGCGCCCAGGGCCTGCACGGCGTACTGGCGGGTCTGGGCGTCGGCGCGGCTCTTGGCCACGCCGATCAGCGGCTCGATGCTCTCGGGGTCGGCCAGCTTCTTGAGGATCTGCGAGGCGTAGTTCCGGACCGACGAGTCGGAGTGCCCCAGCAGCTTCAGCACGGGCTTCGCGGGGTACTGCGCGACGAGCCCGGGCTCCGCTACGCCGGCCACCGACTTCCCGAGGGCGGCGAGCTCCTCCCGGAGCCTGGCCATTTCGCCCTTGAGCGCCTCCTCCCTGGCCTCGGCGGCGGCGAGCTGCCCCTCCATCCGTCCGATGGTGCGGCTGAGCGCGGTGGCGGTCTCGCGCAGCTTGGCCGCCTCGGCGACGAGCTCCTCCCTGCCGCTCTCGACGGCGTCGAGCTTCTGCTCGAGCACCCCGAGCCGGCGGCTGAGCTCGCCCGTGTCCTCGCACCCGGTCAGCGCCGCGAGCCCGAACATCCCGACCAACAGCATGGCATACCGTGTCATGGCGTCGTCTCCTCACCCTCCCCGAATCGGCCCGCCCTAGAAGGGGGCGCCGACTTCGGGCTTCTTCTTCTCGTCCTTCTTCGCGGGCGCGGGGCCCGGGGCGAAGGTCTTGTCCTTGTCGACCCAGTGGACCGGGTAGCCGCCGGACTTGAGCGCCGTGTCCAGCCTGCTCTTCACGGCGCCTCGCTTGGCGGCCTTCCAGGCCTTGATGAGATCGCCGGCGATTTTCGGGTCGACGCACTTGGCGAGCCCCGAGGCCGCCTCCGTGGCGACGGGTTCGTTCGGGTGCTTTGCCAGCGCCAGCAGCGTTTTCGCGGTGCGGCCGTCTTCGAGCTTGACGATTTCCCTGATGACGGCCACGAGCTCGCCAGTGCCGATGGCGTTGCCGCCGGGAGCCTTGCCCGTCTCGAGGGCCTTCGTCAGGACCGGCACCGACTTCTTCCCCACCACCTTGCGCAGAGCGCCGCCCGAGTCGCGGCGCAGCCTGTCGTTGGGGCTGGCGAGCCCGTTCAGCACCGCCCCGGCCGCCGACTCGTCGCCGATATGCGAGAGCGCCTGCATGGCGTAGGCCTGCTGGGGGGAGTTGTCCTTGGGCTTCGGCTCACCGGCCTTCTTGAGGTAAGCGACGATGTCGGGCACGATCTGGGGGCTCCGGCAGCGGGCCATGGGCTGCGCCGCCGAGCGCGACGTCCTCTCGTCGCTCTCGGCGACGAGCTTCACCACCGCCCTGCAGGCCCGCGCGTCCTTGAACTTGGCCAGGGCCCACGCGACCTGCTGGATGTCGTAGCTGTACCGTCCCTCGGCGCGCTCCTTCTCGGCCGCGAGCGCCTTCAGGAGCGGCCCCACCAGCGCGGGGTCGCCGATGTCGCCCATCGACTGGTAGACCGTCCTGCGCGTGTTGGAGTCCGGGCTGTCGATGAGGGCGATGAGCGCCTTATGCGCCCGCTCGTCCTTGAAGGCCCCGAGGGCATGGGCCGCGCTGCGCTGCGTCGCCGGGTCGGCGCGGCTCTCGATGATGGCGACGAGCGGCCCGATGCTCTCGGGATCGGCCAGCCTGCGGAGTATCCGCGACGCGCTGTCGCGTATCGCCGCGTCGGAGTGGCCGAGCATCTTTAGCACGGGCTTGACGGGGTACTGCGGAACGGGCCCCGTCGGGGCCACCGCGGCGACCGCCTTCCTGAGCAAGTCCATCTCGGCCTTCAGCGTCTCGTTCGCCTTAGCCGCGGCGGCGAGCCGGTCGGACAGCTCCGCCTCGCGACTCTCGGCGCCGGCGAGCGCCCCCTCGAGCTTCCCCACGGTTCGCGAGAGCGCCGCCGAGAGCTCGCGGAGCTTCGCCGCCTCCGCCGCCACCTCCGAGCGGCCATCCTCGAGCGAGGCGACCTTCGCCTCGAGCGCCCCGATGCGGCGGCTGGTATCCGCCGACTCCTCGCAGCCCGCGAGGGCCGCGACGACCGCCAGCGCGGCGCACGTCTTCACCAATCGGTCCATGTGTCCCCCCGTTCCCTGCTTGGAGCCCCCCCGCCTCCCCCACGCGCCCCCCCCGTCTAGGCTCAGGATGCGGGCGCTATCTCGGGCTCCGACTCCCCGGCGGCGACCATCCGGCGCACGAGCGTCGCCGCGAGCTCCTTCCTCACCTCAGCATAGTCGGCCACAGCGACCAGGTTGTCACGCTCGTGTGGGTCGTTCTCGAGGTCGTAGAGGAAGTCCTCGACGTAGCGGTCGCTCCTCGAGTTGTTCCAGCCGTCGAGGCCCGGCGCGGTGACCGAGTATTTCCATTTCCTCGTGCGGATCGCTCGGCCCACCTGCGACTCGCTTATCTGCATGAAAGCCTCTTCGGGCCAGTCGTCGGGCGCGCCGCCCTCGGAGGCGAGCTCCTGCAGCGGCCTGCCGCGCATCCCCGGCAGAGCCTCGGCGCCTCCTGCGGCGAGTATCGTCGCCGGCACGTCGATGAGGCTGGCGATCTCCTCCACCACCTTGCCGCCGCGGAAGCCGGGCCCCCGCGCGACCAGCGGCGTCCTCGCGCAGCCGTCGTGGCAGGAGCGCTTGTACTCCCCGTTGCGGGTGCGGAAGTGCGAGCCGTGGTCGGAGGTGCAGAGCACGAGCGTGTCGTCGAGGACGCCCTGCTCCTCGAGCTCCCCCCGCAGCCGCCCGAGGTTGCGGTCCAGGCTGGCGCAGCACCCGAGGTAGTCGGGGTAGTTCTCGCGCCAGTCGCCCTCGGTGCCCTCGAGGTCGCCGGGCACGACGAAGTCCCTGAATCGCTCCTTCGACCCCTCGGGCCCCTCGTAGCAGTTGTGGTCGTTCTGGTGATGCGGCTCGATGTATGACACGAACAAGAAGAACGGCCGCCCCCGGTCGCGGCTCCTCAGGTAGTCGAGGGCGAAGTCGGTGACGCAGTCGACGCGATAGCCCTTGAACTCGCGCTTTCTCATCTCGCCGTCGTGCATGTAGCCGTCGTAGCCGTGCGATGTGAACTCGAGCACGTCCGAGGCCACCCAGTGGCCGTTCCATCCGCCGCGCCGCTCGGGAGGCACGGCCGTCTCGCGGCAGTTGAAGTCCTCGTCGCCGAGGCCCTTCGTCGAGGCGAGGTGCCACTTGCCGATGTAGGCGAGTTCGTATCCCGCGTCGGACATCCTGTGGGCGATGGTGGTCGCATCCTGAGGCAGGGCGATGGCGTTCCGCCAGGCGCCTGTTTCCTCGGCGTACCTTCCCGTCTGGATGCAGGCCCGCGCCGGGCCGCAGACGGGCTGGCATGTGAAGGAGCGCTCGAACCGTACCCCATCGCCCGCCAGGCGGTCGAGGTTGGGGGTGACGTCCATGGGCTGCCCGTAGCAGCCGACGGTGTCCCACCGCTGCTGGTCGCTGAAGAAGAAGAGCACGTTGGGCCGGTCAGGCATTGCCGCTCTCCGGGTGAGAACTCTGGGCCGCCGAGCGGCCCGGAGCCACGATACGTCGCCTCGGGCCTCCGGCGTCTACCTTCCCCCCATGCCCCTGTAGTTCTCCATCGCCCTCTTGTGGAAATCGGTGCCGGAGGGGAAGTAGTCGGCGCACTTCTTCCAGTACTGCTTGGCTAGCTCCTTCTGGCCCTTGGACTCGTACAGCTTGGCGAGGTACCAGCACGTGCCGCCCATGGTGTTGCGCTGGCCGCCGACGCTCAGGGCCTGCCGGAGGCGCTCGAGCGCCTTGTCGCCGTTCGGGCCTTTCGTCCCGGCGAGGCCGTAGAGCTGGTAGTAGGCCATGCCGCAGTAATAGTACTCGACGCCGGCGCCCTGGCCGCCCTCGACGATGGCTATTCTTATGGCGTTCTCGTAGGCCAGAGCGGCCTTCCCGTAGGCGGTGCGCGCCGATGCGTCATCGCCGGCCTTGTGCGCGTCCTTGCCGACGCGGAAGTGGGCTACGCCGAGCTGCAGCCACGCCTGGCGGTTGCTCTCGTCGAGGCCGATGGCCTTGTTGAGGTCCCTGAGCGCCTCCGGGGTCTTCTTGAGGCCAAGGTACGCCCGGCCGCGGAGCGCGAGCGCGGGCGAGCTGTCGGGCGCCTTGCCGAGCTCATGCGTCATCAGGGCCGCCGCGTCGCCGTACCGCCTCGAGTCGAGCATCTTGGCGGCCTCGTCGAGCTTGGCCTGGGGGACCCTCTTCGGCTTGGCGACCGGCAGGGGGATATCGGGTACGGCGACGGGCTTCTCGACCGGCTTCTCGATCGGTTTCTCGATGGGTTTCTCGATGGGCTTCTCCACGGGCGCCTCGACGACGCCCTCCCCCGCCAGCACCACGTCGCCCTGCTGGTTCGGGTCGAAGAAGGCGGTAGTGCTCGGCGCCTCGGTGGTGATGACGAAGGGCGCCTCGGTTACGCCGTACGACCTGTTGCCGAAGGTGTCGGTCGCTTCGATGCGGACCATGCACTTGTCGGAGCTCAGCTTCGGCACCGACCATAGATACTTGCCCGTGTTGGGCAGCCGCCTCGCGATGACCTTCCACTCCCTGCCGCCGTCGGACGAGTACTCAATGGTTATCGGCGCCGGGGCCATGTTGTCGTCGGTGGCCTTCCAGATCACTTGCTGGCGGCTGCCGCCGGCGAAGGCTCCGCCCGAGAGCGAGAGCACGGCCACCGTCGGCGCCTGGGTGTCCATGACGACAAGGTGCATGGGCTCGGCGCCCGCGACGGGTGCGGCCGACGCGTTGCCGGCCTTGTCGACGCCGACGACGTGGAAGCCGTAGGTGGCCGGCTTCGTCACCTCGAACGGCATGCGCCCGTCGAGGTCGCGGTCGCCCCCGGCGAGCCGCCAGGTTCTGCCCGCGTCGGTCGTGACAAAGAGCTTCACCTCGGCGAGGTCGGCCTTGCCGACGTCCTGCGCGCGGTAGGTGACGGTGATCCGGTTGCCCGAGGCGGACCTGGGCCCGGTGATCGAGACGACCGGCGGCTTGCCGTCGACGGTGATGGCGCGGGGGCTCTTCGCCATGGCGGAGTTGTTGGCCTTGTCGGCCGCCATGACCCTCAGTAGAACGCTGTCGCCGTGCTTCCCCGGGAGCTTGACCTTGGCAGTCCCGGTGCTCCTGAGGCCCGAGGCCAGCTCGCGCCAGCTCGCGCCGCGGTTGACCGAGTAGTCGACCGAGATGGGCGTTTCGGACAGGTTCGCGTCGGAGACGGTGTAGGTCACTTCCACCTCGGCGCCCGGGGCCTGGACCCCGCCCGCCGGCCCGGTGTAGACGATTTTCGGGGCCGAGGTGTCGACGGCGATCGTCACGTCCGGGCGGGTGCCGCGCGACGGCTTGGGGTCGCTGAGGCCCGCCTTGTTGACGGAGATCACCTTGAAGCCGTAGGTGCCGTCGCGGGGCGCCTTGAAGCCGACCGGGCTCCTGTTGTTGCGGTCGACGCCGAAGAGCTCCCAGCTCCGGCCGCCGTCGGTCGTGTACCAGAGTTCCACGCGCTCGATGGCGGCGAGCCCCTCCTTCACCCTGTAGCTGACGGCGACGATCCTCTCCCGCGTGTAATGCACCGTTCCCTCGCCCGCGTCGGCGCCGAGGGTGAGCGCGACGAGCATCGTCACCGCGCCGAGCATCCTGCCCCTTGACATTTCGTTACCTCCCGGTATCAGAACCCGTCGGAGTCATGCTCCGCTGATTACCACCGTGCACTCGCCCCTCGGCCCGGCCGAACCGAAGCTCTCTATCAGAGAAGACAGGCTGCCGCGCCGGGTCTCCTCGTGTAGCTTGGTCAGCTCCCTCGAGACGCTCGCCTCCCGGTCGCCGAGGATGTCGAGCGCCGCGGCCAGCAGCTTCACCACCCGCCCCGGAGCCTCGTAGATTATCAGCGACCCCGGCGTGTTCCTCTCGGCGTCGAGGAGCCTCGCGAGCCTGGCCTTCTTCTTCGGCGCCCAGCCGAGGAAGCTGAACCGGTGCACCGGCAGCCCCGAGGTCACGAGCGCCGCCACCGCGGCGCAGGGCCCCGGTATGGGTAGGACCTCGACGCCGGCGTCGATCGCCGCGCGCACCAGGCGCCAGCCCGGGTCGGCGAAGGCGGGCGTGCCCGCGTTCGAGACGAGCGCAACGTCCTCGTTCGCCAGCCTCGGCAGCACCTGCCTGGCGCGGGAACGCTCGTTGTGTTCGTGATAGCTGACGAGCTCCGGCGGCTTCACCCCGTGGTGCTCGAGGAGCCGCCTCGTCCTCCTCGTGTCCTCGCAGCAGATCATGTCCACGGACCCCAGGACCTCGAGGGCCCTCAGGGTGATGTCCTTCATCGATCCTATCGGAGTGGCGACCACGTAGAGCGCCATCTGCACCCCGCATCAGCCGCCGTTCGAGGCGGGCGCCCCGTTCTCCGAGGCGACCGGGGGCTTACCGACGAGCCCCCTCACCTTCTCGAGGAAGGCCTCCTTCTTCGTCGGCTTGGTGATGTAGTCACCGACCGCTCGGACCTTCTCGAGCAGCTTCTGGGCGGGCTCCTCCCGGTCCGCGAGGATCAGGAGCGGGATGCTCGACGTCGACTCGTCGCCGGCAAGGCCGTCGCAGAGCGCGTACGCGTCCAGCCCCGGCATGGTGATGTCGAGGACGATGAGGAGCGTCGCCCCGGCGGCCTTCGAGAGCGCCTCGTCGCCGCTCGTCGCCGTATCGACCGCGTACCCCCCGTTCTCCAGGAGTATGCGGTTGACCTTGAGGACGTCCTTCTCGTCGTCCACGACGAGTATCTTGCGCGTCTTATCTTCACCCATACTGCCGCAGTCGCCTCCGCTCGGCGCCTTTCGACCGCTCGGGCGCACCTTAACAGAAGCGACCGGGCCTGTCAAGCCAGAACGGACCTGCCGGCGCCGGGGCCGGCAGCAGCGGAATACGCGCCGTTCGGGGGCCGTCCTTGCCCGCCGTGCGCCCCCGAGCGTATAATTCCGGAGGCCGGAGATGCGGACGACACGCGATCGCGGCACCGGTGTATCAATGGACTGAGGGCCCGGGAGGGATGATGACCCGATACGCCTTGCCGCTCGCCGCCGCGCTCGCCTTCGTCGCCCCGAGGGCGTCGGCCCTCGATGACGGGGCGGCCGAGCTCCTCAGGAAGGCCGTCATCCGAGGGGTCGCCGCCGGCAAGGTGAAGCGCGCCTACATCACCTTCGCGGGCAAGCCCGCCCGCGTCCGGGTCAAGTCGGCCGACGAGACCACCCTCACCATCATCATGTCGGGGGCCATGATCCCGCTTTCGTGGGAGAAGGTGAAGCCGAGGCAGCTGGTGGGGATGGCAGCCAAGGCCGTCGAGAGCGCCGGGGAGTGGTGGACGCTGGGGCTCCTCTACGCCGAGCTCGAGATGGGCGAGAAATCCGACGAGGCGCTCCGAAAGGCGGCGGAGATCGACGCGGCCTACAAGAAGAAGCTGGGCGAGCTCCGCGCCGCGCGGGCCGCCGAGGCACCCACGAAACCGCCGCCGCGGAGCGGCACGTCGCACGCTTCCAGTCCGAAGCCCCGCCGCCCGGCGGGCCCCGACGGGAACTTCATCTACCCCCCCTGGAAGGGCAAGACCCCCGAGCGCGGCCTGAGGACCGACAGGCCGAGGCTTCTCATCACCAAGGACCGCCTGGCTTTCCTGAGGGCCTCCGGCAAGGGCCTCCCGAACTACGGCCGGATGCGCACCTGGTGCGGCCAGAATCCGAACGGTGGCTACTACGCGCCGATGCACGCCCTCGTCTATGTGATCGAGCGCGACGAGAAATACGGGCGCATGGCGATCGACAACATCAAGAGGAACGTCGTCCGGCGCGGGGTCGACAGGAACCTGAACTCGTGCTTCCCCAACATGGGCCAGGCGGCTCTCGTCTACGACTGGTGCCACCCGCTCCTCTCGGACGGCGAGAAGGAGTCCTTCCGGAAGTACATGGTCGCCGAGTACGACGCCATGAAGGACTCCTACGCGCGCTACCCCTATCACAACTACCACTGCGCGGCGGCCTACGCCTTCGGCCTGGCGGGCTACGCCCTCCACGGAGACGATCCGAAGTCCGGCGAGATGATCCGGAACGCCGTCCGCGAGCGCTTCGAGAAGGGACTGCTCGAAGCGTTCTCCGGAGGCTGTGCGGGCGGAGCCTGGGCCGAGGGCGAGGGCTACGCCTACACCACCGTCCCGGACGTCATATGGCTCGCCGAGGCCATCCGCACCTGCGAGGGGATCAACCACTTCGAGGACCCGCGGGGGCGGTCGTTCCTCTACGACCGGCTGACCTTCATGATGTTCGCGACCTACCCGGGCGTCCGCGATCCGATGAAGATGTTCTTCTTCGTCCGCGGCGACGGCAGGCGCGGCGGCAACGTGCTGCCGGCGCGCGAGCAGCTCGTCTCCCTCAGGTACGCCTACGCCGGGACGCGGCTGGCCGCCTGCGCCGAGGGGTTCCTGTCGCATTCGGCCTACTCGGGCTCGCCGTACCGCGACGGGCTCTTCGACGACGTCTTCTGGGCCGCGCCGGGGCTGCCGAAGGCGCCCGTCGCCGGCTTCCGCCGGAGTCACCACGCGAAGGGCCAGGGCGTGGTGCTCATGAAGTCGGACTGGACGGACGACGCCACGTTCGTCTCGTTCATCTGCGGCGACCACTACAGCTACCACCAGCACGCCGACTCGGGCTCGTTCGCGATAACCCGCCACCAGGCGGAGCTGGCCGTCGACTCGGGCGAGTACCAGGGCAGCGGCAGCTCGTCGCACGAGAAGAACTACCACTCGCGGACGATCGCCCACAACTCGATAGTCCTCGCCGGTTACGGGGACAAGCAGATGAACGCCCGCGGCATCGGCCCGGCCGACGACGGCGGCCAGCCGACTCCGAAGGCCGAGCGCTTCTACGAGACGGGCAACATCATCGCCTACGATCCGCAGAGCGCCTACACCTACGTGGCGGGCGATCTCACCAGGTCCTTCTCGGGGCGCGTGGGAGGGTGGACGAGGCATCTCCTCTTCATAAGGCCCGAGACGGTGGTCGTCTTCGACGTCGTGCGCTCCTCGCCCGAGCACTACCCGCGGTGGCTCGTCCACACCTGGAACGAGCCCGAGGTCGACGGCGGGTCGTTCCGGGCCCAGAAGGACGAGGCTGCCCTCCACGGCAAGGTGGTGCTGCCCGCGGCGCACCGCGTCAAGAAGCTGAAGGGCTTCCGCGTCGCCGGCCGGAACTACCCGCCCGGCCAGAGGGGCCGCGACACCGCTCAGTGGCGGCTGGAGGTCTCTCCCGAGCGCCCGGGCGGCGCGACGGCGTTCCTGGTCGTCATGCAGGCGACGAAGAGCTCGGTCAAGCGCATGCTCCCCGTCGAGGCGATAGAGGGCGGCGGCGTCGGATGCCGCATCGGCGGCGACATCGAAGTGCGCTTCAACTCGAGCGGGGCCCCCGGCGGCACCCTCACCATACGCGGGCGGAAGGTGAAGCTCGCGACGGGCGTCCACCCCGACGGATTTTAGTGAACATTTCGGCCTCCTCGAGCGTCTAATGAACAGAGGATGCGCTGGAGGACGGACGTGGGAAAGCCGAGGGCCAAGGGACTGTGGATCTTCGCGACACGCGGTGCGGATTCGGGAGCCGTCCGGCCCGAGCGCGTCTCGGCCGGTCAGGTCGCACGCCTCGAGAGCATATTCTCCAGGTCGATCTTCCTGCAGGACTGCCGCGTGCTCAGGATGGAGCGGGGGACGATCGTCTTCCTCAACCGCTGGGGGCGCATCACAGACGGCGAGCCGAACTGAGCGCCGGCCGGTTCCGTCCCGGCCCCGGATCACTTCGCCCGGCGCCTGAAGACGCTCTCGTCGGGCAGCGGCACCGCGCGGAGCACCTCCTCCACCGTCGTGACGCCCCGGGCCGCCTTATCGATGGCGTCGTCGTACATCCGGGGGAACTGCAGCCACTCGAGCTGCTCGCCCATCTCGATGTCGGCCCCGCGCGCGACGGCCAGACGCAGCCGGTCGTCGAAGGTCAGCAGCTCGAAGACGGCCGTCCGGCCGTAGTAGCCGGTGCCGCCGCACCTGGCGCAGCCCGAGCCGCGGACGAAGGCCGTTTTGGCCGGGGGCTCGCTCAGCCGCGCGAGCACCTCCGGCGCGGGGGTGTACTCCTCGGCGCAGTCGGGGCAGACCGTGCGGACCAGCCGCTGCGACATGACGGCATTGAGACCCGAGACGACGATCGACCGCTCGCCCCCGAGGGTGATCATCCTTGCGATGGCCGAGGCGGCGTCGCGCGTATGCAGCGTCGTGAGCACGAGGTGCCCCATCTGGGCCGCGCGCAGCGCGATGGAGGCGGTCTCCTCGTCGCGGATCTCGCCGATCAGCACCACGTCCGGGTCCTGGCGCATGAAGGCCCGGGCGTAGTCGGCGAAGGAGAGCCTGCTGCTCACCTGCTTCTGGTTGACGTTGGCGAGCTCGTACTCGATGGGCTCCTCGACGCTGAGTATCTTGTTGCCGTCGTGGTTGATCTCGCGGATCGAGGCGTAGAGCGTCGTCGTCTTTCCGCTGGCCGTCGGGCCGGTGACGAGCACCATTCCGCCGGGGGCCCTGATCAGCTCGCGGTAGCGCTCGATGAGGCCGTCGGGCATGCCGATCTCGCCCAGCCCCAGCCGCATCTGCCGCTCGTCGAGAACGCGGAGGACCATGTCCTCGCCGTGCGGGCCCGGCAGCGTCGCGACGCGGAAGTCGACCTGCCGCGTCTCGCCGTCGGCGTCGGTGTACGTCGTGCCGATGCGGCCGTCCTTCGGACGCCGGCGCTCGGCGATGTCGAGCTCGGCGAGCACCTTGACGTACGAGATGACGGAGCGGACGTTGTCGAGCGAGAACGGCGTCGGCACCTCGTGCATGACGCCGTCGATCCGGAAGCGCAGGTCGACGTCGGACGAATAGACCTCGATGTGAACGTCGCTGGCGCGCCTCGCGACGGCCTCCGAGAGGGCGTCGATCACCATCTTCGGCGTCGACTGATCGCGGTCGAACTCGATCTCGGCGTCGTGGTGCAGGCGGATGCGCTCGCGGCCGTCGCCGACGAGGAAGACCCTCTCCTGGGGCAGGCTCTCCTCTTTGCCGAAAGCGACGCCTATGGCCCTGTCGATCTCGAAGGCGTTGAGCTGCACCGGGCGCACGCGCCACTGGAGCTTGCCCTCGACGTGCCGGACGGCCTTCTCCAGGGAAAGGTCCAGCATGCCCAGCGGCACGACGGCGCCGGGCGACTCGGGCGCCTTCCCGAGGAGAACAAGCTGGTTCTCGCGGCAGAACTCCTCCGGGAGCCTGCGGGCCAGCTCGGGGTCGAGTTCGAAGCGCGTCAGGTCGGCGAATGCCGCCTCTGCGTCGGTGTCCACTGCAGGCCTCCTTCCGACCGGCACGGCCCATGCCTCTCGCCGGCGCTGTCACGCGGGGAAAGTCGGCGCACGCAATTGCACAGCGGCACGTTTTCCGAAGGACCGTCGACGCGCCGGTCGGTCACGCTCCGGCCGCTCAGTCGGGCCCCTGCAGGAATGGGCCGTCGCTGGTGGGGATCCGGACCCTGAGCTTGGCGATGCGCCGGGCGTCCTTGTGCTGGCTCACCAGGGCTATCATCTTCGCGCTCTTGGCGTCGACGACGAGGCTCTCGGCGGTGATGGCCGTGCCCTTCGAGCTGAAGATCTCCTTCCAGTTAGGCTTGAAGCCCTTGAACTCGTAGCACATGCTGACGCGGTCGACGAAGTTCGTCTGGGAGTCGAGGAAGTCGCCCGTCACCGAGCCGACTCTGAAGGGCTTATCCGTCTTGTTGATGATGAGCAGATAGACGACCGCCATCGGGCCCTGCTTGCAGACCTTGACGACCTGGAGGGGCTCGGTATCCTCCTTGATCTTCACCCTTGGCATCTTGGGCTTGGCGGTCGGGTCGAAGGCGGGCTTGGGCTTCTTCACAGGCTTCTTGGGATCCTCCTTGACCTCGCCGATCCTCTCGCTGCGGATCGCCTCCTTAGCACGCGTCTCGCGGTCCTTCTGCACCTGGGCGCGGCGCCTGGCCTCGGCGGCCTTCGCCTCCATCTCCTCGCGCTTGCGGGCGACGAGCGCCGGGTCGACCTTGGTGTCCTCGCCCAAGCCGCCGGCATCGGTCTTCTTCTCTTCCTCGCCCCAGAACTCCTTGTAGCCGACGGCCTTGGCGTCCTTGGCGACCTTGACCGGGGCCTCTTTCACGCGGCGCTTCTTGTCGGCAACGTCCTTGCGAAGCTTCCCGGCCTCCTCGACGAGGTCGAGCGCCTTCTGCCTGTAGGGATCGCCGGGCGGCATCTTGGTCAGGAGCTTGTCGGCGGCCTTGTCGAACACGTCGAGGGACGTGATGGCCCCGGTGAAGTCATCCTTCTCTTTCCTGGCCTCGGCGTCGCTCAGGAGCTTCTTGACGCCGATGAAGCTGCCCTTGTGGCGACTGGGTTTCGGCCCCGAGCCGCAGCCCCCCAGCGCCAGTGCCGCGGCGAGCACTGCGAGCAGCATTCTCCTCATCGGGGCCTCCCGTCCCTGGCCGACGGTCACTTGACCATCACCTTGTAGTCGAGCCTCACACCGTGGCAGCGCGGGCAGAGGTCGAAGATGGTCTCGCCTGCGGTGGTCGTCGTCTTCACGTATCCCTTGCCGCCGCAGTTGGAGCAGCTCGTCTCGAAGACCCGGGTGACCTCCATGATCGCCTCGTAGCAGATGGCCCTGAGAACGGTGACGCGGGTGTCGAGGGGCTGCATCTTCCACCACGCTTCCGGGTCGCTGGAGACGGTCGACTGCTGGTTGCGGCCTCCGCGGCCGCCGCGGCCGCCGCGGGTGCTGCCCCCCTGGGGCGGCGTCACGGGGACGGCCCCGTCGCGCAGCCACGACCCCTTGCCGTAGGTGGCCTGGCGGAGAGAATAGTACCGCGTGTTGTGGTCGACGCCCGTCCGGGTGATGACGTACTCCTTCTTGAGCCGGGCCTGCCACAGGTCCTTCGACTCCTGCTCGGTGATGTCGTATATCTCGGCGACCTTCAGGGCCACCTCGCGTGTGATGCCTCCGTCCTCGTCGGTGGCGAAGGCCTTCGCCTCGGCGAAGGTGGCGGGACGCTTGGCCTGCCTGCCCAGGGTGGCGCTTGTCATGGAGACGACCTGGTCCCTCGCGATGCGGTAGGTCGTGTTGCCGTCCTTGAGGACGACCTCGTCCGCGCCCTCCGACTGGAGCCTGCCCTTGTAGAGGGTGCCGCCCTTGACGCGGACGATCTTCACGGGCGTGTCGGGCATGTCCGAGATGCCCTTGTAGACGAAGTTCCGCAGCACGTCGTCGATGTTCTGGTACCAGGAGGTTATCACCTTCCGGCGGAGCGAGTCCTTGCGTTTCTCCTCGATGCCGGGGATCTGGGCGAGCCATTTGGTCGTGTACTCGGAGTCGGGGAAGCCCGAGTTGAGAAGGTCGATCTTCTTCAGAGCGCTGGCGAAGTCCCTGGCGCCCACGTCGCGGGCGATCTCCACGTCGAGCTTGCGCGCCTTCTGCTTCTTGGCGAGCTCCGCCAGCACGGCCAGCTTCTCGGTGATGCGCTCGGCATAGCGGGGATCGAGGATCTGGCACTTCTCGTAGTGCTCCTTGGACCTCTCGACGTGGCCGATCTCGCGGCAGTACTCGGCGAGGTCGTAGTGTTCCTGGGCGCTGTCGGGGCGCTTGGAGGCGAGCTTGGCCCTGTACATCTCGTCCAGCGTCCTGACCAGGCTCTCCCGGACCTTGACCTTCTCTATCTTCTCGATCTGGTCCCTCAGTATCATGAACTCCTTGATCTTCTTCATGCTGATGCAGAGGGCCTTCGCGTTCGAGCGGTCCGCCACCTCGATGCCGAGGAGCTCCCGCTTGGTCTTAAGGGCGACCTTGACGCCGTCTATGATGTCGCCCACGGGCTCGTCGGTGATCTCCGCCTCCTTCTTCTTGTCAATGCCGAGGTGCTTGCGGATCTGTCTGGCCTGGAGGGGGGCGACGTCCTCCCACCTGAGCGTGATGGTGTCGCCCGTGTCGTCGAGCTTGAACTCGAAGCCGTTCTCATCGTGGCCCATGACCTGGCCGCTTATGGGCTCGGGCCCGATCATTATCACTATGCTCTCGGCACGCGCGGTGCGCGAATGAGCCATCAGCGCCAGACAGGCCACGGCCAGCCCGATCAGCAGCCTCACCGGATGAGCTCTCATCACCGACCTCCTAAGCGATACCACGGCCCCCACGAGCGCGGCGGAGCCGGTCCAGGCACCGGAAAGTATAACAGCCTGGGCCGTCTCGCGTCAACCCAAAGGTCCCACGCGCCGGAATCCACCCGGGGAAGGCGACACCCCTCCCCCTACTATGACGGAAGAACGGGTCGGAATGTTCCGGTTTTTTTCCAGGAAACTCACCCCTGACGGGCCCCGCGGGGCTCCGTGGGAGGAGAGCCAGGGCCGGGGCCGTCCGCAGGAGGAGGAATACCACCGGCCGGCCCCGCTCACGGACCGCCGGCCTCTCACCTGCAGACTATCTTGTACTCGACGCCCCTGCCGCGGCAGATCGTGCAGATCGCCCACGAGGCCGCTCCGACGGGGTCGATGGCGATCGTGCGGCCCTTCCCCCCGCAGCCCGGGCACTTCGCCGTCTTGACGCTGACCACGTCCAGCAGCGCCTCGTAGCATATGGCCCTCAGCACCGCGACGCGGCTCTCTGTGGGGCAGCTCTTCCACCACTGCTCGGGGTCCGGCGCCGCCGCCCCCGCCTGTGCCGCCCCCGTGCCCGCGTCCCTCAGCCACGAGCCCGGGCCGTAGTTCGCCTCGCGGAGCGAGTAGTACCGGGGCAGGATCTTCTTGGTGCCGTCCCCGGAGAGCCGGATGCGCTTCTTCAGCCGCCCCTCCCATATCTCCCGCGCCTGCGACTCGCCGATGCCGCACGCGGCGGCGACCTTCCCGGCCGCCTCGGCGCCGATGCCCCCCTGCGCGTCGGTGACGTAGGCCTTCGCCTCGGCGAAGGTGGCGGCGCGGACCTTCTTCGGCGTCGGGCGCGCCGTGTTCGAGTGGATCACATTCTTGGCGATGCGGACCTCCGTCATCGTGTCCGCGTTCCAGAGGAGTATCTCGTCCTCGGTCTCCTCCTTGACGACGCCCCGGTAGACCTCGTTCGAGCCCTTTATCCGGATGAGCCGCATGGGGACGACCATCTCGGCTATGCCTTTCCTCACGAAGTCGTGCAGGGCCTCGTCGATCGCGGTGTACCACCTGGAGACGACGAGGCGGCGGAGCTCGGCCTCGGTCGGCCCCGCGGCGCGCGGACCGGCGGGGCGAGGCGCCTTCGCGCGGAGGAGCTGGGCCTTCAGATTCTCCATCATCTTCTCGGTGCGCGGCACGTAGCGCTTGTCGAGCACGCGGCACTTCTCGAGGTGCTCGATGCCCTTGCCGGCGAGGCCCGTCTTCGCGCAGTAGGCGGCGGCCTCGAAGTGCCCCTTCGCCGTATTCAGGTCGAAGCCGGCCCGCCTGCGCTCGTACCTGGCCTCGGGCGAGAGGTAGAGCCGCGCCGGCCGCTTCTCCTTCGACGTCCGGGCCACGATCTCGCGCGGGACGCTCACGACCATGCCGCGCCTCTCGAGGCAGACGGCCTCGGGGGTCGAGCGCCCGGCCACCTCCACCCCCTCGACGCGCGCGTCGGTCTTCGTCGTGATGACGGTCACCTCGACGAGCTCGTCGTCGGCGGGGGCCCGGGGGGCCCGCTCGGCGGATCGCTTGCCGAGCAGCTTCCTGATGCGCGCGGCCTCGCGCCGGTGCAGGCCGCTCCACGGGATCGTGACGGGGGTGTCCGTATCGGCGGGGAGGAAGGTGAAGCCCTCCTCGTCGTGGCCGAGCACCGTCCCCTTCAGGATCTCGCTGCCGCCGGGGCGGGGAAGGACGATGGTCGTCGGCACGCCGCCCCCGCCCTCCCCGCCGGAAGGCTCCTCGGCCCTGCCGCCGGCCAGGCCCATCATCGCGACAGCTGCGGCCGTCGCCGCGGCTCGAATCACGCGCAGATACATAACTGAACTCCTAGAATGCACGGACCACCCCCGGCCTCCACATGTGAGACGACCGCCGGGCCCGTCGCGTGGCGATTTTTTCGGTTAGCGCGCTTCGGCGCCCCCGGTATAATCGGAGCCCGGACGGCAGTTCGGAACGGAGGCGAGTCATGCATATATCGCGTCATCTGGCGGCGATGTTACTCGCGGCGGCGGCGGCGGCGGTCGTATCCACTGCCGGCGGCGGAGAGGTGCTCCGCCTCGACCTCGACGGCTCGGCCGACGGCAGAGCCGGCGGCGCACAGATCCGGGCCGAGCTCGGCCCCGGGGCGCGCTACGTGCGCTCGGCCGAGGGGCGGGGCGTCGAGGCGCGCGAGGGCCACGCCGTCAGCATCCCGGCCCCTGCAGGTCTGTGGGGGCGGCGGGGGGCGGTGGAGCTGCGCTTCCGCGTCTCGCGCGAGGTGCGGATATCCCCGCGGCCGCTCCGCGGCGTCCTCGTCGAGTCTCCTCTTTTCAGGGCCGAGCTCGAGGAGGGGCGCACCAACCCCGTGCTGCGCATCAGCCTCAGCCGCCGCGGGCGCTACCGGCGCGAGGGCGAGGTCTCGTGGGGGTGGCTGGAGCGCGGGCGGTGGTACCACCTGGTGCTGACCTGGGACACGGAGAAGGGCCTCTTCGACGCGTACCTCAACGGCACGCTGCAGAACAACATCCGCAACTGGCGCAGGCCGCTGACCGACTGGGCGCCGCCCGAGAAGGCGTCGGGGCCGCTCAGGCTCGGCTGCGTGCTGGGCGAGGGCCGGTCGGCGGCGCGCGTCGCGGTGGACTCGGTGCGGATGCACTCGGCCTTCGCCGACGCCGCCGCCGTCGCGGCGATGCTCGAGGGGCGGAAGGTGGACGAGCTCCAGGGCGAGGGCCGGACCGTGTACGAATCCGCGCTCGACCTCTCGAAGTACCGGCTCGAGGAGATCTACTCCGCGGACTTCACGAAGCCGCTTGACGTGGTCGCGGAGGCCGATCTTCTCGACGGCGACAAGCGCGTGAAGAAGCCCGACGGCAGGGACTGGGTCCTCGAGGGCCCGGGCCGCGCGTGGACCGAGGCCGGCCGGTTGCATCTCGTAAGTCACAAGCCCGACAAGGGCGGCCACGTCGTCCTCTGGAACACGCGCGTCTTCCCGGCCGACATGCTGCTCGAGTTCTCCGTCTCGCCGCAGGACTCGAAACGCGGCCTCAACATCGTCTTCATCGCCGCGCGCTCGAAGACGGGCGGCACCATCTTCGACCCGGGCCTCCCGCCCCGGCGGGGTACCTTCACCAACTACACCAAGGGCGCCATCAACTCGTACCACACGTCGTACTGGGCGACCTCCGGCGCGGGACAGCCGCGGCGCGCCGTCAACTTCCGCAAGAACGCCGGCTTCTACATGCCCGCCTCGGGCGACGACCGCATCGCCGGCAAGGGCCCCGGCCCGCACAGAGTGCGCGTGCTGAAGGTGGGCGGGGTGATAGAGCTCGAGGCGCGCGACGTCATCTCCGCCGTCTTCCGCGACGACGGCCGCGCCTACGGGCCCGTCTGGACCGACGGCTCCATCGGCCTCCGCCAGATGGCCCACGGGGTGAAGTCGTCGTACGCGAGCTTCAAGGTCTGGAAGGTGACGAGGAAGTAGGGGCGCCGAGTGAAGGCCGTCCTCGCCCACGCTCTGAAGCTCCGGCCGCGCTTCTCGCTCCGGACGCTGGCGGTGTTTCTGCTGCTCGTCACGAGCGGGGTGGGGCTCGCCCACAGTTACCGCATGTGGGTAACGTGTCTCACCATTCCCCTGCCACCCGACACCTCGTGGCACAGCGCCAGGATGTCGCGGGACGGCAAATGCATCGTCACCGTGGGGGCCACCGGTGAAGCACGCATCTGGAGTGCTGAGAACGGGGAGTGCTTGCACGTGCTCTCAGGGCACAAGGGGCTCGTCAGGCCCCCGGCATTCTCCCACGACGTCGCTAGGGTCGCCACGTCGGGCAGCGACGGAAAGGTGATGATATGGGACGTGGCGACCGGCCGTCGAGTAGAGACCTTGGATGTGGGCGCCAGCGTACTTTGGGCTATGTTCTCAAACAGGGGGAAGAGCGTGCTCACCTCCAGTGGTGGTGGCCCCTCCCCCAACGCGCCGCCGCACGAGTTCACCCTATGGAGCGTCGAGACTGGCAAGGCCATAGTGCGCTTCCCGCCAGAGTCAGCCTGTTGGTTCCCTCCTGATCGCGACTACATAGTATGCCGCGAGGCCGATTCCGGGCTAAAGAGCCTTTGCGACGCTGCGACCGGCGAGCGGCTGGGGGTCGTGGCGGGGGGGCGTTCTGGGCCGTGGGTGTTGCGCGACCCAGCAACGCAGAAGGACATCAGATCACTAGGCGCGAGAGAGATCGACCTCGAGGACAGTGATAACACGTTGGACTTCACGGCATTGGTCGAGTCCGACATGGGCTCTGGCGAGTGGCACGCCACCACCTACCTGCCAGGCGCGTTCCTTGGCTGTAGCATGGGGCAGCACGGCGGATACGCTCTTGCAGGCACGCCCGAAAGCTTGAGCGTCATGCGCTACCGGCCGGGCACGCGCCGGGCATTGGCCGAGAGGCTGGAGTTCTGGCTGACCGTTGCCCTCGCCGCCATCTTCATCTGGTCGGTCATCCGCGACCGGCGCCGCCTTGCCCGCACGGGCTGATTCAGGGCCTTCTACAGGCCGACTCGCCAAAGCACCGGTTCGCGCGCGAATTCGCGCTCGAGCGGCCGAACCGGTGACTCTACCTCATATTATGGAGGGAGGTGACTTCCCAGGAGCGCGTTATAAGCGAAAGCTGGAAACCGGGGTTTCGCTCACGAATCCGCGGCCGAGAGGGCCTGTGTGAATAAAAACGGTCTAGGGTGAGGGGGTACGATGTTTTCGGACGGGCGGGGACATGATGCTGGCCGTGAGGAGAAAAGGGGGACATGTACGACCGACATCGAGATCGCGCCGAACCTGACGCGGAGCCGGGGGGCTTCTGCAAGGAAGCTCGCTCCCGCGGCGCCGTTACGTGTCCCCCTTTTCGGCTGCGTGAGGGCCCGCACCGTGGGGATACGAAAACCGATGACGGGATGGGGGCGGTCGCGGGCGAGATGTTCGCTGCAGTGTCCCCCACCTCAGGTCCCCCCCGTAGACGGGGGAGGAGGGATTGCGGAAGGAGGCGTATGAGCTAGCTGACGCACTTCCCTCTCCCCTTGCCAAGGGGCAGGGGTTAGGGTGAGGGGTTGCGCGGCAGCAAGAGACCCCCTCACCCCTGTCCCTCTCCCCCTTACAGGGGGCGAGGGCGGGTTCGTCGCGCGCCTGCGGCGCGCACAGGTGTTCGGGGCTCACCGGCCGAGCCAGGCGCCGTGCCTTGGCGGAGTCCGGGGCCCCGTGAAGGGGAACGCGGGAGCGAAGGCCGGATGCTCTAGGCAGTCCGGACGGCGAAGGCCTGAGCTCGCCCCCGTCAGTACCCA
>Ga0272441_10002272_pt1 | contig 39258 bp, 77 predicted proteins | sample SSMProp6N_FD_193582 | JGI IMG/M metagenome (GOLD analysis project Ga0272441, IMG submission 193582) | Marine sediment archaeal communities from Little Sippewissett salt marsh, Falmouth, MA, United States - SSM-Prop-6N | ecosystem: Environmental > Aquatic > Marine > Wetlands > Sediment ... | reverse complement strand
TTGGATGAAGAGTATAAAAACCTTATGGAGCTGTATACGGATGAAATACGGCAGTCAAAGTACTTTGATGCCTTTAAGGAAAAGAGTGAGGTTGATGATATTAACTTGAATTCTTATGCTCAAAAAGCCTGTTTATTGTATGATGTTATGGGGTTGCCTGTCTTGAAAAAGACAGCACATAAGCAGCCGTCAACAGACAAGGAAACTTTGGAGTTGCTGTTGGGGGGTGAGGGTTCCGATAAGCTGTCTGTAGAAGAATCTAATATACTTGTGGGGTTACAGGAGTATACAACCACATCAACGTTGCATAGTGCTTTTGTTAAGAATCTTCCTAATGTGTGGACGGTAGAAGGTACTCCGGATTTTTGGAAACACCTTACAGGTGAAAAAGTTAGACACGATGATTATTTTCTTCACTCAAACTTTCTTATAGGGCTTGCAGAAACAGGTAGGTGGAGAAATAAAGAGCCTAACCTTCAACAGTTGCCTCGAAAATCGTCAATTAAAAAAATGATTGTATCGAGGTTTCCGGGCGGCTTGATTACTTTAGCGGACTATTCTCAACTAGAGCTGAGATGTATATCTATGGTCTCTGAATGTAAGGGTATGAAGGACCTATTTTTGAGTGGGGAGGATGTGCATAGGTCTATGGCAGCTCGTATTTTCTCTAAAGACTTGAAAGATGTAACTGGTGAGGAGAGGTTTAGAGCTAAGACGGTTAGTTTTGGCATTATATACAGTATTGGAGCTAAGCACCTAGGCAGGGTTTGTAAGATGTCGAAAGAGGAAGCACAGGAGATGATAGATAACCTGTATGATCGTTTTCCTGAGATAGCGGTATGGAAGAAGCAACAGATGGATTTCGCTGCTGAAAGCGGGTTTATTTATTCTCCGTTTGGGAAAATAAGATATTTACCTGATTTTGCAGAGGCCGAAGTTGAGAGAAACGCAGATAGGGCGCAAGACTTGAAATCAGCCGGGGAGCGTAAAGCAGTAAATACTCCTATACAGGGTATGGCTTCTGACATAAACCAGTTGGGCATGATGTATTTATGTAGGGACCTTGAGAAGTACAAAATGTTGAGCAGGATATTTGCTATAATACACGATTCGATAGAGAACGATACCAACCCTGCTGAGTTTTTACGGTTGATAAGATTGATGCATGAGAATATGGTAATAAAGGTAAGCGATAGAATAAAAGATTTTCAATTTGGTGTACCTTTGGAAGTAGGTTTTGAGTTTGGTACCAGTTGGGGTGAGTTGTTAAAGGCAGATTCGTATACTATAGATGGGGATAGCGTAATTTTTGATGTTACGGGAACTCCTGAGAGCTTTCAAAAAGCGGGGCTGTCTCTGTTGCAGTATTTTACCGTTGATTATATGGAGGAAAGAGAGGCAGTAGAGGAAGATGAAGTTAGATGGGTAATTCGTGTGGGTGAAAGAACCTAAGCTTATTAGATTTAGGAGATGTTATGGTTTACGGTAAGTTGAATATGGATGAGATTTTGAAGCAGGCTCAGAGTATTAAGGCAGAGCAGCAGCGCAGAAAAGAAGCATATGACGGTGATGGGGATATTGTTAAAAAGCCCTTTCCGAGAGAGGGTGATCACTTTTTTTGGCTTTGTCCTCCGTGGAAAGAGGGATTGGCCTTTCCGGGAAAGTATGCAGGTACCCATTGGAGTATACCGGATGTTAATGGTAAGTTAGGTGTGTGTAGTTGTGCTGCAAACATGTCTGAGGGCGGTAGGTGTCCTGTATGTGATGTGTTGCTTGAGCTAGCTACCTTCAATGTTGATATCTCCAAGATGTCAGAACGGGCTAGGTATTACATCAATGCTGTTCCGTTGAAAGAGGATAGTGAAACGGGTGAGTTGTACGCCGAAGACCCTAGACCTAAGATTTACTGTGTAGCTCCTACGATTCGAGATGGGTTGATTTTGTTGATGGCTTCTCCTAGAGTGTTGGATGTAACTGATCCTAATGCCGGTTTTCCGATTAAGGTAAATAGGCCAGCGACATTTACGGGTGGTAATAACTATACCGTTACTGTAGTGGAGGGGTATACTAGGTGTCGGATACCTGTCAAGGACGGTATTGACCCCGATGAGTTTATTGAGAAGATGTTGGGTCAGGTACACGATCTTGATAAAATAATCAAGGATGTAGATGAGGAGCGAATGGTTGACTTGACTGCAAAGGCAAGGGGATTGATTGAGTTTTATAAGCAGTCAGAATCTATTGTTATTGAAATTGACAGTATAGAGGAAGAGGAAGAAGAATCTCCGCTTGATCCTGAAGGAGAGGCTGACTCTAACGAAGAAGCTGACTCTAACGAAGAAGAGGTTGAGGTAGAACCTACGGAGTCTAAGGAATCGGAGGGGAGTGAATCAACTTTTGTCGAGATAGCGGATGTTGAGTACTTGGAAGTTGCAGTAGATGAAGGTGTGCTTATACTTGAAGATGAAGAAGGTGAGACAAAGTATGCTTGTGATCAGTGCAGGAATAAGATTTTTAAGTCCGTGGCGTTTGCTAAGAGGCATGTGGGTAAACATAAGGAGGAAAGTGTTAAGAAGGATGAGGGTACAACTAAAAGTAAGGTAGGTAAGAAAAGCAAAACAGGTAAAAAGGGGAAGAAGTCTGAAGCCGCTGCGGTATCTAAACCGGATGAAAATGGTATACGCAAGGTAAAAGTTAATGGTATTGAAATACCTGTTGATTGTGAAAATTTTGGTCACCATGGGGATGATGAGTTGTGTCCTCCGAGAAAGCGTAAGATTTGTGCCTATGTAAATATCTGCAAAGAACATACAGAGTGAGCTTTTGGATCAAACAATACGAGTAGAGGGTTTAATTGTCTCCTGTGTGCGTAGGGGGGGTAAGACTCGAATGGTTGTAGAGATTAATGGAAAGTATGTTCCTACCGATAAGCACGTTTTTTTGCTTACTGATCCTTCTTTGAAGACGTTAAAGCAGCTAAACTTTTTCTACGCTATCTGTAAGGATATAGGGAAACATATAGGAGAGCACTTTGAAGATATAAAGGCTTCCTTCAAAAAAACCATTGGTGTGGAGACGTTGAAGTACGCTACGCGGAACGAAATGATAGAGTTGATAGAGCTTGCGATAGAGTTCTGTAAGAAACACGAAATTCCGTTAAGCAAAAAGACTATCCACCAGATGGATGCGGATAAGCATGTAGATATTTGTTTGCACTATAAGGTGTGTTTGCTTTGTGGTAAGGCTGCCGATAGCCACCATGTTGATGTTATAGGTATGGGTAGGGATCGAGTGAGTGTTGATATTCAGTACCCTTACCTTAAAAAAATACCACTGTGTAGGGAGCACCATACTGAAGTAGAAGCAAGTGGGGTGAGTACGTTTATAAAGAAGCATCACTTAGAAGATTACAAGCAGTACTTTGAAAGGAGTAAAGTTGATAATCAATCGAAATTTGTCAAATGAGTATATGGTATACGATGTGTCTAAGGATAAGTTGGATACAACGGAACGATTGATACTTGATACGGTAGATGAGTTGGCTACTATTGGGGTATCGGTTGTAGGTAAGGGTAATACTGTAAACAGTGTTGCTAAGGTGTTATTGAACATGAAGCGCATGTGTTTTACTGAGGGGGTTGTAGAATCAGCTATTATACCACGTATGCCTAAGGCTAGGAAAGAGAATTATTCAGCAAAGATATTCAAGCTGATTGCGGGATTTGTGGAGGTGTTGAAGCTTGACTATATGGATATTGACAAAATGAAGAAGTATGGAATTGATACCGGTGGTCAGGCTAAGCTTGCAAAGGCAGAAACACTCACTAGGGTTATGTCGGATTGTGTAGGGGTTCTGACCGTAGTTATGCGGGATAGCAAGATTTCAGATGATGATGTGATATCTTGTGTTGAAGACCTTTGCCAACAGAGAAAAACAGGGCTGTAAAGGTGTCTGAGAGGCTGTTATTTTGAGTTTAAGGCTACGTACTACTGGATGAATAGGGTAAGCTATCTATGGATAAATACTTGATCCTAGACGGAAATTACCTGCTACATAGGGTGTTGCATGCAGCTTTTTCGAAAGAGCTGTCTACAGACGGGGGTGACATTACAGGTGGGTGTTTTGGGGCATTAAGGATAGTACGTAATGCAGTTATGCAGTTTAAGCCTACGAAATGTCTTTATGTTTGGGATAAGGGAATATCCAAACGGCGTAGAATACTGTACCCTGATTATAAACACAAACGGGTAGTTGATGAAAAAGAACATAATGAGTACATGAGGATATTTTACAGTCAAGTTAGGCTGTTAGAGGAGTTGTTAGGGTATATAAACGTACATTCTATATCTGTTGGGGGTAAAGAAGGAGATGATGTTTGTTACCAATTGAGTAGAATTTTAGATGGGGAAAGTATCGTAGTCTCTGATGATAGGGATTATATTTTGATGTTGAAAGAAGGAACTGATATTTTTCGTCCAATGGCAAATGAGTATGTTACTTTAGCTAACTGTAAGAAGGTGACGGGATATACTCCCGGAGAGTACCTATTCCGTAAGGTTATTGAGGGTGATTCGTCTGACAACATAAAAGGCGTAAGGGGGGCAGGAAAGAAGACAATAGATGGGATATTAGAACAGGTTACAGGTATAGATACCGGTAGTGCTAATAGGGAGGTGCTTAGTTGTATTTTGGATAAGCTAAAAGAGCTAGAGTTAGATCGTAGGGGTAAGTTGATTCTGGAAAACCTGCATATAGTTGAACGTAATTTGTGGATGGTTGATTGCAGTTTTGAAGAGTGGTCTACAGGTGAGCTTATAGGTTTGGGTGCGCAGGTACAAGAGAAGCTTGAATATAATGAGAAGATGTTTATAAAGAGGATAACTGAGTTACAGTTTAAATCAATGCTTAAGGGGTACAGTTTATGGAGTCTGCCGTTCAAACGGTTAAAATGAACAGGGGGCTGTTTTTAGATATCGGTTATGCAAACACAGGTGCGGTAGTTATTGATATTACTCCTAGCGGGTACGGAGGTATTGTTTCTGCTGAATGTTTTACAACTAAACCAGTTAAGTCTAAGACTATGAGGTATGCGGTTAGTGCTGTGAGGGGATGTAAAGAATTGTATGTTTGGTTGAAGACCTTTTTTGGTATTAGTGTTGTTGGGGTTGAGTTACCGCACGGGGGTGGTAAGAGTGCAAAAGCCGTTAGGGCGATGGCCTACGCTACTGCAGTAGTGGCGTGTTTGGAGGCCACATGGAAGGATATACCCTTTGTATACGTATCTCCTGAGGACGCTAAGTTTGCTTTATGTGGTTCTAAAAGGGCAAGTAAAGAGGATATGGTTGAAGCGGCGAGAGTTCGGTATTCAACTTATGGGGGGTTTCCGGAGGCAAAGAATAAAATGGAGCACATTGCAGATGCTATAGGGGTATCAGAGGCAATTAAAGATGATCAGATTCTAAGGATGCTACGTAATGGTTAAGAAAGCGGATAAGTCAGATGACCTGAAAAAGATGATGGAGGCAATAGAAAAGGAGTTTGGAAAGGGTTCCGTAATGCAGTTGTGTGGTGGGGTAGTGCAGGATGTAGAGGTTATTTCCACAGGTTCATTGTCCTTAGACTACGCTATAGGTGTTGGAGGTGTTCCAAAGGGCAGGATAACAGAAATATACGGTTCTGAATCTTCAGGTAAGACAACTTTAGGACTACACCTTGTAGCTAATTGTCAGAAGGTGGGGGGTATTGCTGCTTATATAGATGCTGAGAATGCCGTAGACCCTAAGTATGCAAAAAGTATAGGGGTGGATGTTAATAGGCTGTGTATATCTCAACCAAGTAGCGGGGAAGAGGGATTAGAAATAGTGGATATGATGGTGCGTAGCGGAATAGTAGGTATTATTGTTGTGGATTCTGTTGCCGCTCTTGTGCCGCTTGCAGAGTTAGAAGGTAGTATGGGTGAGTCTCATATTGGCTTGCAGGCAAGGTTGATGTCGCAGGCTATGCGTAAGCTATCGGGGTCTATAAGTAAAAGCAATACTTGTGTTGTTTTTATAAATCAGGTAAGGGAAAAGATCGGGGTTGTATTTGGTAGTCCTTTAGTTACCCCCGGAGGTAGAGCATTGAAGTTTTATTCTTCGGTACGGTTGCAAATATCCCGTATCGGTTCTCAGAAAGATGGGGCAAAAATAATAGGCAATAAGACCAGAGTAAAGGTTGTTAAGAATAAAGTTGCTGCTCCGTTTAAGGAAGCTGAGTTTGAAATAGTATACGGTAAGGGTATTTGTGAGACAGGAGAGTTGTTAGGGTTGGCTGAAACATATAACATACTTGCGAAAAAGGGGGCATGGTATTATTTTGGTAGTACCAAATTAGGACAAGGGTATATGAATTCAATTGCTTTCCTTGAGCAGGAAACGAACAGTAAGGTTTTTGCCTCATTGAAAAAAAGGGTACTACAGAAGTTGGAGGTAAATAAATAATGCGTGATGCTCTTTATCTTGTAGGTCAATATTCCGTAGGTGTGTTAGTAGGAATCTTTTTTGTATTATCTGTTCTGTTTTTCTTATCTCATAATTATGCTAAGGGCGTGTATTGGTTAGGTGCTGCTATTGTAAACGTAGGTGTGTTGTTAATGGGAGGGTGAGTAGGATGAAGCGTGAAGATTGCAGCAACAAAACGATAGAGGCAATGATTGAAATGATATGTGGTCCAGACGGACTATATGATGCGTTGGATGCACTGCAAGCCGAGCGAGACAATGCACTACAGGCGGTCGGTGGGCTAGAGGCACAGGTCGATACTTTCACCAGCGAGGTCGCCAATCTAGAGGACGCGCTGTATGAGGCCCGCAAGCGCATCAAGGAGCTGGATAGGGTATTGGAGGCTGTAAGATGTGAAGGAACACATAGTATGAAACACGATGGTTGTTGGATGATTGCGACGGAGGATATCCTGATTTATCCAACGGCGTTTTCCACGAGGTCTGAGTGTATCAGGCGGTTTATGGACGGGTGGCCCGAATGTGACAAGGACTACCGTAGGGATTGGAGGAGGTTGCGCCGGAGGTCTGGCTACAGGTGTGTTTGGGTGCGGTTTTTGTATGATCCCTATATATCTGACGGGGAGAAATAGGATGAAAGCGGAGATACAAGCTAGTGGTTGTTTGTGGATTACAGCCGAGACACCAACAGAGTCGTATGCGCTTAAAAAATGGTATGCGGCCCAAAAAGAGAAGGCTACACACATGGATGAGGTACAGCTTGGTATAGTAACTCCACCGCAAGAGCGGTTTGACAAGCCCAAATCTGACGGGGAGGGTGCGTGATGAAAGCCGTGCGTGACGTATGGTGCCAGTGTGGTTCACTGTGTGAGGAAATGGACCCAAACAAATTCGATGAACGTCCGGCAATGCTTGCGGGTGAGCCGTGTGTTGCCTATTGGTGCGCAAGGTGTTTTCGGGTTGTGTTTGCGATAGTGGCAAATAATGTGATTGCAGTCCAGATGGGTGAATCTGACGAGAAAGGAAAAGAGATAAGTCATAGCAGTAAAAAGGCTAAAAAGGAGAAAGGATGATTCTATTTTTCGGTGATACTCAATTACAGGCAGATAGACCAATACATATGGATGATTGGGATTTAGATAAACCCTCTCATGATATAGTAGGAGAGATGTGTAAAACACTGTACTGGATTGCAGAGATGATAGATAAGAAAAACCCGGATACTGTTGTATTTACAGGTGATCTAAATGAAGAGTTAGGTAAGTTGTCTCTATTTTCTATATATGCGATTAAGCAGGGTATGGAAATGTTGATAGACGATAACAGGCGATATATCTTTATGTTAGGTAATCATGACATAAAGGACCCTGCAGGTGTGTGCAATAGTCATATACTTTTACCTAATAAGGATAATGTACAGGTAGTGTTACCGGGGCAGTTTGTTAAAGTAGACGATCTTTTGATAACTAGCTACACTGAAGATACGGATCAGTATATGAGTATACTAAATCATCAGAAGTGGGAAACCGTAGTTATGCATATGCCGATAAAAGGTATGCAGTTTACAACGGGGTACACAGAGGACACTGGGGTTGATCTAACTGGTAAGGTGTTTAAGGATAAAGTTGTTATATCGGGCCATTACCACAAACCCTATATTTACACTGATTGGAGTCCCACACTAATTACTGTTGGTGCACCGATGTATCATGATTTCAGGGATGAGTGGGATTCTGAGAGGGGTATTTTATTGTTAAAAGATAGTGGTGAGGTAGAATGGGCTGTTAATCCCTATACCAGTAGGTATATAAAAGTATCCTACCCAGATGAAAAGGCTAAATTGAGTCTTGCTGAAGAACGTGCAGTGGGTGGTTTGCATGTAAGGGCAATTACGGAGGACATAAAGCGTACAAAGAAGATTTTGGAGAAGAGGAATTTTGCAAGTCTGAGGGTATTACCGTCAAAAAAGATAGTTGAAACACAGAGAGTAAAAGGTATGTCTATAGATACCTCTTTTGAAGAGGAGATACCAATGTACGTTGATAGGGAATGTCCGGAAGAACTGGACAATGATAGGTTAAGTGCTATTGGTATACAGACTGTGAGGGAAGCTAAATGATACTTAAGAGTGCCGTTATAGATAATGTCCTTTCAATAGGGCATGTTGAGAGGGAGTTTGGTGTATCTGGTATAGTAAGAGTTACTGGCAGGAATGAGGATGTAGAGTCTGCAAGTAATAATGGATCAGGTAAGACTTCTTTATTTGAAGCTATAATGTGGGGTGTATATGGTCAGACTATGCGCGGTCTGTCGTCCATGGGTAGTGTACCAGATGTTTCTTGGCGTGGAAGAGTGGATAAGGGTGTACAGAACGTATATACTAAGGGTAAGAAAAACGGTAAGGCAAGGGTGGTTACTACTTGGTATGATGGAGAAAGTGAATATCAGATAGATCGCACAATAACGTCAACGAAGTTATTGATAGACGGTGAGCAATACGATAGGGATAAACTTGGTACTGAGGAGAGGATATTTAACCTGTTTCCCCCGATAGGTTTGTTTTGTACAATGGTGTATATAGGTGAGCGGGGTCCTTTTAGGTTTTCTGGTTGGAATGCAAAGCAGCGCACTGTTGCTATGGAGAGTCTTATAGATTTTAGTATGTATGACCTTGCACATGAGTATACCTTGAGTAAGATTAAGAAGATAAAGGTATCTATAGATGAGGCTCAGGATGAATATGATGAAATAGAGACTTCTATTAGGGTTGAAGAAGGGAAGGCAGATACTATACAGGAGAACATAGAAGAGCTGAATGAGAAGTTGGAGGTATTTGAAGAGACTATAGTAGAGAATAAAAAGTATGTTGATAATCTGAGAGCTGAGATAGATGAATTGGAACAACTGGGAGATGAAGAGGACATAGAAAGGTCGATGCAGGAAGATTATAAAAAACTAGACGGGGCTAATGCTATAGCTTCTGATGCTGCAAAGGTAGTACATACAAATGAATCTGAGATATCTAGATTGACAAAAGAAATAGAGGAGATAAAAGAGCTTGACGATAAGTGTCCTACTTGTATGCAGGAAATTTCAGGGGATTTCAAGGAGGATATAATAGGGAAAAGAGAAGCTAAGATCGAGGATTGTAGGGCTATCGTAGAAGAGAATGAAAAAGTTCATGAAACAAACACTTATGTTGCAAATGCTATAACTAAAAAGATAAGGGAAGCAGAAGCTAAGCTAAGGCGTTTGAGCAAGGTAAGCTCATTAAGAAATGAGTTAAAAAACGTTGAGGACCTTACTAAACAAAGTTCTGATTCTATAGTAGGTTCTCTTAATACTAGGGTAGAGCAGCTTAACAAAATACAGGGTAAGATGAAGAAGCTAACTTCCGAAAAGGGGAAAATAGGCAAAGGGTTAGATAAGCTTAAGGATGAATTGAAATACTATGAGTTCTGGGGGGTAGGGTTTTCGTCAAGGGGTATAAGGTCCTATAAACTGGATACTGTACTGTCTTGGTTGAATGAGGATATGCGGAAGTACATAGATCAGGTGTTCGGTGACGATATGGTAGTAGAGCTTAGACCAGATAAGGAACTTAAGTCTGGAGATAAGCGAAACTCTATAGAGCTTAACGTTGATTACAATGGCCGGGAGTATATAAGGCTATCTGATAGTGAAAAGGCTAAGGTTAACTTTATAGTACATCTTGGGTTACGGGACCTTGCAGAGGAGTTTTCAGGTGATAAATTTAATGTCTTGTTCTTGGATGAGGTATTTGCAAGTTTTGATTCAGTAAGCATAGAGTATATTAAAGAATTGTTGAAAAAATTTTCTAAGGACATAGAAGTATATGTTGCCTCACATAAGAATGAATTTGAGTTCTTTGGTGATGAAAGTATAATAGCCGTCAAAGAGGATGGCATAACTGCCTTTAGCTAGGTAGTGGTTTTCGAGCTTTCAAGGGATTTATGAGTACACTAGACTGGTCAAAAAAGAAGGTATACAACGCGGATACGGCATACGCTGTATACACTGCCTACCGGGAAGGTAAAGCAAATCCCGATATGATTGTTGATGCTTTTATTGGACTAGCTCACTATATTGTGGCAGTAAAGTTTAACAAGGTTTACTCTTTCGATAAAGAGGACCTTATTGCTGTTGCTATTGAGCGGGTATTAAACGCTATCAATAAACAACAGGGGGTTTTTAATCCAGAGTCACAGGATACTCAATACAGAAAAGTATATAATTATACCTATACCGTTATGTATAATGCCATGAAGACATTTTTGACAAAGTTTGATCTTACAGTGGCAAACAATTCTACATGGGAAAAAACCATGTGGGATAATAAAGTGGCTTGTTCTTCAGAGTACTTATATGACGTAAAAGAAATGTATGATTATCTTGCCAGCAAGATAATAGGTTTTATTTCTAAGCATAATAGGTTTGATTTAGATGCAAAGGTCATTAAGTATTACACGTACCTAACTTTAGAAGGAAAAAACCCGCCAAAAACTTTTATTAAGAAACTTTTTGGGTGTGAAAACTATTCTGCCACTTTGGATAATTTGAGGTTCCTTTATAAGTGGGCAATGTACGAGGTTTGTGTAGAGTATAACTTTATGTCCTTTAATCGTTGTATTGAGTTGCTTGCTAATCAGGAGGGCTATGTTGTACCTGTACAATGAAAAGTTAGATATAGACGTAGATTTATTACAGACAGCTCTTTTTTTACACTCTGAAGTGGAGTACCTTTTTGAGTTGGGAGAGATATTTGGTAAGGAGTCTTTGCTGAAGTTTCTTGATATTTTTGAGGGTCAGGTTATCCGTGTACCGTCAGAACAGGAGTTAACTACTAGTGTTAAGTACGTTATTATATGGAGAAGTATTAAGACTAAAGAGAGGACCGTAAAGGAACTTGCCGAAGATTTGTGTTTAGAGGAAGAAGAGGTTAGAGGTGTGTATAAAGAAGTAGATAAAAAGATGAAAAAGTTAGGAATCTCTTAATGGTGAAGTGTAAGGTATGCGGTAAGCTATATAGGAAAATAACTCAATCGCACCTTAACACACATGGGTTATCTTTTAGGCAGTATAAAAAGCTTAAAGATGATACTACCCCTACTGTAATAGAGATAAGTAAGAGCAGTGATAAAGTATGTCGTGTTTGTGGGGAACCCTATAGGCGGTTGAGTAAAAAACATCTTCACGGTAGAACAGTAGAGGAGTATTATGAGCTTCCTCCGTTTGGGATGGAGACCAAGAGTATCGAGTTTGTAGGAGAGGATGGTGAGCAGGTAAGGTTGGATGATGCTACGATAGATAGACTTGTTCCCTTTATAAAAGATTCTATTTTACGTAGAGGTACGTTGTCAGAGCAGGCACGGAACGTTATGCAGTCTTTGTTTGAATCAAAAGAGTTTGAATTTAAGGCAATGGTTACCGCTTTGGCAATGCGTAAAATGGAGAGGCTGCCTAAGTTGATGGGTGCAATAGATGATCTAGACACAAAGCTTTGTGATGAGGCTACTTTTAATAAGCTAACAGCAACCGGTAAAATGCAACTATTGAAAGTGCTTAGTGTGGAGTTGGATAAGATAGTATCTTTATTTAAGGATTTAGGTGGACTAAATCCTAATGTTAACTTAAAACAGGGTGATGTGTATAATATAATGAACCTTAGTGAAAGGGATAAGGATATACCTGAAAGTGCATATGAAAGGGAGAAGGTAGCTAAACTGTATAACAAAATAGTGTCTATGTTAGAGAAGGTACGTGGTTGATTTAGTGGATAGAGAGGGAAACAAGATACTAGTAAAAGATATACCTTCAATTGAGAAGGTTATAAAGAGGGGTACTAGTAACCTGTCTAGGGACTCCAAAAGTCTTCTTAAGAGAATGCTTAGTGAGTACGTTGAGACGGGGGATGCGAAGTCTGGTAGATTATATAAGGAGCTGATCAGGCAGGACTACTTAAGAGAGCCCGTTGGACCCAAAGAATTTTTAGATGAAGACTATTTTGTAGGTAAGTTTGCAGGTGGTTTGTACCCAGAGAACAGGGAGTTGCTACTTGAGGTTTTGGACCCAAATAGTGAGATAACGGAGTTGATTTGTGAAGGCAGTATTGGTTGGGGGAAAACCTCAATTGCTGTAATGTGTTTGGTGTATAGGTTATATAGGCTATCCTGTTTACGTAACCCCTCAGAGTTTTTTGGGCTTATGGGTGCTGTGTCCAGAATTGCGTTTGGCATCTATAGTGTTTTTGTACACAGGACAGATAAGGCGTACGTAGCTTTAAGGAACGTAGTAGACGGATCGCCCTATTTTCAAGAGCACTTTCCCTCACTTAAACCTAAAACGATGGAATTTCCAAACAACATAGTAATAATGCAGGGGTCGAGTGAGTTATCTGCTTTGGGGGATGACCTGTTAACAATAGTTATGGATGAGGTTAACTTTATGCGTGAGGCAAAATCTTCACACAGTACTGAGAAGTTGGCTTATAATCAGGGGCAGGCTCAGAAATTATATACAGCAACTAGAACACGTTTAAGGTCTAGGTTTGAAAGGACTGGAGGGGAGATACCGGGAATCGTTATATTGATTTCTTCTAAGGGTGCTGAGACTGCTTGGCTTGAGAAGCATAAGGAGGAGATATACGGGAAACCGGGAGTGAAGATTGTATCTAGGGCTATTTGGGATGTTACTAAGCCTAACATGCAGTATTCAGGTAAGAGGTTTTATGTTTTGCTAGGAGACGAATTTACTGATAGCAAAATACTTGATGAGGGTGAGATAGCACCAAAGGGTGCACATATAGTAGAGGCACCTATTGAGTATTATGAAGCTGCTAAGGAAGACCCGGAGACTTTTCTTAGAGACGAAGCGGGAGTTGCTACTGTTGCCGTTAGCCCTTTGATTAGGCGTAGAGAGAACATTAAATATATTGTTGATGGGGATAGACCCTATCCTTTTACTAAGAGGGAAATATCGTTATCAACCGATGACAGGATACAGTTAACAGAATACCTTAACCTGAAAGACCTTGTTACTATACGTGGAAGTGGCTATGTACCGAAAGTACGCAGTAGTGCTTACAGGATAATACATGTTGACTTGGCAGAGAGTCAGTGCAGCGCGGGATTTTGTATGGGGCATGTGTATAGAGAAAAAGAAAAAAGCATGCTACCTAAACTGTATATAGATTTGATACTTGAAATTAAGCCGCCTGAAGAGGGGGTAATAGATTTTGAGAAGATACGACAATTTATAAAGCACCTAAAGCAGTATAACTTTCTTATAGGTGTAATTTCCTATGATGGGTATGAATCTAAGGATTCAATACAGAGGCTTAGGCAGTATTTTGGTGAGACAAAGAAGAGAAAAAAACAGGGTAAGCAGGCTGTAGATATAGATGTTTTGTCGGTTGATAGGACTGATGAAGCTTACCTACATGCGAAGGCGTTTATAGACAATAAGAGCTGTTCAGTATATAACTACTATCCGCTAATAAGTCAGTTGATATCTGTAAGGCACGATAGAGAAAAAAAGAAAGTGGTGCGTGGTGATCTGTTGAAGGATGTGTCAGATGCCTTTGCGGGTGTAGCTTACCACGCTGCTACAAATGATAGAATGTTGTATGAGGGAATAACAATACCAAAAATAACAGGAGTTTGAAATGAGTATATTTGGAAAGTTGGGTGGTCTATTTAAGTCTACTCCAAAAGATAGCGAAAAGAAAGGTGGGCACGATTTAGATAACCTTTCAAAGTTCAGTGGTTTTGTTGGAAACGATAAATTAGGGGAGTGGTTTTCTAAGAGGATGATGATGCCCCGCACCAGAATGGAGCGGTGGGAGCTGTATAATGATATGGATGTGGACTTGGTTGCATCTGTTTTGGATGTGTATGCTGAGGACGCAACTCAGTTTAACCTGAAGGAAAACGCTACGGTATGGATTGAGACTAGTAATTCTGAGGTAAAGAATGTATTGGATGCTTTGTTGAAGCGGTTGATGGTGGAAGATTACCTGTACTCCATAGCAAGAGATGTTGCTAAGCATGGTGAGGAGTTTGATGAGCTTATCTTGGATGAAGATCATATATTTTCTTGGGAACCGAAACAAGGTATGGTATATAAGGTAATGGATAAAGATACGGGTAGGTTATTGGGGTACTCGTTTGATGGTGAGAACGATAAGGCCTATTCGTTGCCGTGGGATTTTGTGCACTTTAAGCTGATAGGCAAGGCTAGGGATAGAAAGTACGGAACCTCCATGCTTGAACCCCTTATACGGGTGACTACCAGATTGAATATGATGGAGGATGCGGCGGCGGTATACCGTATACTTAAACACCCAGATAGGACACATTTGTACGTAGATTGTACTGGATTGACTGCTCCACAGGCATCTGAGCGAATAAAGAGCATGGAGCACATTATAAACAAGCAGATTTTTGTGGATTCAAATAACCAACAGTTAAAGAAAGAGTTTAGTGCTCCGGGGTCTGCAACAGGTATAGTTATAGTTCCTGTAATACAGGGTAGAGAGGACAGGATAGAAGAGGTCAGTGCTAATTCTAGGGTACAGGATGTATACGACCTTGAGTATTTCCTGCGGAGGTTTTGTTCTGTGTGTAGAATACCTCCTGAGTACCTAGGTCTTGATTTCTCTACAGGCATTCGGTTTGAGTCTAACCAGAGTCTTGTGCAGCAAGACGTTAAGTACTCTAGGATGATTAAAAAGCTGCAGAGGTCCGCATTGCGGGGAATAGTTGCAACCTGCGAGATCGAGCTGTGTTTACATAATATAGACCCCAGAAAAAAGGACAATGCTTTTAAGGTCTGTGGAGACCCTATAAGCTTTTTGGATGAAATGCAAAGGGCTGATCTATATGATGCTAGGTTGAGGATTATAGATTCTTTTACTAGACTGTCTAGAGATTTGAGTCTTGAGGGGCCTAAGTGGACTGAGTATTTACTGGTTACTTTTGGTGGTTTTACTAATGAAATGTTGGACATCCTTTTTAGTAGTGAAGAGGATGGTGAGGAGAGTACAGCAGCCAGTAAGCCTATTACTGCAGATATGAAAAGGGACTTAACTAAAGAATATGAGAACAATACGGGGTTGCAGAAATCTGTGGAGGAAATAAAAGAACGGGTAGAAAGTATAGTAAAAGATATAGAGTATGTGGCTGATTCCAAATACTCAAACGGGTACCTGCAAGATAGTGTTGTTGAGGATATCGGTAAGTGGAAAGGTGATATAGAGACCATGAAGTTAGAAAAGGTGGTGGCCTCTAAGAAGGGGGATAAGGAAGAAGTACTTCGTCTTAATGAGGAGATACATAGATATATGAGTAAACCCTACAAGCAGATAACAGAAGGTATTGATTGATGTTGAGGACTAAGGATGTAGTGAGGCAAATAGCTAAAAAAACAAGATTGAAGTCTTCCTACGTAAGAGACGTGTTAAGGGAACTTATTGGACTTATAGAGGCAGAAACTATAGACGGTACAGAGGTTTCCCTTAATGGTTTCGGTAAGTTTTCAGCCCAAGTTAAGCCACCTAAAAAAATGCACAGTCATTTTGTAGGGGGTGAGGTGATGTCGCACGGTAAGATTTTGATATCTTTTACCCAGTTTGAGTCTAGGAAAAAGCATCTTTGGGGGAGTTCTGTATTTCCAAAAGTCTTTAAGGAGAATGATAATGTTAGTTAGGTGTCCTGAGTGCAATAAGAAGGTTTCTAGTGAGGCCTTATCCTGTCCTTCGTGCGGGTATCGCATAAAGGAGAAGTTTAATAAGGATGATAAGTCAAACAAACAAGATAACTTTAAGCCAAAGAAGAAAACAATTTTAGGATGATTGTTCGTATTGAAGACCTTACCCCAGAGTACTTTACGCTAGAGGAGAGTAAGGCATTAGGTACACTCGATCAGCCTCTTACGGCTAGAGAGCTTGCGTTATCCTTACGTAGGTTACCGAGAAGAGCGCAAGTAAGGAAAAAGAAACGGTTGTCACGGGCTAGTAAGCTTCAAAAGAGTTTGGCAGACAGGTTGTATAAGGACTTGTTGGGTTTAGTTAATGGGTATATAGATAAGGAGGGGGATGTAACTTTTAAAAAACTGAAAAGGGGGTCTGAGTTTATTATACGCGATACCTACAAAAAAGTATTTGATGCTGCAATGGATTCGGCTAAGGTTGCGATGGTTGGAGAGGGGGATATAGTCACATCGGAAGAGAAGCGGTGGTTAAAGACTGCTATAAATGCAGAGCTTAGGTACTGGAAAAAGCTACTTGATGATGCTAAAACAGGTAAGTTAAGTAGTAGAAATGCACAACGTAGGGTACGCATGTATGCAGATACTGTAAGGTCTGTTTATGATGCTGCTAGGGTATTAGCTACCCCTGCTAACGTGTTATTGGTTTGGGTTACTAGGGGCGACAATAAAATTTGTGATAGCTGTAAATATATGGCAAGTAAGTCTCCTTTTACCAAACAGACTATTCCGGTAGTGCCCAGAGACGGGTCTTCGATATGTTTATCTAATTGTAGGTGCAGGCTTGTTATAAAGAATGTAGATTATGATAAATGGGAAAAAAGAAACAAACAATTACCAAAAAAAGAGACGATGCTTAAAGACTTAGCTAAAATAAAGAAACGTAGGCGTAAGTCAAAAAAGGAGAGTATCGAGGCTTATACGGATATACCAGCCCTGAATATAACAGATTTTTTGTAATTTATAATTTACGCTTTAGGGTCCTAGGGGTTATACTATATATATATATGGATACGCTTAAGAGTAATAAAATGGGTAAGATGCGTAATATGGTATGTCCGTATTGTGACTCAGGGAAGAAATTTAAGAAGTGTGATTGCTACCAACAGATGAGAGATGTGTTCTTGCTTGAACAGAGGGTAGATGTTGAGGTGATGGAGAGCATAAAGGAACAGGTAAAAAAGACAGTGAACATTAAAAAGGATAATGACAAGTGTTCTCTATTATAATACCTGTATTTGGTATAAGCAGGGTAGAGTACTTCAAGGTTTTTTTGGATAGTTATAGACGGGCAGGTAAACACTACAAAACGGTAATGCAGTCTGGGGATGTGGAACCTATAGAGCTTATTGTAGTAGAGATGGTTCATCCAGACGGTAATACTTTTTATAATCACCTAATACCACCAACCTGTAAATATAAGATCGTAAAGAGTTTTGCTTCATATGAGCGTAGCAGGTTGTTTAATGTTGGTGTTTCACTTGCAAAGCACGATTGGTTAGTGTTTCATGATGTGGATGTACCGCTACCTAAAGATTTTTTTGTTGCCTTAGATGTAGCTATTAGTGACGGTGCACTTGCCTTTTCTAATTTTTATAGGTTTCTTAGAATGAGTAGTCACGATAGCGATAAAGTGTTTTCTGGGAGAGATGCTTATAATTTAGGTACCGTTAGCGGTAAGGTAGAGAAGCAGGGTGAGGGTTGGACAAAACTATCCTGTACTATACAGAGGTCTTTATTTTGCAAGGCCGGTGGTTGGCATGAGGGGTTTATTGGGTGGGGTCTTGAAGATGATGAGTTCTCTAGAAGACTTGAGTATCTTGGTCACAGGATGAAGTACGTGTTGCAGACGCTGAGGCATCTTTGGCACCCTTTGACTTCTCCCAATTGGGAAAAGCCAGAAGCTAGTAAGGTCATATACAATGAGACTTTAGACAATGCTAGTGATGTTATAGATGAGTTGAGAGATAAGTTGATAGTTAATTACGGTAAGGGTATATTGGAGGGAGAGTAGGTGGTAGATGTGAAGAAGGATGTTGAGTATATCAGTGATAAGACGTATGAAGAGAGGGTATTTGAGGAGTTCAATAAAAAGGGAGCAGACTTAGGGTATATAGATTTTGAGCTTGCTGATATATGTAAAATTACCGAAAGAGCTATGCGGGATGTGTTATCAAGGCTAGCAGGTGAGGGTAAACTTGAGAGGACTAGGGTGCGCCTAAAAAATAGGAAGAGCCTTAAGTTTATGTATTATTTGCCTGAAAACAAGAAGAAACTATTTGGAGGGCGTAATGAAAAAAAGTGAGATAAATAAGGCCATAGAAGCTGCGCAGGAAAAAGAGATAACAGAAAAGGAGGCAGCGGAGTTTCTATCAAATAAAGGATACAGTGTAGAAAAACCTAAACCGGGGGCTCCGGGCAAAAAGTATAAGTTCAATAAAACTAAGTTTAATGGCAAGAATTTCAGTGTGGGTTCTATAAGTTGTACTCATCTTAGCAGTAATTATCAACAGCTTACTGCGTTGAGGGATTATTATAAGCTATTAGCAGATCGGGGTATTGATACTGTACTTCATACAGGTGATGTAAATGACGGAGAAAAGATATATAGAGGTCAAGAGTATGAAGTACACAAGCATGGAGCGGATGCTCAGAGGGACTATGCAACAGATACCTATCCGTATGAAAAGGGCGTGAAAACCTACATGATTAGTGGTAATCATGATTTGTCTTTTTACAAGACTTCTGGATACGACATAGTTTCAGAGATAGCAAAAGAGCGAGAGGATATAGAGTATCTTGGTGCATATAGTGCTGATGTTGAGATTATGGGGGTCATAATAGGATTGATGCATGGGGCGGGAGGTAATGCATACGCACGTTCATATAAGATGCAGAAGATAATAGAGCAGTTTACACCAAAATCAAAACCAGATGTACTTCTTTTAGGCCATTATCACTGCAACTGTCTTTTACCCGAATATAGGAACGTGGTTGGGTTGCAGTTGGGGTGTTTTCAAGGACAGACAGACTATTTGAAGAGAAAGGGTTTGTATCCGGAGGTTGGTGGATGGATATTGCACTTTACTGTAAACAATAGAGGCAGAAAAGGTAATAAAGTAAGTGTGGGGTTTGAGTATGTACCTTTCTATAAGATGAAGGAAAGGGATTATAGGTGAGAGACTATACTATTGAGATAAACGGTAGGGATGTACCTGTTGAGCACGTACCCGCTGACTTCTTTGATGAGTCAGGTATATTTGGTAAGACAGATGGTAATAAGGTATGGTTGGCTGATGATCTTGAGGGATTAGCTTACTGGATGTGGTTGATGCATGAATTGAACCATTTGCTGTTCACAGAAAAGGATCATAATCAGTTGGACTTGGAAGCACAGATACTTGCTAGGACTATGTTCGATAATTGTATGTTGTTAGACCCTGAGAAGTATGCTAAGAGGATGGGTGGTTAATTTGTTAGGAGAGAGTCAATGACCTGTAGGAACTGCAACAGCCCTAACGTTAAGTGGTGTTATGAACGTAAGGCACCGGACAATAAAACTTGGTATCGCTGTAACGATTGCGGTAGAACGTGGTGTGGTAACAGGCCTAACCTTAGTAGGAGTAGCTGTAAATGAAAGAACCTAAAAAGAGGGCGTATATAGCCGGTAAGCTTAATTCAGATGCTGTAGGTTATATAGGTAACGTTAGGGCTATGTGTATCGAGGCTGAGAAAGTACGGCAGAAGGGGTATTCCGTATTTGTGCCTGCTTTGGATATTGTTCTTGGTCTGATCTTAGGATGGGAGACATATGAGGATTACTTTAATAACAGCCAACCTTGGTTGGATGTGAGTGACATAATGTATGTGTGTCCTGATAGTGAAGACTCTATTGGAACAAATAAGGAGATTGCAAGAGCGCACAATATAGGTATACCCGTATACTTCAACGTAGAAAATGTACCTGATGCGTGATGGTTGGTATTGGGTAGATGCGGGTAGGGGTTGTGGTGGTATAAAAGTAAGGAAAGGTAGGGTTGCTTACTCTTGCCCCATATTCAGGTGGATGGAAGGAAAAAGCGTTTACTGGATAGCCGATAACTTCAAGATGGAGAGACTTGATGATAGTAAGAACAAAGACAAAAAAGCAAATAGGTAGGATGCCTATAACTGAGGTAAAGTCTGAGCTTAAGAAAGTAAGGCATTTGATTCAGGTAGAGAAGAAGTATGGTATCAATCACCTTGAGTATGAGCTTAATCTGAAAAGGGAGATGGGGGCAAGGAGAGACTGCTTTGCCAGATAAAGTAGTATTAGGTTCTGTAAGTAGGGTTGTACGCAAAAGGATTGTAAGTTTTGATAGTATTTGTTCTAGGTATTATAGGAACCGGTTTACTATCGGTGAGGCTGTAATCAGGCAGGGATTGTTTAACGGTAGGACCATATCTAGTTCGCTAAACAGTGTAGAGTTTTTGAAGGATAGTTGGGGGGCCGGTTGGAATGTGTAAATATTGGATGCAGACTTATTCAGGTATAAAGTTTTGTTATGATGATCCTAAACCGGAAATGATATTGATTGCGGACATAGCACATGCACTATCTATGAAATGTCGTTATAACGGACACCTCAATGAGTTTTATTCGGTTGCAGACCATTCGGTGCAGGTATCTGAGCTTGTACCTAAACCTATAGCTATGCATGGGTTATTGCATGATGCAGCAGAGGTTTATATGGCCGATGTGCCCAGACCACTACGCAAGTTTTTGAATAACGAGTACGATAAGTTAGAACAGGAGGTTTTGGGAGTTATCTATGAAGCCTTTGATTTAAAAGAGCTTACGGAAGAAGAGCAAAGTATCATACAGAGAGCGGATGATTTATGTCTTGCAAGCGAAGCTGATACCTTTTTTGACGAGATAATAGATGGTTGGGCGTTTCAGTTTATGGGTCAGGATGAACTTATTACGGGGTATACCGAGTCTGTTCCTAAGGCAGCTAAAGAGCGATTTTATTGTAGATATCAGGAGCTTGTTTAATGAAGGCAATTAAGATGAAGGCAATTAAGGATGATACAGGTAAGCTTGATTGGACATTGATACCTTGGGATGAGATAGAAGACATGTGTAGGATTTTACACGATAACTGCGATGAAAATGGAGGTAAGTATCCTAGGGATAACTGGAAAAAGCACACAAAGGAAGACGCTAGACGGTATTATTTAGGTGCGGCTATGCGGCACTTAAAAGAAATGTTTGTAGGTAATGTGCTTGATGATGGGCCAAAGGGGGATGGTAATTTACACTCAGCACACTTAATGTGCTGTGCTGCTATGATTGCGTGGCACGATAAAAAGGAGAGGGTAGATGAGGATAACTAAACTCACTTTAAAAGAGCTAAAGAAGCTACCTGTACGTTGTGAGCAGGAGGCATGAATATGGGTTGGTCAGCACACGATTTACCTAAAAATCCGGAATGGAAACTTTGGACACGCGGAGGGATGGAGGGGGTGTTTATACGGAAGGAGGGATCAGAGGAGGAAATACATATACCGGCAAAGCTTCTGATAATTCTAGTAGGGGATCATATACTGAGTTCTCTCATATCCCGTCTGGAAGATATTAATCTGGTCAAGGCATTTGAGTATATAACCGGTGATACAGCTTTGGTGCAGGAGGAGGATAGGTTCTGCTCAAGATGTGGGTATCCAATGACACCGGATGATTGTGGGGAGGTTTGTGAGGAGTGTGGATATGCCATGGAAGAGATATAGGTTCTATACCTGTGAGGAGGATTATAGACCCGTTATATTTCCACCTTCCGGACCGTGGTGGTGCACAGGGTACACTGGGGATGATTGGGAGAGGGCAATAATAGCGGCATATTTACCTGAGGGGGAGGATATACGTAAATATTGGCCTGAGGCAGAGGATATAGAGTTTGAGGGTAGGGATAGTATACAGTTTACTGATCGCTTTCCAAAGCCCAAGTGGTGGACAGGTAATGAATAATTTCAGTATTAGAGATGTTTTAGCTTATATAGGTACGGGTGGGACGGACATACCGGAGTGGACAGGGGCATATATCTGGTATAAGTTTTGTCTAGATAAGGGATGGCATGAACAACTTTAGTATTAGAGATGTCAAGTGGTATAGGGCATGTCATTACCGTTTAATCGAGGGGGACATAATACCCAGTATGCCCCAATGGACTAGGGCGTGTAAGATACACATAGCAAAGCGTAGTGGACTCCTTTAGTGAATAATTTCAGTATACTTGATGCCTTATACTATGCTTATGTAGACCTATTTCTAGTTTATTGGAGAGGTAGTAGGATAGGTACCTACATACCGGAGTGGACAATAATGCATCTAACCTATACCAAGGTTATGCTGGATAGTGGGAAATGTACAGAATGATAACTACAATTTCAACGGATGGCTTTTTGTAGAAAAATGGTAGGGAAGATGTTATTAGCTGATTACTTTTGATAACTTGAACAGGGACAGAAAAGATAAAGTGCGTACCAACTTTCCACCTACGTATAAACTTAACCTTATAGGCTATATAGTATAAAGGGGCACTTAATAAGAGTTAATAACTATAGAGACTAACATATATTGCTTTGAAGGAGGTTATTGTTGGATAAGTGGGCACAGTTGGAGAAGGACCTTGCAGAGGGGTACCTTTCAAAGGATGAATCAAAGCTACTCAATGAACTCAAAGAGGAATATAACAACCTCAAAGCAGTAGCAGATATACCCGCACCGCAGATAGAAAAGATAACTACTTCAGACAGGCTACGCAGGGTACTTAAAGATGCGGGACCAACCGATAAAGATAGATGAGACTGTGGGCCTGAGCGTTACTGCCAGTACTTTAGCTGATTTTCTTGCAGGAATAATGCCTTCCTGATGTAGGGGATGTACTTAATGTACTCTTGTACCTTTGATGAACGTGCCGCTCTAAGGGTAGTTAGGGATATGGATCAGGAATGAACAATTTTAGTATTAAGGACGTAATCTTCTACATGGAATACTGTGAGGGTACGGGTGATTGGATATCAGTTTTCCCGTCACAGGAGGAAGAGTGGACTACTGCTATGATGTGGTATCTGTGGAACAAGGAAATGGGATACGGGGTGGTATAGATGTATTTTACCCTACATGTAGATTCGTTTCCGGAAGAGATAATGCAGTATTTGATTAGCAGGATACGTTCCATTATGTTTACTCCTAGAAGACATAATAACTTTGAGATAGTCGAGATATATTTAGATGGAGGAAATGATGGCGAGGCCAAAGAAGAACTATAGTCGGGATTATGACAAACGGTCTAGGTTCAAGGGCACTGGTGCACCCGGATACGAGGAGGGCTGGCTGTACATGAACCTGCGGGATATGGCCATACAAGCAATATACGACAATGGTGAGACTGAAACATGGTCAGGGCATCATCGTACAGAGAAGGATTTAATAGACGCATATGAGAACCTTTTAGATAGGTTTAATGAGGAGCATAAGGTTGATAGAGTAGAGCAGTTGATAGAAAATAAGCTTTTGAGAAGGGTGCTTGGGAGGTACTAATGAGGCAAGTATCTAATGTGGGTAGAAAAAGGCAGAGGTACTTATACCAGTGCTATAATTGTGATAAGTACTTTGAATCAGCCGCAGAGACACCACAAAGGGCTATATGCCCTTTCTGTTTAAAGCGGTCTAGGTGATGCGGGAAACATAGGCTTGTGGGTCCCACAGGTATAAACGGAGAATGAAGTGAAAGCAGATGAGCTTATAGATGAAAAAATGACCGGATATGGGGGAGATACTGTTGCCTTTCAGATAGATGACCCCGCTATAGAAAAATGGTTTGTGCGGGAGTTTAAAAATCCAGAGACGTATGATCTGCGTGGGGAAGAATATTATGTCCTGCAGAATGCAGACTTTGAGTATATGATGAAACAGATAGACCGTAAGGGTTGGGATGGGGATGCTATACTTATACATGAGTCTGTAAAGGAAAGCAGGCTTAGTTATGAATTGATGAGTAGTGAGACCTATAAGCTGAAACGATTTGCGGATACTGGGTTTAAGGGAGTTAAGTCTAGGGTATCTGCCAGTGATCTTGAGGCGGTTGTATTGGCTGCGGCTAAGACTGCACATAATTACCAGAAAGATACCTATGTTGTAGTCACTGCTTATGGTGCTAAGTATGGGTTTGAGGGAAGTAAAGTTCAGGCGTCTACTGAGCTTCAGGGTGGGTTTAAGGTAACTAAAGACATGGAACTTTATCGAATAAAGAAAGTGTATGAGTCTGTTGATACCTGTGATTGTGACTTTTGCGGGTATGCAGTACAGGAGAGCGGATGTGATGGTAAAAAGTGCCCTAATTGTGGGAAGGGTACGTTGAGAAGTTCAAAGAAGCTACCGGGGGCAAAACAGGGCAGTATAATCAGGAAAGATATGAGTGCAGCAGCACCTGCGTCAACTAGTACAGAAGGTGTTGGTCCGCAGATAGAAGTGAATAGCATTCCAGATGCAAATGAGGTAAGGGATATACTTGTTGGTATAGGGGTTAGTGCTGAAGTAAGGGGATACACAGTTTATCCCGATTACAATAATTGGCGTAGGCTGCGTACAGATGCTATGGTTGCACTGGCAAGATCAGCAGTTGACTATAAGATAAGAGAAAGTATGGAGACCAAAATGAAAGCAGATGAGCTTATAGATAGTAAGATTAAAGAAGCAGGTGGTGATGGTACTGGTCCTCCGGGCGGTGTAGGCCGTGGTATGGGTCCCGGTGGTGGTCGTAGGGACGGTAGTGGTCTTGGTAAGGGTCAAGGTAGGCCGTTTATGCGTGGGGGTAGATGGGCTGTAGACCCGTCCGGTAAGTCAGGTAGGTTCTCAAATGACCCTAACACCAAACAGGTATGTAAGCAGGGTGAGGTGTGGTCACAGGAGCAGGGCAAGTGTATACCTGCCGAATCAACCAAGGCAGAGAGTTTGATAGATAATGAGATTATAGAATCCTCTCAGCAGGATAGAGCTCGAGCATTTGCAGATATGGTTAGTAAGAAATTTCCTAATGTAGATGTTAGCGTTAAGAGTATAGGTGATACGTTCTACGTATCAGCAGATATATTGGATGATTCATATGACCGTAAAAGAGTCTATAACTATATGAAACAGAATATGGAAAGATTCGGTGGAAACGATATGGATCAGACTGATAGTAGTGTGGATGTATTTCTTAAAGAGTCCATTAAGAAGTTCAAGATGGAAAAGGAATCTGCAGATAGCCTAATAGATGCAAAGGTTGAGAAGAAGATTGAAGCAGGGTATGGGTTTAATGAGATAGCTCTTACCTCTCCAAAGGGGGCATTTACAAAAGATATGCTAGATAAGTTACGGAATGACTACGGTAAACTGAACAGGGTTGATCCCAGTAAGCCTGCATATAAGAAACTGACTGACCTGTTGGACGGGCTTACTAAAGAACAATTGAAGCAATTAGTAGATGCAAAGATAAAGTTTGTATCAAAGTTAGCCTTGAACAGGTACAACAGGCAAAAGACGTCTAAAGAGTCGAAGGCTGTAGTTGCAATGGAGATAGAAAGAAAATTATTGGAAGTGAGATACCCTGATCTTGAAACAGAGATAAACTATGAGCTTGATAAGAAATGGAAAGACCTTACTTTTTTGGGGTTGAAGAAGCGGGATATCCTAAAAGATAGGCGTTGGGAAGACCTCATAAAAGAGTATACGCGGCGGTGTTTTGAAGAGGTGCATTGGGGTGACGGTATCCGTGAGCGTATGTTGAATTTGATAGAAGAGTACGTAGGGTCTAACTATAAAGCATACGCTGATATAGTTAGAGAGTATGAGAGAAGAACAGAGGAATATGTTAATGGGCTTATTGAGTATTATGAGACCGATGATTTTAAGGAACCTTATGTTTATATGTTGTTGAATGATTATTCTGTTAAAGAGGAGCTTAAATCTTTAGTGCAGCGTATGGTGAACTATGGGGAAATCAAAGGGGATGATATAGGTGGGTTCTCAGAGCTAAGTAACGATGAGTGTTCTGCTATACTTGACGATATACGTATGCACATGGATGATTATCTGACAATGTACATAAATTACCGTTCAGGGGAGTACTGTCTTGATGCGGTTGGGTTTGGGGAGCAGGAAGAATGCGAGGTGCCTCAGTGGGCAGTACTTTCTGTTCTTGAGGATAAGTTTTATCCTGACTCGAAAATGGGGTGCATATACCGTAGTCTGGAGGGTGACGGTGTTGCTGTTACGGTAAGCCCCAAGCAGATGAAGAAGTTGGTGAAGGGTGCCCGTAAGGTAAGAAAGGAATCTATGAAAGCGGATGCAGAGAGTTTGATAAAAGATAAGATGGAAGCAGACGAAACTCCACATATGCGTACTGCGGCGAAGAAGATGGCAAAGAGGGCAGGTCATGCAGGCAATAAGGATGTAGAGGATAAGTTTATGCGGGGTATGAAAAAAGTAAAAGGTAAGAAAAAGAAAGAGTCTGCGGAGGGGCTTATTGAGAAGAAGCTGTCCGAGCGGGACGATGATGTAGTCAGTGCATTGGTAAAGGCTGGCATACAGGTAGATAGCCATGAATCTGACTTGTACGTGAAGGATACCCCTGAGGCCCGGAAGATACTGAAAAATTTCAACCTTAAGAGTAAGCCGTTCCGGTCACAGATAGACAAGGAGATGTGGCTGGACGTTCCGTTTGCCTACACTCCCTTCTGGCAGAAAAAGGCCAAGACTGCTAGGGAGTTGGGTAGGTAGGCATATAGATGCCAAATATATTAAGAAGGCGTAGGTTAGGGTTGACAAATAACGGTTTTATGTGTTAGTATACGTGAGGAGGGTAATGAGTGTCTGAGAAGCAAGCAGAGTACCTTATAAGTACTAAACTTAAAACTGTCAAGACAGAGGGTAGGGTGACTGTTATTGGGCTTACTATTCCGGAAATAGCCTGCGGGTATTGTGGGGTGCATAGGTCACAGAGAGTGTACGATGTATTGTTGCGGGGTAGTAGTGCTGTTTTAGCTGCTAGGTGTGATAAGTGTGGGGGTAGGACGAACCATATAATGGAATACGCAGGTGCTGATCTGATTGATAACATGTAATGGACAAACTTTGTATTTGTATTCGTTGCCATGACTATGCGGAATCTGTAATAGATACTATAGATTCGGTGAAATACTACAGTACTACGAATCCCTATATCATGGTGGCAATAGATTTGAAGGATGAGAATAATATAGCGGGGTTGATTAGTAGATCACATCCTGACGTAGGCGTATATATTTCTCCCCGTAGATGTGGGTGGGGTAAAGGTCTTTATAGGCTGTTTGTCGGTGCACTCGAATGGGGTAACGGGGAGAAAAGGTTTGACCATTATTGCGTTATAGACTATGATACTCTTTTTATCAGGCAGGGTGCAGATGCGATGCTGCTCAGTGAGATAGATAAGGGTGTAGGTCTTATGGGTGCAATGCAGCATCCGCACGATAATTGGGTGCGGGTGATAAACAAGTATTGGTCCAAGATAACAAAGCACATTACTCTACCTGAGGGGTATGAAAAAGGTAGGAGTGTGTTGGGTGCGATGATGGTGTTGACAAAGGAGGGCATACGGACATTTAGGCAGAAAGGGTATTTCAAGGAGCCTTATCTGGACGTGTTGGGTACACCAATAAGTGACGATTTGTGGATAAGTATGTTGACATACAGTACTGGGTTGGGGGTAAAGAATATAGGTTCATATACCCCGGAGAATACAAAGAGGGAGCCTTGGAAGAAAGTAGCCATTACATGGGGTCACCCAACACCACCGCAGGTTGCATTTGATGGTGGAGCATATGTCTATCATCCAGCGAAGGGGCAGTCAGGCGGCAAGTTGATGTCACGGGATGATAGACAGAAGGAGAGGGCCTTCAGGGCTATATTCAAAGAGCGCAGGGCACATAACGGTAATATAAATAGGGCAGTAGTTCGTGGATGATATACCACCGAAAATAATTCTAGGCGTAGAGGAGTTTGGTTGTCCTCACGTGTTTTGGAAGCACGGGATCGGTGGTTCGAATCCACCCGCCTAGACCAAACTATAAAAGGGGTTTAAGATGGGAGATAGGATTAAAGAGGCCGTTGATAATTTGGTTGCCGTTAAACAGGAGGGTGGCACCATTTCTTCAGCCCAAGTTTATTCTGACTTGAAGGATTTTGTGAATGCAGGTGACCGCTTAAAGATACTGGGGTTGTTGGAAACTATATGGAGTGTTCTTTATAGGAAAAACAAGATAACTCTTGAAGAGTTTATGGGTTATTTGGATAGCTATTTGAGGTAGTAACATGCATTTACTAACGGGTGATGTTTATAACTACTCTTATGTATTGAGGGCTGTTAGAGAAAGGAGTAGGGGGGTAAGCGTTAATGATTTTACGCCCGGTTTAGTTTGGGAGACGGAACGCCCTTCAGTATGGGAGCAGTTACGGAACGTATCCTTGGGCTTGAGCGATAAAGTCTTTTTGTTTATAGTAGAGCAGGTTTACGATGCTTCAAATAGTTTTTGTTTGACGGAGCCAAGGGTTGATGTTGCATTGCGTATGCTAAGAGTTCTATGTAATAAAAAGTAGAGATGCTAAATGAATAAGACACTTGATATGCTGGAAGTTGATGGGGATAGGATAGACAGGTTAATGTCTATTGTGGATGATCTTCAGTGTGCCCTTGGTTCAAAGAAGGCATTGATAGATTTGGCAAACGCACTGGAAGATTTTACATCCAGAGAAAAGGCATATGCGCTTGTAAAGATGTTCAACTACATGTATTCCATGGAGGATAGGGTAGGTCTGGCTATGGAGCTGCTTACAAGGGAGGATAAGGTGAGTGACGCTGTGGTACGTAACCTGTTGAGCATGTTGGATGAGAATCCGGAGGATGTGTAATGTCCGTAGGTAGTTATCTTAAGGTGGTTAGCCCCATTGGCTTTGCAAATCTTGTAAATACTATAGGTACTGTTTTGGAGGGGGGTAGACACCCAAACAATTTTAGTATAGAAGATATAGATCAGTTGAAGAGCGCTAGATACGAAGAAGCAGTCAAGCTTACCGAGAGTATTCTTACAAGGATGTCGCGACCTTCAGATAGGAAATATAAAGATGAGTAGGGAGCAGTACAAAATAATCCATCAAGAGTCAACCTCCTTCAACTCTGGATGGGCCTTAGTTTGCCTCCTCTATGTACTGCTCCTGCTCACTTCTTGTAGATTTGGTTGGTATATCAGGCGGGTTGAGTACACTACTTCAGTTAATCCTGATACAAAAGAGACGTACTTTATGAAGAAGGAAATTGTAGAGGTAAGGGTACCTGCTAGACCTGCCAGAGAGGTAACGGTAGATGTCGAAGACGAACATAACGAAGCAGGCGGTGAGAAAGAAGAATGACGAGTTGACCAGATACATGAACATGTTGCCTACTGCTGAGTTGAAGAAATATGCCGCTTCTATGTTCATTTTTACTATAGCCAATTGGGCCAGTGATTCAATGACTGAATCTGTCGGTATAGTAGAGGATGCGAAGCTGGAGCTTTGGACAGAGTACCGTAGGATAATTGACGAAAAGAAACGTAGTGGAGAAATTTAATCTAGAGAATTGCCCTATATGCAGAATGGTGGCTTACAAGGAAGGGTACACGAAGATATATGCAAAATCAAAAACATGGGCTGTTGTTTGGGCAAAAAGATATAAGTGCCCCATTATTCTGTACAGGTGGCATTATCCAAAGATGAATATAAACGATATAAACGAGGCAAAGATGCGGTGCTGTGATACGTTCGGTAACATGATAACGTTTAGGCAGATTATGTCAATGCCCGGACATTGGTGTATGTTGGTAGTTGGGGTAAAGGAGGAGAACTAAATGGTAGATGTAGAGAAGATGATAGATGAGAAGTTAAATAAAGAGAGCATAGAAGAGGGCGGGGTGTTTTTCGAACCGTGGGATACTGCAATGAGCGGTAGGCTTGAGGCTTTAGTGTTACGATTCGGTGCCTCTACAGTACTGATACAGTTGCAAGACATTATGAAAAATAAAGGATACTCTCGCCGTACGTGGCAGGATTTGAGTGATGCGATAGATGGTTCGGAAGTAGATGAAGGGCAGATGCAGGACTGATGTTTAAGTTCATAGTAGCCCTGATAGTCTGTTTCATCTATACCCTAGTTGTGTATACCCTGCTGAGATCGAAGCGGGTGCACAATACCGAAAAGATAGACGTATCTGAGAAGGGCCACGGGGGCCGTTCGGAGGATACATAAATGGTTAAGGAGCGGGGCAAGGGACAGTACAGGTACCTTTGTTACAAGTGTGATAAGATTTTCAGGAGTAACTTGACCCACAAGCAGGCAACGTGTCCATACTGCAAGGCGGTACCCTGCGTTTCATGTGGCAAGATGCCAAGACAGTTAGCTAATAGGGGGCAAGTGTGATGGATACTGCGGCAGATAAGTTAATAGAAGATAAGCTAAAATGTGAAGCATCTAGAGGTAGGGTTTTTAAAGTATTGGCTAGGGGAAAAGAATATCTTGTTAGGGCAAGTAGTAAGAGAATGGCAGTATGGTATGTAGCTGAGCAAATATTTGATCTAAGTAGGGAGTCTTCAGAGTGGGCAAGCTTTGTGCATAATTTTGTGGCTATAGATTATACTATGCCGGAAATATACGATGCGGGTAAAGATTATTAAGTGATATGGGAGATAATAATGGGTAATAAGACTAACAAGGTGAAGGAAGCGGTTGATAGTTTTTTGGCTGAGGTTATCGAGGAAGAAAAGCCAGACGTAAAAAAGCTCATCGGTGATTTGGGTAAGACTAATTGGGGGTCAGATAATGACGCTCAGATGAAGGCAGTACAGTTGCTGAAGGGTTTGGCATTATCTGATGATCCCAAGAGCAATGAATTTATGAAGGCTCTGAGTGATGCATCTACCGGTATTGCAAAGAAGGTACTTGGCGGTGGCGAGTGAGTTTGTAATAATAGGGTTGATAGTAATAATCCTAGGTATTTGGGTAATTTTACTTGGTAGAAACGGAGATGCTTAGATGGCTGATATAGACAAGCTCATAAATGAGCGTATGCAGTCTGAGGCAAGGGTAGGGTTGAATGTAAGACAACTATACGCAGAGATGTCTACTCTTTCACCGGAGGCAGAAGTACTAGTCATAAATAAAAATGGCAGGCAGTATTCAATTACCTATGCTGATGTACTTGATTCAGAGATGCGGGGGCAGGTGTTGGCCCTGTACGTTGACTAGAAAGGACTATATTTGAAAGAACCCCCTTTTACGGTTTTGATGCCAGCATACAATACCGCACCTTACATAGCTAGTGCAATGCTTAGCGTATGCAACCAGAACTACAGGAACTGGGAACTGCTTGTAGTGATGGACCCGGAATCGGATGGAGAGACGTATTATGAGGCAACGTTGCTGAAGAATTCAGTAAACCAAGGTCACAAGATACGTATAATAGAATCACCAAAACATGGGCTGCAGTTTGTAACTAATTATGGGATAGCACAGGCAAGTGCAGATATAATAGGTGTACTTGATTCAGACGATCAGATATATGAGGATGCAATAACCTCTTCAGTGGCTGAGCAGGCAAGAAGTAAAAAGGTTGGGTTTACTTGGTCACTTGTAATGATGGATACCGGTAAGCTACGGGGAGGTCCTGTAGAGCAATATACTGATCTGTATTCAGCCTTTATGGACAGTGGTTGGTGGAAGGCACAGCACTTCAGGACGTTTAAAAGGTCGTGGTATCTGCAGTCACGGGGGTTGAGATTACATTACGAATATGCAGTAGATTACAACCTTGCTATCTGTATGGCAGAGAGCGGGTGTGAGTGTGTATATATTCCACGGGCATTGTATTGGTACCGGTCCCGCAGACCAACAAATATGTCAAACTCGAAAAGGCGTAAGCAGCGGTGGTGTTTCGATGAGCTACGTTTCAAGTGGCGCAAGCTGCATGAAGGGGATAGAAGGAAGATAAAGAGAGAGACCAACAAGCAAAAAAAGGCTATAAAAAGAAACATACGTGCTGAAAAGATAAAAAGGGCAAAGAGGGTAGTACCACCTGTACGGAGAGAACCTGTTGTGGTAAAGCGCAGTAGTGGGGTAGCAGCACTGTAGTCCACTTTTACGGCCCTAAAGTTACCGGTAGGGGTAAGGTTACTCAGTTTATACGAGAATGTCTGTAGCGGGGCTATAGTGGTCGTACACATACCAGAAAAACATTTAAAAACAGGTTGACAAACAGGCACTACAGGTGTTATAACATGTGTAGGCAACACTAAGGAGAGAATCTTGAAAAAGACACACTACCAAGCGATAGGCATAACACTGTTTTTTGTAGTACTGCTTGGTATACTTTCAGCACTGTCTGAGAACTTTGTCTACGAATACGGCATGTTGGACTTGATACTGTATTTTGTTATATTCAATTACCTTAAGTCAGAGAAAGATGATGAGTAAATCGAATGAAGAAGTATGCTGGAACACAGAGTACCCGAAGTGGTGTGAGGGAAAGATTACTGCTGCCAAGTTTGCTGAGAATACCGGTACTCCTCTGTACCTTGCTATGGAAATAGGCTGGAGGGACAAAGAGAACAAGAAACTGAAAGAAGAGATCGAGGAGCTAAAAGAGCAGTTGAAAGGTGAACGCTGTGCGGTGGAACAGGAGCAACGTGACAAGGCTGTGGGGGTGGGGGCTGTGAAGTGTTTGCTATATGTTATTCAGCATCCTAACAGCAACCAGAAGTTTGCGGTGGATGCCGGACATGCATTCCTTGATGGACTCAAATCTGACGGGGAGGAAGAGCGATGGTGATAGACGACAAACTGCATTTGAATGAGTGCAACGCGGTCAAGTACACGGACGGAAACTGTAACTGCGTGGAGCTGTTGAGCGACGAGAACGAGCGGCTGAAGGCAGACTACACGAAGGCATTGCGGCTTGCACTTGATGCGAGGGCAATATCAGATGAGCAGGTAGAGCGCATCAAGGAGCTGGAGGAGCGGTGCAAAGACTTGGATGTTATCATTCGCACATACAAAAAAATGTCCTGCTCAGACGGTCTAACCGATTTGCTTACAGTGATACGGAATGTAGCCAAATCTGACGGGGAGGCAAAAGATGAGTGACCTGAAACCGTGTCCGTTTTGTGGGGGCAAGGTAGCCCTATATCGTAACAAGGTTATGCAACATGTCCACGTTATGCACGCAGACGGTGATGAACAAGACGAGGGCTGGTACGAAGATGATTGCCCGTTTGAGGAAACGGCAGAATACGGCTTAGACAAAGAAAAGATGCTGATTGAACACTGGAATGGCCGCACCCGGCCCATCGAGGACGCACTGCGGGAGCAAAATGACGGGCTATACACTGCGGTCAAGTTGGCGCAGGGCGAACAGGACGCACTGCGGGAGCGCATCAAGGAGCTGGAGGAGGCGTTGGAGAAGGCCGACAAAGCGATACTGGACACAAAGGCAAACGCCGAGATGCCCGAGGGTACTCGCTGGCAAGTTGTAGCAGCCCGATTGGGAGAGGCGCATAGAGCAATTCAAGCTGCCAAATCTGACGGGGAGGAATAGGATGAAGATAACAGCAAAGAAGCTGCGCAAGCTCAAGGCGTGCAAGGAGCAAGTGGAGATATTTGAGAAGGAATGGCCTCAAGGCTGCCGCGTGACGCTGAAGGCGTGCCGCAGAGCGGTCGAACTTGGCCTTGACCTGAACTGGGCGGTAGGACACATCCTGTCCGCTCCTGCGAGGGCCGCATACATGGAGGCCGAGGCTCCTGCGTGGGCCGTATACGAGGAGGCCACGGCTCCTGCGTGGGCCGTATACGAGGAGGCCACGGCTCCTGCGTTTTACCGTGCGGCCAAATCTGACGGGGAGGGCGAATGATGGAAGTCTGCAAGCACGGCATGAAGAAGCAGTGGGTATGCGGCATGTGTGTTGGCGAACTCGAGGCCGAGCGAGACGCACTGCGGGAGGAGGTGGAGCGGCTGAATACAGAGGTCGAGATGTTAGAGGAGTGTTGCAATAGCTGTGACAGGCTTGAGATTGAGGAGGAGGAGCGAGACAAGGCCGTGGATTTGTTGACGGAAGCATTTGAGGGACACCACAACTCCGTTGACTTGGCGGCATGGAGAGAAAAAACCCGCATATTCCTTGATGGACTCAAGAAGGGAGAGAGAATGATGGCGAATCTAAGAGGCCGATATCAGAGAACGGGTGGTTTTCTTGTGTGCCCAAAATGTGGTGAGAGGCACAGTGCACGTAAGATGAAATACCATGTAAAGAAGTGTAAAAAGTGCAAGATCAAATTGGAGGATAATTAAATGTGGGGTGCAGTAGTCTCAGTCATAGTCTTAGTAGCTGCAATAGTAATATTGATACCAAAGAAGAAGTGCGTACATGAGTGGGAGATGGTGACGGAGAGGTTTATTGAATCAGACCTTGAGCGGTTGGCTGGTAAGGGTCTTAGGAGCTATAAAGGTAACATGAGTTCAGTAGGTACCTATATCTGCATACTAAAATGTACTAAATGTGGTGAGATTCATGAGACAGTAGAAAGGACGTAGACATGGGTATTAGATGCTATCAACATGTAGGCCTGAAGGAGGGGGCAGAAAAGTGGTTGGACGAGAATGTAGCAAGGGTACCTGTCCCTGAGCATACTTGTTCAAAGTGTGGACATGTAGACACCAAAGAAGTGTGGGATTTGGTGGATCATGAGCAGGTTGATTGTTTTATGGGGGATGGTCCCTTCCTTAGTATCTACAATATGAAAAATGGTGGGGTAGTAAAAGTGGTATTGCAGGCAGAGCCTTGGTCCAGTGGGCCTATGGGTTTCCTATGCCTTGAAGTAGACGGTAAGCGGATGTTCGAATGGACAGAAGATGAAATCAATGAAAGGATGTAGTTATGGGTAAGAAGAAAGCTAAGGGGGTGGATAGGAAGAAAGGTACTGTTATTTTTAGTGGGGATGCGGTATCTGTTATGGAAAAGTTTGAAGTTGTTGAGGTATCCTTTACAATGAGGGTTAAAAAGCCTATTGATGATTCTACCTATTGGGAGTTACTACACGAGGAACTACGTGATATTCTAGACTTAGACCGGGGGGAGAGGATTATGGATTTTGTTATAAAGCAGGCATGATAAAATGAAACCTTGGGGTTCAAGGATAAGGGTACCTGTTTGTTGGTGTAGCAATAACTATTTTACGATATATCTTACTAGAGCATATTGGAGTTTATGGAGAACAAAACTTTTTACGCCTTGGTCACAGGGTGACATATTTGGAGAGGGAGAGAAGCGGTGGTGAATTTGTTAGAAGAAACAAAGAGATGTATAAGGAACTCTGGACATAAAATATCTGATATTGTTTTTATGGGTTCTGAGGAGTCTGGGTACAGTTGTACGTGGAAAGAGTTTACCCGTTTAGCCAATGTTGAGTATGACGCTGGATATGGTGCGGCTAAGGTTGCTACAGACTTTATTGTTGTTTTTGAGGACGGTACAAAGATGTGGAGGGGTGAGTATGACGGGGCTGAATGGTGGGCATATTCAACCCCGTTTAAGGAACCAAAGGAGAAGAAACGGATAACTAGTTTATTCGGGGAGATGTGGGATAATCTTAAAGACATTCACGAGGAGAGAGAATGATTGACTTAGAGGCCATTAATAAACGGATTGAAGAAGAGATGGAGGGGTTTGAGAAGCTTAGTAATGAGCAGTTAATAATGAAGGCACTGCTGTGCATTCTAAGGCGGGGTGATTATACTGTGCATCAGGATGGTAGCCCCAATTCTGAGGTAAGGGCATTGACTGAGGTACTTGCAAGTAGGACTGATGGTCACTTTATTTGAAAGAGATATGATGACTAAGAACGGTGCAGATGCAAAAGCGGTAAGGTACTTTGAGCTTAAGGAGCAGGTGGATGCACTTAAGCGAGAGTTGGATGAGGCAAAGGATGAGTTGGTTGAGGTAATGCGGGAGAGGAAGACTCCACTTATCCTTGAGAACAACCAAGAGGTCATTGTAACAGAGTATACTCAGAAATCAACCAAGTGGAAAGCACTCTATGAGGATGCATATGACCGGTTGGAGAAAGAGGATCGTAAGGCTATGAAGCGGAAGGAAAAGGAGCTTACCTCAGAGACCGATAGGGTGAAGATTTCTAAGAAATGAGGATATAGATTAATGGAACTGAAAGATATGGTAAAGGATATAGGTGATAGTAATATCAGATCGATTGAGATATCGATATCAGAATTTCCTGAGGTGGGGGATTATATCTATATTTATTTCTCTGAAGGACAGATGATAGGCATAAGATGGCCTAGAGGTCATGGATTGTCTGAAGAAGATATTCAGTACAGTGACGGTAAAGGTTGGAAGTAGATATGGGGGTAGAGGACTGAGGGATGAAACCAAAGGTATATGGTTGTAGGGGAAACTTCTTTACCGTAAGGTATACTGAGGACTACCATTACTTGTATGATGCTTGGTTTGCTAGGTTTGTGGAGAACTGGAATAGAAAGTATGATTTGGGTACATGGAAGGGCGAGAGAATAAAATGAAGTGGCCTATAAGCGGGAACCTATTAAGGGCACGATACCACAATGAATTTACCATAAGGGCAACAAAAGAATATACAAGGTACTGGTATAGACAGAGTGGAGAGGTTTTATCCGAGAGGGAGGCTCTTGACAGTACATCTTGGGATATGTTTATTGCTGAGGTAATACAGGAGGAGGAGAAAGAATTTTACAAGACGGCAAAAAGGGTGTTATAATAAGTAAGGTCTGATCTGGAATAATCAGTCAGCGTTTATGTTCTTTGAAAATGGGGATGAGTGGCGGAATAGGTAGACGCTACGAGTCGGGGTAGACTGGGAACACCCCTACGGATGGCTATCAGGATAACGTCTGTAAGCCTCAGGGCGGATTGGCCCCCGCACCGTTACCCAGTTATGCAGGGTGCGAATCCCTGCCTCATCCCTTTGGTTCTTTGAAAATGGGGGTGTTAAGGTATCGACAGGGCTCTTGAAGTTCTGGTTGCGATTCGAGGTTGCAGGTGGCCTCGTAAAACCCTGCAAAACAATAACTGGCAAAAGCCAATACAAAATGGCTGCTTAGAGCAGTCACGTTCCTACTCTGATGTCTGATAGGGGATAGGGACGAAAGCATCAGGCCGGTCCCTTTTGGACTTCTCGTGTGGACGGAGGGATTGCACTAACATGCGGGTGACCCCTAAGTATCCTGTCAGTGCGGAGACGAGAAAGGGTGACAACTAAATGTGCTGACTATGACCGTAGATGCCATTGCAGATGTGCTACTGGACGGGGGTTCGATTCCCCCCACCTCCATTACAAGAGGAGAGAAAATTGGGCTGTGATATACACATGTACGTTGAGCGAAAGGTGGGGAATAAGTGGGAAATGATAAAGAACCAGTTCCCTGACCCCTATCACTGGGACAATAGATATACTAGGTTTAACAATATAACCCTATGTCAGTGGGATGATTCGTTAAACAGCATTAGGGTACATGGACCCTACGTATATAGCAATTACAATTTTTTCTCTATTCTTGCTGATGTGAGGAATGAAAAAAGGGGTGGGGAGTTCTATAGGGAGCCAATATCAGTCCCAAAAGGTGTACCAGATGGTGTGTCTGTAGGTATCCAAGCTGAGATTGACTATTGGGTTGGAGATGGACATAGCCATAGCTATTTTACGTTAGCAGAATTGAATTCTGTTGATTGGGATAAGTATGACTATTCAGATGTAGGTACATTTATATCAGAAGTTATGCCAGTACTGAATACCTTTGGTGATCCGGATGAAGTTCGGATAGTGTTTTGGTTTGATAACTGATGAATAATCTTTTCACACTGAACCTGTGTCCTGAATGCGGGTATTATAATGGTAGCTACCACCCGTTCTTGTTAGATTATTGTTATAACTGCAAAAATTATGAGAGCAGTATAGGTAATTGTTGTACCTGTAGATATGCTAGAAAATGTGAATATTCGGAGTACCATAGTAGGGATTCTATTAGTTGGGATTGTGTTGAGTGTATAAAGAATCCTCCAACGGTAGTTATGATACAAGATAAGGTGTATTCAGTTAATCCGAGAGTATCCGGTAGGGAGTATAGGGGGTGTTACGTGAGAGCAGACAAGCATCTCTTTTTTCGGGAGATAGATGGGGTAAATTACATGAGCCCGGTATTTTCTGGTAAGTATGTATATAATAAGTGTCCATACTTATGACAATAGATCAGTTTATGTACAAGCTTGCAGATGTGCTAAACCTTAGATATGTGGACCCAAAGCATATTAAGGTAGAGATAAAACCTATAAAGGATGCTATTATCTGGACAGGTGTTGGATGGCATGTAAAATCTGGTGAGTTTAGGAGTGTTGGGGTGCATGTACGCAGTTTGGATACTGAAGAAATTGAAAAAGCTGCTTTGTATCTTGCGGGGTTTCCAGTGTATAATAGTTTCTCAGTAACAAGGATACCTTTATACTGGTATACTGCAATTTCATATAGGCCAAAGTACGGGGATGTTGATGGGAAAGTAGTACCAAAAGAGTATAATATTCTAATGAGATACAGGTAGGGTATGTACTTTGCTGTAGCCAATGTAGAATTTAACAATCATTACTTCGGTCCGTTTGGGAGGTGGTGCAGAGGGGAAACGACAATAACGTTACATATTGATGATGCTGATGTGGTAGCTCATTTAGTGGATACGAGTATACGGCATCATCGGTCTACAGGTAATTTTGGCAAAAATGATTTCAGTATAGCAGATTTTTTCGGGTCAATAGATGAGTATGAGTTCGATTGTGAGGCAGGTATAAGT
>Ga0272441_10002271_pt1 | contig 39273 bp, 37 predicted proteins | sample SSMProp6N_FD_193582 | JGI IMG/M metagenome (GOLD analysis project Ga0272441, IMG submission 193582) | Marine sediment archaeal communities from Little Sippewissett salt marsh, Falmouth, MA, United States - SSM-Prop-6N | ecosystem: Environmental > Aquatic > Marine > Wetlands > Sediment ... | reverse complement strand
TGAGGCGGACAATCGACGACATGCTAAGCCAGGCCAAGCCGCCCAAGGTGGAAGGCGACCCGGTGGCGGTGCTCGTACCCCATGCGGGGCTGCGGTATTCGGGCAAGGTGGCTGCGTGTGCGTTCAAGGTTTTGAAGAGACATCGCTACGACCGCGTGATTGTGCTGGCGCTGAGTCACCGAGCGGGCAGCTGGTACCGTGGCGCGAGCGTGCCGGCGCGCTACACGGCGTATGAAACACCGTTGGGTCAGATTCCGGTCGATCAGGAGGCCTGCCAGAAGCTCCTCAGCCACAAGTTATTCCGAGACATCGCCGAGGCCGATCAGCAGGAGCACTCGCTCGAGATCGAGCTACCCTTCCTCCAGCGAGTGCTGGGCGACTTCAAGCTCGTGCCGGTGCTGATGGGCAATTGCCAGAGGCACGACTACGATCCGATGGCTCGCGCACTGCTGGAGCTATTCGACGATCGGACGCTGTTAGTGGTCAGCACCGATTTCACGCATTACGGCTCGAACTATGGGTACGTACCCTTCACCGAAAACGTCGAGAAGCGGCTGAACGAACTGGCCGACGCTGCACTGACACCGATTCTGGCGTGTGATTTCGACGGGTTCCTGCGTCACGTAGCCGAGACGCAGGACACGATCTGCGGGCGGAACGCGGTAAGCCTGCTGCTGCGTCTCCTACAGCTTCGCGGCGGGGCAGAAGGGACGCTCATGGGCCGCGACACGTCGGGCCACATCACGGGTGATTTTCGCAACAGCGTGACCTATCTTGCGGTCGCCCTGACCCCTGCCACGACAACGCAGCCCGTGCCGCCACCGGCGCCCGCCTCGCGTCCGGCCGCGCGCTTCTCGCCGGCAGAGCGCAGCACCCTGTTGCGTTTGGCCCGCGCAGCGGCCACCACGTACCTGCGTGAGGGCAAGCGGCTCGATTCGCGGAACGGTGAGTACAACCTCACTGAGGCGATGCTCGAGCCCGGTGCGGCATTCGTTACGCTCAAACACGACGGGCAACTGCGCGGCTGCATCGGGCACGTGATCGCTGTCGGCCCGCTGGTCGACAGCGTGGTCGGTAACGCAATCAGCGCCGCGACCCGCGATATGCGGTTCGCCGACAATCCGATCACGCTCGAAGAGATGGACAGTATTGACGTTGAGGTATCGGTGATGTCGCCGCTGGAGCGTGTCGACTCGACGGAAGACATTGTGTTGGGCCGCGACGGCGTGGTGCTGCGTCTGGGGCAGAGGCAAAGCCTCTTTCTGCCGCAGGTAGCCGACGAGGCCGGCTGGAGCAAGCAGATGTTTCTGTCGCGGCTGGCCATGAAGGCCGGGCTGCCGCCGCGAGCGTGGCAACACCCGGACGCCGTCTTCCACACTTTCACAGCCGAGGTGTTCGGCGAGCGGCACGAGCCGGTCAGCGCCGATAGCGGCCAGCAGAAGTAGAGAGCGAGGACAAACGTGATGCCGCCCGACCATACCAGCCGACGTGAGTTCCTCAAGCTCACTGGCGCCGGCGCGATTGCTCTGGCTGCCGGCTGTAAGGCCGACACAACGGCCACCTCCGGCGCAGGCAGAGGGCGAGGGCGGGTCGTGCTGGGGCATGACGACGCTCTGGCCGGCGGCCAACTCGCCAAACACATGGACCTGATGACGCGGATGCTGGGCTCGGCTGTGCAGAAACTTACCGGCAAGACGACCGCCGCCGAGGCATGGGGATCGATCTTCTCACCGAAGGACACAGTGGGAATCAAGGTCAACTGCCTCGGCCTGCCGACCAGTCCGGCCGTCGTTCGGGCGATCGTAAACTGTCTGCTGGAAGCATCGGTACCACCCGAGCGGATCATTATCTGGGATCGATTCGACGTGGAGTTGGCGGCCGCCGGGCACAAGCTCAACCGCAGCAGAAGCGGCGTGCGCTGTTACGGCACCGACGCCACCACGTATGGCAGTGGGTACGAGCGCGAGGTCGAAAGCTCGGGGTCGATCGGAAGCTGTTTCAGCCGGATTGTTACGCGTGAGTGTACGGCGCTGATAACCGCGTCGGTTCTGAAAGACCACAACCTGGCAGGCGTTTCCGGCGCGCTGAAGAACTTCTTCGGCGCCATTCACAACCCCAACAAGTATCACGAGCAGAACTGCGACCCGTACGTGGCCGACGTGGTAGCCCATCGGCACATCGGCCCAAAACTGAGGCTGGCGGTGTGCGACGCCACGCGCGGGCAGTATCACGCCGGGCCTGCACGGCATCCGGCCTACGCGTGGAAGTTCGGCGGACTACTGGTCTCGCGTGATGCGGTGGCTGCCGACCGGATGGGCTGTGACCTGCTCGAACGCGAGCGACGAGCGCACGGCCTGGACAGTCTGGCGGCCGAGAAACGACCCGCCAAACACATCCTGACGGCCGGCGAGCGTGGGCTGGGGGTGGCGGATCTGGAACGGATCGAAGTGGTCGAGCTATAGCGATGCAAGGATTCACAACAGACGATTGCGATACGGGGTTCAGCAGGCGCGAATTCCTCGGGCAGACGGTCTGTGCCGCCTGTGCAGCGGGCCTGCTCGACCGATCGGCTGCCGGTCAGCAGGACGTCGCCGGCGATGCGGCGCTGCCGGGTCCGAAGATCGAGGGCGTGGCCCGGCACGAGGCCATGTACGCCGAGCCACTGGCCGACAAGAAAGTTCGTTGCGTGCTATGCCCGCGCCGGTGCGAGGTCGCCAACGTGGAGCGCGGCTACTGCGGCGTGCGCGAGAACCAGGACGGACGATATCAGACGCTGGTGTACGGCGCGCTGTGCTCGGCCAACGTCGACCCCATCGAGAAGAAGCCGCTATTCCACTATCTGCCGGGCACGACGGCGTTCAGCGTAGCCACGGCGGGGTGCAACATCGAGTGCAAGTTCTGCCAGAACTGGCGGATCAGCCAATTTCGACCCGAGCAGGTGCCCAGCACCAAGGTCAGCCCCGCGCAACTGGTGAAGGTGTGCCGGCGACAGCGATCACCGACGATCGCGTACACCTACTCGGAGCCCGTCGTCTTCTACGAGTACATGTACGATTCGGCCCAGCTTGCGCGGCAGGCGGGCGTCGGCTCGGTGGCCATCACGAACGGATACATCCTGCCCGAGCCGCTTCGCGCGCTGTGCAAGGTGCTGACCGGCATTAAAGTCGACCTGAAAGCCTTCACCGAGAAGTTCTATGCCGAGACGTGCAGCGGGCATCTGGCCCCGGTGCTGACGTCGCTGGAGGAGATTCGCGCGGCCGGGCTCTGGCTGGAGTTGGTGGTTCTGCTCGTGCCGACGCTGAACGATTCGGCGGAGGAGATTCGGCAGATGAGCAAGTGGGTGGTCCGGCAGCTCGGGCCCGACGTGCCGATGCACTTCACACGTTTCCATTCGATGTATAGGATCACGAATTTGCCGTCGACGCCGGTGGCCACCCTCGAACGGGCCAGAAAGATCGCCATGGAATGCGGCGTTCACTATGCATACTGTGGGAACGTTCGTGGGCATCCGGGCGAGAACACCTACTGCCCGTCGTGCGGCGAGGTATTGATCCAACGGATGGGCTACCACATCCTCGCCAACCGCCTTCAGGACGGCCGATGCGGCAAGTGCCAAGCGCCGATCCCCGGCGTCTGGAGCCAGGACCAAGCGCTTGGCCGCACGCCCGCGCCCACCAGCCAAGCAACCGGCTGAACGGGGGAGTTCACGTCTGCGACCAGATGCGGGGCACCATGGCAAGCCATCCCGCTACGGCGATGTTCAGCACAGCCAGCATGTAGCAGGTGGCTGCAAGCCCCAGCACCGGTACGAGCAGCAACCCCGTGACCAGAGCGCCCACACAGGCTCCGCCGTGGTCGGCGGCTTCGAGCCAGCCGGCCGTACGCGAGGGTGCAGGACGCGATCGCAGCAGCAGCGCCGCAGCCAGTGGAAAGACCAATCCGCCGAGCAGCCCGATCACAAAAACCATAGCAAAGATCACCGGCTCGACGAACGGCGCAGCTCGCGACATGTGCTGGAGGTGACCCAGGCCGGTCAAAATCAGCGGGGTTGCGGCCGCCAATAAGCCGACCCATACGCTGATGACAATCAGCAGCCGCAGCGAGCCGGCGGGACGGCGACGAAGGATCCGGTTCATCGCGCCACTACCGACCACCAACCCAAACATGAAGACGGCAATGATCAGCCCGACGCGCTGGTAGACGTATCCGTACAGACTCTGGAACGCGAACAGCAGGACGATCTCGATGGCCATGGCCGACAACCCGGTTGTGACAACGCAGAGAAGCACGGCGTCGCTTAATGGGCGCGGTCGCGGGGACAGCGTCAGGCGCAGCACCTGCCACAGAGCGACAGCTGCCACAGCCGCCAGTAGCACGTGCCACGGCGATACTCGCCGCAGCCACTCGAACAGCCGGGCGGACGGACCTCGCTGCTGCTTGTCCCACCAGGTAAACCAGTCGACGTAGGCGGCAGGCCGGGCATCCGTGTATAGGACCGCACCCGCGTATGTTTGAATCTCGCTGCGCCGTTGGGCTATCTTGTCGGGGGCAAGCCAATCGGTGCCGGCAAAGAAGGCGCTGTAGAGCGCCGTACGATCAAGGTCTGACGACCGGGCCGTCTCCAGATCGGGAATGACGCAACCGTGGCGCAGGAGCCTGCTTGCCAACACGCCGGGATCAGTCGTGAGTCGACCCCGTGTGCGGCACGCGAAAATGCGAGGCGCGACACCCCACTCCACCATCACGTCCTCAAATGTAGTCCGCAGCGTGGCCACCAACGAAGCCAGGTATCGGCGCGATTCGGGATGAAGTTCGCCCGGCGGGGCGTCGGCCGTAAAGACATAGATGCCGCCGGAAGTCAGCAGATCGCGCACCTCGCGGAAAAACTGTTGCGTGTGGAATCTGGCGACCTGTACCGAACTGGGCGACGGAAGCATCGCGAGGATCAGGTCGTAGTTTCCATCGGCTTGCTTGACAAACTGGCGCGCGTCGGCGTGGTGGACGCGCACGCGAGGGTCGTCCAGGGCCAAAACGTCCCTGGGCGGCAGGTAGGGATGCATCATTTGCAGCACTACGGGATCGAGTTCGACGTAGTCGACCTGCCGCACCGAGCGGTGCAGCAGGATTTCGGCGAGCGGCCCATCGGCGCCGCCTCCCAACAGCAAAACGCGTTGCGGGTCGGGATGCTGGGAAACGGCGATGTGGGTCGCCAGCCGGTAGTCGCCCCAATACCGGGGAAAATCTGTCAGGCGCAGCCCGTTTCCGTAAAGCGAGTACTGATCGACAAGGCGCCCGAGAGCGAGATTCTGGTAGCGGGTATCACGGCTGGCCAGAAGCTCCATGTGCGGCGCGAATCCCTGCCAGCGACGCTGCACCGACCAGCGATCCAGCGATGCGCTTACGCCCGCACCGGCGCCGACCAGCAACGCAATCGATACCGCACACAACAGCACGCGCGCCCACACTCGCCCGGACGTCCGCGACTGAAGCCACGCCAGCGGACCCAGCGCAGCCGCCCCGCTCACAAAGAGCACGGTGAACGGGTCGAAACGATCGACCAGCCAGAACGTGAACGCGGCGCCCCCAGCCAAGCTGCCTGCGGATTCGACCCAGTACACCCACCCTATCTGGCGGGCAGCGGCTGTGCGGCCCGCCCCTGCCGTGGCCACGACCAGCGGAAAGGCCAAGCCGACCATCGCGCCACAAGGCCCGGCGGTCGCAACGGCCAGGGCGGCAGCAGTCGAGATCGAAAGGTGCTCGCCGACGCCGACGCTTAGATGCCCGCGGCATTCACGCAGAATCGTAACGGTGATACAGACCAGCACGATCATCGCCAGCGCCGACAACGCCAACGCGACGGCAGGCCGCGACAGCCGCGGCGTGATGCCCGCCCCAACGGCCGCCCCGATCGTGATCCCCAGCAGCCAGGCCGACAACACCACGCCCCACGACAATTCGCCGCCGAAAAACAGCACCATGGCCTCGCGCAGGAGGATCGATTGGCTCACCAGAGCCAAGCCACCCCACAAAAACATGAATGAAGCCAGGGCAAAGCGCCGAGCGATCATACAGCCGTCCCCGCCAACGAGATTGCACGGCCGAGACGCGCTAGAGCGGCCAGTCTCCGCAGAAGACTTCCTCAGCCGGTCCGGTCAGGTACACATGGTCGTTGTCAGACCACTCGATTTGCAGCGTGCCGCCTGGAAGGTCCACGGTCACGCGACGATCGGCTCTACCGGTAATGTTTGCCGCCACGCACGCGGCGCACGCGCCGGTGCCACACGCCATGGTTGCGCCGCTGCCCCGCTCCCAGGCAAGCATCGTCATATGGTTACGTGTATCCACCCGCACGAAGTGGGCATTGGTCCGGGCGGGAAAGATGTCGGCATGCTCGATGGCGCGACCCTCTCGTGCCAGATCCACACCGTCGAGATCGTCCACGAAGATCACAGCGTGGGGATTGCCCATGGACACGCAGGTGATGCTGTATGAACGGCCGGCGATCGTCACCGGGCGATCGGCGATGGTGGGCCCGTCAAGCGTCGTCGGGATCTGATCGGGCGCGAGGCGGGGCAGCCCCATATCCACGCGGACCGACTCGACGCGACGATCCCGTCCGCCAAGCTGTAGGTCCAGTTCGAGCACGCCGGCGTCGGTCTCCACACGGATTTGCCGATGGTCTGCTGCACTCGCCTGCGGATCAGGACCGACCAGACCGTGGTCCACCACGTACTTGGCGAGGCATCGTATGCCGTTGCCGCACATCTCGGCGCGGCTCCCGTCGGCGTTGTACATGACCATGGCTGCGTCCGCCCGCTCGGACGGGCAGATCAGGATCAAGCCGTCGCTACCCACGCCGCGATGGCGGTCGCTTATGCGCCGGGCCAGGTCGGACAAATCGACTCCGTCCAGACGCTGCGTGAAGCAGTCGACATAGACATAGTCGTTGCCGATACCATGCATCTTGGTGAATTTCATGCCGCGTGCCTCGCACTCGAGCCGATCTCGCCTCTGCCGACAGGAGCCGGCGCTGCCGATGCTACTATAGCCTCTCAGCAGATTGCAGCCAACGCAGTGGCGATGTTTGACCGACCGACACACGCCCAACGTCAACCGGCCAGTCACACGGGAATTGTGGCTCGGTGGCTTGCTCGCTCGGCAGCAGACGTCAGAGAGTTGGCAAAGGCTCAGGCCTGGATGTCGACGTGGGCACGCCCGTCCTCGTCATGAGTCACGCCGTCTGGCGGCCCCTGCGATTCGGGCGTCGGCTCCTCGGGTTGCTCGGAGAAGGCCCGGCCCTGACCGCCGCCCTGCCCCGCCTCGGCGTCCACGGCGGTGTCACTGTCGGTATCCGAGACAGTGTGCTCGGCTCGATCGGAGCGCTGGGCCATCTTCTGCGACTGCTCGGTTCCGCGGGCCTTCTCGGTGTCATCCGTCTGAGCGGCCTGCTGCTGCTGCACGACGGTCTGGACTATCGGACCAACGATGTTGGGGGGCATGGCAGACATCTTTGGTCACCTCGCGTATCAGCCAGTCGGGCCCTGCAACCGCGAGTTCTGTCTTCGGCGTGAGCCTGCGAAGTTGAACAGCAGGCCGCACGTAAGCACCAGCGTACAGGGCACTTAAGGCTCTCACCTACAGCGGCAGATCGTGCTTGCGCCGGTTGAGCTGCGCCCGCAGACGCGCCAGGATCGACGAATGCATCTGACTGACGCGACTTTCGGACAGGTCCAGCGTCCGGCCTATCTCCTTCATCGTCATCTCTTCGTAGTAGTATAGGATCAGAATGAGTGCTTCGGCCCGCGAAAGCCCTTTCGTCATGACCTTCTTGATATCGCGTTTGTGAGCCTCGGACATCGGGTCGCTGACACGTTGGTCTTCCAGCACGTCGATTTCTCGGACGTCCTTGCTGGAATCGGTCTCGTAATACTTGCGCGACAGGGACACCAGACCGATCGCCGTCGCGTCACGCACGAGTTTGTCGAGTTCCTCGCGCGACAAACCCATGTACGCCCCCAACTCGTCGCTGGTCGGTCCCCGGCCCAACTCGAGCTGGAGATGGCGTATGGCGTTGTCCAACTGATGACCTCGAATCCGGACCAGGCGCGGCACCCAATCCCAGGTTCTCAGCTCGTCGAGGATGGCGCCGCGTATGCGGGGGGCGCAATACGTTTCGAACTTCACGCCGCGTGACAAGTCGAACGCGTCGATGGCAGCCATCAGTCCGAAGATGCCGGCGGAGATCAAGTCGTCCAGTTCGACCTCGTCGGGCAGCTTGGCATGCACGCGTTCGGCGTTGTATTTGACCAGCGGCAGGTAGTGCTCCATCAACTGATTGCGAAGAAGTTGGTCGCTGGAACGCTTATATTGCTTCCAGACCTGCTGCACGTCCGTTTGCACTCGAGTCATTCCACTCCTCCTTGAGCGGCTAAGCTATGGATACTGTGGGTCTCCGTTCACGTTACGCAGCCTCTTGCCGGGCGCCCTTCGACGGCGCCTTCTGCGGATCCTTATCGGCCCGGCCGGCATCCTCGCCCGCCTCGGGTCGCTCGGACTCGTTCTGTTGATCCGAGAGTTCCTTGTGCTTCTGGCTGACGTGCTCCCGGACCACGAGCAAGCCCGCCCAGCCGACGATCATCCCGATCACCACAAAAACCGCCATCACCCACAGCGCCCGTACGAGGATCGTCGTGGCAGGATTGCCAACTCCCAGACCGCAGAAGATGGCGGCCGAAAAACCCAGCAATCCCAAGCATGCGGCGGTGCGGCGAATCATGCAACGACTCTCTTGGCGGCCATCGTCTCCTCGCGCCCGTCAGAACAGGAAGTTCACCACTCGCTGCCAGAAGCGGCACTCCCGCCCCGACGAAGACACGTCCTTGGCCAGACGCGACGCAACGGCCAGCAGGCACGCACTGGCCGGGCTTCGCGGATAGCGCAGCACGACCGGCACGCGCTGCCGGACCGCCTGCGGCACATGCTCGTCGCGCAGCACATACCCGCCCATCTCCAGGCGGATCTTCAGAAACTGCTCGGCGACGCGGTCGAGACGGGTCTGCGTCTGCGCCGCCTCCGATCGACTGGCGGTCATATTTACCACGACGCTGATCGGACTTTGCAGGCCTTCCCGGACGAGCACTTTGGCGGTGGCGTACGCGTCGGTCATGGCCGGGGCCTCGGGTGTGGTAATCAGCAGCACGCGATCGGCGGCGGAGGCCATTGCCACAACGTTCCGCGAGATGCCTGCCGCGCAATCGAGCAAGAGCAAGTCAGCGTCATCCTCCAGCCGGTCCAATGCGCTGACGAGCTGCTGTCGCTCGAACTCGGACAGGTTCGCTACCTGCGCGATACCGGACGCGCCGCTGACCAGCCCGAAGCCTCCTGGAGCATCGACCACAATCTGTTCGATCTGCCGCCGACCCGACAGCACGTGCGACAGATTGTAGGGGTTGTGGACGTCAAGCAGGATGTCGGCGTTGGCCAGCCCCAAATCGGCATCGACAAGAATCGCACGATGCCCCTGGACCGCCAGGCCGATGGCGACGTTAACCGCCACATTGGTCTTGCCCACTCCCCCTTTGCCGCTGACCACGGCCACCACCTTGGCGCCTCGGCGTTGGCTGCGCGCCAACTCCCTCAGCGTTTGAGCCTGATCTGGATAGCCGGCAACCATGCTTGCTCCTAGTTCCCCGCCACGCCACTGAGACTCTCGGAACCCAGGATCAACTGGGCAAGTCGACGTCCCGAACTCAATTCGATATCGTCCGGCACATCCTGCCCGGTCGTCATGTAGGAAAGCTTGGCGTTCACCTGCTTGACGACGGACAGAATCAGGCCAAACCCAACGGCTTCGTCGAGTTTGGTGAACAGGATGCGATCGATCCCGATCGGTTCGAATCGATCGATGGCGCTCAGCAACACCCGCTCGTTGCAGTTGCCGGCCAGCACCAAGTGGACCTCGTCGGGTTTGACGGTCTGAAAGAACCCTCGCAGTTCGTTGAGCTTGATCGTATCGTTGGGGCTTCGCCCGGCGGTGTCGACGAAGATCACGTCGTGCTCGCGCAGGCTATGGACGGCATCCTGGAACTCGCCCGGGCTCAGCACCACCTTCAGCGGTACGTCGATGATCTGTGCGTACGTGCGAAGTTGATCGACCGCCGCGATGCGGTACATGTCGATGGTCACCAGGGCGACCGAGCGTCGCTCGCGGAGCCTGAAATTGGCCGCAAGTTTGGCGATCGTCGTCGTCTTGCCGACACCCGTAGGCCCGACAAGGGCGACAACCTTCGCCCGATCGGTCTTGTCGCAGACAATCGGCACCGCGGGTGGGACCATCTGCTCGATATAGGCGGCCAATCTGGCCCGGACGGTTTCGGGGTCGGCGACCTGGCGGCTGCTGAGTTCGCCTCGAATCTGCTGGATCAGCCCGACAGCGACTTCCTGCGCCACCTCCTGTTCGATGAGATGCGAATAGGTTGGGTGCAGGTCCTGTGGAACCGAAGGCAGATGAGCCCGACGTGACTCGCTGAGCAACTCCTGCACCAGCGAGCGGACGGCCCCCATCTCGCGGTGGAGCTGCTCAACCGCCGTGTTTGAGGCGGGAGCAAGAACCGATTGGCCCACAGCCGCATCCTCCCTGTGCGAGCCCCGAGCGCCCGAATCGGACCTGATGGTACCCTTGCGGGTGGCGCAATGCAAGGCATTTGCCTGTTTTGTAGCCGTAATTTCCACCATCCGCCTTGCGCCGAAACCCAACAGTCCCCCCTGCTGCACGGTTCGCGTGTGAAGAATCACAGCGTCGGGACCGAGGTCCCGCTTGACCTTGACCAGGGCGTCAGCGATCGACCGAGACCGGTACGTTCTCAGTTTCATCTGTCAGCACCACCATTCCACGTGACTGGACTTGGACGGACTTAACAATCTCGTTGTAAGCCAACACGGCCACTTGGGGCATGGCCGGCTCAATAATGCGCCGGACGGCGGCACGAATCTGCGGGCTGCACAGGAGGACGGGCGTCTGGCCGCCGCCGCCGGCTTCAAGCTGCTTCCGGATCGCCTGCACCATGAGGCCCTGAAGGTCCGGAGGCATGGTTACGAACGTGCCCCGTTCGCTCCGCTCAATATGCGAGTTGATCCGGTCCTCGAGCTTCGGATCCAGCGTTATGCAGTGGATCGTATTGTCGTCGCGACGGTATTGCTGGCAGATGGTGCGAGCCAGGGCGTTCCGCACATATTCGGTGAGGACTTCGACGTCTTTGGTCCTGCTCGCCCAGTCGCCCAGGGTCTCGAGGATCGTTTCCAGGTCGCGGATGGCCACTCGCTCGCGGAGCAGGTTCTGGAGGACCTTCTGCACCTCACCCGTCTTGAGCGTGTCGGGTACGACGTCCTCGACGAGCTTGGGCGAACGCTTCTTGAGGTTGTCGAGCAGCCGACTGACCTCCTGCCGGGTCAACAGCTCATCGGCGTGCCGTTTGATGACCTCCGTCAGGTGGGTCGCCACCATCCCTGACGGCTCGACAACGGTGTAGTTACGGTACTCGGCGGTGGCTCGCTGGCCCGGATCGATCCACAAGGCCGGCAGGCCGAACGAAGGCTCGGTGGTCTCGGTACCGTTCAGCGGCTCGGTGACGGCGCCCGAGTCGATCGCCAGAAGGTGCCCGGGCATGCCTTCACCGGCGGCGACCTCGATGCCCCGCAGCTTGACCGAATATCGATTGGGCTCCAGGGCCATCGCATCGCGAATGCGGATCGGCGGAACCACAATCCCCAGGTCCAGGGCAATCTGGCGACGGATCATGGTGATGCGGTCGAGCAGATCGCCGCCCTGCTTACGATCGACCAGCTTGATCAAACCGTAACCCACCTCCAACTCCATCGGATCGACGCTGAGGTAGGTCTCGACGGGCTCGGACTTTTTCGACTCGGCGGCCTGGGTCTTGGCGGCTTCGGCTCGGGCGCGGCCGGTTCGTGTTCGCCGAATCGACCAAGCCAGACCGACACACCCTCCCGCCAAGGTCACCAGCGGCAGAACCGGCAAGGGCGTGAGCGCAAGCAGCCCCAGGAACGCCGCCGCCAGCACCAAGGCGACGGGCTTGGAGGTCATCTGGCCTATGAGTTCCTCGCCGAGGTTCGTCTTGGCCGTCGAGCGCGTAACCAGCAGGCCCGCCGCCACCGACACGATGAAGGCGGGTATCTGGGCCACCAGCCCGTCACCGATGGTCAGCTTGGTGAACGTCTGGAGGCATTCCATCAGCCCCATGCTTCGCTCGACCATACCCACGTAGACGCCGCCGAGGATGTTCACCAGGGTAATGATGATGCCGGCAATGGCATCGCCGCGAACGAACTTGCTCGCACCGTCCATCGCGCCGTAGAAGTCGGCTTCGCGACTGATTTCGTCGCGCCGTCGGCGGGCCTCTTCCTCGTTGATCACTCCGGCGTTCAGATCGGCGTCGATGGCCATCTGCTTGCCGGGCATGCCATCCAGCGTAAACCGTGCCGCCACTTCGGCGATGCGAGTGGCCCCCTTGGTGATGACCACGAACTGGATGACCACGATGATGATGAAGATGATCAACCCGACGGCCAGCGAGCCTGCGGCTACGAAGTCGCCGAACACTTCGATGACGCGCCCGGCGGCCGCCGTGCCGGTGGTAGAATCGGCATTGGTGAGGATCAGGCGGGTGGTGGCCGTGTTGAGCACCAGTCGAAACAGCGTCAGGCCCAGCAGCAACGACGGAAATACGCTGAACTCCAGCGGATTGACCATATACATGACCGTCAGCAACACGACGGCCGAGACCGTGATGTTGACGGCCAACAGGAAATCCATCAGCCAGGTCGGAAGCGGAATCAGAATGACCAGGATCAGGCTGGTCGCGATGACCGGGAAGATCAGGCCGCGGTTCGCCTCAATCATCCTGAGGGGCCCGTATGGAACTGTGTCGGCCAACGGCATCGATCGTCGCTCCTGACTCTACGGCTCACACGCCGGTCGCAACGGCCCGCGGCGTACGGCCCGTCAGTTCATAGACGTACGCCAGAATCTCGGCGATCGCCTTATAGAACTGCGGCGGGATCTCCTGTCCCACCTCCACCAGACGGTAGAGCGCTCGGGCCAGCGGCGGGCGTTCCACAATCGGCACACCATGCTGAACGGCCAATTGCCGAATGCGCTCGGCCAGGTATCCCTGGCCCTTGGCCACCACTTTCGGTGCGGCCATGTTTTCCTCATCGTACCGAATGGCGATGGCGATCTCGGTGGGGTTGGTCACGACGACGTCGGACTTCGGCACCTCGATCCCCATGCGCTGGAGGATGAGCTGCACCTGGACGCGCCGACGTCTCTGCTTGACGACCGGGTCGCCCTCCATCCGGCGCATCTCTTCCTTGACCTCCTGCTTGGTCATCTTGAGATCCTGCTCGTGTTTGTAGCGATTCCAGAAGTAATCGAGGATCGCCAGCACCAGCAGCACCAAAGCCAGGCGAAGCCCCAAGCTGAACAGCATCTGCCCTCCGAGTATGAGGGTCTGACCGAAATCCAGGTGAATGGCGCCAATGATCCGCGGAAGCTGCTCGCGGATGGTCAGATAGGCCACTCCGCCGATGATGACCACCTTGCCCACGCTCATGCCGGCGCGCACCAGGTTGCGAGCCGAAAGAAGACGTTTGAGCCCCGTCAGCGGGTTCAGCCTGCTTAACTGAGGGACGAGAGGCTTGCCCGTCAATAACAGGCCCGCCTGCGCAAGCCCGGTGACCAGCGCAAGCAAAGCCAGAAACAGCATTACCGGCAGCGCGCAACCTGCCAAAGTCAGAACCGCCCCCTTGGCGGCCTCCCGAATCGTGTCGCGTCCCGCCTCCACACGCCCCGCGCCGTCCAGACACAGACGCACCAACTCGCCCAGGCGCTCCAAAAGGCTGGGCATGAAGAACTGGAGCAGGAGCACGGCCCCGAGCAGGATCACGCCGGCCGACAGGTCGGCGCTGCGAGCGATCTGTCCCTGACGACGCGATTCCTCACGGCGGCGTGGGGTTGGGGTTTCGGTTTTTTCGCCGGTATCGCCGGGCATTTTGCTAACTCAGGCCAAGCAGGGCATGCAGGGCCGAGAACACCTCGTCCATTCCCTGACAGAACAAATCCTCTACGCCATACAGACTCAGGCTGGCCACCACCAGCGCCACCATCGCCCGTATGGGGAAACCAACCACCAGAATGTTGAGCTGCGGCACGGTGCGCGATACAAAGTTCAGCGACACGCTGGCTGCGAACAGCGCGATCAGCGCCGGCGCGGCCAGACGGACTCCCAGAACCATGGCCTGATGCAGGGCGTCGACAAGCAGGCGGGCCGCGCCCTCGCCGGCCACAAAGGAAAGCACCGGCACGGCGGCGAAGCTGTCCATCAGACACCGAATCAACACGTGGTGGCCGTTCAACACCAGAAAGACCACCAGAGCCGTCATGAAGTAAAGCTGCCCTAGAACCGTCGTCTGGGTTTCCATCGCGGGGTTGAAGATCTGCGCCAGGGCGATACCCGCCTGCCGGCCGATCATGAGCCCGCCAAGCTCCAGCCCCATGAAGACCAGGCTCACCGCCACCCCCAGCAGCATCCCCATCAGCAGTTCTCCCGCCGTTCCCACCAGCGCCCCGCCCAGAGTCACGCCGGCAGGCAACGTCGGCCACACGGCCGGCGCCACCACGACCGCCAGACTCACGGCCACGTACACCCGGATCCGCATCGGTATCGCGTTGCTGCTGAACAGCGGCGCGGTCATGACCAAGCCGCCCATGCGGAACAGGACCAGCAGTCCCGCCGGCAGAAACGTATACAAGGTGGCCAGTGCGTACGGCATATCCAACTTCCGCAATCTCGAACGCGGTCACCAAGGCGACCGGCCGAACAACTCCACAGCGAACTCCAGCATCTTCGTGGTAATCCAGGGCACGAACAGAATGGCGGCAATGGCCATGGCCGCAATCTTCGGTACGAACGTCAGGGTCTGCTCCTGCAACTGGGTGACTGCCTGCACCAGACTCACGGCCAGACCCACGATCATCCCGATGGCCAGCACGGGCGCCGACAGGATCAGCACCAGTAACATCGAATCGCGGCCCAGATCCAATGCGGTTTGCAGATCCATCTTTCGATCCCTTCCGGCCGGCGGTCAGCAAAGCCACTCAGGCAAAACTCTGGAGCAGCGAGCCGACGACCAGATGCCATCCATCCACCAACACAAACAGCAGAATCTTGAAGGGCAGTGAGATCAGCACCGGTGGCAGCATCATCATGCCCATCGAAATCAGTATGGAAGCGATCACCATGTCGACCACGAGGAACGGCAGGTAGATGCGGAAACCCATCAGGAACGCGGCCTTCAGCTCGCTGAGGATGAAAGACGGAATCAGCGTGAGCGTGGGCACTTCCTGCCAGACCATGGGCTGACCGGCCTCGACCGGCTTGCCCTGCGCATACTCGAGGAACATGTAGACGTCTTCCTCACTGCCGACGGTCTCGATCTGTTTGATCATGAAGGCGCGAACGGGCTTGACGGCTCGCTCGACCGCGGTGCCCTGGTCGATCTCGCTTTCGAGATAAGGAGTCAGGGCCTGGCTGTTGACCTGTTGCCAGGTCGGCGCCATCACGACAAACGTCAGGAGCAGGGCCAATCCGGTAAGCACCTGGCCGGGTGGCAGCTGTTGCGTGCCCAACGCCTGCCTGAGCAGCGCCAGGACAATGATGATCCGCGTGAAGGAGGTCATCATGACCAGGATGGCCGGTGCCAGCGACAGCACCGTCATCAGCACGAGGATTTTCAGTGTCGCCGAGACGCCCTCGCGATCGCTCGCAGGTGGAATGATCTGGCGAATGTCGGGCAGCCCCATCGAATTGTCGATGGGCTGGGCCGCCACCGCCTGCGGCATGGTAAGCAGCAGGAAGAGGACTCCACCCCAGATGAATGAGCGTCCATGCTCCCGGTTCAAAGCGCTACTCCCTCAGCGCGTTGCACAATCGGCCTCCAGCCGACTGCCTGCAAAGCTTCTGACCCTATTCAACAGCCCGCGAATCTCCTGTCTGGCCGCCGCAAGCTCTCGCTCGTCGGGGCCCAAGGGCTCATCCCAGGCAGCATCGTTTCTTCCAAAGTCGCTGGCTGCCTCGTCCAGTGCTTCGTTGAACTGTCCGCTGAGACGCTCGCCGTCCCCACGAACGGACGCATGGGCGAGGTCAGGAAGTTCGTTCGTCTCGTCCATCACGGCCAACGACGAGATGTGCTCGGGCGTCACACCGATCAGAATCACCCGTCGCCCGCAGCGAACCAGAGCGAGACTCTGTTTGGGCGACAGATAGGTGGTCGCCAGCACCTGCATCGGACCCCCTTTGCTATCTCGTCGCACGCCCGGCAGCCAGCGTTTGGCCGCCCATGCCGCCACAAGAATCAGCGCCACCACCACGGCCAACGCCGACACAGGGCGAAGGTACCACGGACGCGCTGCTGCCAGTTCACCACCATGCTGCCGTGTCTGCCCACCCCGGAGAAGACTCCGCTCGACGGACTCGGCCACACGCGGCTGGATCTGACCGGAAGACGGCAAACCAACCGCTTCTCCCGCTTCGCTGTATTTGACCTGGTCACTCGAGACAGGGTTCTGCTCGACCGACCCGGCTGCCTTCGGCTGAGTCGCCGTGGTGGAAGGCGGTCGAACCGTCGTTTGCGCAACGTCCTGTTGATCGTGGCTATTCCACGCACGGTTCGGCTCGGCCTCGCTCGCCTGGGTCGTCGCGGGCACGGGCGGGGCCACCACCGTTTCTGCGCTTAAAGAGACGTTGGCAACTGCTTGGGAGGACGGATAGTCCGGTGCGGTTGCACGACATGGCAGCGCAGCGCAACAGCACACAAGGACAACGGCCACGAGGGACGATGGGGGACGACTGTGGGTCATCATCTCTGGCATTCCATAGCAGCAGCGGGCCCTACTGTCGGCGATGGGCCCACAAGCTGCTGGCGTCAGGCGGTTTCGGCCTCCTGAACAGGAGCGACAATATCATTAATGCGCACGCAGAAGTTATCGTTCAGCACGAGCACTTCACCACGTGCGATCAAACGCTCATTGACGTAGACGTCGACAGGATCGCCCGCGAGCTTGTCCAGCTCGACCACGGCGCCCTGATCCAGTTTCAACACATCCTCGACGTACATGCGGCAGCGGCCGAGCTCGATGGTGACACCCAGCTCGACGTCCCTCAGCAATTCGATGCTGGCTGCATTGACTTCGGCTGCAGCCTGCGTGGACTCCACATCGGGTATATCCAATGGGCGTGCGTCGGCCTGATGAACCAGGTCCTGCTCATCCACTGAGGCTGGCGCGTCAGTTCCGTCGATCGGCGATTCGTGGTGCGACTGCCTGTCTGGCTGTGATGCGGGCACATCCGTATCCGCATCGGCAGACGCTGCGTCCACGTCGCCCTGCCTGAGTTCTTCGGCGGGATCCGGATTCAAGTCCGCCCCTTCCTGGGCACCGGCCACAGGCGACGCAGTCGTGTCATCCGCCACCTCACCCGGCTCGGCTTCGCCTGGCGTCGGACCAGCGGATGCAGATTCGTGCGACGAGTCGTCCGGCTGGGCATCGGGAGCGGCGCCCGCCTCGTCCGCCTCACCGGCCCCGTCGGACACGGGATCATTCGCTATCGCTTCGACCTCATCCTGACCCGTGGGATCGTTCTTTTTCTCTTCGTCCGGCATGGCCATTCCATTCGGCGTTCGGCCCGCTCACTCCGCTACGACCGCGCCACGGTCAGTAGTCGGCGCGAAACGGCGTGCACTTGGGTATCAGGACCTCCTTGAAGATTCCCTCCTGCCCGGCGATCTGTTCCATCTCGTGCTTGATCTGCCGTCGGAGAGCTTCGAGCCCCGGCTCCTCCAGCTGTCTCGGATCAGCTGACCGCACCAACTTGGCCAGACGGTCGTGGATCGTGGCTTCTCGGTTCTCCAGCAGTGTGTTAACCTTGTTGAGTTCGCCCTGCTCGACGACCCCGTAGACCTCCATGTCCCAGAGAAACAATTTGCCGGTTCGCATGTTCGAAGGGCGCAGCCGAGCGAGCAGCACCTCGCGCTCGGCGGCTTCGGCCTGCTGAGCCTCCGACACCTCGGCGCCCACTACGGCCGCCGGCTTACTGCCGAACAGCTTCATCGCCACGAAGATGCCGCCGCCCTCCAGCGCCATCACCCCCAGCAAGACAGCCGCCATCAGCAGACTTTTCCTGCCGCCTTTGCTCGACGCACGGACGTCATTCTCCGGATTCGCTTCTGCCATATTCTTTTCGCTCCTCGAAGGTCTTGCCGCTGCCTTCGAAATCGGCGATCACGCTCTCGCTCACGATAATCTCCACACGACGGTTGGCCGATCGTCGGCTTTCGGTGTAGGCCTGAACCACCAGCGGCTCGTTCGCCCCGCAAGCGGTCATGCGCAACCTGCGGCGGTTGACACCGCTCTGGACCAGGGCGTCGGCCACCGCAAGGGCACGCCGGTATGACAGGTCCTGCTGGTCGGCGAAGTCGCTGTCGGCCGGCAACGGTTCACGCGTCGCATGACCGCGAATCTCGATCTTGGTCGTGTGCCCACGTATTCTGCCGGCCACGTCGCCGATAAGCTTCGCCGCCTCAGGTTTGAGGCGGGCCTCGAAGCGCTCAAAAGCAATCTGTCCGCCGACGACGATTTGCAGACCCTCTCGAACCGTCTCGACGCGGAAAAGCCTTCCCTCGATACCCTCATCGTGGCTGTCGCCGATCTTCTTGATCTTGCGGGGGATGACGATGCTCTCCAGGCGCTGAAGCATGCTGATCCTGGGCGGTTCCAGCGTGGGTACCGCTCCCATACCTCCCTGGTAGCCAAAGGCTTCACGCAACGACTGCATGACCTGCTCGAACTTCTCCTCGGCTTTGATTTCGCTCATGGCCACCAGCATGATGAAGAAGCAAAGCAGAAGGCTCATCATGTCACCGTAGGTGACCATCCATCCGGGGGCGCCCGCTTCCTGCTTGTCTTTCTTCTTCCTGGCCATGTCGCGCGCCGCGGCTACGCCGCAGCCTCCTGCGGCCGCAATGTCGTCTGACGAACCGAAGGCGGCAGGAACGTTCGCAGCTTGTGCTCCACCGTCCGCGGATTGTCGCCGGACTGAATGCTCATCACACCACGCAGTATGATGTGCTTAGCCAACATCTCCTCCTGGCTCCGTCGGCCCAATTTGTCGGCGATCGGAAGCACCACCAGGTTGGCCAGCAGCGCTCCGTAAAGAGTCGTCAACAACGCCACGGCCATACCCGGGCCGATCGCCGAAGGGTCGTCCATGTTCTTGAGCATGACGACCAGGCCGATGAGAGTCCCGATCATGCCGAAGGCCGGCGCGTACCTGCCGATCGTGTCGAACAGCGCCTTGCCGAGGGCGTGCCGCTCGGACATGGTGTCGAGCTCGTTGGCCATGATCTGCTCGATCAATTCGGGATCCGTCCCGTCGACCACCATCTGGATTCCGCCGACGATGAACTCGTCCTCCATTTCGCCGGTCATGTCCTCCAGGCTCAGGATGCCGTCGCGCCGCGCCTTCTCGGCATAGCTGACGAGGTCGCCAATCAACTTCTGGAGATCGTGCGACTTGCTGAAGAACGCGTTCTTGACCACCCTGGCGACACCGGCCACATCCCGCAACGGAAAGGAAATCAAGGAAGCCGCTATCGACCCGCCTATGACGATCGCCACCGACGGTATATCGACGAACGTATCGATGGAGACTCGGCTGGTCATCGCCCAGATGATCAGCCCGGTCCCTGAAACCAGCCCTATCAGTGTTGCGATATCCACGGCCCAAGCTCCGTCCGCCTAGGTTCGTCTGTTGCGATCAGACTCCCTATCAACCATCGACCTCCTGCCGGCACCACTTCATTCAGGCCGCCAGCCCGGCACGGGCACAAACGCCCGCACCGACCGCGTATACTCGATTGCTCGCCGGACCACCTCGTCCATGGATTCCCGGACCATGATGTGGTCTCCGTTGATCAACGTGATCATCGTGTCGGGGGTCTCCTCCATGGATTTGATCAGTTCCGCGTTGAGCACCATCCTACGATTGTTTAGACGCGTCACTGCAATCATTGTCCTGGCCGCACCTTCGCGACAACCGTTTTGCCCGGTCGATCGAGCATGCCGGCCGCACTACTCTCTACCATGCCTCCGTCCCCTACCGCGTCATCAACAGCAACTCCTGGAGCAACTCGTCCGACGTCGTGATGATCCGACTGGCGGCCGAAAAGCCCGTCGAAGCGGTGATCAGACCGATAAACTGCCTCGACAGATCCACGTTACTCAGTTCCAACGCGCCGCTGAGAACCCGGCCCGCACCCAGCGACATCGGAGCGGTGATCACGGGGTTCCCCGAGTTGGGACCGGTAATAAACGCGTTGTTGGTAATGGATGACAAACCCGCCGGGTTTGTGAAGGTCGCCAGGGCGACCTGTCCCAGGATGCGAGTCAGCCCGTTGGTGAACGTACCGACGATCAGGCCGTCCTCGGAAATCGCGAACGCCGACAGCGTGCCGGCCGCAAAACCATCCTGAGTGGTCTGCACCAGAGTCGAAAGCTCGTCGGCCAGACTGCTGATGGTGCTCAAATCGATGTCAAAGCCCATCGGGTCGGCCGCCCCTGTGTCGGCACGGTTGATCGACAGTTGTGTTCCCGTCGAACTCACCACCCGCCCGTCGCTGTCGTAGGTGACCGTTCCGGTGCCGATCGCCAGGTCGATGTCGGTGTCGTCCGGCGACTCCATATAGAACCGCCAGATGTTGCCTCCCGTGGCCTTCTGTTCAAGCACCATGGTGAGCGAGACGCGGACCGGCGAGCCGAGCGAGTCGTAGAGGATGAAATTCGTCGTCACGCTCTCGCCGTCGGCGTGCCCGCCGTTCGTCGCGGTCGCGTCGTACAGAAAGGCGAACGGCTGCTGCACCGCACCGGAGCTGACGATGTCACTCGGGCCGATGGCGATCTCATTATCCGAGCCGTAGTTGCCTTCGATGGCGATCTGCCCGTTGACGATCGTAATGCCGGGCGAGCCGGGAATGCTCCCACCGCTCTGTATACCCAACGACTCATCGAGAAAAGCGATGAAGTCGCCCAGCGTCGTGCCGTCGACGCCCACAGTGAACGTCGTCTCGCCCAGCTCGCGCCCGCCCTTCTCGATGCCGCTGACCGTAATGACGTCGCCGTTCGAGTACAGTTGGGTCGTGCCGTCGAACAGGTTGGTGAGCGAGGTTAGCGCGGTGGCGTCGGGGCCTCCCGAACCTTCGCTGAGGATCTGCGACAGCAAGACCGAGCTGCTGGTGGCTGCATCGCCGGCGGCATTGAGGTTGCCGTCGAACGTGACGTTTTGTGTCGCCCGTGCCAGGTTCAGCGCGCCAAGTGGAATCTCGAGGCCCTGCAACTGACCGGGCACGATGCTGAAGTTCTCGTCGACCCCGTATCCCTGAACTTTGAATCCGTCGGCCGAGACCAGCGAATAGTCGGCGCTGAGAGAAAACGAGCCGTCGCGGCTGTACATCTCCTGGCCGGTCGCGCTGTGAAGCACGAAGAAGCCGTTGCCCTCGATCGCCAGGTCGGTCAGCATTCCGGTGGTTTCGATCGACCCGGAGGAAAAGTCGCGCTGGATGGCCCCCAGCACGCTGCCCAGCCCGATCTGCATCGGGTTCGTGCCGCCCTCGCGCTCCCCGGGCGAACTGCCCAGCGAGAAGTTACGGGAAAACTGCGTCTGGAAGAGGCTCCGCGTGCCCTTGAAACCTACCGTGTTGACGTTGGCGATGTTGTCACCGATCACGTCGATCCGATATTGGTTCGCGTTCAAGCCGGAAAGGCCGGTGTACAGTGCTGATGTCAGCCCCATGGGTTACACCTCCGTACGATGCCGGTTACGCCGGCACCCACCCTCGGACTGCCCAGCCGGATCCTCCCACCAGGCTCGGTCCGGCAAGCTGCACGCTTGCCATCACTCATATCACGACGTACGGCCACGCCTAAGCACCTCCGTCGTCGGCGTTGCCCGTCCACTGATCCAACACCATTCGAAAATCATCCGCGTCCACATCACCGTCGCCATCCACGTCGGCGGCGGCATTCTCCGTCGTTTCGTCCGGACCGGTGTAGGCGGTCACCATCTCGGCCAGATCGGCCTCATCGACGGTGCCGTCACCGGTCACGTCGGCGCTGGGCTGGGGATCTTCCGTCTCGTCCGGCGCGCCGCCGGTCCAGTGCGTGAAGAACTCACGGAAATCATCGGCGTCCACGTCCCCGTCGCCGTCCAGGTCGGCCTCGGCGTTATTCGTGCTGCCACCGGGCCCCGTGTAGGCTTCGACCATCATCGCCAGGTCGGCCTCATCGACCGCCCCATCACCGTCCAGGTCGCCGGTGAGCGATGCGGTGTCCTCATCTCCGTCGGCGTCGCCCGAGGCCGGCGCCTGCACCTCGACGATCGACTCCATCGGCAGCAACTTGCCGTTGTCGAGTTCCAGGTACACCGCACCCGCACTGCCAAAGTGGATGGCCGTCACCGTACCGACCACCTCCTCCACCACGCCCACGCTGTTCATCGCGATGCCACGCACGTGTCTGCCGATCATAGCCGACGCGCTGGCGAATTCCTGGCGGCTGGCCAGCGACTGAAGGGTCTCATCCAGCGCCTTGGATGTCTGCACCTGCTGGATGGTGGCCACCTGCGAAAGCATTTCCTCATTGCTCATCGGCTCGAATGGATCCTGCGCCCGCAGTTGAGCGATCAAGAGCGTCATGAAGTCATCGGCCGTCAGCGTCTGGCCGCTTGGGGAGCTTGGCGTCGCGCCCGTCGTGTTTCCTACCGACGAGATGTCCATTACCTATATCTCCTGCCCGTGTAGATCGTTACTACACGGTCACGTCAACGGCTGCCCGCGCCGCGCCCAGAGCCGCAACTGCCGATGGCTCTTCAGGCCCGTTCTCAGCCGCCTTCAACCCATACTGCTCTTGCTCCCACACGGCTCCGAAGCCACGACCCCTCCCCTGCCCATCGCCCCGATCACCGGCTGCCTGCCCGTCGCCCTGTCCCGATTGCCCCGTCCCCTGCCGCGAGCCCTGATCGCCGTTGTGCTGCGAACTGTCGTTGGGGGCGGGCCTGCGCGTCTCGACCTCCACTCGATCGACGATGACGCCGTTCTGCTGTAGCGCGTCACGAAGCTGTCCAAGTCGCGAGTCGATCAAATGCTTGGCCTCAGCCGTTTCGGCCAGCACCTGCATATTGAGCACGCCTTGCCGCACGCTCACATCAAGCCGCAACGTGCCAAGCTCCGGCGGCGACAGCCGAATCTGCACCTGCCAGTTTTCTCGTCCGAGGTTGGCGCGCGCCACCCGAACCACGTAGTCCACCACACGCCCTTGCGGCACGCCATCGGAAGACTCCGGTGCGCCGCGGCCCTCGCCGGCAGACAGTCGGACCTCAGGCTGACCCGAGCCACCGGCCTCACTGCCGGACGCCGGACGCACAGCCACGTCGACTTCCGACGGCGCGGCTGCGCCGCTGGCGGGCGCCGAACTCGACTCGGGCGACTTGGTGATCGTCAACTGCTCGACCATCTGTGCCACCTGAGGCACCGCGATTCGATTCTGCCCCCCCGCAGTCGACGGACGGTTCGTCTGATCCGTCTGGGCAGCAACCTGCCCGCGGGGCTGGTCGGTCTCCGGTTCGACGACCCGAACCGAATTCTGGTTGACCATGTCACGCAGTATCTGCGTAGGGCGCATCCCCGGTCGCCCGTCGTCGGTCGCATGGGATGGAACGGGCGACTGCCCTTGCTTATCCGGCGAGACAGGCACGGACATCTTTGCCGCAGGTGCCGGTTGGGGACTTTGCCGCTGGTTCGTCTCAGTCGCCGCGGGCTTGGCATCGGCATCGGGCTCTGACTTGCCTGCGTTTGAGACGTCTTCGCCGCTACGCGGCGGCGTCTGGGCGACCTCGCCTGTCAACGTGGGAGCGGGCTGTTGCGCCTGTGCTGGACGCGCTTCGCCCTGCGCAACCACTGTGGCCTCAGGAGCATACACAACAACGGGCTCGACGACGTTCGTTTGCAGCGTCGACTCCTGACCGGACGCGGTCGGCAGAACCTGTTGTATGTTCGTGCTCTGCTGCTCACTGGCAACGGGCGCGGGCTGGAGCGCCGGCCCCTGTCCAGTCTGGCCGTCCGCCTCCTTCGTGCCTGACTCACCTCCCTCACCGGATCCCGTCACAGCACCGGACGCTTCCGTCCCCTTCGTATCCTGCGACGCCGTCTGCTTGTCGGCAGACGCATCGCCCGGCGGCTGCGACTCGGAACGGCCCGATGCCTTCACGTCATGATGGTCTCGCTTGTCTTGCGCGTCGCCCTCCGTTCGGTCGGCACGTATAGGAGCCTCATCCGGCTCAAACCTGTGGTCTTTCGCCCGTCCCAACTCCTCCGCGAACGGTCGCGAGACCCAGTCGTCGGCCGGCTGCACCAACCCCACCCCCGCCGTAGCGGTCTCAAGCATCATTTCAGACAACATCAAATCCACACGCACGATGTATTCGTCCTACCCTGTTGAGCCTGTCGGCGTCGTGGTGTCCTCCGCCTGCGATGCCGCTCCCTGCTCAATCGTGTTGAGAACCCGCCCGATCCACTCCCGATCCTCAGGCGTGGTACATTCCTCGATGATGTCCCGGCCCTTGCGACTATTCATTGCGGAAAGAAACTGCGCCGCATCGGCGTCTTTCTTCTGCTGAAGCAGACTCTTGGCAATTTTCGGATCTACAGTTTCCAAATATTCCAGCGATCGCTTGAATCCGTCCCGCTGCTCCTGCTCGAGCCACGCTTGCCTGGCCTGCTCATACTGCGCCATCTCCTGCTGGAGGGCCTCACGCTGCTGCAACTGCTCCAGTCTGGCCGCATCCATCAACGACACCAGGTTCTCGAGCTCCCGGCGATGCCAGTCGAACCGGCGAGCAAGGATTTCCTCCAACTCCTCGTCATGACGGATCTTCTCACTGGCTGCTTGCGGGGCCGGCTGAGTCGCCGCCGGTTGCGTCGCCGGAGCCTGCTCCTCGTCAAGCTCGCCTCGCAACACCATGGCAAACTGCTCGACCCGCTCGGCACTGAGCCGTCCCGAAGCCCAGGCCACTCCGATCAGCACGACCATCACCAGTAAGTTGACGATGGCGAGGATCGCTACCACGGTGTAGATCCGCTTCAGCAACGCTTACGTCTCCACCATCCGCAGGCGCAGATAGCGCTGCGTGCTCTGTTCGTCAGCCTCGGCCGCCTCCCGACGCTGAAGCTCATAGTGATAGCGCTGTTCCCGCCTTCGCCTGAGCGTCTCCAGGACCTTCACCTTTTTGGTGGCCTCAGCCAATGAGGCCCGCTCTTTGGCCAGTTGCGCCTGCAACTGACGGACCCGGGCCATGGCGTCGAGCACCCCTCGCTGTAGATGCGACAGCCAATGTCGATGACGCGAAACCTGTCCCACATCCAACGCGCCCACCAACGGGCCCGACCGCATGGCCGCCACCTGCTGGTCGATCCGGTCCTGCAACAGGCCGATCTCGCGCTGAACCTTCGAGATGGTCCGAAGGCTCTCGGCCACCACGCGTTTGGCCTGGTCGGCCTCCTGCAGTCGAATCCGCAGAACCGGCTCCAATCGAAAACGAAATCGCTTCGCCATTCTTCTCGTCTCTTCCCTATGCCGGCCCGTCGCCTGCCGCGACAGCCTGGGCGCCTCGGTTCCCACGGGCCTTCTCGGCCAATTCCACAATACGTCCGTTCAGTTCGAGCAGTTGCCGCTTCGCCTCCTCGAAGCCGACGTGCTCTGCGATGCCCTGCCGTAGATACGCATCGATCAACGGCTTCGCGTCCAGAGCCAGGTCATATTCGGAGTTCGTACCCCTCGCATAGGCGCCGATGTTTACCAGATCCTCGATATCACGCCATACAGCCAGCACGCGCAACACCGTGCGAGCCGCCTCCATCTGTTCGTCGTCGACCACGTCGATCATGACCCGGCTGATGCTCTCGAGCACCGACACCGCGGGATAGTGCCCGCGATTGGCCAGACTCCGCGACAGCCAGACGTGACCGTCCAGAGCACCCCGCACCGCATCGCTGACGGGCTCGTTGATGTCGTCGCCCTCAACCAGCACCGTGTAGAAGCCCGTAATGCTGCCGGCCTCGGTGCGGCCGCTTCGCTCCAGCAATTGCGGAAGCATGGCGAAGACACTCGGCGTGTAACCCTTCGTCGCCGGCGGCTCCTCGGCGGCCAGGCCGATCTGACGCTGGGCCATGGCCAGCCGTGTGAGCGAATCCACCAGCAGCAGGACATCGGCGCCCTGGTCGCGGAAATACTCGGCCACCGCCGTAGCCAAAAAGGTCGCGCGGACGCGAAGCACCGGAGATTCGTCGGATGTGCTGACAATCACGACGGAACGTTTCAGTCCGTCCTTGCCCAAATCCTTGCGTAAAAAGTCGCCGACCTCGCGCCCACGCTCACCCACCAATGCCACAACCGTCACATCCGCGGAGGTGTAGCGGGCAATCATGCCCATCAGCACCGACTTGCCCACACCCGTCCCGGCAAAGATGCCGAGGCGTTGCCCACGACCCGCGGTCAGTAATCCGTCCATACTGCGAATGCCCGTGCCGAGTGGCTCGTCGATCCGCAGACGAGACATCGCCTCCGGCGCCTGCCTGAAGAGCGGATAATACTGCTCCCCGCAGAGCGAACCGCCTTCGTCGATCGGCTCGCCCATACCGTTGATGACGCGACCCAGAAGATCGCCACCGACGGCCGCCGTCTGCTGCGCCGTCCTGCACCGGACCGCGTCGCCCTTGCTTACGCCCCCTACGTCACCCAACGGCATGAGCAACGCCTGATCACCCCGAAAACCCACTACCTGTCCCTGCACCAGCCGTCCCGTGCGGGTGGTCATATCGCACATCGCACCTACGGGTGCGCGCAGCCCGCCCACCGATACCCTCATGCCGGTGATCCCGTCGACCGTGCCCGTCAGTCCCTGCGGGATCATCTGCTCGACGGCCTCGAACTGGGGGGCAAAAACGCTCACGCCACCGACCCTTCCCGGTCCCCGGGCACCAATTGCTCGGCGATGCGGTCCAATTGGCCCTGCACCGTCGCGTCCACCTGGCCGCTCTCCGTCCGGATCACGCATCCACCCCGATCGACCGACTCGTCCGCCATCACGCGCACGTGGTCAAGCCGCCCTGTCTGCTCCCCCCATTGCCGGCAGAACCGTTGAAGCGACTCCACTTCGCCCGGATGCACCTGTACGACGACGTCGCTCGACGAACTGACCAGCGCCGCCGCTTCCCGAACGTTCGACGCAGCCACCTCCGGTTCCGCAGCCACGACCCGCTTGACGACTCGGCCGGCGATGGCCAGGGCAAGCCGCACCAGATCCCTATGGGCCTGCGAAAGCATCCGCCGCTTCTGCTGATCGAAGTCATCAAGCAGTGCCGCCAGCGCCCCAAGAAGCTTCTGCTGGTCCTGCCCGAAACGATCGCGCGCCTCGATCAGGCCCTGCTCGTGCCCCGCGCGTCGACCTTCAGCCAGGCCGGCCTTTTGGCCCTCTGCATGGCCGTGCTGCCTGGCCTGTTCGGCCAATTCCTTCTTGCGGCGTTGTGCATCGGCCAGGATCGAAGCAGCTTCGGCGCGCGCACGAGCGAGGATATCGTCGGCCTGCGCTCGGATGTCGGCCAGGCTGAACACACTCAGTTGCAGCCCCTGCCGTTGCGCGTCCTCTGCCTTGATCACCGTCGACAACGTCCTATCTCCCTAACGGCGCCGTCCGACGCCAACTGCGTTCACCGCTGCCGCGAAAGCTGATTCATCGTCCGGTTGCACGTCATGGCAACCACTCCCGCCGTGCGGCGCACCACTCCACTTGCGGGTTACACCACCATTTCCTTCTCGCCGCCGCGACCGGCGATCATCACCTCGCCGGCATCCTCCAGGCGTCGCACCACGTCGACGATGCGCTGCTGCGCGGCCTCCACATCGCTGAGGCGCACGGGCCCCATATAGGCCATATCTTCCTTGATCATCTCCGCCGCACGCGTCGACAGGTTCGAGTAGATCTTCTCCTTCAACTCGTCGCTGGCCGTCTTCAGCGCCAGGGCCAACTCGTCGTTGTCGATCTCCTTCAGGACCGCCTGAATCCCTCGGTCGTTGACAAGCATCAGGTCCTCGAAGACGAACATGAGGCGCCGGATCTGCTCCACCAGGTCCGGGTCCTCCGACTCCAGCGACTCCAGGATGCCCTTCTCCGTGGCGCGGTCCGCCAGATTGAGCATTTCCGCCACCGCCTCCACACCGCCCACCCGGGCAAATTGCTCGGCAAACATGCCCGAAAGCCGATGCTCCAGTCCGCGCTCCACCTCCTTGATGACCTCCGGGCTGGTCTGCTCCATGTTGGCGATGCGTGTCACCACCTCCAACTGCTTCGCGGCCGACAGGCCCGACAGAATCTCGCTTGCCTTCGACGGGGGAAGGTGCGCAAGGATCAGCGCGATGGTCTGTGGGTGTTCGTCCTGGATGAACGTAAGAAGATTGTCGCTCTCGGCCCTCTGCAAGAAGCTGAATGGCTGTTTGGAAACCTGGTGCTCGATCTGTTGAATGATTCGTTGGGCATTGTCCTTGCCCAACGAGCCCTCCAACAGCCGCCGAGCGTACTCCAGGCCGCCCTGGTCAACGTACGATTTCGCCAAGGCGATGTTGTAGAACTCCGCGATCGTCGCCTCCCGTTGGTCGCGGTTTACGTCCTGAAGCGAGGCCACCTCACGCGTGATATCCTCAACGTCGTCCTCCAGAAGGTGCTGCAAAACCTGCGCCGCGACCTGTTCGTCGAGAGATACCAACAGAACTGCCGCTTTGCGCACCCCGCTCAGCGATTGCGATTCCGGCGTGCCGGGTGCTGACGACGTCTTGGCCACTGCACCTGCTCCCATTCGCCTACCCGTTATCTTTCTCCATCCACCGTTTCACCAGCGCCGCTGCCGAGGCCGGGTCTTCTCGCACCATGTTGTTCAACTGATCGATCATCTCGCCCGTCCGCACGCTGTCCTCATCCAGCTCTTGCGCGACCAGAATGCCCCGACCTTCCTGGGCATCGCCCACGGGCGCCGCCTCACCCGACAGCACTTCCGCCGTCGGAATGTCGCCTGCCCCCAGGCCGGCCAGAACCGTGCCGTCGGCCCCGACCGACACCGGTGCGCGCCTGCTCAGCAGCAACATCATGAACAGACTCACCACCGCCAACGCCCCCAACCCCACCTGCTGACCGTATGTCTTCGTCAGGGCCAGAGCGCCCATCGAGGCCGCCTCGGGTACGTCTACCGAAAACACCGGGGCGCTTACGTCGTAATACATGGTCACCTGAACCTGTTGCGGATCGGTCGCATGAATAAGCGGCATGACCTGCTTGCGGATCTCGTCCAGTTGCCCGGTGCCCAGCAGGGCCGCGTCATCGGGCTCCTTGCCCTCGTTGCCCGGCTGTTGCAGAAACACCGCCTTCAAATAGCTGCGAGGGACATTCACCGCCGCGTTCAATTGCCGTATCGCCCCCAGTCCCGTTTCCGTTCGGACCACGCGTTCGTCCGCCGGCTCCGACTTGATTCGCTCCGTCTTCTTTTCGCTCTCGTCCGTTGGGGTACTCACCGATGCAACGGTTTGCCCAACATTGGGCACCACGCCCGGCTCGGCGCCACCTCGGGTGCGCGTCTCGATCTGCTTGGTGCTCTCGATCTCCAGATCGATCGTCTTGTCCTGCGTTCGGTGATATTCCTGGCGTGCCGAAGACTCGAGCTCGGCGAAAATGTTCACCACCACACCCGGAATCGCCCGCAACTGATCGCGGACCTTCTGCGTGTAATGCTCCTCAGCCTTCTTAGCCAGTTCGAGCAGGTCGGACGCCGCTGCGCTCGCGCTGTCGTGGTCGCGTACGCGGTACGACTTGCCCGTCCGCGCATCGGTGATCCCCACCTTGGTGGTATCCAGCCCGGCCACGGCGCCGGCCACGAAGCCGGCAATCGCATCCACGTTCTCGGCAGCCAGTCCCTGCCCCGGCTGGGTCCACACCATCACGCTCGCCGTTGGGGTCGCCGCGACGGAACCCAGGCCCCGCCGCATCGGCGCGTCGATCACAACCTTGGCACGCTGAATTCCCCGAAAATCACTCAGCATCTTCGATAACTTGTTCGCCTTCGCGTAGGCCCAGATTCGGTGGCTGTCTGCCTGACTGCGGAACGGACTGTCGTCCTCGATGATCTTCTCGATGGTCAGACTCGTGTCGGCCGGCAGCATCTGACGCTCGCCCAGCCTTGCCAGGACACGGTCGCGGTCACCGCGACCGACAAAAATCTTGCTGCCCTCCACCTGATACGGAACCCCCATGCTGCGCAGCTCGTTCTCCGCCGACAGCAGTTGATCCGGCGAGGAAAACCCCTCGAAAACCACCGGCACCATCTCGGGACGCGCCGCCCATTGCAGCAGCCACACCATCGAGAGCACCACCAGCACCCCACACAGCCCGATGGCCAGACGCTGCGAAGTGGTCAGCCCCGACAAATGCTGGGCGACCTGTACCAGGCTCTTGCGAAGGAATTCCATCCGATCAGCTCCACATTACGGCAGGCGCCGGGGCAACCCCGACCGCGCTAGACGCGCATCTGTTGAATTTCCTCATACGCGTCCGTCAGCTTGTTCCGGATCTCCATCAGCAGCCCGAACGCCACCTGGGCCTTGCGAACGGCACTGAATACCTCGGCCATGTTCTCCGTGTCGCCTGTCGCGAGCCGCTCGACGCCGGCTGTCGCCTCCTGCTGGAGGTTGTTCACCTGATTCAGACTCTCCAGCAGTACGGTCTTGAAGTCCTTGCCCCCCGGCGCCGACTGCTGGGGTTGGTCGGGACGGGCGATCGGCGCGGGACGAGTCAGGGGATTGACATGGTTTACGTCCATCGAGTCAGGCATGATCCGTCACCTCTGCCTTCAACCGCCACTAGGCGAGCAACCGCAACGTGTTGCTCACCATCGATTTGGTTACCTGCATCGCCGTGATGTTCGCCTCGTAGGCCCGCGCCGCCTCCAGCGCATTGATCATCTCCGTGCTCACCTGCACGTTCGGATATCGAACATAGCCGTTTGCATCGGCGTCAGGGTGTCCCGGCTCGTGGACCAGCCTTGCCGGCGACGGGTCCTCGCCGATCCGGCCCACATGCACACCCGCGCCGCCGCCGCCGTCGCCCTCGGCAAAGACCACGAAGCGCCGACGATACGCCTCGGCCTGCCCGTCGGCATTGCGGGTGGTGAATGCGTTGGCCAGGTTCCCTGCCACCGTGTCCATGCGTATACGCTGCGCTGTCAACGCCGAAACGCTAATGTCGAGTGCATCAAACATCGCTTATCTCAACCCTATTCCAGCCGCCCGCGGATCGCCGACATCATGCTGTTGTAGCGCCCGCGCAGCAGTTCCAGCGCCGCCTGATGAACCATCGCGTTCTTGACCAACTCGCTCATCTGCCGTTCCGCTTGGGCGTTCGTCCCGTCGTGGAACAACACGTTCTGTGGTTCGACTTCGACCGGGCGCACTTCCACGCGCCCGCTCGGGGCCACTTGCCAGCCCGGCCCGTCTTCCACCTGTAGGCCGGCTTCGCCCGTTCGCGTCCGTCTCGTCAGCGCCTCGGACAACGCTTCCCTAAAGGCGGGCAAATCCACGTCCTTAGGCCGGTACCCCGGCGTGTCGAGGTTGGCTATGTTGCTCAGCAGCACACGGTGGCGATCCTCCGTGAACGCAGCCAGCTTCTCCAAAGCCACGACCGAACCGCTGTTGACAACAGAACTCAGCAGCATCGGATCCTCTCCACCGCACCCACCAAGCGGGCACACCGGCGGCACCCGGTCGCCCTAACCGAATCACAGCCTGTCCTATCTGCCGCAATCGCCATACCACTCTCGGTCACCGCCCCGCAATGCCCTGCCAACGCCCGTCGACCCTTCCGCAACGCGCAATTCCTGCGCTTCGACCCGGCCATTCCTGCGCCGACCGCTTCATCCCGCACGCAGCGACTCCTCTTCCTCCCGCCAACGCTTCAACTTCATTCCCAGCGTCCTCAGACCGATCCCCAACGCCTTGGCCGTCCGCTCGCGGTGCCCGTTGAACCGGGCCAGCGTCTGCCGAACGAGTTCTCGCTCGGCATCTTCCAGAATATGCCCGGGGCGTTGCTGCCCCGGGAACTTGACCGACCGAACCTGCCCGGCCAGCCACATCTCGATGTGATGGGCCTCCACCGTCTGACCGGTGACCAGAATCGACGCCCGCTCACAGATGTTCTCCAACTCTCGCACGTTGCCCGGCCAGTCGTACTGAAACAGCAGACGGTGTGCTCGCCCGGAAAACTGGAGCGGCTCGCGTCCCTCACGCTTCGCGATGCGCTCCAGGAAATGCTCGCTCAGTTGAGCGATGTCCTCGCGGCGGTCGCGAAGAGGCGGCAGCACGATCGGCAACACGCTGATGCGAAAGTACAGATCTTCACGGAATCGATCGCGAGCCACCCATTCGCGAAGCGCCCGATTCGTTGTGGCGATCACGCGAACGTCCACACGCCGCGTGATACTGCTTCCCACCCGCTCGAACTCACGCTCCTGAAGAACCCTCAGCAACTTGGCCTGAAGGTTCAGCGGCACCTCGCTGATCTCGTCGAGCATCAGCGAGCCGCCCTCGGCCAGCTCGAACCGCCCCTTGCGAAGGCGATCGGCACCGGTGAAAGCACCCTTTTCGTGCCCGAACAATTCGCTCTCCAGCAACCCGCTGGAAAGTGCGGCACAGTTCAGACACAACATCGGACGACCTGCACGCGGGGACGCAGCGTGAATCGCCCGGGCCACCATCTCCTTGCCCGTACCCGACTCACCCTCGACCAGGACCGTGGCGCTACTGTTGGCTACGCGCTCGATCTGACCGCGCACCTCCTGCATGACCGGCGAATCTCCTACGAGTGTTCTCCCCTGCTCCCAGTCCAGCAGCGACGTTCGCAGAGCCTCGTTCTCCGCCCGCAGACGTCCGTCCTGGATGGCTCGCTCGGCCAGGATCACGATCTCCTCGCCCTGGAACGGTTTCTGTAGATAGTCGAACGCCCCCAGCTTCATGGCCTCGACGGCCGTCGCCACCGTCCCGTAGGCGGTCATGACGATCACCGGGGCCTCGACGCCCGCAGCGCGCAACCCGCGCAGCAAGGCGATCCCGTCCATTGCGGGCATCTTCAGGTCGGTGATCACCAGGTCGAAAACACGCTGACGCGCCGCCTCCAAGGCGTCGCGACCATGTTGGTACGTCTCGACTTCGTGGTCCTCTCGGCACAGAATCGCCCTGAGAGAATCACGCATCAGTTCCTCATCATCCACGACGCAAACCCGCGCCATTCTCAACCCTCCCGGTCAGCCGCCTGCGACCCGTTCAACAAGGGCAAGCGTATGGTAAATACCGCGCCCCCCCCGGACCGATTCGCCGCCTGGACCGTGCCGCCGTGCGACTCGACAATCCGGTGCACGATCGCCAGACCCAGGCCCGTACCCGTGTCCTTCGTCGTGAAAAACGGATTGAAAAGACGGTCCAACGCCTCACCGTCTATGCCGCTACCCCGATCCGTTACCTCGATCTCCAGGTAGTCGGCGCCCGCCCGGCGGCTCGACAACCGCACACTCCCGCCGGCCTCAGATGCCTCCGACGCGTTCAACAGGAGATTCAAAACCGCTCGCTGGAGTTGCCCGGCGTCGGCCCAGACCTCCTGCTCGCCGACCCCATCGTCGATTTCGACTTCCACGCGGCGCTGCACGAAATGCGGCCGCCCCATCTCCACCGCTTCTGTAAGAATCGACTTGAGCAACGCAGGACGACGCTCCAACTGTCTTGGGTGGGCGAACGCCAGCACGTTGCTCACAACCCCGTCAAGCCGCCCGACGCCTTTCTGAATCTTGTGCACCAGATCGAGCGATGTCTCCGAGCCCCGGCAATCCCGCTCGAGAAGCGACGCGAACAGCGAGATCCCGCCGAGGGGATTGCGGATCTCGTGCGCCAGACCCGCCGCCATCTCGCCCAATGCGGCCAGACGCTTGCGCCGTTCCAACTCGCGGTTCTTGGCGGCTAGTTCCTCGCGAAGCCGCGACAATTCGCTCTCGAGCCGCTCGTACGACACCTTGAGCTTCTCGGTCACCTCGTTGTACGCGAGGATGATGGCCCCAAGTTCCCGCTCTCGGTCGGTAAGACCCTCGCCATTCGACGCGGCCGCGACGGCCGGCGAACGCTCCAGCATCTCGGCGGGCGACGTCATGGTCTCACTCATCGGTCTGATCCAGATATCTCGGGGCGTCAACCGACTTCGACGCATACGCTCGATGGGCCTGCTGCCCCGTGGCCGCTTGGGCAAGTTCCTCTTTGATCCGATTTCTCCGCAAGGACAAAGCCTCCGTGTCGCTTTCGTCGCGCTTCAGTATCGTCTTCAACAGTTCATTGACCTGCCCGACCAGAACTCGCACCTCGCCCTGCTGCGACGACGACATCGTCGCCAGGATCTGCTCCGATTGCGCGCGGATCGGCGCCAGCGACTGGTCCAGATCCATCAGACGATCGACCAGACGCTGTCGACTCGACAGCACACTCAGCAAGCCGTCGGTGTCGTTCGAAGCGATCAGCGACTCCTGCCGGTGCGCCAGATCGTGGAGTTCGCGGTAGAGATCCCGCTGCCGCGTAAGCAGTTCGGTCAGCCGTTGTCCGTCCTCAGCAAATCCCGAAGCGTTCATGGTGCGCTCCCTTCTCGCGATGCCAGAAGACCCGAGTCTTCAATCCACGCGAGCACGTCCTGCCAACGCTGACGGTCGATACCCCTCGGCCGCTGGGCAAAGTCCGAAGGCGGCATTCGCCGCAGAAGCCAGCGGGCTCGTCCGACGGCCGTCCGCGCCCGCTGCCGCTCGCCCAGACGAAAATAGCAGTTGATAATCTGTAAGTAGGCCGACAACGACACAGGCTCGTTCTGATAGCGATAGGCCGCTTGCTCGTACAGCGGAACCGCCTGATCGTACTCGCCCAGCTCAAAGGCACATTCCGCCCGATACAGGTACCCAAGCCGAAGGTAGAGCTGCTCGCGCGCCGACAGGGAGTCCTCCGCCCTCGCGCCGTAAGCCTCGATCACCTGTTCGTACAGCCTCGCCGCCTCCTGGAGACGCTTGCGGAACTCATTCAACAGGGCTTCCCGCGCGTTGAACTCCATGTCGCTCCCCGCCCGGCTGCGCAGCGCCAAGCCCGCCTTGAGATACGAGTCAGCCAACAGGAACTGCACCTGCGGCCGCCGCGAGTCTTGCGGATAGTACTCCAGGAAATCCGCCAGACGCGCAATGGCGTCGGTATGCCTGTCCATGTGGCCGTACAATTCGCCAAGCCTGAACAGCGCCTCGCGGAACAGCGGCGCTTCGGGCGTATACAGACCGGGCTGACTGGGGTCCTCTTCCAGCACGAACAGAAGAACCTGCTCGGCCTGTTTATAGAAATCCGCACCTAGCGCCACGAAGCACTGCGACAGCGGAACCATCGCGCTGAACGCCGACAGAGTCCGAGGGTGTTTCTGCATCAACATGCGATACGACTCGATCGCCGAGTCGAGTTCATTACGCGCCTGATAGGCCTGCCCCAAGCGGAACCGCGCCTGCGGCGTGCGCGGACTGCTCGGACGCTGCTCGATGAATTCGCGGAGAATCTCGATCACACTCTCCGTCTCGCCGGCCAGATCGAAATCGTCGGCCGCCCGCCATGCAGCGTCTTCGGCGATGGCGTCCCGCAACGTGTTGGCCTTCGCCAACTCCAGCCACGTGTTGGCCGCTTCGGCAAAGTGCCGCTTGGCCTCAGCCAGCTTTTCGGCACTCTCGGCCTCGCGCGAGTCGCCCCCGATGCGATCCGCCTCGTCGCGTGCCCGGCGGGCCAGCTCCTCATGCAGGCGTGCCACCACCCCCAGGTACCAGGTCGCCTTCTCCAGGTCTTGCGGGCTGGTCAGCTTGAGGGCCAACTCGATGAACCGTAGCGACTCGACCGTACGCCCGCGTGCCCGCAAGTCGTAGTAGAGTCCCGTCAGGCTGCTGCGCACCGCCGCCCCGTCCACCAGACGCCCATGCCGACCGCCCTCCAGCAGGGCCACAACCTGCTCGTACGCCTCCGCCGCCTCGTCGTACCGCTCGAGAGAGGCTAGGCATTCAGCCCGGCCGAGCACGCACCCCGCCACGTACGGACCCGCCGCAAATGACGCCAGCACATCGTCGAACACCGACAGTGCGTACTGAGGCCGATCCTGCTGATAGTCCAGCCGTCCCAACAGCCAGCCGGCTTTGGCGCTCAGCTCATCGCTGACGCTCAACCTCGCACGGAGTTGGCGTATCAGCGGCTCCGCCTTGTCGTAATCGCCCGCATAGAAGTCCGCCAGCGCGGCCAGGTAATCCAACTGCCCGCTGAGTGCGCCGTCGCTAACGCCCCGGCGCGTGCGGGCCAGCAATTCGCGGGCCTCAACCACTTGCCCCTGCCGCAGCAGCAACTCGGCCTTGCGCTCGACGGCCCACACCAGATTGGCCGGATCGTCCTGACTGTGTGCCAGTAATGAGTCGATCTCTTCGGCCAGCCGGTCGGGCGGAACCCCGGGCATAGCCCCCAGCAGCTCGATGAGCTTGCGGCGAATCTGGTTGGGTTGCGATGGGCTCAGACTCAGTGCCTGACGGTATCGGGCCACCGCCTTGTGCCGTCGGCCCAGCCACTCGCACGCCATGGCTACCTGCTCGACGTCCTCAGCCGTTGGCTCCAGCCCTCTTTCAGTGGCTTGGCCGTGGTTGTAGATGATGTGGTTGGCATTCGCCGAGTCGTGCTCGGCCAGGGGCTTCTCAACGGCAAAAATCGTGCGCGCCATGAGCCGACGAAGCCGCGCCACCTCTTCGTCGGGCCGCTCCTCTTCGAGCAGAGACTTGATCAGGTCGGCTGCCTGCGTGTGGAAGCGCCCCTTCATCAACATTTCCACGCACTTTACGTGCGTTTCGAAGGGCACTTCCTCCTGGTCCGGACCCATGCGGACCAGGCCGATCGCCAACAGGACCAGCGCGCAGGCAAGCAAAGGCACCTGCCATTTGCCGGCTAAGGACTGCCGAAGCTGCCCCGGTCCAACAGGCCTGCTCATCCTGAGCCTCTTTCCAGCCGGCCCTCCTGGCCGACCAAACTTACGGGCTGCTACGTGGCGCCGGATGGGGCGCCGGAAAGGTCACCTGCAAACGTCTCACCCGCCATCAAAGATCGTATTTCTGCAAGCCGATGCGTTTTCTTCAATTCATCAATGCGATGCAACCTCTCGAACACCGACTCATCGAAGAGACGATGCCCACCGGGCGTCCAGGTGCGCTCGCGTATCAGGCCCATAACCGCGTAATGGTGTAGGGTCTTGCGGGACAGCCCGGTGTGCCACACGACCTCCTGCACGCGGTATAGCTTGGGGGGAATCGTGCATCGCCCCGGTCCGTCCGGCAGACAATCCCGCCCCGAGCGGTTGGCTGGAGACACCGCACCCGCCGAACCCAGTCCCATCTCCTTGTGCCCTTTCAGCAGGACGAAAGACATTAGACGAAACGTCTATAAGCTTTATGCGCTGGACCGATAACTACGTCAATAGGCAATCCCTCAAATTGTCGAATTTTTCTTGGACCGTCCCCATATCACGCCCCGATACAACCAGCGCGACCCGACTCATCACGCCGCAGCAAAGCCCGGATCGCCACCATGAATGAGAACTTCTGCAAAGTCCTCGCCGTAACGCCCGATAATACGCTGGTCCGCTCACTCCGCGCCGAGCTAAGGCGGGGAGGCGGCGCCACACACGTCGCACACCTCAAGAGCCCCGACGCCATCACCGGCGCAGCCGGCCTCCAGGACTGGCTCGTCGTCGACGTCGATCGCTTCGGACACGCCGTCTGCCGCCACGGAAACGTGGTCGCCTGGCCGGGACAACGGCTATTGATCTGCAAAAGCGATTTTCGAACACCTTTTAATTGCCTTGTGGTCGACCGTCAAAAGGCGGCTTCCCGCCTCAGGACGCTCGCCAGCGGCGAGTTCCCGTCACCCAAGCGGCTACCGCGAACGCGACAACACCAGAAACGCAAACGAACCACCCCCGATGGCTCGCAGACGTGGGAGCTTCTGGCCGCAGCCGCCGAACTTAACCGACTCAACCGCAGACAGTTGGCCGAGAGTTGCGTCCGCCACCTGCCGCCCGTCTTCAACATGAGGCTGGCATCCTACTACAGCTATGATCCCAAAGCCGGCACACTGGTGCTCGAGTGCTGCAATCATCCCTACGAAATCAACACGCTGATTGACCTGGGACGCGAGCCGGGCCACCCGATGGCCTGGGCCATCGAAAAGAACCGCCCCTGCCTCATCCGCGACTGGGAGACAGCTGCACGCCCCATCCCCGAGCGACCCTACGCAAACCGCTACAGCACAAGAAGCTGCATCATCATTCCGCTGGCGACGGGCGAACGGCTGGCCGGCGTGCTAAATCTTTCCGACCCGGCCGACGACCGACCTCTCTCCGTCGAGCAACATCAGCCTCTGCTCGGGATGCTGGCGGGCATCCTCAACAGCGCTGTAGCCAACATTGACCTGTTCGAGCGCACGCAGCAGCAGGCCCTCACCGATGCCCTGACCGGCCTGGGCAACTACCGGGCGTTCAACCGTCAGCTCCGCAACGAGGTTATGCGCTCGCGGCGATACGGCACCCCACTCAGCCTCATGCTGCTCGACGTGGACGGACTCAAACAGGTCAACGACAGCTTTGGACACCCTGCCGGCGACCGTCTGCTCCGCACGGTGGCCTCCAGGGTGGTGGCGGCCATCCGTCAGATAGACCTGCCCGCTCGCTGCGGTGGCGACGAGTTCGGCGTCATTCTGCCCAACACCGAACTGGAAGCCGCCAAGCACGTGGCCCAGCGCGTCCTGGCCGATGTCCGCCGCAAGTCTATCATGTGGCGTCGCAAGCCCTTGCCCGCCTCGATCAGCGTTGGGGTGGGCCAGTATCAGGGAGAGTTGACCACCGATGAGTTCATTCGCAGCATCGACAAGGCCCTGTACACCGCCAAGGTCGAGGGCAAGAACCAGATGGCCGTCAGTCACCACGT
>Ga0272441_10002270_pt1 | contig 39275 bp, 38 predicted proteins | sample SSMProp6N_FD_193582 | JGI IMG/M metagenome (GOLD analysis project Ga0272441, IMG submission 193582) | Marine sediment archaeal communities from Little Sippewissett salt marsh, Falmouth, MA, United States - SSM-Prop-6N | ecosystem: Environmental > Aquatic > Marine > Wetlands > Sediment ... | reverse complement strand
TTTTATAGGCCGTGCCGAGAACAAAGCAATGGTTAAACTTTTGAAAATAAAACTACATCATCTTTCTAATATCAAAATATCAAGCAAAGATGCTGTTATTCTTGTGGATACTCAGCCGGGGTTTGGGAATAATTCTCTGCCGAAACAGGTTATTCCGTCGCTTGTCATAGACCATCACCCTTTGAAAAAACAAAAAAGCATTCTTGTGGATATCAGGAAGGATGCTGGTTCGACTGCGTCAATTTTGACGGAATATTTGGTAAAGAATAAACTGGAGATTCCAAAAAAGTTGGCTACAGCTTTATTTTACGGGATAGAATCGGAAACCCAAGGATTATCCATAGAGACGGATAACATAGACAGGCAATATTATAAATTACTTTTCCCGAAAATCAGCCAGTCCATTCTCGGCAAAATCCAGTATCCTCGGCTCGAAAAAGAGTTTTTCTTGAATTTGAGAAAAGCCTTAAATAATGTTTACTTTTATAAAAATGCGATAATAGTAAATATCGGCAAAGTGGATAATCCGGATTTGGTAAGCGAATTCTGCAGTTTTTTCATGCTTTATGATGAAGCGACTTGGGCGTTGTCTTTAGGTGGAGTAGGCAATAGATTGATTTTTTCAATCCGCACCCAAAACAGGCGTGCTGATGCGGGTAAATTAGCTGAAAAGATTTCGGCGATGAAAGGCTCGGGAGGCGGACACGGAACCGCGGCAGGGGGATGGATAGAACTTACCGATAAGGACAAATTAGAAAATATAACGCAGGATTTTATCAAAAAGTTTTTGATTGAACTCGGATATAAAGAAGATGTTTTTCTGACGCCTTTTATATCTGCGGAATGATAATGAAAATACTAATTTCTGCGTCTTCGGTTAAAATGGAAGCCGAACTTGGTGCTTCGGATACCGCGCAAAAAATATGGGAAATTCTGCCTATCGAAAGTGTTGTCAAAAGATGGGGTGAAGAAATATATTTCCCTGTTCCTTTGAAATTAGAAGAGGAAAACGCGAAAGAAATAGTCCAGGAAGGTGATATCGCTTTTTGGATATCCGGCAGTTCCTTTTGTATATTCTTTGGCCCGACTCCGATAAGCAAGCCGGAAGAAATAAGGTCGGCAAGCGCTGTAAATGTTTTCGGAAAAGTTTTGGGAAATGCAAAACAATTTTCTAAAGTTCAGGATGGGGAGAAAATAAAAGTAAAAATTACTTAATTAATATGGAAATACAGTGGATATACATGGAAATAAATAGAAATACATTGCAGTAAGGACAACATATTTCCATTATATTTCAAAATATTTCTATATATTTCTTAAATATTTATTATGAATATAGACGGTTCCACAAAAATAGTAGGTATTTTTGGATATCCTGTTGAGCATACTGCTTCGCCGTGTATGCATAATGCGGCTTTTGAAGCGCTTGGTTTGAATTGGGTATATCTCCCGTTTGAAGTGACGCCCGAGAATCTTGAACTTGCCGTAAAAGCTATCAGCCCGCTTAATATTCAGGGTGTAAATCTTACTATTCCGCATAAAAAAGATACTGTTCCTTTTTTGGACGGACTATCTCCTGAAGCTAAATTTATAGGCGCTGTTAATACGATAGTTAAAGAAGACAATAAACTCATTGGATATAATACTGACGGACAGGGTTTTATGAAGGCGCTTGAAGAAAACAAAATATCGGTGTCCGGCAAAAAAATTCTTATTTTGGGCGCCGGAGGCGCTTCTTTCGGTATAAGCCGCGAACTTATTTTAAAAGGCGCCGATAAATTATTCGTCGCAAATAGAACTTTGAAAAAAGCTGAAGACTTAAAAAAAATGTTAGATGAAATCGAGGTTTTACCGCTTGAAAAAGATTCCCTTAAATCGGCTCTTAAAGATACAAATATTGTTATAAATACAACTTCCATCGGCATGAAAAAAGACGACCCATCTCTTATAGACGACGATTATTTAACTTCTTCTATTGAAGCAGTGGTTGATATTATATACAACCCGCCCGAGACAAAACTTCTGAGAATAGCAAAAAACAAAGGCATTAAGACAATAAATGGGCTTGGTATGCTTCTACATCAGGGCGCTTTGTCTTTCCAGCTTTGGACCGGCAAAAAAGCACCAATAGGAGTAATGAGAAAAGCGCTGTATAAAAAAATGGATATACATAGAAATAAAATGGAAATGCGGTAGATATACGTTGTTAGGAATTTGAGAAGATGAAAGATTATATCCCATTAAAAGAATTAGAAGTGTATAAATTAGCAAGAGAATTGTCAGGAATTGCTTGGGAAATATATGAAGGTCTAAACTGGCAAAACAAGAAAATTATGGGAGAACAGTTTATCGAATCTGCCGATTCTGTTGGAGCTAATATAGCTGAAGGATACAAAAGATATCATTATTTGGACAGAATAAAATTTTATTATAATAGCAGAGCATCTTTGAGTGAAAACTGCACTCACTGGTTGGAATTACTTTATGAAAGAAAAAAGATAGACCAAAAGTTATTTGGGAAAGTTAAGAAACTTGAAAAGAAATTATCGGTTAAGTTGGCTAATTTTATTAGCGCAACTTATAAATCAAAAAATCGGGAATAACAACAATAGATATACATGGAAATACAATGGATATACAGTGGATATAGGTTGTAAACAGACAATATATTTCTACTTATTTCAATCTATTTCTATTATATTTCTAAATATATATTTTTAATTTTATGTATAACGAACTAATCGCTTTCATCTTCGGGCTACCTGTGGGAAGTTTCCTTAACGTTTGTATTTATCGGCTTCCCAAAGGCAAGTCTATTGTAAATCCTCCTTCGCATTGTCCGAAGTGCAATAAAAAAATATCGTGGTTCGATAATATCCCGCTTATTTCTTATATTTTGCTAAAAGGAAAATGCAGGAATTGCAAGACAACGATTTCCCCCAGATATTTTTTGGTAGAACTTCTTACAGGATTACTCTTTGTTTTCCTTATGCTCAAATTCGGATTTTCTTTCGACTTTTTTATATTTGCGATTTTTACTTGTATACTTATAATCGTTACATTTATAGATTTCGACCACTTTTTGATTCCCGATGTTTTAGTTTTGCCGGGAATTGTTTTGGGATTGGCTGTTAGCGTAAAGAATAGTTTGTTAGCGGATTTGTCGCCTTTATTCTTTAATGTTTCTTATCCCCTGTCGGCTTTTTTAAATTCTCTTACAGGCGCAATATTAGGATTTGTATCGTTACTTGTCGTTGCGATTTTGGGAGAAATGCTTTTTAAAAAAGAAGCGATGGGCGGGGGAGACCTAAAACTCCTTGCGATGATAGGCGCTTTTTTGGGATGGAAAAATGTTCTTTTTACTATATTTATGTCTTCCTTGGTCGGCTCTGTTATCGGAATAACAATGCTTATTTTAAAGAAAAGAGGCAGATTGGAGTATATTCCTTACGGACCGTATCTTGCGCTGGCGGCAGTAATAAGCATATTTTGGGGTGATATTTTGATTAAGAAATTCCTAAATTTATAAACCCCCACACCAAAGTTTTTGGTGTAGGGGTAAAATAAAATGTTAAAAAAGTATTTGTTCGCTGTTTTTTTATGGGTATTCTTGGTTGTAGGTTTTAATAATTATGCTCAAGGAACAAACAAGGTCCTGGTCTTGAGGTTGGAAGGAGTAATCAATGTGGCTTCTGCTGATTTTACCGGTGAGGCGCTGCAAAGAGCCGAAAAAGATTATTCTTTTTTAATAATACAGTTGAATACCGAAGGCGGATTGGAATCTTCAATGCGGCGAATTGTGGAGAAAATAAGAACCGCTGAAATTCCCGTAATCGTTTATGTTGCTCCCAAGGGCGCAAGAGCTGCTTCTGCAGGCGTGTTTATTACCGTTGCCGCAGATATAAATGCTATGGCTCCGTCCACGAATATAGGGGCGGCTCATCCTGTTAATGTGGGTGGCGGTATGAACGAAGAAATGAGTAAGAAGGTTACCAATGATGCTGCAAGTTTTATTCGTTCTATCGCACAAGAAACGGGACATAATCCGAATTGGGCTGAACAAGCAGTTAGGGAAAGCGTTTCGCTTGCAGCAACAGAAGCGAAAGAAAATGGTGTAATTGATGTTTTGGCAGACGACTTAAACGATTTGCTAAAACAACTCGATGGAAAGTTTGTTAATAAAGGCGAAAAACAATTTGTTCTTAATACGCAAGGTGCGGTTATAGAGGAATTCTTTATAAGTATCAAATATAGGTTCTTGCATATTTTGGGCAATCCCAATATTGCTTATATTTTATTGATGCTTGGGATATGGGGATTGATTTTAGAATTTTCTCATCCGGGTAGTTTGGTCGGCGGAACCGTGGGAAGCATTTGTCTGCTTTTGGGGCTTTATGCATTGTCTACCCTCCCGTTGAATTATACAGGTTTAGCACTCATAGTTTTGGGGATTATCCTTTTGTTTTTGGAAACGCAGACGCCTACAAACGGCATTCTTACGGTTGGCGGTGTTGTATCTTTGGGGCTGGGTTCTTTTATGTTAATAGGCAGTCAAGCGCGTTATATTTCAATATCTTTGCCCTTGATATTTACGGTTGTCGGAGCAACCGCCGCATTTTTTATTCTCATATTTTCTTTTGCTGTTAAGGCGCAACTCAGAAAAATTATTACCGGTAAAGAAGGTTTGATTGGAGAGCAAGGATATGCTAAAACGGATATATTAGATAAAGGGACGGTGTATGTAGTAGGGGAGTACTGGGGTGCAAAAAGCGCTGACGGTGAAAAAATTAAAAAAGGTGATTATATAATTGTGGTAAAAAAAGAAGGCAAACTTTTGATAGTTAAAGAAAAATGAACAGGAGGTGCTAAATGCATGCTATTCTCGGTATTGTAATTTTTTTCGTAGTCGTAATTCTGGGCAACGCAATCAAGGTCTTGAGGGAATACGAAAGAGGAGTTATCTTTCGGCTGGGAAGATATGTCGGAACAAAAGGTCCGGGGTTATTTATAATTATTCCTTTCATAGACAAAATGCTTACACTGAGTTTGAGAATAATTACTTTTGACGTGAATCCGCAGGAAGTAATTACCAAAGATAATGTCCCGGTCAAAGTCAATGCGGTAGTTTATTACAGAGTCCTTGAACCCGAGAAAGCGGTTATCTCGGTGGAAAATTACCATATGGCAACTTTGCAGATTTCACAGACGACTTTAAGAGGAATTGTGGGGCAGTCGGAACTTGACGAACTGCTGGCGGAAAGAGAAAACATAAATCAAAAATTACAGAAGATTATAGATGAGCAGACAGACCCTTGGGGTATAAAGGTCAGCACGGTTGAAATAAAAGAAGTGGAAATACCCGACAATATGAAGCGCGCAATGGCTCGTCAGGCGGAAACGGAAAGAGACAGAAGAGCCAAAATAATCAGTTCCGAAGGAGAGTTCCAGGCGGCGGAGAAGCTTGCTCAGGCCGCGGCTATAATAAGCAGAGAACCCGCAGCTTTGCAACTTAGATTTTTGCAGACTTTGAAAGAAGTGGCTTCGGAACAAAATTCCACTACGCTTTTTCCTCTGCCGATGGAGTTCTTTTCGCCGTTTATTGATAGTTGGAAGAAAATGAAAGAGGAGAATAAAAAATAATAATACAAAAAAAAGAGGTAAATTATGAAAAAAATAATATTAATTTCGGTTGTTTGTTTGATGTCCGTTTTTTTAATTTCCTGTTCGGCCGTTAAGAAATCTTTAGGGGACCGACCGACAATGCAAAAAGGACAATATGAATACTCAAAACTTGTTTTTATGGGTGATGAGTGTATTGCTTGGTTCAGCCCCGAACTAAAAGTTATAGGGCGAATGGATATGGTGGAGTATTTCAAGAATAACCAAATAAAACCGGAAAAAAGCGAAATTTTAGAGCATTTCACTTCTTTGGGCTGGAAAATTATCGGAACACCCAAACAGGATAAATATACAACCGAGTATCAATTAAAAAGAGAAGGGTAAGGAATTAACATTATAAATGAGTTCAAAGGATTACTATAAACTTCTTGGTGTCGAAAAAAACGCTTCAACGGACGAAATAAAAAAAGCGTTCAGGAAATTGGCGTTCAAATATCACCCAGATAAAAATCAAGGTAACAAAGAAGCAGAAGAACAGTTTAAGCAGATAAATGAGGCCTATGCTGTCCTAAGCGACCCTCAGAAAAGACAGCAATACGATTTGATGGGGGACGCCAGATTCCACCAGCGGTATTCGCCCGAAGATATTTTCAGGGGTTTTGATTTCGGCGATTTGAGAGATATATTCGGAGGTTTAGGAGGAAGAGGCGGCTCTGTGAGGGGCTTTGAAGACCTTTTCTCCGGTGCTTCCGGTCCCGGCGGCAGAACCAGAGTAACGATTATAAACGACGGAAGCGGACAAACTTTTTCCGGGACAAATATAAACGATATTTTCGATTCGCTTTTTCATACAGGCGGGCAGGCAGTTAACCGAAAGCAGGATGTATATTTGAATTTTCCTCTTACCGCAAGAGAACTTTCCGAAGGCGCGAAGAAAAAAATAACAAGAAAAGACGGCAGGGTTATCCACATCAAAATTCCTCCGAAGACAAAAGAAGGAACAAAAATGCGTCTTAAGGGACAGGGTAGAGCAGGCGGGGATTTATATTTGGTAGTTAAAAAGAAATAACTTAGTGCAAATTATTGAAGCTCCACCGTCTCGCCTCGGGGCGAAGCGAGCAAGTTAGGATTTCCGCGAAGGTGGATTAAAACCACGAATTACTCAGCCGGTTGAGTAATTCGTTGACAAGTTCTCCCGTAAGTGGTATTTTATAGCCATTATGAAAGAATATTTCAGAAAACCTTTATTTGATTCACTAATCAAGGGATTGAAAAACGAGCCAAGATTGCTTCAGGTTATTATTGGCCCAAGACAGGTGGGAAAAACGACTCTTGCATTGCAAGCCTATGACAGATGGCCCGGTCCCAAACTTTATGAAAGTGCGGATTTGCCTACTACTCCTACTGTGGATTGGGTCACAAATTACTGGGAAAAAGCAAGAGCTCTCTGCGGGAAGGGAAAAGGAGACGTTCTGTTACTCCTTGATGAAATCCAAAAAATTCCGCGCTGGAGTGAAGTAGTAAAAAAACTGTTCGATGAAGACAAACGAGAAAAAAGACCTATACGTGTTGTATTACTGGGCTCTTCTTCGCTTCTAATGCAAAGGGGATTAACGGAAAGTCTTGCGGGGCGATTTGAAATACATAGACATAATCATTGGTCATTTCCCGAATGTAAAGAATACTTTGGTCTGGAACTTGAAGAATATATATATTTTGGAGGTTATCCAGGAGCAATCCCTTTACGCAAAGACGAACCGCGATGGGGGAGGTATATAAGGGATTCCTTGATAGAAACCGTATTATCCAAAGATATTCTCTTAATGTCGCCGATAACCAAACCCGCATTGCTGCGACAAGTTTTTGGGCTTTGCCTTGCTCATCCTGCCGAAATTATGAGTTATCAAAAAATGATAGGGCAATTACAAGATGCAGGAAATACAACTACCATTGCTTTTTACCTTAAATTGTTGTCGAAAGCATTTCTTCTTGCTCCGCTGGGAAAATACAGCGGCAGCAAAATTAGACAAAGAGGTTCCATTCCTAAAATACTCATATTGGATAACGCTTTGGTTTCCGCTACGATGGGACGAGATTTCAAAACCACAATAAACGATAAAACACCCTGGGGAAGAATGGTAGAAAATGCCGTTGGAGCTAAACTTTACCCAATGCTCCAAGAACTTGGCGGAGAACTTTTTTATTGGAGAGACAGAAACGATGAAGTTGATTATGTTGTACAAGTCGGGCAAAAACTAATTGCTATAGAAGTGAAATCAGGAGCAACCGCAAAAAATCCGGCATCATTAAATTTATTTTCCAGACGCTACAAAAAAGCAAAAAAGATAATCATTTCACCGTCGAAAATTGTCGAGAAAGCAGGACAGAATAAAGAGGAAGAAGATATAAAGCATTTAACCTTTAAAGATTTTTTCCTCGAACCTGCAAAAAGTATAGAAATATAATATGTTCTCAATGGCATTTTGGCAGCAATTCAAATTAAATGAGATATCTCCCTATTAAATTACAAAAATACGATTAAGAGGGCAGGGGAGAGCAGGCGGGGATTTATACCTGCTAATTAAGAGAAGGTGATTTCCCTCATAAAAGAAAAAAGCGGAGATTTTGGTCTCCGCTTTTGTTTTTAAGAAATAGGATGTGTCCCTAATTAAATTAACGCTCCGGACAATTAAGCAATAATAATGCTTGGATGTCTCTTCTTGTGTTTGTCTCAATAGGTGGCATTAGTTCCACCTGATCTTTGTTTAAGCACACATAGATACTGCCGGTGCTGGCAGGTAGGGGGTCGGGTTTGGGTTCGGGCAAATGGCTCTCTATCTCTTCTTTTCCGGTAGTTCCGAAAGCCAAAACACCATCATCAGACGCAGCCATTGCCGTTATAAGGCCGTAATCGTCAGGACGAGTAAAGTCTTCGTGGCCAGGAATAGAGGTCCAGATGCCGTCTTTCAATGTGTCAAGTACTTCTCTACGACTTAGTTTGAAGAGTTTGTGCCCTACATAATAATAAAGGTTGCCGTTACAGCTTTCCAATGATATTTGGGGGGTTATGAGGGATTCTGTGTAAGAAGGGTCATAACCACCACTGTAGGCATGCCATATATTAGGGTAGTAGGGGGGATATTGATAAGGGTCCAAAAGGTCATAAATATTCCCTTCCAGTCCAGAAGTAATTGCAGAAGAAAATAATATATTGTCGTGAACTTCAAAGTCACAGATTTTGCCAGAGATCCAGCTATCAATACTGAGTCTGAACTTTGTGCCGTCATAATAACTCCATTCATAGCATCCCTGGGGCAAATCTTGTCTTTGTGTAGGATGTCCTAAATACAATTTGTTATCCCATTCTTGTAATGCAGTGATGAGGTATCCGCTATTAGGTACTCTTGTCCACATAGTGCCGTCGTAACCGCCGGAATATTTAAACAATTTTGCTCTTGTCGTTGCCGCATATAGTTTGCCTCTATATACTGTTATTGCAGTTATTCCGCAGGTCTCCCACGGACCACTTTCAAAACCTTCGCTAATCAGTTGCCAATTGGTGCCTCCGTTGTATCTCCATACATTACCTGTCCATTTGCCGGTGCCGTATCTATTGGTATAACCGTTTGTTGCGGCATATATTGTATTATTGTGTTCAAACAAAGATACTATTTCATCATCTAAGCCCAAACCATCGTCCGGAGATATTTTTTCCCAAGCGACGTCTGTATATTTATAAATAGTGACGGGGTAATTAGTTCCCGCTAAAATATCTGCAGATAATGCCGGGCACTCGCAGCAACTCCCACAATTACATGAAAAACACTTATTATTTATACAAGTGATATCGGCTCCTCCAGAAACATCTATATCCAGGATTGCATTGGATCGAAGAAAATTATCCTGCAAGAGGTTGTCTTTTGCTTGATAAGAATCTGCCTTAAAACCGGAACCTTGATTGTCAGTGACTTCGTTATTTATAAATTGATTGGAAGATGCTCCTGCATAGATTCCGTCTTCGCCGTTAGAATGTATGTAATTGTCTTTTATAACATTAATAGAACCCCAAACTCCTATGCCTCCACCGTTATTATCATGTATGTCATTGTTTTCAATAACGCTTTCATCAGAGCCGAGTTGAATGCCTTTATCGTCATTTGAATGTATTCTGTTATTTTTTATTTCGTTATCACTACAATGGCGCATATAAATACCGTGGGCTCCGCATCCATATATTTCGTTATTGTCTATGATATTATCACTCGTGTTATTAAAATATAATCCGTTGCGTTTAGCAGATATGCTATTCCACGAGATTAGGTTTTCTGAGGAATTCGAAAGATGTACTGCTTGAATTGCTCCTGAACTGGAATCCCTCGTGTCAATGCGATTATTTATTATTTTAATGTTATCGCACTCTGCTAATACTATTGCTATTGGAGACAACTGATTCGGCATTGAAAAAATTGAATTGCCTGATATAAAACCATAGGATACATTCTGAAAATATATCCCGTATTTTGGATAGGGTATTGATATCGTTCCGTTTATTACATTTATATTGTTTACACTTTGAGCAAAGACTGCTGCTGGACTGTCTCCAGAGGTGTATGTGATTGAGTGGCCCCCTAAATCTAAAGTCACATTATTCGCTGTAATAGTGAAGCCGCCGGTGCCGCTGGTAATTAATAAATCTGTGGTTAAATGGTATATTGTGTTTGGTTGGTTAAGATCTCGGGAGGAATTTTTGTCGATATCGATATGATTGGGTTCTGAGTTGCCGGTTAATTCATCCGTGCCTATATCCACTGTCCCGTACATAATTCGCGGGTCTCCGTCAATATCAACAGTCCAGTTAACTACACTGTCATCCCCCGCGTTTATGCATGGCGAAAATGGGAGGATATGATAGTCCGCACCGAATGGAGCGGGATCGTCTTCGTCTGGATCTATATTCCCGCCGCTATCGTTCCCCATAACATAAGGAATATTGCTTGGGCAAGAAATCCACTGACTAATATCAGAAGGACAATTATTACCGACCCGATATGTTCTTTCTCCGTATCCACTTTGCCCAACCACGTCTTTTGAATCCTCTATATCGCAGTTTTTTATATTTACCTCTAAAAAGCACTCATTCCCGAGATAACTTGCTCCTCCTAATTGGTCATAATAATATCCCTGGCCATCTACACCTTCATCTTCGTTATTCCAAAGTATGCAGTTAGTAAGATTTCCGGATGCCACATAAGCTCCGCCATATAGATGTTGTGCGCGGTTATCAGCTATTGTGGAGTTGATTATAGTATTATCATAAGAACCATTAAGATATATGCCGCCTCCGTTGCCATAAACCGTCTGGCCATCGGCGCCTGCTTGGTTATCCGTTATCATACAATTAATAATATCTATTTCCCTTCCACTATATATACCGCCGCCCTCATTAGCAGTAGAATTTCCATGTATTGTGCAGTGGGTGATGACTGTTCCTGACCCCTTATTAAAAATTCCGCCCCCGGCTCCGGAACCCTCAGTAGAAGCAAATGCTTCATTATCAGTTATCAGACAACTATCTATTGTGACATTCTCGGTTACAATGCTTCCCAAATGGATTCCTCCGCCCTCGCCGCCGGAAGATTTATTCCCCGTGATTGCGCAGTCACGAATAGTAGCCGAATCACAAGAGGGTATCGCAATGGCGCCGCCATGATTACTATTAGAAATATTATTTATAAAATCGCAGTCATCTATTAATATATGTGCACGAAGGTTATCACCATTTAAACCACCCCATATACTGGTTGTTTGGGAAGAGGTATTATTTGCTATTGTAGAACCGCTTATTGTTATATTATCGCTATTGCTGTTTATTGCGTTGTGCGCCAAATTTATAATATGTGTCTTTGCGGTATTTCCCGTAATGGTGCAGTTGTTGTCTATTGTTGTGTTAACAACATTATTAAGAGAAGATTCATAAGAGATGTTTATAAGGTCTTCCACCAAACTGCCGGTATTTCCCGTAATAATGCAGGTATCTATAGTCACGTCTTCAATATTCTTGATATGGATAAAGGTATTATAATGATTGTTATCGGCGGGCACGATATTATTAGAGATATCGGAATCTTTTATCGTTACATTGAGGGGCATATCGGCATCGCCCCCTGCATGTATTAGCGCTGCCATCCCATTACAATATATACCCGGATCAAAATTCTTACCAGAAATTGTGCATGATTCGACAGTTAAATTAGCACCTTGAGAATAAATTGCCATGGAATCATTCGCCGGAAATCGGCAATTGCTAATTGTAATGGATGGAGGAAGTTCTCCCGGTTCGAATGCCCCAACTATTTCAACATTATAAAACCCTTCGGCAGTATCACCTCCTGGTGTACCGCCATTAGATGAGATGGTCAATCCCTTCAGTTGTTGATAATTTGGGATGCGTGGAGTAATGCCATCGTATCTGCCGAGTGCACAAGGATTTCTATCCTCATGAGATCCCTCCTTCTCATCAGGGTTGAGTGGTACGTATCCCGAGATGATAGTGTTTGCTACGATACTGGGGTCTTCGGGGTCTTCGCTGGTAAATATAAGGTCTTTTCCTCTCGGGTATATAGGGGGGAACCACGAATAAGCGCCGTTAATAAGAACCCATTGTCCTATATAGGTCGTCCCGCTCGCAAAAACAATGGTGTCGCCGTTTTTAGCTTCAATCTGAGTGTTATATAGTCCTAAAGAGTTGCGTACATGCCGTACCGTGGGTAAATCATCGGAGCTTGCCGCAGGTTCAGTAGTTGAAGTTTCGACGACTAGATTTTCTTCGTCAACTGTCGGAGTTTGTTCTATCTGAATTGTATTATCCGCCAACTCCTCACCGATTATGGACTCGCTAATCTGCGGCGTGCCGCCGGCAATATTTCCCGTAATTACACAGTTTATTATTTGAGGTTTTGATTTTTTCTTGATTATATATATACCGCCGCCAAGTTCTGTTGGTTCATTATCTATAATAGTGCAGTTTTCTATCGTGGGATTTGCGTTCTTGACATAGATTCCTCTGCAGTCTGAATTTGTGCTTGTGATTGTGAGCCCTTTTATTGTTGAATTGCTGTCTACTGTGATTACGCTTCCTTTTTCGGTTCCTTCGATGATAGTGTTTGCAACTACGTCGGGATTATCTGGTTCGGTTGATTTTAGAGTGATTGATTTGCCTTTGAAGTAGATATTGCCTTCATATGTGCCTTCGGCGAGTACGATAGTATCCCCGTCTTTAGCCGCATTTATCGCTTCCTGAAGCGTTGCAAAATCTTTGGGAACATAATATGTTTTACCTGTTGCATAAATTGAAGTGCCGATTACTAAAATAACCGATAAAACCAGACCTGCGACTAAAAAACGCGTTTTCATGGGTTACCCCTCCTTTTTTCTTAAAGTAAGTATACGACATTTTTGCACATTTGTCAAGGTCTCTATACATTTTTGCACATTACGTATGCGCAGGGCTTATTAAGGGCTAATAATGCATTAATAGTATATTATTCATAGGTATTTTTAGTTCTATTATATACCCTATATATACCACCACAAATTCTCATTATTAGTCTTCACAATAGGATAAAGATGTGATAGGTTGCAATTATCAAAATAATTGAGATTGAGATAAGGAATGTTTTGGAAGTATCTAACATATAAATAAACAAACCAAGAAATGGGAATAGGACATAAAATAAGGAATTTACGTCACTAATATTAAATATTGTTAAATATGGAGAAAAGGAGACGAAGATGAGGAGGGTTAGCATATGTTTGTGTATAGTAGTTATCGTAATAATTTTTAATAGTAATTTTAGTTTTGCTAATGGATTTAAGATTCTGGGTATAAAGAGTACCAAAGCATCAGGTATGGGTGAGGCATTTATTGCTCAAGCAGATGACCCTTCAGCTATAACTTTTAATCCAGCAGGACTGACTCAAGTAGATGGAACACAAATTTCCTTAGGAGGTACTATCATGAATGGTTGGTGCCAGTATACCAGTCAGGAAGATGAAGAGGAAGATATGATTGATAAGTGGCAGACTGCACCGGCTGTTTTTATTACAAGCGATTTTGGTATGGAAAATTTCGTAGCAGGAATTGGAGTTACTGCTCCTAACGGTATCTCCTCTGAATGGGAGGAGGATAGTTTTGCCCGATATGTTGATACATTCTCAGAATTGATATTGATTGATATCAATCCATCGCTTTCTTGTAAAGTTAACGATAATTTATCTGTTGGGCTCGGTGTAAGTTATTATTATTCAACTGCAACTTTGGAGAGTATGGTGGATTACGGCAGTTTAATCGGCTTTCCGGGTGCTTTTGATGGGAAGAATAAATTAGAAGGTAAAGGTAATACATGGGGATATAATGTCGGAATTCTTTATAAACCCAATGAAAGACACAGTTTTGCTGCTACTTTTAAAAGTCCTATTACCGTAGATTATAAAGGCGAAACAGAATTTACTGATATCCCTTTCTTTATGGGTTTGGGCTCATCTTTTGACTCTGATGCAGAAACTTCCATAGATTTCCCCGCAGTAGTCGTTCTTGGATATGCATATCGCCCTATAGATAGGTTAAAGTTAGAATTTAACCTGGATTGGACCAATTGGGAAACATTAGATTCTATTGAAGTAGATTTTGAAAGTCCTTTGTTGAATGATGTGACCTATGACTATGAATATAAGAATACTTTTGCATATAAGTTAGGGTTAGAGTATTTAGTTAATGAACGGTTAAGTATGCGAGGAGGATATATCTATAATGAAAATGCAACTTCGGAAGAAAAATGGCGTCCCAGTTTGCCAGATACCAATAGCCATTTTTTAACTTTTGGATTTGGCTATGCGATGGATAGATTTACTATAGACGGTGCATTGGAGTTAGTCTTTTATGAGGATAGAGAGATTGATAATAATGTTGACAATAACGAAACGTTGACTTCATCAAGTATTGATGGAGAATACGAAAATTTCGGTGTGGCTTTTGCCGTAGGTATTACCTATAAATTCTAATAATATAATGGATGGTAAAATTGGTCCGCTCATTTCTGGTTATAATACAGTAGCAAAAGGCGAAAAAATTAACTCAGATGATTTCAGTTTAGCTGATTTTTCGCATTTAAATCACCCTAACCTTTTCCACAAAACTATACCCTTTTTTTCCTTCATGAAAGATATGAAAGAAAAAGGATATCTTTCTTATCGCCGTCCACTTCTTTCACCTTGTAAGAATAGAGTTATCATTTACGACGAGGCCACTGGGAAAGAAAGAGAAATGATTATGATGGCCTCAAATAACTATTTAGGTCTAACTACCCATCCTAAGGTTGTAGAAGCAGGAATAAAAGCATACGAAAAATATGGCTCTGGCGGAAGCTCTGCTCCTCTTTTAAGCGGGACGTTTGATTTAACCAAGGAACTGGAAGCCAAACTGGCAAAACTTAAAGGTTGTGAGGATGCGATTGTCTTTTCCACTGGCTATTCCACTAATGTGGGTATCATAAGCGCTTTGCTTAGGGAAAAGGATGTCATTATTATAGATAAATTGAATCATGCCAGTATTGTCGATGGATGTAAATTATCCGGCGCAGATTTTAAGGTGTTTCGGCATAAAGATATGGATAGCTTAGAAAAAAAGCTAAAGATATGTGAGAGAAAATATCACGGAAAGTTGGTGATAACTGACGGTGTATTCGGTATGGATGGAGATATATGTCCTCTTCCTCAAATTAAAGAGATTGCTTCAGCATATGGTGCCAAAGTAATGGTAGATGATGCACATGGCACCGGAGTAATAGGAAAGTATGGTGGGGGGACACCTGAGCATTTTGGCATGGAGGGCAAAATAGATATTGTTATGGGCACATTCAGCAAATCTTTGGCTGGGGTAGGGGGTTTTGTAGCTTCCTCGAAAGAAGTCATAAATTATATAAGGTACTATAGCCGTTCCTACTTCTTCTCTGCTGCTCTGCCTCCTTGTCTCTGTGCCTCCGTAAAGGCAGCATTAGAAGTTATGGAGGAAGAGCCTGAGCTTATAGAAAGATTACATCAAAATGTGAAATATTTACATGGTAGATTTAATAACTTGAGACTTAAAGTTAATCCTCCTTTAACAGGAGTGTTATCAGTAATAATAGGAGATGACCTTACCTTACGAAAGATGAGTAGAAGAATACATGAGTTGGGTCTATATATCAATCCATTACCCTATCCCTCTGTTCCGAGAGGGGGGTCTCGTTTCAAATTCAGCCTTATGGCTACCCACACCCAACAAGATTTAGATGAGGCAGCAGATATATTTGAAAAAGCGTGTAAAGAGTTTGGAATTATCTGATCTGACTGAGATTGTTGAAGATATAAACAAAAAAAAGATTTTAGAAACACATGTCTATTAAATTTGAAATTATTTTTTTATTTAGAAAAGTGAATGATTAGACTTTATGAAAGTGAAAATATATGACAGTATTACAGAAATAGGCAAGAAGGAATGGGATTCAATAGTAGGTAAAAACCATCTCATTTGTACATATAAATATCTTGAAGCTATTGAGAAATCGCAGATAAATGACTGCCGATATTACTATCCTGTGATATACGATAGAGATGAAATCATCGCTCATGCATGTATATATTTTATTAGTACGAAATTAGACACCTTTGCTCGGGGTATTACAAAAAAAATAATTAATTTAATCAGACGAAAATGGAAAGGGTTTCTTATATTAAACTCTCTGGAATGCGGGACACCTGTTGCATTGGGAAGTACCATATCATTTAAGAATGGTGTAGATAAAGTAGCCGTAATTGAGCAAATATGTCAAGAGATAGAAGATTTGGCTAAAAAGTTTCGCATCAAAGTAGTATTGTTTCGCGATTTCTATGATGAAGAATTGAGTTTATATGACCATTTGATAAAACTAGGATATAAGAGAGTTCATAATCTGCCAAATACTACAATTGAAATCAGATGGAATAATTTCGACGAATATTTAAACTCTATGCGTAGCAACTATAAAAAGAAAATAAAAAAGCGTATGGAGAAATGTTATAGAGGAAATATTACCGTTGAGATTTTTAAAAACTTCTCGAATTATGCAGACGAGCTAGAAAAACTGTGGATGAATGTTTATGGCCATGCCAAGGAATACAAACGCGAGAGGCTAAGCGCAATTTTTTTTAGGAATATAGACAAATGCCTTGGAGATTGCTCTGCTGTTATATTAGCCAAAAAAGATAATATACCCATTGGATTTACACTTTTACTTTTTGATGATGAGACACTAATCCCCATGTATTCCGGGCTTGATTACAATTGCAATAAAGAATATTATATCTATTTTAACCTTCTCTATAAGATTGTTGAAGTAGGTATCAAAGAGGGGATGAAGGATATTGATATGGGGATTACGACTCTGATTCCCAAGAAGGATATTGGTGCTAATGTTGCACCACTCTATGTATATATGAAGCATTTCAATCCCTTACTCAACGGGGTTATTCCCAAAGTATTTGACCTGATGACACCGCAGGATAATATAAAATCAAGAAATGTCTTCAAAAACTAATGGATGAAATGGCTGTTAGGAAATTATATCCGGTATCAAAGATAAACTCCAGTGATACAAAAATAGAACTCAATTGTAGATCTATTAAGGCTGTACTTCTCTACTTTGAAGAAACGTATGGACGTGAGAAGTTAGAAGAATTTATATGCAGTACAAATATGAATTTGGATTATCTTGAGGATAGGAGTAACTGGATAAGCTATGAATATTGGTGTCGGTTGCTTGCAAAACTCGTAGAGTATACCCGCGATCCCAATGCACCCTTCTATGCAGGAGCTTATGCTGTCAGAAAAGAATGTTTTGGTACTCTTGAGATTTTTTTTGCAAGGTTAGGCACTCCAAATACTGCGTATAAGTTAATAGCAGATTTTACTCCTCGATATAGCAAGTTAGGTGAATCCCAAATTTCAGATTTAAGGAGAAATAGTTGTATTATTACTGTCCGTTACTTTGATAAATTTAAGCAAGATAAGAATAATTGCTTAAATCTCCAAGGAATATATGCTTCAATTCCTACCTTCTGGCATCTTCCTTTAGCCAAGGTAAAGCACACTAAGTGTGCTGTTGGAAATGCCTGTATATACGAAATATCTTGGCGGAATAAACTTTCTCATTTTTTTGGCTTATGGGGTTTATTAGTAGGAAGTATTCTTTTTTATATTATAAAGACCTTTCTATGGAGAGAAGTAAATCCTTTTCTATTAAGTGCGATTCCTGTCTTAGGATATTTCGTTGGTCAGATTAAAGACTATAATGTTGCCATAAGGGAGAGTATTGACATTAATGAAAGAGAAAGTAAGGATCTAATGGGATCTATTGAAACTATTGAAAAACTGAATATAGAATTGCAGGGAAAAGTGGAACAAAGGACGAAGGAGCTTGATAATAGCAATAAAAGATTAAAAAAAGCTCTACAGGAGCTAAAAAATAGCCAGAATCAGTTAATTCAGTCAGAAAAAATGGCTACAGTGGGGCGGTTAGCAGCAGGAATGGCGCATGAACTGAATAATCCGGTAGGTGCTGTGAGAAATTATATTCAGGATGTGTTAGAAGATATCCCAGAAGATGATTCACGACAGGAGCGTCTAAAAAAAGCTGAAGAAGCTACTGGTAGATGTAAAAGGATAGTAAGTGGGCTTCTTACCTTTGCCAGGGAAAGTAAGGAACTGAGATTAACTAATATTAACGACATTGTTGAGACTACCATCCTAAATGCGAGAGAAGATATTTCAAATCCCCAAATCAGGATATTAAAAGAATTAGAGCCAAATTTACCTAAAGTCAAAATTGACTCTATGCAGTTCGAGCAAGTGTCAATGAATATAATCATCAATGCTAGCGAAGCCATAGAAGGAAAAGGTGAGATTGTTGTTAAGACTTCTCATACACCTAAGAATATAATTGTTGAGATTTCTGATACCGGAAAAGGTGTCCCTAAAGAAATTCAGGACAAGATATTTGACCCATTTTTTACTACGAAAGCCCCTGGGAAAGGAATAGGGTTAGGATTGGCAATCAGTTATAGTATTATTAAACGATTCGATGGAGAAATACGGGTAAAGAGCGGAAAAGACAGAGGTGCAATTTTTACTATTATCTTGCCGCTTGATGACAGGAGAGGGTAGAATTTTGGGTATTCAAGTAAGTAAAACTATGGATGTTGGATGTAATGTTGTATATAAGAGAGAGAAAATTTTAAAACTACTTAATAATTTAGAATTTCATGTGCCGTCACCCAAAATGTGGAGAGCAACACTGTTTATCATTAGAGAAATATTTAAGAAGCAGCGGTACCAAAAGACAGGATTTGAAATTAAACAGACGGATACAATTATAGATATAGGAGCACATATGGGGTTATTTGTAATGTGGATAGCTCCTCAGACATCAAAAGGTAAAATTATTGCTGTTGAACCTACTAAAAATATTAATGTCTTAAACACGAATTTAGCAAAGAACAATATAAAAAATGTAAAAACTATAAAAGCTGCCGTAGGGTTAGATGGTAGCTATATAGAGTTAGTCACGTACCCCAATTTTAATGTTATTAATCATCAAACAAGTCAAAAACCCACCTTCCTTACACAAATGATTTTCTATTTATTGAGTGGCCAATGGAGGTGGGAGAGAAACATTGAAAAAGTTCCTACTATATCCTTGGGTAAAATTATTGATGATGCTGGATTGAAACAGGTTGATTTCCTAAAAATAGACTGTGAGGGTTGTGAATTTGATATCTTCCGCAATCTTTCAGATGAATATTTCAACAGAATTGAAAAGATTGTTATGGAATTTCACGAGTACCATCCTAGTAATAAGTATGAAGAATTGGTATCCATTCTGGAGAATAAAGGGTATAACGTAATAATAGAAAAGCCATTAATTGATTACTATTTGGTAGGAAAGTGTGGTTTTATTTGGGCGCGAAGGGATTAGATAATAAGAATAGCCTCTAATAAGATTCGATTAGTTTAATTAATAAAGGGAAACATTAAAATGGATAAGCAAAGTCAAGAAAAGGTAAAACTACTATTAGTAGAAGATGATAAAGATTTTAGTGCTGCGTTGAGTTTAAGACTAACAAAGAGAAGTTTTAAAGTTACTATAGCTCCTACAGCAGAAGATGCTTTGGGCAAATTAAAAAGTAGCAATTTCGATGTGGTTGTAGCTGATATTAAATTACCTGGAATGAATGGTATGGAGTTGTTAACTAAAGTGAGACAGTTACATAATAATCTACCCGTTATTATGCTAACGGGGTATGGGAGTTTAGAATCAGCAAAGGAAGCCGTGAGACTAAATGCTGCAGATTATATATTGAAACCCCTTGATACTATAGATGACCTTCTGAACCCCATAAATAAAGCTGTCCTTAATTACAAATTACTACTTGAGAATAAACGATTGATGAATGATTTGCAAATTAAGATCGGAGAACTAAAAGAATCTAAGTCAAAGTTAGAAGAACAAAAATTATCTTTGGAGCAAAAGAATTCGGCTCTTACAGAATTAATAGAGCATATGGAGAGGGCAAAAAATAAGATAAAAGAGGATGTAGCTATAAATGTAAATGAAATATTATTACCGATTTTAGAAAAGCTTAAACTAAAGGGAATTACAAGTAGATATATTGATTTATTCCGATATTATTTAAAAAACTTAGCTTCTTCCTTTGGTAACGAGATAACAAGAAAAAGTGCCGAGTTAACCCCAAAAGAAATTGAAATTTGTAGTATGCTGAGAGGAAGTCTTACCAGCAAAGAGGTTTCTCAACTTCTGAATCTATCTTCTCAGACAATTGATAAACACCGCAAAAATATAAGGAAGAAATTAGGTATCTCTGGGAAAAAAGTTAATTTAACTTCCTACCTTCAGAAAATTTGATTTAAAAGGAGTGGAATGATATTTCACTTACATTGATAGGTATTAATTCTAACCCTTATATACCCCAAGAAGCACGATTTTACCAATACTTGAAGTTAACTATAATTTACAATAAATTAATAGAAAAATAAAAAGGTGTCTATCTTCTTATCTTGAAGATGTAAGGTGATAGATGCTCTTTGTCTTGATATGTTTAATAATAATCAGCTAAATCTTTTTGGTAAAATAAAGAACTATAAAAATAGTAGATGGGGAACAATAGAAATAGCAAGAAGGGTAGGAATATCTTCCGAAAGATTACGTTACTGGGAAAGGAAGGGTATTGTTAATCCCAAATATATAAGATGTGGGACGAGAAATTTTAGAGAATATTCGGAGGAAGATATTCACAGAGCCATTCTTATTAAGGCACTCATAGATACAGGGAAATACACTCTTAAGAGTGCGATAAAGAAACTAAGAGAAGAGCGATAATAGATAAAACACTTCTATTTTCTTTTTTTAATATAACTATAGAACCCTCTATGCAATTTATATGATTTTTACCCCTGCACGTTCTTGTACATAAAAGCTGAAAAACAATAAAATTAGCTAAGGCAGAGATATTTGGTTATTGAGTTTTAAAATCATTATGATCTTTCAAAAATCCGTGTAATTGTTTATAATAATTGTAACAGGAGGATTAAAGATGTCTAAAAGAATTTTTGTCGCTATGTTTTTGCTTGTTTGTATGAGTTTAGGATTTGCGCGGTCGAACAAAGATATAGTTCCTACGCAGACGGATAAATATAAAGATACAGTCCCTGCGCAGATTTTAAAATTGTATCACCAGGATGTTCTGAGTGGCACACGTCCCAAAATTGTTACTATTACGCAGCCGATGATCCAGTCGCTTGTAGTAAAACCGCATTTGGGCGCTGACGCTTATGATTTTAATTTTGATGTTGAAGATTTATCTGCCACCGAAAAAAATATTTTGCTCGGATGGATTAAAAACGGGCAAAAAATTCTGCTTTGGGGGGATGCGGACATTTGGAAATATGAACCGTTATTTTCGGATAAAATGAAGGTATCGGGTAAAACGAATTTAGAAGTTTTGTTATCCAAACATCTCGTAAACAACAATGTAGATGTTAAAAAACTTGTATTCAAGGGAAAAAGCAATTCTTATGTTTATCTGTCAAGTTATCCTGTGGGAACGGAGACGGTCGCTTATATTAAAGAGAATGTTGTCGTAGGCAGAGTTCCCTATGGAAGAGGCAGTATATATTTTGTGGGTTGCGGAGAGTACTGGGATTTGGGGAAAGATAAGGATATCTGGACTTTGAATTTTTATCATTGGATGCTGGGATTAAAAGTTCCGGGCGGAGTCAAGACATTATTCTAAATAAAAATCAACATATTCCTTAATTTTTATAGCCCGTGCATTGCGGTTGTACAGTTTTGTACATTTGGTAACTATTAGATAGAAATACAATTGAAATGTTTAGAAATACATTGAAATATATTGTCTTTATTCCCAGGTTTTTTAAGTTATAGTAGTTCCTATTTTTTTAACAATGTATATCTATCATATTTCTACCATATATCTATGTATTTCCAGATAATTCTTTTATCTTGTCTTTTATATTTGGGCTGGTAAGAAGTGATTCTCCTATCAGGAAAGAATTAATCCCAGAGTTTCTAAGTATGTCGATTTCTTTTTTGCCTTTTATCCCCGATTCGCTTATAACTTTCTTCTGTGAGGGTACTAAAGAAAATAAAGATATGGATGTTTTTATATTTACGTTTAAACTATCTAAGTTGCGGTTATTTATGCCTATTATCTCGGCTTCGCATTCCAGCGCTTTTTTTAGTTCATTTTTGGTGTGGACTTCGACCAGGCAGTGGAGATTTAATCTCCTGGATAGTTCTATGAATTTCCGCAACTGTTCTTTTTCGAGTATACGTGCGATTAATAAAACGCAGTCGGCTCCGAAGTATCTGCTTTCATATAATTGATAATCGTCTATAATAAAATCTTTTCTTAAAACTGGTATAGTTACGGCGTTTTTTACGTCTTTTAAGTCATTTAAGGAACCAAGGAAAAAATCGCTTTCTGTCAGGACTGATATTGCTTTTGCGCCTGCTTCTTCGTAAATTTTTGTAATTTTTACCGGGTCGTAGTCTTTTAATATCAAGCCTTTTGAAGGCGATGCTTTTTTAACTTCGCAGATGAGGTTTATATTTTGTTTATCATTTAAAACGGCCGCAAAATCTCTTGAAGGAGGCAGAGTAGGTATCTTTTCTTGTATTGTTTCAAGGGGCAATTTGTTTTTTCTTATCTGTATCCGGTATTTTGTTCTTTCGATTATGGTTGATAAAAGATTGTTCATTTTTGTTCATCCTATTTATTCGTAAACTTTATCAAATCGTTTAATTTCTTTAAAGCATTGCCCGAGTCAATAGATTCTTCCGCTATTTTAATTCCTTCTTTTATGTCTTTCGCTTTGCCGGCCATATAAAATAAAGCGCCGCTGTTAAGTAAAACGATATCTCGATACGCCCCCTCTTCTCCTTCTAATACGCTTTTCATGATGTGTACATTTTTGTCCACCTCTGCTCCCTGCAACTCTTTTAAAGTAGTTCTTTTTATACCGAAATCTTCGGGTTTAATAGGATATTTCTTTACTTGGCCGTTTTTAAGTTCGGCTATTAAGGTTTCTCCCATAGTCGATATCTCGTCAAGACCTTCACCATGAACGACAAGAGCCGCTTTTGAGCCCAAGTTTTTAAGCACATTTGCCAGCATTTCAATTAACTCGGGCGAAGGCACGCCTAAGAGTTGAACATTTGCTCCTGCGGGATTGGTTAGAGGTCCCAAAATATTGAAAATTGTGCGTATTCCAACCTCTTTTCTTGTAGGCATCGCATATTTCATAGCGGGATGGTATATCGGCGCAAAAAGAAAACCGATTCCTATTTTTTCTATACATTCTTTTGTTTTTTCGGGTTTGGTGTTGATGTTTACACCTGAGTGTTCAAGCACATCTGCGCTTCCGCATTTACTCGATGCAGAGCGGTTCCCGTGCTTTGCTACCGTCAATCCTCCACCTGCGGCTACGAGAGCAACTGCTGTAGAAATATTGAAGGTACCCGTCCCGTCTCCGCCGGTTCCGCAAGTATCCACGATTAGGTCTTGGTTTATACTTATTTTTACCGAAGCATTGCGCATTGCTTCGGCGCAGCCGGTTATCTCATCCGAAGTTTCCCCTTTTATGCGTAGAGCCGTTATTAAAGACGCGATTTGGGAAGGAGTAGTTTCTCCACTCATAATCTCGCTCATGGCTTGCTGCGCTTCTTCCTTAGTGAGGTTTTTTCTTTCTACAAGTTTTGAAATCGCTTCTTTAATCATTATTCTTCCTTATAATTAAGAACAGCAACCTAATTTACCACCGCGTAGGTGGTAAGTATAGATATTTATTCTAAATCCGGGGCTTCTTTCGGGGCCGGAGCGTTTTTAACTTCTTTTTCCGCCTGAAGCAATCCGTCTATTACTTGCGATATCTGGTCGGGTCTAAAAGTCACCCCTTTTTTCGTCGGCTTATATTCACCGTTATCGTCTTCATAATAAACGCGAACGTCCACATAATTATTTCCTTTAAATTCAGTTATGCTGACTCTGATTTTGTTGGTTGCGTTCTTCTCTATGTCTTTAATTACTTTCTGCATTTTTTGCCTTCTCCTTTCATGTTATATCCAGAAAATTTTTAATTATGAGTTTTCCCGCTTGGGTAAGTATGGATTCGGGATGAAACTGAACACCGAATGACGGATATTCTTTATGTTGAATAGCCATGATCTCGTCGATATCTTCTCCTCTTTTTGTCCATGCCGTAATTTTGAAACAATCAGGCAAAGATTCTCTTGCCACTATAAGAGAATGGTATCTTGTCGCTTCAAACGGCAAAGGTATATTCCGGAAGATTTCTTCTCGTTTATGGTAAATCATGGAAGTTTTTCCGTGCATAAGTTCTCTTGCCCCGGTGATTTTTCCGCCGAACGTATAACCTAGCGCCTGATGCCCTAAACACACTCCAAGTATGGGGATTTGCGGAGAAAATGCTTTTATTAGTTGGCAGGATATCCCCGCGTTTTCCGGTCTGCCCGGACCCGGCGATATGACAATTTTTTTCGGTTTTAGTTCTTCTACTTGGCTGATTGTTATTTTATCGTTGCGGTAAACTCTCAGATTCGCGCCGAGTTCGCCGAGATACTGGACCAAGTTATAAACAAAAGAATCATAATTATCTATTACGAGAATCATGTTACTTTCACTTTTTTGGTTAATATGGGTTAATATCGGTTAACACAGGTTAATAAAGGTTACTTTTTTTAGTATTTTGCAACCGTTGTTAACTTTTATTAACCGTTTTTAACCAGTGTTAACTGGTTTATTTTTATTCTTCCAATCCTTTTTCTGCAATTTCCACTGCTTCCATTAATGCTTTTGCTTTATTTAATGTCTCGTTATATTCGTTTTTGCCTACGGAGTCAGCAACTATTCCCGCGCCTGCTTGTACATGGGCAATATCGTCTTTTAGAACTATCGTCCTTATAGTTATACATGAATCCAAATTTCCGGAGAACGAAAAGTATCCGATTGCTCCCGCGTAGGGACCTCTTTGATTGGGTTCCAACTCTTCTATTATTTCCATTGCCCTTATTTTTGGCGCTCCGCTTACGGTTCCTGCCGGAAATGATGCTCTTATCACGTCGTATTCATCGCAGCCTTTTTTCAGATTTCCTTCCACGTTGGAAACTATATGCATGACGTGCGAGTATTTTTCTATACACATAAGTTCGGTTACTTTTACGCTGTTGATAGTCGCTACTCTTCCGACGTCGTTTCTTCCCAGATCAACAAGCATGATATGTTCGGCCCTTTCTTTCGGGTCGCTCAACAAATCTTTTATCAATTCATTGTCTTCTTCTTCATTTTTCCCTCTAGGCCTAGTTCCAGCAATGGGCCTTAAAATTATTTTTTCGTTTTCTTTTCTCACCATTATTTCGGGAGAAGAACCTATAATTTTAAAATCGCCGAAATTTAAATAAAACATATAAGGCGAGGGATTTAACGACCTGATTGCCCTGTATATATTTATCGCGTTTGCACTTGTCTTTTTTGACCATCTTTGCGACAAAACCGCCTGCAGAATATCTCCTCTGCGGATATATTTTTTTGCTTGAGCGACCGATTTTATAAAATCTTTGCGGGAAAAATTACTTTTCCATTTGGACGATATTTTATTTTTTTTGTTTTGTTTCCGGACTGCATTCGAATTTTGTAATTTTGCGATGATAGCATCTATTTTTTCTGTTGTTTTGTCATAAAGTTTATCCAAATATTTCCTGTCCGTATTTTCAACGAAAGTGTTGCATATGATTTTCATCTTGTGTTGAACGTGGTCGAATACCACGACTATTTCGGTGACCAGAAAAAACACATCAGGAAGATTTAAATCATCTTTTTTCGTCTGGGGAATATTTTCCCAGAACCTTATCATTGGGTATGCAATGTAACCTACAGCTCCGCCCGTGAATCTGGGCAAACCCTCAAAATGCCTGCCAGCTTCGTAGCAGGCTGGAATGCTTTTAAACCCTTTCATAATCGATTTGAGTTCGTTCAGCGGGTCGTCAGTTATGCCATGTTTGTTTTCGTGCAGTGCTCGCATTTTGTATCGGTTGTTTTTCGATTGGAATGTAAGGTATGGGTCAATTCCCAGAAAGGAGTATCTTCCTATTGTTTCTCCGCCTTCTACGCTTTCTAATAGAAATGAGTATTTGCTTTTTTTGCTTAATTTTTTGAATGCGGAGACTGGCGTTGCAAGATCCGCGAGTATTTCTCTATAAACGGGAATAATAAGACCTTTCCTGGCTATTTTGAAGAATTTTTTTCTTTCCGGGTAGCGCATAACGGCTACAAAGATATCATATCCGCTTCCACACTTCAAATTCCGATTGCATGTGCAGCATTATTGCCACGATTGTTTTGGAGTCTTTTATTTCGCCGTTTAATATTTTATTTAATACGTCTTTCTTTTTGATAATTATATTTTCCAAGAATTCGTCTGCGTCCGGTTCGGGACTGGTCTTTTTTAAATTTTTTGCGATGAAAATGTGAATCAGCTCGGATGAATAGCCGGGAGCAAGATAAACCGAAGCTAATTTTTGCAAATCTTTAGTTTCGTATCCCGTTTCTTCCCTAAGTTCGCGTATAGCGCATCTTTTTATGTTTTCGCCCTGTTCGAGCTTTCCTGCAGGGATTTCCATGAGCATTTTTTCTATAGGTTTTCGGAATTGTCTTACAAGCAAAAAATTATTTTCATTTATCAATGGGAGAATAGCTACCGCACCATAATGTTCAACTATTTCCCGAGTTGTTTTTTTGCCGTTGGGAAGGACTACTTCGTCTATTCTTAAATTGATTATTTTGCCTTTGTAAATTGATTTGCTGTTTAAAGTTTTTTCTTTCATGTTATTTCCGTTTAAAAACAATACCGTGCTTTTGTTTTCGCTGAAATATTTATCGGCAAATTCGATAATATTTTTAGGTTTTGCATTTCCCGCCTCTATTCCTATCTATAAGGAAGTTTGACAACCAGGTTAATTATAAACTTTAATTCTGTTATAATAAAGGCATTTTTATGGATATATCTGTCCTCAAAAATAAGAAAATAGCGGTTATAATGGGAGGCGCTTCGAGAGAAAGCAGTGTTTCGCTCCGTTCGGGAACAAAGGTTTTGCAGGCTCTTAAAAAACAGGGTTTCAAAGCAGTGGGTTTAAAGATGAGCAGAAATTTGGCTTTAGATTTAAAGAATGAAAAAGCGGATATTGCTTTTATTGCCCTGCATGGGACCGGAGGTGAAGATGGCTCTGTGCAGGGGCTTCTTGAAATTTTAGGCGTTCCTTATACAGGAAGCGGTGTTCTAAGCAGTGCGATGGCTCTAAATAAGGTGGTATCGAAAAAAATATGGCAATGCGCAAAAATACCTACACCTGCATTTTTAGAAATAGATATTTCCGAAAACTTACAAAAGCAAGCGGACAAAATAATCAAAACTTTAAAACTTCCGGTTGTTGTAAAGCCGGCATGCGAAGGCTCTAGCATTGGTGTTGAAATAGTTACTGAAAAGAAAAAATTGTTGCCAATATTGAGAAAATCCATTGTGGAATTTAGAAGTATATTTGTGGAAAAATTCGTTAAAGGAAAAGAAATTACCGTCGGAATATTAGGCGCGGGAAGGAATTTAAGAGTTTTGCCTGTTTTGCAGTTGAAATCCAAGACAGGTACATACGATAATAAGGCAAAGTATACGAAAGGATTTACGGAATTTATTATTCCTGCCGATATATCTAAGAGAATGCTTAAAATTTCTAAAGAAACGGCTTTGAAAGCATATAAGGCCCTTTACTGTTCTGATTTTGCCAGGGTTGATATAATTATTGAAGGGAGTATTCCCTGGGTGCACGATTTAAATACTATCCCGGGGCTTACTGACCTTTCGGATTTGCCGGCGCAGGCGAAAGCAGACGGTATTTCGTATGATGAACTTATTGTTGAAATATTATCATATTCTTCAGTGAATAAAATATGAAGCCAACGGAAAAACAAATCATGTCAAAAGATAAGCGCGATACAAGATATGGCTATTATTTGAGAGTTTTGAAATTTCTTTGCAAAAGGCACAATGCTCTCATCAGCAAACAGAATAATCAGAATTTGGAATATCTGTCATTTAAAACCACGTATAAAACTTGGGGAACTTTGTTAAAAGAAGTAAATTCTTACAGAGATAAAACCATGAAAGCCGCTTCTCTGGAGAGATCCTTAAGGGAATTAAAACGCAGGGATTATATCAGTCCGATATCGGAAAATTCTCTTGACTATGTCGTTTCTCCCAAAGGATTTAAGGCCGTTGGGATAAAGATGAAAAAAGTAGAAATTAAAGAACGCGCGCAATTACCCGATAGAGGTAAAACTCATATCAATATTCGCTGCAGAAAATGCAATGTCATTGACGGTTATTCTTTATCAGAAAATACTTGCAGGTATTGCGGCGCCAAACTCTATAAAATGGATAGAATTTAAATAATAGGATCTATATGCTGAAAGAAGTTAAAAAACAAAGTTCCGTACTTAGAAAAACGGAAAGAACTATACTCATAAACGAAGATGATTATCGCATAAGGACGGCTATTTTAAAAAATAATTTGCTTTCGGAACTCGTGATAGAAAGGAAAGAAAGAAAAGGCATTGCAGGTAATATATATAAAGGAAAAGTAAAAAATATAATACGCGGCATAGATGCCGCGTTTGTGGATATAGGATGGGAGCGCACGGGATTTTTATATATTTCCGAAATAAGCACGCCCCCGGCGCTCTATGATGATATAACTCCCGGTTTATTGACAGAGGGAAAAAATTTTAAATCTCCTATAGAAAAAGCGCTTAAGGAAGGCGAAGATATAATGGTTCAAGTGGTAAGGGACCCTGTCGGCAACAAAGGCCCCAGATTAACTACTTTTGTTACGATAGCGGGTAGATTTCTCGTCTTAATGCCTTTTATAGAGAGACTGGGAATCTCAAAAAAAATTACGGACCCCGGAGAAAGACGTAGGATTGCCGAAATTCTCAAGAAAATAAAACCTCAGGGTTCAGGGCTTATTTTAAGGACGCTTGGCGCGGGAAAAAGCGAAAAAGAACTAATTCAGGATTTGAATTATGTTTCCTGGATATGGAAAAAAATAAACTTTATGTCTAAAGTAAAACCAGTGCCTTCGCTGCTGTATCAGGAACCCGATTTAGCGACGAGATTCGTCCGCGATATACTTAGGCCGCAGAAAGATAAACTGATTATCGATAATCTAAGAAAGTTTCTTCAATTGAAAAGGTTCTTTAAGCGCTATTCCCACAACCCCTCATCTTTTTTGGAGTTCTATAATTCCGAAACCGGCCTTTTCAAAAAATACGGCGTCGAGGAAGAAATACAGAAAGCGCTTAAGAGTAAAGTATATCTTCCAAGCGGCGGCTCGCTTGCGATAGAGGAGACGGAAGCATTGGTTTCCATAGATGTAAACAGCGGAAAATTCACGGCAGCGGGCGGTTTGGAAGACACGGCGCTGAGAACGAATTTGGAAGCGGCTAGAGAAATAGCGCACCAAATAATTTTAAGAAATTTGGGGGGAATTATCATAATTGACTTTATAGATATGAGAAGCGCAAGAAACAGGAGAAAACTCACTATCAGTTTGAGAAATGCTTTTAAAGGCGACAGGGCAGTAACAAAAATAAATACGGTGTCATCCTTCGGACTTATAGAGATGACAAGGGAAAGGATAAATCCGTCACTTGCGCAAATTTTATGCGAAAGTTGTCCTTCATGCCAAGGTTCAGGCGTTATAAAATCCGTAATAACCGTGGCAATCGATAAAGAAAAAGAAATAAAGAAAATCCTTAAGACCACAAAGGAAAAAACTTTGAAAGTCAAATTGAATCCCGAAATTTGTAAATATTTAAAAGGACATAAAAGAGACCGCATGTTGGAAAGAATTTCCCGGAAAAGACTTATTCTGGAAGAGGATGCGACTTTAAACAGAGAGAATATTAAGTTTACCCCGTAAGAATGCTATCTGACGTAACGTTGGATGGATGATAAAATTAGAAAGTTTTCCACTTTTTGCATGTGGTAAATATTTCACGCAGAATTCCAACGGGGTATAATTCTTAATTGGAACACTAAATACATAAAGCAAGTTCCCGCAAAAAAATTCTAATGGGAGAAAAAGGAGGTTAGGTCTTATGAAAGCTATCGTTAAAATAGCCGGAAAACAATATATAGTAAAAGAAGGGGATGTTATAACGGTTGAAAAACACTTGGATCCCGGTGTCGGAGGTAAAGTTGAAATAACCGAAGTATTGGCGGTTGGACTGGATGATATGAAATTCGGCGAGCCTTTTGTAAAAGGCGCAAAAGTAACTTGTGAAGTGCTCGATAAAGGCAAGGGTGACAAAGTTACTGTTTTTAAATTCAAAAAGAGGAAGAGATATCACAGAACAAGAGGCCACAGACAGGATATTACTAAAATAAAGGTTTTGAAAATCGGATAATGAGCGATGAAAAAGAAGCAAGATTAATTCTTTGTTCTTTTTTGGTTTTACTGTGTTTGTTTATGCCCTTTAGCTCTTCATACGCAAAGATGAAAAGTGCAGTGGACTCTCAAGCGGAACAAACCGAACAAAGAGCTCTTTTTAAAAAATATAGCGGTATTCCTGTGAAAGGCCATCTTATAGAAGACGTTCCTTTCTATAAGCAGAAAAAGCGCAACTATTGCGGTCCTGCGGTTCTATCTATGGTTTTAAATTATTGGGATAAAACAGGATTTTTTGCTCAGGAAAAAATTGCCTCGGATATATTCGATTTAACCGTAGAAATTACAAATAATTCTGAAATGGTTTTTTATCCTTATAATCAAAATTTCCACGTACTTTCCTTTAACGGCAATATGGAGGATTTGAAAAGTCTTGTCAGGAAAAATATTCCCATAATCATTCTGCAAAAAGTAGTGGATAAAATAATAAATAAAGGTCATTATAGGGTTGTAGTCGGATATGATGATGCCAAAAACGTGATGATTTTGAACGACCCCTGGTTTGGAGATAAACTCTCGATGAGTTGCAAACGTTTCTCTGAGCTTTGGGATTTCGGAGAAGAAATAAACAAAAAAAATTGGGCGCTTATAATATTGCCTAAAGAAAAAGAAAATATTGTAGATAAAATCGGAATTAAGGAAAGCGCCGTCACTTATCACAATATCGCTACCGCCTTATATAGCCGTGAAAAACTTCCTGAAGCAATCCAAGAGTGGCATAAAGCCTTATCATTATCTCCTGAAGAAATAACTTTTTATTACTGCATTTCTTATGCGTATATCCAGCAGGGCGGTTATGATGAAGCAATCCGTTACGGGAAATCCGCCGTAGAATTAAGTGGTGATAATGCTTTTGCTCACGATACTTTAGGTTGGGCATATTACAAAAAAGGCATGTTAAATGATGCATTATTAGAACTTGAAAAAGCAATACAATTGAATCCAGATACAGACTTTATAAAAAATCATTATAGTATTGTAAAAGAAAAAGTTGACTTGAATGAATAAAAATAGTAGGATAATTTACAACTAGGAAGAAAGGGGGTGATTGTAAGTGAAACTTTTGAGTATACTTTTGGTAGCCATGATGTTATTCTCAGCGACAGCAGGAATCGTAGCTGCAGCCCAAAGTTCTTCTGACGTAATTACTGCTTCTGACGCGGGTGGCGGAGAATTAACTGCGCAAGAAATTTGGATAATCATAGCGATTGTTGTCGGAGTCGCCCTTTTGATTATCATATTATAAAAAACTCTAGATTTTTTACAAATATATACCAGCTCCTACATAAGGACAGGGGCTGGTATTTTTTTGTCCGCTCAATTCTTGAGCGGACAACCTCAGTCGCTTTGATTTGCGGCTTGTCCCTTCCTTTAGATTTACGTTACAAATCTGGAGGGAAGCAAATCAGACGGAGGTGAGTTAAATCATAGGGCTTATTTCGGAATAAAGTGCCTAAAAATTTTTCCGGGAAAAGATTTTATATGAGAATTTCCATTGCCTTATACGGACAAGCGGGAATACATAGTTCGCAGGCTATGCATTTTTCCGGGATGAACTTGACAGTCATTGCTTTTCTATCCACCGTCAAAGCTTTCGTAGGACAAAGGGTAACACAAACAGTGCAATGAGTGCATTTGTCTTTATTCATACGGATGTCTTTTTTAAGAGGTTGGACGGTTACTCCGAGATTCTTTAAATAACTGATAGCATCTTTCAAGTTATTTTCTCTGCCCTGGAGGTCAACCACCAATTTACCTTCTTCTTCCGGAGTAACTTGCGCTTTAAGAATATTTAAAATAATGTCATAATCTTTTACGAGTTTATAAGTAATCGGCTCTCCCACCAATGAAGCAGGGAAGGTGAGGACGAGTCTTCTCTTTTCCATTTTTTAATTCCTTATTTATCCCGTTGAAATAGTCCCGCCACTGAAACTATGGCGGACGTAATTTCTTGCGGGGTTTATTTTATTCTTCATTTACCCCGTTAAAATAGGCCGCCATTAGGCGACCGTTATTTTTTACGGGGTCATTTTATTCTTCATTTACCCCGTTAAAATAGGCCGCCATTAGGCGACCGTTATTTTTTACGGGGTGCTCTTTCCTTTAATGGTTTAAAAGCCGCTCCCGATTCGCCGGAAGGAAGTAATTGTACCGGTTCGGTTAATAAAAATTCCCCTTTTTCTATCCAATTTTTTAATATTCCCGCAATTTCTTTTGCTTTCGAGTAACTCGACAGGGAAGCTGTCGGAATCGATTTATTTTTTATTTTTATTTCGCCGCTTTTTAACTCGGCATAAGTTACTATTCCTATGGTTTTTCCTGCTCCTTGAGGATAGTCATGGGAATAATCAACAACTTGCGCCTGAATATCTTTGTCTTTTACGGCAGTATACTTGATAATTTCTTCGGATATTATAGGGATAGGTATTCCTATGCCGACGGCAAGACTTACTCCGTAGCCTGTCATGGAAACGCCTCTTATCCAATCCGAGGACATTTTTTTTGCGTCGCCTATCAAAGCCAAAGTTCCTGCCGGAACTGACGGAACGCCCTTGAGATTTCTTTTCGCCGTGGGATTATGTTGTGTCCCGTGCCATGCGACATATCCTGTCCCTCCGCCTAAAAATATTTTAGTCCCTATACCTATAGTTTTATAATAGGGGTCGTTTAAAAGCGGAGAAAGTTCTCCGGCAGAACAATAATTTGCGTTTCCTAAATTCGGTTGAAGTATTCCCATATATGTATAAATAATTTTGTCAGACAGATTGACTGCGACATTATAATTTTGATAGCAATTTCTAGGATTAAAGAGAGTGACTTCGTTTAAATCCTTGATATTTATCAAGGTGTCCAGTTGCTTTAAAGGATAACAATCCGTTCCGTAAGATGTGGCTCTTAGTTTTATATCTTTACCTCTTATCAATTCTTCTATTACATGTCCGCCGCCGTAACTGAAAGTTCCGGGATGAATTTTATTTGCAGGGTCGTTTTTAGGTATTTGACTAGCGCCCAAATAAATATCCACTGCCGCAAGTCCAGCATAAGCTTCCACATCATTCAGCCAGACATTGCTTGCTTTGATTTTGGGCTTCGAATGTCCGAAATTTATAAAAACGCCTGAAGAGCACATCGGACCGAAAGTTGCGGTAGTGACGACATCTACCTGCGCGGCAGCTTTTTTAAGGCCCTTTTTGCTTACGATGCCCGGCACCTCGTCGGCTCTTACTATTACTGCCTTGCCTTTTTTAATCTTCTCATTAATTTCTCTTATGGTTTTAGACATTATTTATTTCACCTCTATTTTTAGTTTTAGATTATACATTATTAAATGAAATTGTAAAGAAATGCGTTTTTTGTTATATTTACCCCGTAAGAAATTTAAAAACCCCGTGTATCTATTTTCACTAAGCATAGTTTCTATGCCATGGATTAATCATTAGGTATGATATTAAATTTCTAACGGGGTTTATTTTCTAATTTGGATATAAAAACAATGGAAAACTTGGAGATATTAAAATCGGCTGTTCGCGACGTGCCTGATTTTCCCAAAGAGGGCATCCTTTTTAAGGATATTACTCCTATACTGAGAGACGGCAGGCTATTTTCTTCGGCGATAGAAAATATGCTCAAACCTTTCAGAAATGAAAAAATAGACAGCATAGTCGCAATAGAAGCGAGAGGCTTTATTTTCGGCGGTGCGATGGCGCATGTATTAAATTGCGGAATTGTTCCTATTAGAAAATCCGGGAAATTACCTTCCGAAACGCACTCGGTCGATTATGAACTTGAATACGGAACCAATACGCTTGAAGTCCATACCGATGCGGTAAATAGGGGAGACAGAGTGCTTCTTGTGGATGACCTTCTTGCAACAGGCGGTACTGTTCAGGGCGTATGTAAACTCATGGAAAAAAGCGGCGGGGAAATTATAGGAATTTCTTTTCTTATAGAACTTAGTTTCTTAAAAGGAAGAGAAAAACTCAAAAATTATCCTATCCATTCAGTAATAAAATATTAAAAGTATTAGAAATATAGTGGAGATACGGTTGAAATATGATAGATATATATTGTTAAATAAAAAAACTTAAGATAGTGACAAAGTATTTCCAAATATTTCTAAGTATTTCAATTTATATCGTTTAAATATTGTCCCGATAGCTCAAGCAGGATAGAGCGACTGCCTCCTAAGCAGTAGGCTGGCCGTTCGAATCGGCCTCGGGGCACCAGATAGTAAATTCAAAATTTAAAATGTAAAATGCAAAATTATAAAAAACTAAAATAAAAAGCGAGAAATAAATGGCACAAATTAAAAGAGCGTTGATTTCGGTTTATGATAAAACAGGCATAGTTGAATTCGCACGAGAATTGTCGAAATTAGGTATAGAAATTCTTTCAACCGGAGGCACTGCAAAACTTCTGCAAAAAGAAGGCATCGGGGTAAAAGAAGTTTCTGAGTATACTCACTTCCCCGAAATTCTTGACGGGAGAGTAAAAACGCTCCATCCGAAAGTCCACGGCGGTATTCTTGCCAAAAGAGATAACCCGAAACATCTGGAGCAGATTAGGAAACTGGGTATAGAATTTATAGATATGGTTGTCATAAATCTATATCCGTTTGAGGAAGTTATAAAAAAGCCGGGCGTATCTTTGGAAGAAGTTATCGAAAATATCGATATAGGCGGGCCTACGATGCTTAGGTCAGCCGCTAAAAATCATCAGGACGTGGCAGTGGTTTCTTCTCCTGATGACTACGAGAAAATCATAAAAGAACTTAACGAGAATAAAGGCAATTTATCTTTAGAAACCAAAAAGATATTGGCGGCAAAAGTTTTCGAGTATACATCCAGATACGACTTGGCAATATCGACAGAGTTAAACAAGAGATTTTCCGTTAAAAAAGAAATGTTGACGTCGGTAATATCTCAAAAATGGGAAAAACTTCAGCAGTTAAGATACGGAGAAAATCCTCATCAAAAAGCATCGTTTTACGGTAGAACTTCCGAGAAAGCATTCGAGCAACTCGGAGGCAAGGAACTATCTTTTAACAATATACTTGATTTAGATGCCGCATGGACATCAGCGCAGGATTTTAACGAACCCGCAGCTGTTATTATCAAACATACTAATCCTTGCGGTTTGGCTTGCGAGAATGACCTTCTTTCTGCATATAAAAAAGCCCGTTTTTGCGACCCGGTGAGCGCTTTCGGTTCCGTACTCGGTTTTAACGGCAAAGTCTTGAAAGATTTGGCAAAAGAAATAACAAAAACATTCGTCGAAGCCGTAATTGCGCCGGATTATGAAGAAGATGCTATTGCTATATTAAAAAAGAAAGAAGGTTTAAGAATAATAAAAATGGCTGGTATATCTGCTAAGACGGACATACGATGTGCACTTGACGGATATTTGTTGCAAGACAAAGATTATTTTCGCACAGAAGTGAAAGATATGAAGGTTGCGACAGAAAAACAACCTACTGAAGGCGGATTTAAAGATTTATTATTCGCATGGAAAGTTGCCAAGAACGTTAAATCCAATGCAATTGTATTGTGCAAGGATTCGGCGACAATCGGCGTGGGCGCGGGACAGATGTCGAGAATCGATTCTATGAAAATTGCTTTGAGTAAAGCATGCCAATCTGTGAAAGGCGCTGTTTTGGCATCCGATGCATTCTTTCCTTTTAGCGATGTGGTTGAAGAAGCGGCTAAAGCCGGAATATCCGCAATCATACAGCCCGGCGGGTCGAAAAGAGACCAGGATAGTATAGACGCATGCAATAAACACGGAATAGCCATGGTATTTACCGGAGAAAGGCATTTTAGACACTAATCATGAGAGTGAAAAGTAGTAAGTAGAGAGTAGAGAGAAAAAGATAAAAGCATTTATAAAAAATCTCGCTACTTTCTACTCTCTACTATCTACTCCCGAACGCAGTGAGGGATTATGAACGAAAAAAAGATAAAAAAAGCTATTCGTATGATACTTGAATCTGTTGGTGAAAATCCCAATAGAGAAGGATTAAAGCAGACGCCGCAAAGAGTAGCAAATATGTATAAAGAAATTCTCGGCGGTATAGGGAAAAACCCTGCTTTGGAACTTAAAATTCTAAAAGGACAAAGTTTCGACGAAATAGTCCTTGTCAAAGATATCCCTTTTTATTCCCTTTGCGAACATCATATGCTGCCTTTTCACGGGAAAGCGCATGTTGCATATATGCCTGATGGGAATAGAATCGTTGGTATATCAAAACTGCCGCGGGTTGTGGAAGTCCTGTCCCGCAGACTGCAATTACAGGAAAGACTCACTTCTCAAATTGCAGATGTAGTAAACGAAACTATTAAACCCAAGGGCGTAATGGTAATCGTAGAAGCGGAACATCTGTGCGTTACCATGAGGGGCATTAAAAAAAGCGGTTCTAAAGTAAAAACCTCTGTTGTAAGGGGAATATTCCGCGAAAATGAGAAGACACGCGCTGAAACGCTTTCGCTTATAGGAAATTAAAGATTTAGTTAGATAGAGATACATAGAAATACAATAGATATACATGGAAATACATAGTAGACAGGCAATACATTTCCCTGCCCGCTTCGATGCGAAGCAAGCAGGCGGGAATATATTTCAAGGTATTTCAATTTATATCAAGGTATTATTTCTACATAATTTTGAATAAAATGTATATAAATGATTCTATAAAAAAATATCTTGACGATTTGGCGGCAAAGAAGCCGGCGCCGGGCGGAGGCAGTGCTGGCGCTTTGGCGGGTGCGCTTGCCTCAGGCCTCGTTTCGATGGTTGCAAATTTCAGTATCGATAAGAATTTACCCAATGAACAAAAAATAAAGGAAGTTCTGAAACGAAGCGAAGATTTAAGGAAAAAATTCAGCAACTTGCTCGACGAGGATATAGAAGTTTACGAACAGCTTTCTTCAATTTTCAAACTGCCTAGGGAGTCGGGTGACAGAAAAGAAAAAATGCAACAGGCTCTTAAAAAAGCTGCGGAAGTGCCGCTTAAAATCACGGAACTGGGTGTTGAAATAATGCGGTTGAATAAAGAACTTTTTCCTATATGCAACGAGCGTCTTATTTCAGATATAGGTGTCTCTTTATCTCTTGCCTATAGCAGTATTGAAATAGGGATATTGAATGTTGAAATAAATCTTGCTAGCATCAAAGACGAACAATTTAACAAAACCTGTAAAGAGAAATTAGAAAATTTCACAAAAACTGCATGTCAAATCAAAAACGAAGTATATCCGCAGGTAGAAAAAAAGATTATAAAATGAAAGAATATCCAAGCGTTATAATCATAAATCAGTGTCATTGCGAACATAGCCCATCTTGCGATGGGCGGGTGAAGCAATCTATAGATTGCCACGCTCCTTGCCAACTTCGCCAAAGTGGCTACGACGGCTGAATCAGTCGCTCGCAATGGCAGCAAAGTATAAAATAGGAGAAGAAATGGACATTGAAAAACTTTTTCAGGAAGGATTCAAAGATAAAACCGCATTAGTCACGGGAGGCGCAGGTTTCATAGGTTCGCATATTGCCGACAAGTTGGTTGAAGTAGGCGCCAAGGTCAAAATCATTGATGATTTCTCGGAAGGAAAAGAAGAAAACATCCGGCAGATAATTGATAAAATCGAACTCGTAAAAGGTGATATAAGAGACCTTGACCTCTTAAGAAATATTACAAAAGGAGTAAATTTCGTATTTCACGAAGCGGCAAGAAGGTCTGTCCCCAAGTCCGTAGACGACCCCTTAACATATAATGATGTAAACGTAACAGGAATGCTTAATCTTTTGCTCGCATCATACGAAAGCAAAGTCCAGCGGCTTATATATGCTTCCTCTTCTTCTATATACGGCGAGATTGACAAAAAACAGCCCCAGAAAGAAACATCCGAGGCAAAACTTGTCTCTCCCTATGCCGCTACCAAAATTGCAGGCGAATACTACTGCAGGGTTTTCAACGAAACATACAAACTCCAGACCGTTTCTTTGAGGTATTTTAATGTTTTCGGTCCGAGGCAATCGCTTGAAAGCCAATATGCGGTCGTTATCCCCAAATTCATAAATTGTATTATGAATGACGAACAACCGCCGATTCACGGAGACGGATTACAGTCAAGGGACTTCACCCATGTGAGCAATGTAGTAGGTGCCAATCTCTTGAGCGCTCTCAAACAAGAAGCCGCAGGCGAAGTTTTCAATGTGGCAATAGGGGAGACATACAACCTGTTGCAACTTGTTGACAATATAAATAAAATTTTAGGCAAGGATGTAAAACCCAAATTCACCCCTCCGCGTCAGGGCGATGTCAGATACACTTGGGCCGATATATCCAAAGCGAAGAAACTGTTAGGCTTTACCCCGCAAGTAAACTTTTTTGAAGGACTCCAAAAAACGGTGGAGTGGTATAAGAAAAGCAGTAAGTAGAGAGTAGAAAGTAGAGAGAATATAAAAGGGTATTAG